>WNGQ01000967.1_pt1 | contig 39298 bp, 42 predicted proteins | sample 5407661 | NCBI WGS metagenome assembly WNGQ01 (sample SAMN13153382, study PRJNA577476) | soil metagenome | isolation source: 60 cm soil or saprolite under Garry oak tree replicate 2 | place: USA:California | collected 2016-06-15 | reverse complement strand
ACGCGCTGGCCGCGGTCGCGGTTGACAATGCCCTGGTCGTAGACGAGGTAGGGCGCGGCCTCGGCCAGCGCGCTCTGCGACACGCCGGCCGCAATCGCCTGCTGTTTGAGGTCGGCGAGAAAACGGTCGTACGACATTCCGTTGTGGCAGGCCGCCCCGCGCGGCGAGGGGGCTGCGGGTTTGGGTAGCGCCGGGGCCATTTGCGCTGATGCCGAAGCGGACAGCACCAGCGTGCTCGCGATCGCAACGAGGACTCGCGTTCCAGACCACAGTGTTGGCATCGATGTCGGGGCTCTCGATTGAAAAGCGCAGGCCTTCCATACACCAGACCCGGTGGGCGCAACAGGTCCCGTCGCGTCTTCGCCCGGCCTTTGCGCTCGATCTTGAGCCGCCCCGGCGCCGCCGCATCTGATGACGAGCCGGGGCTTGGCGGCTAAACGCGGCTGGTAGGGTTGATCGGTTAGGTTAAGCGACGAGTTTCGTTGCAGTCGTCGTCCGCCCTGCTACCACGTCTGGACGCAACCAAGTTCCGGTGTGAGTGAACAGCGACGATTTCATCCCGATGGCCTCGAGCTCCAAGCCCCATTGGTCCGAACTCTGGCATCTCTGGACGGTGTTCGTGCCGCGGCGTGCGATCAACGGACAGTTCGTGCTCGGCAAGGTCTGGCGCCGGCACGACGGCCGGCAATGGATCTACAAGCCGGTGACCGAGTACGGCGCCGAATGAGCCCTGCCCGGCAAGACAATTCTGCCGAGCCCTCGGTTCTTTGCCCTACGTCAAAGCGTCGTCGCTGAATCGTCATAATCTCATGACGTAGCCGAGCTGGATGAGGCTCTGGGGGCGTCTCAGTTCCGGCTGCGAGGCCCGGACTCCTAGGCACTCCGGGCCTCATCATGCTTCGCAACCCGCGGGCCTTCGCTCGTGCTCGCCTTCCGAAGTTCGTTCAGAACGGCGCGAGGTACTGCGGGCCGCGTCGGGCTGTCAGGTCCGCCGTCGGGTGATCGCCTGAAACGTAAACTCGATGGCCTTCTCGACGCTGATTGTGAAGACGCCGCCCATCGCGTCCTGCCAATTCTTGTAGCCGTTTTCGAAGCTCGAAGGCGGCGAGGCGCCGGTACCGAGGAGCCGATCGACTGATGCCGCAAGCGCGGATTCCTCGAACGGCATATGACCTATGACCGTCGTTCCGCCGGTGCCGGGTGCGCCTTGCGGGATCGGCACGTCGATAAGGGACACATGGACAACCACTTTCTGATGCCAAGGCTCGATCCGATCGATAACGACCTTCGCGGTTGTCGGTGAGGTCGATTTGATGGACCAAATCTGACCAGCCGCAAATGCAGGGCCGGTCTGGGCTGCTAGCAGCCGGGATTGCGTAAAGGGCGCGACGGCCGCGACCAGCATCACCATGAGCCTGGCCAATTTCTTCAGCATTGCCGAGCCTCGGACGATCGCGCCATCTGCCGCGGACTACTCGGCCTTCGTTGCGGATTTCTTTTGCTTCTTTGCCGCAGCCTGCTTGGCGGCCTCGGCCTTTTCGGCCAGCACCGCCGCCGCCTGTCGCATCGCCCTCGCAAGACTGTCGGCGGCGTTGTCGGCCGAGATCTGCAGCCGCCGCGCAGCGGCGGTGGCATGCTCCATCGTGTCCTTCGCCAACTGCCTGAAGCGGTCCTTGGCCGGCTTGTCTTTTGCCTTGGCGGCGAGCGCGTTGTAGCGGTCGCGCTGCTTCTTCGCGGCGGCCATCAGACCCTTGTGCTGCTGTTTGGCCAGATGCCGAATTACTGCATCCAGGTTGGCGTCCGCCATGCTTTATGTCCTCGCGTCCCGTCACACCGTTTCGATCCGAACGAGTATGCAATTGCCGGTTTTGCTTTGCAATTGCGCCTGCGCGACATTGCGCCTGCACGACCGCGCTTTTGCTCCCCAACAGGTTTACGCCGGGCAATTGTCGATGCAGGCGCAGGCGAAACTGCCGCCGGCGACCAGGATCGAATGCGTTTCGTTGCTCGCCTGAATGCGAGAGTCTGCTTGTTGGGGCAAACTCAATTTCCAAGTATCATCGCGCGATCCGTCATTGGAGGAACCCATGCCCAGACGCACATTGATCATTGCCAGCATGCTTCTGTTTTCAATTTGCGCTTCACCGGCGCAAACACCAACACCAGACGCCATGACGGCGGCGCGCAGCCTGGTGACCACGATGAAGTTGCCTGAGCAGTACAAGGCGCTTCTGCCAGCCATCCTGTTGAGCCTCAAGCCCGCTCTGGTACAGGACAGGCCGGAGATTGAACGCGATTACGATGCGATGATGCCAACGATAGAAGATGCCTTTACGCCATACTACAATGCAATGATCGACGACATCGCGACCGTCTATGCCAACAATTTTACGGTCGGCGAGCTCCGCGACATAGAGGCGTTCTATCGCCAGCCGGTCGGACAAAAGCTTCTCGAGAAAACGCCGGGCCTCACCCAACAGAGCAACCAGGTGGGCCAGGACGCCAGTCGGAGGGCGGCCGAGGATCTGCGCACACGTTTGACCGAAGCACTGCGCCAGAAGGGGCACAAATTGTGATGGCGCCTAAAGCGCGATGAAACTGAGGCGAATTGCCATCGCGCTTTTAGCGCGCCGGCTCGGGATCACGCTTTCCCGGCTTCGATCTCAGGCGTCGCTGCCTTCAACCTTGCCGTCTCGACAAAGAGGTCGGGGACCTTGCCGGCCCGATCCAGAAGCCATGCGGCCGCAACCATGATGAGAATGCCGGAGGCGCTGACGACCAATTGCTCCCAGACGCCCCTGGTATACTGCATCAGGATCCAATGCGCCCCAAACGAGAGAAAGACGCTGAAGCAGAAAATCGGCAACGAATGCTGACCGCACAGGATCAGCGGACGCAGCCATTTGGAGCCAAGCGCCGTCCAATCGCGCGGGACGTATCTTGTGACCACGACCGCCACGGCGAGGAAGTGCGTGAGACGCAGCATGTCGAGATCTGTCTTGTCGATGGGATAGATCGCCTTGATCATCCATTTCGGGATCAGCGCTTCCAGGTACGAGATGTGCCACGTCATCACGATCACGAACGCGAAGGCGATCCACGCGACCGCGACGGCCAGCGCCAGGCGGGACTGGATCAGGGGCATCAGCTTGGCGGCGCCGCCGACCCCGCACCATGCCGCGAAGAAAAACAGCAATTGCCAGGCAAACGGATTGAAGTACCAGGTCGTCCCCGGCGGATATGATGCAAAATTCCAGTCGAACCAGCGCGCCAGAACGTACAGCACGGCAGATCCCAGCAAGGTCAGGTTCGGCCGGCGTGTCAGACACCACAGGATCAGCGGCGAGGCGAGCACCAGTGTGATATAAAGGGGCAGCACGTCGAGATTGACCGGCTTATATCGCAGCGAGAGCGCCTGCCCGATCAGCACGTCGGGGTGCTGGAGAAAAGCGGCGACATTCAATTCGTCTTTGTACAGCGGGTTGTCGAATCTCCTGGCCGTGCGGGCGATCTGCGCCGTGAATATCAGGAACAACAGAATGTGGGCGACATACATTTGCCAGGCGCGCAGCACCAGCCGCTTGGTGGCCGCGAGAAAATTACCGGAGGCGACGATCGGGCCGTAGATGTAGCCGGCCAGGTAGCCGGAAATGAACACGAAGAACTCGGCCGCGTCGCTGAAGCCGTAGTTGCGCAAGGTCAGCCAGGCGACGACGTCATGCGGAATGTGATCGAGGAAAACCATCCAGAGCCCGATGCCGCGGAAGAGATCGAGCCGGAGGTCGCGCTCGACGGTGCGCGCGAGAGACACAGCATCCTGGTTGGTGGTCATGCGTTGCTCCCCATCTCGTGGTGTTGGATATCGCGCAAGTCTCGCAAACACGCAATTCTCACCTGCAAACACAACTCAGTGATGACTATCCGTCAAGGCTGTTGGTCATCAACGTCGTCCCGGCCTTTCAGCCGGGACGACGCGTTCAGGGGGGCGTCGCCTCACAGCTCCCTTGCATTGGAAAACGCGAACGACGACACGCGGCGGGTGTTCTCGTCGAGGATCAGGGTGCGGGTGATCGGCGGCTCGGCGCGCTGGCTGCAGTTTTCGCGCTCGCAGAGCCTGCAATTGACGCCGATCGGCGTGCCCTCGGCCTTTTCCAGGTCCATGCCGGCGGCATAGACCAGCCGTGCGGCGTGACGGATCTCGCAGCCGAGCCCGATCGCGAAGCGCGGCTGGGGTTGCGGATGCGGCGCGATGGGGCGGCGCACCATCTGGGCGATCGAGAAATAGCGGGTGCCGTCCGGCAATTCGATCACCTGCTTGAGCAGGCGGTCCGGCGTGTCGAAGGTCGAATGCACGTTCCACAAGGGGCAGGTGCCGCCGAATTTGGAAAACGGGAAGGTGCCCGAGGAGAAGCGCTTGGAGACGTTGCCGGCATTGTCGACGCGCAGCATGAAGAAGGGGATGCCCCGCGCGTTCGGCCGCTGCAGCGTGGTCAGGCGATGACAGACCTGCTCGAAGCCGGAATTGAAACGCTGTGCCAGCACGTGGACGTCATAGCTGAGCTGTTCGGCCGCGCCATGAAAGGCCGGGTAGGGCATCATCACGGCGGCCGCGAAATAGTTCGCAAGCGTGATGCGGTAGAGCCGGCGCGCGGTGTCGTCGAGCGGGCCGGCGCGCCCCACAATGGTCTCGAAATGGCTTGCCGCCTCGGCAAGCCCGATCTGGAAGGCGAGCTGGAACACGCGACCTGATCCATCCACCAGCTCCGAGATCAGAAGCTGGCGGCGATGGCGATCGAAGCGGCGCAGCGTTTCGCGCATGACATCGACCGGGATGATGCGGGTGACGATCGAGTGCTTTTCGCGCAAGCGCGTCGCCAGCGCTGCAAATAGCTCCTCGGAGGTCGCGTTCAACTCGTCGCGCAGGCCCTCGGCGGCCTGTTCCAGCTCGGGGAAATAGTTGCGATTGGCCTCGATCAATTCGCGCACGCGCTCGATCGGGTTGGCCTCGAAGTGGCTTGCCTCGTTGCGGTCAGCCATCTGCGCCGCGACCAGCGTCTCGCCGCGTCGCGCCTCGGTGTAGGCGGCGTAGAGCCGCTGCAGCGCGTGGGTGACGCCGGGACAGAGTTCGGCGAGATCGCGCAGTTCCTGCTTCGGCAGCTCAATCTGGCGGAACAGGGGATCGGAAAAGATTTCGTTCAGCTCGGCAAAGAAACGGTCCTCGTCGGCGGTGGCGAGATCGCGCAGGTCGAGGTCGTAGGCCTCCGCGAGCCGCAGCAGGATCTGGGCGGTAACCGGGCGCTGGTTGCGCTCGATCAGGTTGATATAGCTCGGAGAAATGCCCAGTCCTTCGGCGATCTGGGTCTGCGACAGGCCCAGTTGCTGGCGAATCCGCCTGAAGCGGGGACCGACGAACAGTTTCTTTCCGGCATCGGCGGCCATGGCAGCCTCGCTGACCAACTTTGTGACAAGACTTACAATATTACATATGTGACAAGTGTATATGTTACATGACATCACCATTCGAAAGCAAGTCGCATATACTAATTAATCGGTTTGGCGTTTAGCTCTCGCCACGCATTTCGCAATGCACTGTCAAGATTGTCGAATGGAGAAAGACGATGGCAAAGACCTTTGAACAGCTGGTTCCCGCGCCCGCAGGGCGCTTCGACGGTATCACGCGCTCCTATAGCCCGGCCGATGTGGAGAAGCTGCGCGGCTCGGTGCCGATCGCCTACACGCTGGCCGAGAAGGGCGCCAATCGGCTGTGGAACGCGCTGAAGACCGAGCCTTACGTCAATTCGCTCGGCGCCGTCACCGGGAACCAGGCGATGCAGCAGGCGCGCGCCGGCCTGCCCGCGATCTATCTGTCGGGCTGGCAGGTCGCCGCCGACGCCAACACGGCAGGTGCGATGTATCCGGACCAGAGCCTCTATCCGGCCAATGCCGGACCGGAACTGTGCCGCCGCATCAACCGCACCTTCCAGCGCGCCGACCAGATCGAGCACTCCGAGGGCGGCGCCAAGATCGATTGGTTCGTGCCGATCGTGGCCGATGCGGAAGCCGGCTTCGGCGGTCCGCTGAACGCGTTCGAGATCATGAAGGCCTATATCGAGGCGGGCGCCGCCGGCGTCCACTTCGAGGACCAACTCGCGTCCGAAAAGAAGTGCGGCCACATGGGCGGCAAGGTCTTGATCCCGACCGCGGCCCATGAGCGCAATCTGATCGCGGCGCGGCTTGCCGCCGACGTCTGCGGCACGCCGACCTTCGTCTTGGCGCGCACCGACGCCGAGAGCGCCAAGCTGATCACCGCCGACGTCGACGAGCGCGACCATGAGTTCATCACCGGCGAGCGCACCGCGGAAGGCTTCTATCGCCTGAAGCCGGGCACGGGTCTGGCGCATTGCATCAAGCGCGGCATCTCCTTCGCGAAGTATGCGGACCTGTTGTGGTGGGAGACCTCGACGCCGAACCTCGACGAAGCGAGGCAGTTCGCGGAAGCGGTGAAGAAGGTTTATCCGAACAAGATGCTGGCCTATAATTGCTCGCCCTCGTTCAACTGGGAGGCCAATATCGACAAGGCGACGATCGCCAAGTTCCAGCGCGAGATCGGCGCGATGGGCTACAAGTTCCAGTTCGTCACGCTGGCGGGCTTCCACTCGCTCAATCACGGCATGTTCGAATTGGCGCGCGGCTACAAGACCGAGGGCATGGCGGCCTATTCCCGCCTGCAGCAGGCCGAGTTTGCCTCCGAGAAGTTCGGTTACTCTGCGACGCGCCACCAGCGCGAAGTCGGAACCGGCTATTTCGACCTGATCTCGACCACCATCACCGGCGGTCAGTCGTCGACCACGGCGCTTCACGACTCCACCGAAGCCGCGCAGTTCAAGTCGCACGGTTCGAACATCAAGGTCCAGGCGGCCGAGTAAAGGAGAGGATGATGACCAAAGGCAGCAATTTCTGGGTGATTGGCGGCGAGTTCGGCTCGATGAACTTCCACAAGCTCGTGGAAGGCTCAGCCCAGGTCAAAGGTCCGTTCAAGACCCGGAAAGAGGCGGAAGACTGCTGGCGCGAGGTCTCGGAAGAGAACCGTCACAAGGCCGGCGTGCGCTTCTCGATCGTGGAAGAGCCCTCGCGGGTCCCGGCCTGACGCGGCCTGCTAAGCTTAAGAAGACGTCCAAGGACGTGTGCGGCCTCAACCGGAAATCCCCGGCTGGGGCCGTTCGCGTTTTCTTTCCCGTCTCCCGTCGGCGCGGGGCGCGCTCGGCGGGGTGTGGGGTGGGCCAAAGCTGGGGGCATAACCCTTTGAGAACAAACGGCCTTTGCGGAGGTCATGGTTACTGCTAGGTTGGGTGCGGCTGGAGCGGGGCCAACCCCGCAAGAGACAAGAGGCGGTCACATGTCAGAGGCGCACAACAGTGGCACCAACGCCGCAAATCCCGACGCCCGTCAGGTCCGGCTGCGCGATGCGCTTCGCCAAGCGCGGATCGAGGCCGCCGATCGCACCAGCGTCGTTGTCGACCTGCGCGATGCCGAGGTTGCTCGCCTCGAAATCCTGAACGATGCGCTCGATCCCTTGTTTGCGCAGGTGCCCGATCATGTCGACCTGTTCGATCGCGGCATCAGCCAGGGTGAAACGCCGAGATTGTGGATCGATGTCGTGGCGCATGTGGTGATGGGACGCGACAAACGGATCTACCGTTTCGTCCAGGACACGAGGTTCGGTCGCATCGTGCTCGTCGAATCCCACGACGTCGGGACGATCGTCCCCGCCGTGACCGACTATGTCGCCCGCCGCATGGTGGAGCGCGAACGCGCGCTGGTCATAACGCCATCGATCGGTCCGGTCGAGAAGCCGCGCCGCCGCGGCGGGTTCTGGATCTTTGCGATCGGCTTCGTCGCCGGCGCCGTCGCGCTGTTCGGTCTCGCGCTGCTCGCGGCGTTACGGAACCTGTGACAACCGGCCTGTTCAAGACAGCCGCACCTGCCTGATTTCCCGCATGCGCATCGCCTCGTTCATGGCCCGCACGATCTGCTCGCAGCGCCAGGCATTGCCTTCGCGCCGGATCGCAAACAGGTTGTAGCCCGCCGCGGGATAACGGCCATGCGCGATCGACGACGCCGAGGGCACGCCGACCACGGGGATGCTGCCGTCCGGGCCATCGATCCAGATCGTCGAGTGAACATGATCGTGGCCGTGCAGGATCAGCTCCACGCCGTGGCGCTTGACAATGCCGATCAGCGCGGCGGAATCGGTGAGCCGCTTGATGCGGGAGTCCGATCGCAGCGGATGATGCACCAGGAGGACGCGGAACGTCTGTTCTGCCGACAATCGCGCGAGCAGGCGATCGAGCGCGTCGAGCTGGGTGAGTCCCAGCGTTCCCGTCGCCATGAAGGGCGGCGTCGGCAGTGCCGACGACAGGCTGATCAGCGCCAGCGGACCGCGCCGGCGCAGCGCGGGAAAGAGATCGGGGCCATCGCGTCGCTCGTCGCCCGCGAGATAGTCGGACCAGGATTCGGCAAAGCGATGTCGGGTGGCGCGGACGTAAGTATCGTGATTGCCGGGAATGGCCGTGATCCGGTCGGACCCGCCGAGGCTTTCCAGCCAGGCGCGGGCGAGCGCGAATTCCTTATCCAGCGCGAGATTGACGAGATCGCCGGTGACCGCGATGTGATCGGGCGTCTGCGCCTGCAGATCCGACACCAGCAGGTCCAACACTTCGCGGCGGTGATATTTGTGCCGGTTGCGCGTCCAGTGGAGATAGCCGAGCACGCGTTTTCCAGCGAGTTCGGAGAGTGTGGGGATGGGGAAAGGGGGCAGGTGCGGATCCGACACATGTGCAAGCGTGAAGGCTGCCATCAGAATAGTCCCACCGGATTGCCGATATCAGGGATCACCCACGTGATATCCTGCGCAAATTCTGCCATCTATTGGCAAGCGGATGACGCCGGCGCAAGGATCTAACAAGGATCAAACAAGGATCAAACGCGCTTCTCGCAAATAGTCGGGCTTGGATGACGGGATTTCGAACGAGATTTGAGCCGGCCTTGCGGCGGGTATTTCACCTTTATTGGCGGCTCGCGCGCGGCATGACCTTGGGCGTCCGCGCCGTGGTGCTGGATGGCGAGAACCGCGTGTTCCTGGTCAAGCACAGTTATGTCTCCGGCTGGCATCTGCCGGGCGGCGGCGTCGAGGTCGGCGAAACCTTTCTCGACGCGCTGCGGCGCGAGCTCGTGGAGGAGGGACGGATCGAGCTCACGGCGGAGCCGGTGATGCATGGACTGTTCTTCAACGGCCATGTCTCTTCGAGGGATCACGTCGCCGTCTATGTCGTCCGCGCCTTCAGGCAGGACCGGCTTCCCGAGCCGAACCGCGAGATCATCGCCTGCGGCTTTTTCGAGCTCGCAGCGCTGCCCGACGACACCACGCAGGGCACCCGTCTGCGGATCGCGGAAGTGCTCGAGGGCAGGCCGCCCGCCGCCACGTGGCGTTGACGACGGTCTGTGCTAGGTTTCCACCCCGCACGAAACGGGTTCGGGCGCGATGGAAACAAGATGAAATCGTTGAAGATTGGGTGCGGCTTGCTCTGCTTTCTCATCCTCGCGAGCAATGTCCGGTCGATGTCGCGCTGGAACGAGGCGCGCGGCGTCTACGACGACGTCTGCTATCTGCGACAGGCGCATCTGTTCCAGCGCTTCGGCCTTGCCGGCTTCAACACCGACATCTCCCGCGACGACGACGGCTACCTCGCCGGCAAGCTGAGGGCGATCGGCTTTCCCACCGCAAACGACGTGAGAACCGCGCCCTGCCATACGCCGATGCCGGCATCGGGCAAACTGGTCATTCAATATCCGCCCGGCACGGGCGCCGTGCTGGCCATGTTTCCCGAGGGCCATCAGGTGATACCGCTCTATGTGCTGGCGACCGTCGTCGTCTTTGCGGTTGCCGCGCTCGCGATTTCCTGTGCTGCCCGTTCGTCCGAGGTTCTGCTCGCGGGCCTGTTCGGATGTCTCGCCATCTACCTCATGATCAATCCCGCCAAGGCCAGCTATTCGATGGCGCCGACCATGGTCGTGTGCGCGCTCGCGGGTTATCTGACGGCCCGATGGCTGATCGGGCGGCGCCAAGATACGTTTAAAGACTTGCTCTTGGTCCTGGCGCTCGGCGTGCTGCTCGGCCTGTCCGTGAATTTCCGTCTTCCCAACCTGTTTCTGTCCGCCGGCCATGGCCTGTTCCTGCTCGGTGCGTTTGCCTCCACCCGAAGCATGCAAGCCGTGTTGCAGGGCGTGTGGTTTGCGGTTGCGTTCCTCGCCGGTCTGGCGCCGACCTTGATTGCCAATGCGATCAACGCCGGCAGTCCGCTGGCCACGACCTATGGCGGTCAGGACGTGACAGCGCCCGACTTCAGCCTCGGTATCGTCTGGCAATATGTCGCCGACATGCAATTCGTGCTGCTGGTGCTGGCGGGTCTCGCAACGGCCTTGCTGTTGGCGACACGGAACCGCGCTGGTATCAGGAACGTCGCGCAGCTCACAGCCTTGAACCTCCTCGTCAATCTCGCCTTCTTCCTGAGCCACCCCGTCTTCACCCCGTATTACACCGTGCCGATCGCCATGCTGTCATTGTGGAGCCTGTTGTTTGCCTATCTGCTGCGGCCCATCGAAGCGGTGGATGGCGCGCTCGTTGCACGGGCGGCCTGATCGCGATCGTGATATGAGCATGCAATGATACCATCATCGATGCGCGTGGCCGTTCTGGTGCCCTGCTTCAACGAGGCGGCGGCGATCGCAGCCGTGGTGGCGGATTTCCGAAAATCCCTGCCCACGGCCGACATCTACGTCTACGACAACAATTCGACCGATCGCACCATCGCGGTCGCGCGCGAGGCCGGCGCGGAGGTGCGAAGCGAACGACGCCAGGGCAAGGGTCATGTTGTCAGGCGCATGTTCGCCGATGTCGACGCCGACATTTACATGCTGGTCGACGGTGACGCGACCTATGATGCCGCGAGCGCGCCGCGCATGATCGAGACGCTGTTGACGGAGCATCTCGACATGGTGGTGGGTCTGCGCGTCGACCAGGATCAAGCCGCCTATCGCCGAGGCCACCGCACCGGAAACCGGATGCTGACCAGCTTTCTGTCCACCGTGTTCGGCCAGGCCTTCAAGGATATTCTGTCGGGTTATCGCGTGTTCTCGCGGCGTTTCGTCAAATCTTTCCCGGTGCTCTCGGACGGCTTCGAGATCGAGACCGAACTGACCGTTCATGCGCTGGAGCTGGCGCTGCCGGTCGCCGAGATCGAGACGCCCTATTACGCGCGCCCCGAGGGATCGTTCAGCAAGCTCAACACCTGGCGCGATGGTTTCCGCATCCTCGGCACCATCTTGAGGCTCTATCGCTCGGAGAAACCGTTGCGCTTCTTCACCGCGATCGGCGTGTTCCTCGCGGTGATTTCGATCGGCCTCGCGATTCCCGTTGTCGTCACCTATCTCGCGCAAGGCATCGTGCCGCGCCTGCCGACCGCGGTGCTGTCGACCGGACTGATGATCGTCGCGATGCTGTCGGTATCGTCAGGCCTGGTGCTCGATACGGTCACGCGCGGGCGCAGGGAAATGAAGCTGCTCGCCTACCTCGCGCAACCTCCGGTCAACAGGGAATGAAGACCGGTTTCGAGGTCATGGACCGCGCGCTCCTCAGATGCTATTCCGCGAAATCATGAATGATTTGTCCATCACCATCTCGCCCGAAACCGCCAGCGATGTACAGCCGATCGAGCGTCTGCACGAGCGCACCTTCGGGCCCGGCCGCTTCGTGCTCAGCGCCTACCGGCTTCGCGAGCATGTCGATCATCTGCTCGATCTGTCCTTCACCGCGCGGATCGGAACGCTGCTCGTGGGATCGGTGCGGCAATTGCCGATTCTCATCGGGGAAACGCCGGCGCTGTTGCTGGGGCCGCTGACGGTCGAGCCGCCGTTCCGCAAGCACGGCGTCGGCCGCGCGCTGCTCGAACGCGCCTTGAGAGATGCCAAGGCCGCGGGCCATCGTCTCGTGCTGCTGGTCGGGGACGAAGCCTATTACAGCCGCGTCGGCTTCAAGCAGATCGCGCAGGGCCGCGCGACCATGCCAGGACCGGTCGACCAAAAGCGTCTGTTGGTCGCCGAACTCGTCGACGGCGCCTTCGATGGCGTCTCCGGCGCGATCCGCCCGGACTGGAGCAAGGCGCGTTAGGTTGCAGACTTTGCGACCTCTAAAACCCGTGGCTGATCCCGAGCTTCATGGCCAGTCCGTTCGATGACGTCGTCAATCCGTAGCCGACGCCCAAATTGACGTCGAAGGCCCCGACCTTGAAATCGGTGACGCCATAGACGATGTGGGCCTGCTGGCTCGACGGCGCGATGGAGCCGATCTGGCCGAGCGTGGAGGCGTACTCGATCCCGAGATCGAACGTCTCGGTGATCTTGCGCGTCAGGCGCGCGGCCGGCGCGACCGCCGTCATGGCTCCGGAGCCAAAACCGAACGCCAGGGTGGGACTGAGAATGAGCTCGTAGCCGTCATGGTGAAAGCCGATGATCGGCGTCAATCCGGCCGAGAACTGCGTGTTGGTGTTGGCGAGTGCCGGGAAGGCGGCGGTTTGCGGCGTGTAGCCGAACTGGACGCTGACGCCGTAAAAGACATCGCGCGTGTCGGCGCCCGGTGTGATGAAGAGATTGCGGACGGTCACGCCGTTCCACGACAGCGTTTCGCCGCGATTGGCGGGAACGATGCCGGTGACGCCGCTCAGCGAAGCTGGAATCGCAAGGGTGAGTTGATACCAGTCGGTGAAGGTGTAGGCGAACGCGGTCTCCGCTATGTAGGCGTGTTTCGACATCTGGCCGGTGGCAGCCGACATCGCGTTGGGCGTTGCCGTATTGAGGAAATTCAAGGATTGGGTGACGGTCAGGCGCGCCGGATCGAACAGGCTCTGGGCCTCCTGGGATGCGGCCGGCTGCATCCACAGCACGGCGACGCATGAGCCGAGAATGGCGAGCCGAGCCGCGACCCGGTTCGAAACCGCAGCCGGAGCGCTTGTTCTTGGCGATGTCGCGCAGGCGCGGTTCGGCATGACTTGCACCTGCGTTGATGTCGGGATCGATGGTGCAGCAGGCCGCCGTCGCTCATGCGCGCCCGCGATGAGGCGAGCGACGAGCTTCGGCGGCCTGCCGCGGCGCGATTGTGCCGGCGAGATGCCGTCAGGGCGCCTTGGCCGGGACGGGCGCGGGCGCCGGGGCCTTTGCCGCGACTGGCGCAGGGGCCGGAGCCTTTGCCGCGATCGGAGCAGGGGCAGGCGCGGTCACGGCTGGAACCGGAACGGGCTTGACCGCGGCGACTGTCGGCGGTGGTGTTATCTTTGGCACGGTCATCATCTTGCCTGCGAAAGCTGGCGTGCCGAGCGTCGCAAGACCAAACACACCAATGGCGGACAGCGCGGTGATGCGGAGGTATCGGCCTGTCATTTCTTCGTTCCTTTCAGAGATCAGCCCCGAAAGGGATAAGAGCCGATCAACTGGGCTCGCCGGTGACTCGAACAGGGCCGGTGTGGACGTGGCGTGTCGACAAATCTGGCGTTTGTATCCTGGGCTTTTCGCGCCGATGCAGAGAAACGTTTGGAAACTATTCTCCGTTCGTGGAACACGCGCGATTGCGACGGCGGAAACGTCCGACACGTCGATGCGCATTTGTCCTGCGAAGTGTGCCGGTTTAATGCCCAGGAAAACGCGTCAAAACAAGAAGCTAGAACCGCGGTTTCGATTCGAACGGCAACGGAAACGGCGCTCGCTCGTCGATCGGGAACAGGCTTCCCCCTGTTCGTGCGCGATGGAATTTGCGCCTCGAGCGCGTCGATCTCAGTTGCGGGCTGCGGCGCATTTTCATCCCGAAAAGGCCCCCCCGGGTCCATGAAGACCGCAAAACTTCCCGTTAATTTCAGCGCCCCTGTCGACGGACTGGACGGTGATTTGAATGCCGATATCGCCGCATGTTCTTGTCGTCGAGGATGATCGGCAGATCAGCCGTCTGGTCGCGCGCTATCTGGAGGCCAACGACTACCGGGTCTCGATCGCGGCCGATGGGCGCGAGATGGAGCGCGCGCTTCAGTGCGGCCGCATCGATCTGATCGTGCTCGATCTGATGCTGCCGGGCGAGGATGGGCTCAGCCTGTGCCGGCGCTTGCGCGAGTCGTCGCAGATTCCGATCGTCGTTCTCACCGCCAAGGGCGAAGATGTCGACCGCATCGTCGGACTCGAGATGGGCGCCGACGATTACCTCACCAAGCCGTTCAATCCGCGCGAACTCCTGGCGCGGATCCGCGCGGTGATGCGGCGCGTCGCAATTGTCGTCGAGGAGTCTCCCGGCCGCGTGGCACGCGTCTTCTGTTTTCTCGGGTGGCAGCTCGACTGCGCGATGCGCGAGCTCACCAACCCGGAAGGAACGCAAATCGCCATCACCGGAGCCGAGTTCGATCTGCTGCAGGTCATGTGCGAGCGGCACGGCCGCGTGCTGTCCCGTCAGCAGCTTCTCGATCTCACGCAGGGCCGCAATCCGGGGCCGTTCGAGCGCAGCGTCGACATTCTGGTGAGCCGGCTGCGGCGCAAGATCGAGGCCGATCCGCAGCGCCCCGACATCATCAAGACGGTGCGCCCGATCGGTTACCTGTTCAGGCCGGCCGTGGAGGCGTCATGATGCGGAATCTGCGCTGGCTGCTCCCCAGCCGCATCAGCGGTCAGATCGCCATCGTGATTGCCGTGTCGCTGGTGGTGATCCATTCCATTCTGACGTTCGGCTTCTTTTCCGGCGATCATCAGGGCAGGAGCCCGCGCGGGCCGCCGGGTCCTTTCCGCGACCTGATCCGGCTCATCGATGGCTTCGACCAGCAGGACCGCCCGCGGCTGGTGTCGGAGATCGGTCGCGTGTTTCCGCAATATGAGCTCGCATTGGTGCCTGCGCGCGAGGACGACCCCAACCAGCGCGGCGCAGATCCCGATCACCGGCTCACCGATCCGGATTTCGATGTCGTTGCGCGCGCGGCCGGCGGTTCTTTCGACGAGGCGGTGCACGATCGCGTCACCATCCGCTTGGCGGATGGGCAGGAGATCGCGGGACGGATCGCGCCGCCGCCGGGGCCGCCCCCGGGTGGGGCCGGGCCACCCGGGCCGCCGTCACCGATCACGCCGTTGAAGGTCTCGCTGCTCTCGCTCGCGATCATCATGACCTTGCTGGGAGCGTGGGTGGCCCGCGTGTTGACGGCGCCGCTGCGCAGCTTCGCCGACGCCGCCGAGGCCTTCAACCCCGATGTCGAGATTGCGCCTTTGCCCGAAGGCGGCCCCGAGGAGATCAAGGCGGCGGCGCGCGCGCTCAATCGCATGTGCGGCCGGATCAAGATACTGGTCGACGACCGCATGCGGATGCTGGCGGCGGTCGGCCACGATCTGCGGACCCCTATCACGCGACTGCGCCTGCGTAGCGAGTTCATCGACAATGTGCCGCTGCGCGGGCAGATGCTCGATGATCTCACGCAGATGAGCGAGATGGTCGAATCGGTGCTGGTGTTCCTGCGCGAGGGGCGCTCGCCGGAAGACGTCTCGGTGATTGACGTCGCGATCAGCCTGCAGACGATCTGCGATCAGTTCGCCGATACCGGCCACCGGGTCAGCTATGACGGCCCCGATCACGCGATAATCCGCGCCTACGCCTGCTCGTTGAATCGGGCGGTGACCAACCTGATCGAAAACGCCGTTCGCTACGGCGAGGGTGGGCGGGTGCGGCTGGTTGCGGCGCCCAATTCGGTCGTCATCGCGGTCGAGGATGACGGGCCCGGGATCCCCGATGGCCGGAAGGAGGCCATGATCGAGCCGTTCATGCGCGGCGACGACGCGCGCGGCATGGACGGACGCTCGGGGTTCGGCCTCGGACTATCGATTGCGCGGGCGGCTGCGGCCGCGCACGGGGGATCACTGACCCTTCTCGATCGCGAGCCCAAGGGGCTGATTGCCAGAATCGAACTGCCGCAGGCGGCACATGCGTTTCCGGATCATGAGATGAAAGCATGATCCGGTGCCTTGCGATGGCCCGCGCATCGCGAGGCGACCATGCGAGGCGATCCTGCGAGGACTGGCCAGGCCATCGATGTCAGGAAGCGGGCGGCGCGGGCGGCTGGACCGCGTCGCCGACCGATTTCAGATGAATGAATTCGGCGTCGGTGGCGCGGTAGAGGAATTCGAGCGCCTGCGGCAGCAGCAACAGCGGCGGCGGCGACTGCAGCACCGCATTGGCCATCGCGACGACGGCACAGATCGCGCAAGCATCGCCGGATTGCCGGCCAGGATCGTGGTCGGCCGGCGATCGCTGTTGGGTAACCTGGCCTGCGGTCGCATCGCCGCCCGTGTCGGCGAGATCGCCGGGCGCTGCGCCGGATCGAATCGCCGACGCCGCGTGGGCTTCGTGTCCATGAAGATGTCCGAACGACAGCACGAGCTGGACTGCCAACGCGAACACCGCCAGCCGCGAGCCAGCTTTGACGTGCTTCCGAAACCACTTCATGCCGATATGGGGCCCCTCATCGAAGGCCCTGCACGAGCCGTTCGATGTCACGTCATAGCATCGGAACCCATACCCGGTGTCAACCGTAGCTCCAGTGGGCCGGAGTGAAATCCGCGCGCACTGTGTGATAGCGGCCACGACGGCAGCGTAAAAAACGGTCAGCGTCCCTCGCGCACCCAGGTCGCGGCGAACGCGCCGAGCAGGAGCAGCAGTCCGATCAGGCCGGCGAAGATCGGCAGCACGCCGACGCCCCGCACCACGCTGGCGTCCCGCATCCTCACGCCCATCCAGCCCTCGCCCTGGAACAGGCTCGCCGAACGCACCGGCACGACGCGCGGCATGTCCAGGCTCGAGCCGTCCACCACGCGCCGCGCGTCGCCCCCGGTCGCCTGCGCCAAGGGCTTCAGCAGCTCGGTCGTGGAGGTGACTTCGGAAAATTCCTTCGGGTTGGTCGGGCCTACATTGATCAGGGCCTTCAGCGTGCCGTCGGTGGCCTGCCAGAGCCCGAGTTCGTTGGCTGGAAGGCTCGCGCGCCACTCGCCGGGCTCGCCCGCGCTCAAGGTCAGTTCGCGCGTCGCCCCCGACGGCGAGGTCACGGTGACGGCTGCGACGCTGTCGGCCATGGTCTGGCGGACCACCATGAGGTCGTGGCCCTGCACCTGCAGCCGCAGCGCCTCTTCGTCCAAATCGGGCTGCTTCATCAGCCAGTGCGACATGCGCCGCAGCAGGTCGAGATGCGGCCCGCCGCCCTCATAGCCCCGCGCCCACAGCCAGATGTGATCGGACAGCAGCAGCGCGACGCGGCCTTCGCCGTAGCGCGACAACAAGAGCAGCGGCTTGCCGTCGGCGCCCGTCATCACGGCCGAGCCGGTGGCGTTGCGGGTGTCGACGGTGCGGAAGAACCGGCTCCAGTGCGGCGGTTCGCTGGCAGAGCCTTCCAGCCCGCGCGTCACCGGATGGCGTCTGCCGGCGTCGGACAGGTGTGCGTAATAGGGCTTCTCGGTGACGCCGACCGGCTCGGCCGGGAGCACGGCATCCAGCGGCGTGCGCCAGATGCTGGTGGTCGACGCATAGTCCGGCCCGGCCGAGACCAGGATCGCGCCGCCGGCACGCACGTAGCGCGCCATGTTCTCGAAATAGGGAATCGGCAGAACGCCCTGGCGCGCGTAGCGGTCGAAGATGATCAGCTGGAACTCGTTGATCTTCTGCTGGAACAGTTCGCGGGTCGGAAACGCGATCAGGGACAATTCATTGATCGCCGTGCCGTCCTGCTTTTCCGGCGGCCGCAGGATCGTGAAGTGCACGAGATCGACGCTGGCGTCGGACTTCAGGAGGTTGCGCCAGGTGCGCTCGCCGGAATGCGGTTCGCCCGAGACCAGAAGCACCCGCAGCTTGTCGCGCACTCCGTCGATTGCGACCACCGCGCGATTGTTGACTAGCGTCAGTTCGCCCTCGAGCGGCGAGGCCTCGATCTCGACGATGTTCGGACCGGCATGCTTGATGTCGATATCGACGCTCGAGGTCTGGCCGCTCTGCAAGGTCCGCTCGCTGATCACCTCGCCGTCGCGACGGATCACGATCTTGGCGCGCTCGCCGGTGACGCCCTGGTCGTCGAGGCGGTAGGTCACGGTCTGGGTCTGTCCGACGATGCCGAAGCGCGGCGCGGCCGAGATCGCGATGCGCCGGTCACGCTCGTTCTTGGTGCCCGTGATCAGCGCGTGCACCGGGGCCTGGAAGCCGAGCGCGGCGGCATTCGCCGGGATGTCGTGCACCCGCCCGTCGGTGATCAGGAAGGCGCCGGCGACGCGATCGACCGGCACGTCCGACAGCGCCGAGGACAGCGCGCTGAACAATTTGGTGCCGTCGGTCTCGCCGTCGGCCTGGCCGGCATCGACCACGCGCACCTCGAGCCCCTTGATCTTCTTGAGACCGTCGACCAGCGCCTGCTGCGCCTTCTCGGTCTCCTTGGTGCGATCGCCGAAATTCTGGCTGGGGCTCTTGTCGATCACGACCGCTGCGACCGAGGTGAGCGGCTCACGGTCCTCGCGGGTGAATGACGGGTTGGCCAGCGCAAGCGCGAGCAGCGCCAGTGCTGCCACGCGTAGCGCCGCGCCGCGGACCCGGCCGATCACGAGCAGGGCTGTGATTACCGCGATCGCGGCAAGCGCGATCCAGAGCATCAGAGAAGGGACGAGCGGGGTGAAGGCGATGCCGTATTGCATGCGTGGTCCCTATTGTCCCAACCGCTCGATGAGTGCGGGCGCGTGCACCTGGTCCGCCTTGTAGTTGCCGGTCAGCGTGTACATGACGATGTTGACGCCGGCGCGGAACGCGAATTCGCGCTGCTTCGGCTCGCCGGGCGTGAGCGGCAGCATCGCCTGGCCGTCGGGGCGGATCGCCCAGGCGCCGGCCAGATCGTTCGAGGTGATGATGATCGGGGAGACACCGTCGCCGCCCTTGGCCGGCCGCGACGCCGCTTCCTCATCCTCTTCGCGCGGCAGCGTCTCGACCCAGGTCTGCCCCGTGGTGAAGCGGCCGGGAAAGTCGCGCAGCAGGTAGAAGGTCTTGGTCAAGACATGCTCGCGCGGCACCGGCTCCAGCTCGGGCACGTCGAGGGACGCAAGGATCTCGCGCAGCGCCTGCATGCCCGGCGTCTGTGACCCGCCGTTGTCGCCGGGCGCCGCCTCGACCGCGTCGCGGGTATCGAACAGCACGGTGCCGCCTTGTTTCATATAGGCGTCGATGCGGTTGATCGCGTCCTGCGGCGGCTTCGTCGCACCCGGTACGATCGGCCAATAGATCAGCGGGAAGAATGCGAGCTCGTCATGCGCCGGGTCGACGCCGACGGGATCGCCGGCCTCGAGCGCGGTGCGTTGCGCCAGAAACAGCGTTAGCCCCGAGAGGCCGGCCTTGACGATGGAATCGACGTCCGCATTGCCGGTGACGACATAGGCGAGACGGGTCTGCGAAACCGCCCGCATCGCGAACTCGTCGCCCGTTTCCGCCCGCGCCGGCGACGGTACGCTCGCAAGGCCGGACAGCACGAGGGCGAACGCCAATGCGGCGGCAGCCGCGCGGCGCCGCACCAGCGCGGCGAGGCCGCCGCCGAGCAGCGCGACCACGATCGCGTCGATCAGAAACAGCGCGAGCGCGGCCGACAGCAGGATGCCGCGCAGATCGCGCGGTTCGGCATTGGTGTAGGTGGCGTGGCGCGCGTTGAGCGCGAAAGTGTCGAGCGGCGCGAGGCGGTCGGCCGCGGCCAGCGTGTTCACGGCGAGCGGCCCGTCGGCGGGGCCATAGAATCCGGGTGGATGGTCCAATGTGGCTCGGTCCCTGAAGTCGGATGGCAGAGGTTTTGCGGTTGAAGGTGGCGGTCCGAACGCGCCGAAGCCGTCGAGCGTGTGCAGCGGCGCCACCGTCTCGGCCTTGGCTTCGCTCGCAACGCCCGCGCCGGGATTGGAGGTATAGCCGGACATGTCGACGATCCGCCGCAGCATCTCGACGAACGTGCCCGACATCGGCAGGTCGGACCAGCGCATGTCGGCCGAGACGTGGAACAGGCTGACCATTCCCTTGCCGCGACGCTCGCCGGTGACGAGCGGCGTTCCGTCTTCCAGCGAGGCCCAGCTTCGCGTCGCCAGCACCGCGTCGGGTTCGGCGAGCACTTGCCGGCTGACGGTGATGTCCTTCGGCACCGCGAGGCCGGCAAATGGTCCGTCGGCGGTAAAGGATGCCAGATGCTGCGGCTTCTCCCAGGTCAGGCTTCCGCCCAGAGTGCGGCCGCCGCGGCGCAGCTTCACCGGGACGAGATCGTCGTCGCCTTGGGCGAGACGCGGCCCGGCGAAGCGAACCAGCACTCCGCCTTGCTCGATCCAGGCCGTCAGCCGGTCGCGGATCTCGGGCGACAGCGTACCGACGTCCGCCAGCACGATCATCGGCAGCTTCTGGTCGAGGAATTGATCGATGGCCTGTTGCGGCGCGCCGCGATCGCCGAGCCTGACATCGGCAAACGGCGCCAGCGCGCGGGTGAGATAGAAGGTCGAGGCCAGCAGCGGCTGGGCGGTGTCGCTGCTCGATCCCGAGACGATTCCAATCGCACGGCGGCGCCACCTCTTGTCGAGCAGTTGCACCGCGCCGGCGGAGCGCTCGCCCGAAATCTCGAGCCGGGTGATATCGTTGCGAAGCTCGACCGGAAGGTCGAAGTCGGCGTCGGTCTCGCGGTCCCGTGCGGCGAAAGTGTAGCGGGCTTCCGCGATCGGCGAGCCCTTGGCGTCGAGCGCCCGCACCAGCCCGGCTGCAATGCCGCCATCGGTGCGCAGCACCTTCACGGTCATTTTCGCGGCCGCGTTTTCGGCAGCAGCCAGCGCCATCGGCGGCGGCGTGCCGCCCTCGAACACGGTCAGCGTGCGATCGCCGACGATCTTGCCGAGGCCCTCGACGAACTCGGTGCCACGCCCGCTATCGGCGCCGTCGGAAAGCCAGGCGATCTCGCAGTCGCCGGTGGCCTTCAGGAAGCGCTCGATCGCGGGCAGGGTGTCGACCCGGTCGACCGCGAAGGGTTTGGGCGCGAGCTGCCGCAACGCCACCCGCGCGGCGCCCGCCGGCTGTAGCGTGATGTCGCGCGCGGACTCCGACAAGGGCACGATCGCGACGCCGCGCCGGTCGGAATCGGCATTGGCGATCAGCTCGTCGGCGGCCTTGACCCTGGAGTCCCAGCTCGATGCCGCGCTCCAGCCGTCGTCGAGCAGGATCATGAGCGGTGCCTTGCTGCCGGCAAGCCCGGTCTGCGGATTCCAGATCGGACCGGCCGCCGCCACGATCACCAGCGCCGCCGCGGCAAGCCGCAAGGCGGTCAGCCACCACGGCGTGCGCGAGGGGGTTTCTTCCTTCGGCGCGATGTCGAACAACAGCTTGGTCGGCGGAAATTCGATGCGTCGCGGCCGCGGCGGCATCACCCGCAACAGCCACCACAGCAGCGGCAGGCTCAACAGGCCCGCGAGTAGAAGCGGTTCGGCGAAGGAGAGGGGAAGGCCTGCGATCATGCGCTGCGCCTCGCCTTGACGGACGCGCGCGCGCCGCCCTTGCTCACTGTCATGCCGCTGTGCAGGAACAACAGCAGTTCGGCCGCCGAACGGCTGGTGTTGTGGGTTGCGAACAGCCAGTCGAGCTTGTTGGTTTCGGCGCGGATCTGGTCGCGATGCAGCGCCACGCGGGCGACGTAGTCGGTCGCCCAGCCTTCGGCGCGGCCGGCGATGATGACCTCGCCGCCCTCGGGCTCGACGAATTCGACGCGGCCCGAATAGGGAAAACTCTCCTCCGCCGGATCGACGATCTGCACCAGCGTGCCGTGCGCGCCGGACGCCGACAATCCCCCCAGCATGGTCCTGATGTCCTGCAACGGGGACCAGAAATCCGCCAGCACGACGATCTCGGCGAGCGCCGAGGGCACGAACGAGGGCGGCAGGCTCGGCCGCGCGGCGTCGTCATGCAGCATCGCCTGTGCCATCTTGTCGATCACGGTGCGGCTCGCGGTCGGCGTCATCAAACCGGGAATGCCGACGCGCTCGCCGCCGGCGACCAACAATTCGGCAAGCGCGAACGTCACGATCAGCGCGCGTTCGAGCTTGCTGTCGCGCGCCTGTTTCGAGGCGAACGCCATCGAGGGCGAACGGTCCGGCCACAGCCAGATCGTGTGCGAGGCCTCCCATTCCTGCTCGCGGACATAGAGATGGTCGTCGCGCGCCGAGCGCCGCCAGTCGACGCTTTGCGCGGGCTCGCCCGATACGAAGCGGCGCTATTGCCAAAAACTCTCGCCGGCGCCGGCGCGGCGCCGTCCATGGACGCCATGGATGACATTGGCGGCGATACGGCGGGCCTCGAGCACGAGTCGCGGCAGCGATGCGGCGAGCGTTCGGCTTTCGCCATCGGCACGTCGGATTGCTAGGATCTCCTTCGCGTCGTTTGTCCCGACGGCCATCAGCCGATCCGCGTCTTCAACTGCCGGATCACGTCCGGAATCGTACGTCCCTCGGCGCGCGCCGCGAACGTCAGCGCCATGCGGTGCTTCAGAATGGGCTCGGCGAGGTCGAGCACGTCGTCGATCGATGGCGCGAGCCGCCCGTCAAGCAGCGCACGCGCGCGCACCGCGAGCATCAGGGATTGGCTGGCGCGCGGGCCCGGTCCCCAGGCGATCAGTTTGCCGACGTCGCCGGCCTCGGTGCCCGGGCGCGCGGAACGGACCAGCGACAGGATCGCTTCCACCACGGAATCCCCGACCGGCAGGCGGCGCACCAGCCGCTGCGCCGAAATCAACACGTCCGACGTCATGGCGGCCTTGGCCGCGGTCTCTTCGGCGCCGGTGGTTTCGAACAGGATGCGGCGCTCGGCATCGCGATCGGGATAGTCGACGTCGATCTCCATCAGGAACCGATCGAGTTGGGCTTCGGGCAGCGGATAGGTGCCTTCCTGCTCCAGCGGATTTTGCGTGGCGAGCACATGGAACGGCTTGGGCAGGTCGTGTCGCGCGCCTGCCACCGTAATGTGCTGCTCCTGCATCGCCTGCAGCAGCGCGGACTGGGTTCGCGGGCTCGCGCGGTTGATCTCGTCCGCCATCAAGAGCTGCGCGAACACCGGTCCGGAGATGAAGCGGAACGAACGCTTGCCGGTATTGCTCTCATCCAGCACTTCGGCGCCGAGAATATCCGACGGCATCAGGTCCGGCGTGAACTGGATGCGCTTGGCGTCCAGTCCGAGCGTGACGCCCAAGGTTTCGACAAGCTTGGTCTTGGCGAGGCCGGGCACGCCGATCAAGAGCGCGTGACCGCCGGACAGGATCGTCACCAGCGTATTTTCGACCACCCGGTCCTGGCCGAAAATGACGGCGGAGATGGCCTCCTTGACGGCGCGGACCTGACCCGAGACCTGTTCAGCCGAGCGAACGACCACATCCTCGAGCTTTTCGACACTGTCCGCCATCCGTCTCTCCTTGAAATGCATCTCGCCGGTTTTCGCGCGCAGATCGCGCCATCACGCCATGACACCTATGCTAAACCTACGCGAAGGGCATGTATTCGTTGAATTAAACTATCCCCACTTTATCGGCATTTCGGGGTATTAACGGCATCACGATGTGGCGACCCGATCCGGAATAATACTGGAACTTGTCCCACATCAGGCTTGCACCAATCGTGCCAGTTCTAGGTCAGGACAAACAATGGCGAAGCAAGGGCAGACGTTCCATCACGGTCTCGACGGGCTGACGGAAGCTGCCAGAGAAGCTTCAACACGCGCCGCGACGACCGATTCTCTCGAAACGCGACTGCCGCCGGTGCATCTTTGGAATCCACCGTTTTGCGGTGATCTCGATATCCGAATCGCTGCCGACGGGACCTGGTTCTACATGGGTACGCCGATCGGGCGGCCGGCGCTAGTGCGGCTGTTCTCGACCATCCTCAAGCGCGAGGGGGACAAGCACTTTCTCGTCACGCCGGTGGAAAAGGTCGGCATCCGCGTCGACGATGCGCCGTTTCTGGCCGTTGAGATGCGCAAGGACAGCGATGATCGGGGCCGCCTGTTGCGCTTCCGGACCAATGTCGATGACTGGGTGAGTTGCGATGGCGATCATCGCCTGCGCTTTGCGCCCGCGGCCGCGGGCGGCCTGACGCCCTATCTCCATGTCCGCGCCGACCTCTGGGCCAAGGTCACGCGCGCGCTCTATTACGATCTGGTTGACATCGGCGAGGAGCGAATGATCGATGGTCAACCGATGTTCGGCATAGAATCAGGCGGGGAATTCTTCCCGATGGCGGACGCGGAGCAGATGAGGGCCGCGCTTTGAACGAGCCGATGCTGGAAACCGATCCGGCGGCGATCGGTGCGGCGGAGTTCTTCGCCCGCGCGCGCGCGCGTTTGGGCTTCGAGGTCCCCAACGCCCTGGTCGATCCCGATATCGTTCCGCCGAGCGGCGACCCCGGAACCGATCGAATGCTCGCGATCGTCGCGCGCGAACAGCCGATCCGGCCCGCCGCCGTCCTGATCCCGGTGGTCGACCACCTCGAGCCGACGGTGCTTCTGACGCAACGCTCGCCGCATCTGGCCGACCATGCCGGCCAGATCGCCTTTCCCGGCGGCAAGATCGACGCGACCGACGCCTCACCGCTGGACACCGCGCTGCGCGAGGCCGAGGAGGAGATCGGGCTCGACCGCGCCTTCGTCGATCCGATCGGCTATCTCGACGTCTACGGCACCGGCTTCGGGTTTCGCATCCTGCCGACGGTCGCCCGCGTCAGGCCCGGCTTTACACTGCGCATCAACCATGGCGAGGTCGTCGATGCCTTCGAGGTGCCGCTGTCCTTCCTGATGGATCCGGCGAACCACGAGGTGCACAGCAAGGAATTTCGCGGCATGGAGCGCTCCTATTACGCGATGCCGTATGCGGAGCGCTATATCTGGGGCGCGACCGCGGGCATCCTGCGCGCGCTCTACGAGCGGATTTGTTTGCCATGATCCGGCCGGTGCTGACTGAGGTCGGAATTTTCCTGATCCCGTTTGCGGTCTATGCGCTGTTTCTGATTGCGACGCGGTCGGGGCTCGTCGTGCAATCCTCCTGGCCGTTGCAGCTGGTCGCAAAGCTCGCCGTCGGATCATTGCTCTTGATGATTGCGAGCTTCATCCTGCTGGCGCGTTTCACCGGCGCGCCGCCGCATTCGACCTACGTCCCCGCCCATATCGAGAACGGCAGGTTGGTGCCTGGGGTAGAGAAATGATTGAAAGGGTGCTGGATGATGCGCCGTGGCGCGAGTCCGGAGCGACCACGCGCGTGCTCGGCCTCTTGAACGGCGAGGGCGAGGAGGCGCGGATCATCGGCGGCGCGGTGCGCAACGCGTTGTTGAAGGTCCCGATCGGCGACATCGATATCGCGACGACGGCCGTGCCGGAGGAGGTGATCCGCCGCGCCAGGGCCGCCGCCATCAAGAGCGTGCCGACCGGCATCGACCACGGCACCGTCACGCTCGTGGTCGATGCGCAGCCATTCGAGGTGACGACGCTGCGCGAGGACACCGAGACCTTCGGCCGCAAGGCGAAGGTCGCGTTCGGTCGCGACTGGGTCGGCGATGCGCATCGGCGCGACTTCACCATCAACGCGTTGTCGGTCGACGCCGCCGGCGTGGTGCACGACTATGTCGGCGGACTTGCGGATATCGCGGCGCGCCGCGTGCGCTTCATCGGCGATCCGAACATGCGGATCGCGGAGGATTATTTGCGCATTCTCCGCTTCTTCCGCATTCACGCCGCGTTCGGCGCGGGCGAGCCGGATCGCGCCGGCTATCTCGCCTGCATTACCGCGCGCGACGGCCTTGCCGCGCTGTCGGCAGAACGCCTGCGCATGGAGATGCTGAAGCTTCTGGTCGCCGACGGAGCCGTCATCGCGGTTGCCGCGATGGCCGACGGCGGCTTGCTGCTGCCGATCCTGGGCGGCGTCGCCTATACCGGGCCGTTCGCGGCGATGATCTCGGCCGAGCGTCTCCTGGGATTGCAGGCCGACGCCGTTCGCCGGCTCGGCGCGCTCGCGGTTGCCGTCACCGAGGACGCCAAGCGCCTCGGCGCGCGCTTGCGGCTCGCCAACGCCGAGACCAAGGCGCTGGACTCGATGGGCCATCGCTGGTGGCGGCTTGCGGGAATGGACGAGGCGATCGCGCGGCGCCGGCTCTATCGGCTGGGCGAGGCGGGTTATCGCGATCGTCTGCTGCTCGCCTGGGCGCGTGCCGGAAGCGACGCCGATCCGGCCCCGTGGCGCGCGCTCGCGACATTGCCGCAGCGCTGGAGCGCGCCGAAATTCCCGCTCAGGGCGGCTGACTTCATCGCGCGCGGAATTGCCGAAGGCCCGACGCTCGGGCATGTGCTGGCGCTCGCCGAGGATGCCTGGCTCGCCGCCGATTTCCCGCTCGATCAGACCGCGCTCGCCGCCATCGCCGATCAGGCCGCGGGCCGCGTCAGCCGGCCGTGACCATCCTCTCCGGCTTTGCCGACATTTCCGTCCCGCAGTTGTGTCTGGTCGCAGCCGTCGCGCTGTTCGCGGCGGTGATCGGCGGGCTCGCCGGCTACGGCACCGGTGCCCTGATGCCGCTGGTTCTGGTGCCCCTGATCGGCGCCGAGCCGGTGGTGCCGATCATCGCGATCTCAGCGATCGCGACCAATCTCAGCCGCGCCACCGCCTATCTGCGCTATTGCGACCGCAGGCGGGCGCTGATCGTGATCATGGCCGCCGCCTTCACCACCGCGCTCGGCGCCTACGGCTATACGCGGCTGTCCAATGCCGGCGCAGCCTTCGTCATCGGCACCATGCTGATTCTGAGCGTGCCGCTGCGCCGCCTGCTCCGCCGCCGCGCCATCAGGATCGGCGATGCCGGCCTTGCGGCGGGCGCCATCGGCTATGGGGTCGTGGTCGGGGGGACGTCGGGGTCGGGCGTGATCCTGCTGTCGCTGTTGATGGCGGCGGGCCTCGACGGCGCCGGCGTGATCGCAACCGACGCGGTCATCTCTGTCGTCACCAGCCTGATCAAGCTCTCGGTGTTTGGGTTGGCCGGCGTCATCACCGCGCAGGTGATCGCCTTTGCCGTCCTGATCGGCGCGCTCGCGCTACCTGGGACGTTCCTCGCCAAGGCCTTCGTCGCGCGCATGCCGGTGCACATCCACACCGCGATCCTCGACCTTGCGGTGATCACCGGCGGGGTGGTGATGATTTCGACTGCCGCGCGGGCGCTCTTGAGTTAGGCTCCGTCCCCGCGATGCCGCCGGTGTCGCCCGGCGGCTCGCAGGCGAACGCTCAGGCTGCCTTGCCTTCCTCGTGGTCGTCGTCCTCGTCGCTCTCGTCTTCGTCGTCCTCTTCGTCCTCGCCGTTCGAGGTGTCGATCTCGGCACGTTCGAGCACGGCAAGCGGAAGCGTCTCGCGAAACAGTTCGCCTTCGCCGCCCATCCAGATGCACTCGACGCTATCCTCGTTGACTTCCGCCACCGTGAGCGGATGACCGCCGGATTTCAGCATCACGACATCGCCTGGTTTCAAGTCCATGAATCTCATCCTTCGCGCTATATGACGCGATGTGCAGGGTACCATGTCGGTCATGACAAGCCGATCACGGCCACGATGTTTCCGGGCCGATTGGAATTATTTTTATCGCCCGCCATGTGGTCGAGAGTTGGGCGGCGCCGCGACGTCCTGGCGCGCCGACATTCTGATCGGCGTGCAGGCCGGGCTGAACAGGCCGATCGCACCGCCGACTGGCGTGCACGCTCCCGTTGTCCCGGGTGTCGCCACTGCAAGCGCTGGTTTGCGGCGAAGCGGGGAAAAATGGCAACCGCAGCAGCGCTCTCCCATTGCGGACGGAGGGTCAGCCATTTTCCGGCTTTGGCGATAGCCCTCCAGCATCAATGCTCATGAGGGGCAGGATTTTGCTCGATCGATTCGCGCATTCTTATGTGTCACTCCGCCTCGAACGCCTCGATGAAGCGAGACAGAAACTCGCGAAAGGCGGCCATATCTTTCGGCGCGAAGACGCCGAATACCCGCCGCTCGATCGGATCGACCCGCTCGCGCGCGGCCTGAAGCGCTTCCCGTCCGACTTCGGTCATGTGCAGCTCGAGCACGTTCGGGTGCCGTGGGTGCGACGATCGCGTGATGAGGCCCTGCTGCTCCATGGTCTTCAGCAGGATCATCATGGCTTGCGGCGTAACCAGACAGGCACGCGCCAGTGTCGCTGCGGTGATTCCCGACTGCTGATCAAGTTCGAACAGCGCGACGTATTGTGACGGGCTCAACCCGACGGATTTCAAGGCCGCGCTCTTGGCCCGCACCATCGCCTGCTCGGCGCGCTTCACCAGCATACCAAGGCGTTCCTGCTCGGAAGACGGGTGCAGACGGGACTTCTGGTCGACAGGTTTGCGTGCGGAAGATTTCTCCCCGGATAATTTGCTTTTGCGCTTCACGTCCATGGCACGATCGACCCGCTGCGTACCGCCGAGCCGAACGGGCCCGGCTCTTCCCGGCCGACGTGGACGAGTTCGCCGTAGAGGGCTTCGTGCGGCGAGGAGTCGAGCGCGAGGTCCAACAGGGGGCCCGCGACCTCGTCCGGTTGGGGAGCGCCGGACAGGTGGAGCCAGGCGCGAGACGCGCCAGTATCGATGAGCCCCGGTGAGATCGATGCGATCAGGATCCCTCGGCGCAAATCGTCGGCGCGACGCTGGCCTGCGACCGCGCGCACTGCCGCGACCTGACCGATCTTGGACGGAATGTTGATCCAGGCCGGCCACGCCTGACCTGGCGCGCGGCCGGAGCGCACCGCGTCGCGCCAGCGGCAGACGGCACGATCGACGTCGTCGAGCGATCGCAGGTTTTCGAACCGCGGATGCAGCACGGGCGCCAGCGCGCGCAGGCTGCCGGCGCGGCTCGCAACCACGAACAGCCGCCCATGATCGCGGAGCAAGGGAGCGAAGCTGCGCAGAACATTGGTCGTGCCCAAATTGTTGGCCTCGACATAATGATCGATGACGGCGCGCGGATCGTCGTCAGGCTGTACTCGCGCGTAATGATTGGAAAAGACGATGTCGACGCCGCCATGACGCTCCGCCAGCAGGTCGGCAAGACGTTCGACTGCGCCGGGCTCGGCGACGTCCAGGAGCTCGCCGCGCACCTTTGCCCTGGCGTTCGACAGACGATGCAGAGATTCGGCGACGCGAGCCGGGTCGCGTCCCGTCAAATACACGGTGTCGGTGGGCTCGAGCCGCTGCGCCAACCCTTCAGCGAGCGAGAAGCCGAGGTTGCGCGTTGCGCCAGTTATCAAAGCTATTCTATTCATAGCTTTATTGTTATCAACATATTGATACGAGTCAATAGTGTTTTTGACTATTCTCGACCGGGCGGCACGGCTTCGGACGCCGCGGTTCCCAATGTCAGCAACGCAATCCCCTCCGAACAGAAGGGGCTGCATGGGCGATGGCGGATTTGGAGCAAGCCGCAGATACTTGGGAGCGCTAGCCCGAAAGCAACTCCGACAGCGAGCGGATGATGCGGTCGGGCCTGATCCTGCTCCCCTCCGGCAGCCCGTCGCCATGGGCGTCCATCCAGATCGCGTAGATGCCGAGGCGCTGCGGCGCCTCGACCTCCCATTCGAGGTTGTCACCGACCATCCAGGTGTCGGGCGCGCTCACCCCGAGCGTCTGCATGGCGTGCAGATAGGCCTTGTCCTCCGGCTTGCCGAAGCCATGCTCGCCTTCGATCTGGATGTGATCGAAGCGGTGCGCCAGCGCGAAGCGCTCGATCTTGGCGCGCTGGGTGTCGGCGGCGCCGTTGGTAATCAGCGCGAGCTTCACTCCGTGAGCCTTCAGGGCATCGATGGTCTCATGCGCGCCCGGGAAGATGTACATCTGCTCGTCGCGATAGGCGGTGAAGCGGTCGGCGAGCCGTGTCGCGAGATCTCGCGACAGAGCGCCATGGCCGGCGGCGGCCAGCGCGGCAAATCCGCCCCGGACCACCTCATGCCGCGCCTCGGCGAGCTTCAGCCGCCACTCGGCTTCCGCCGTCGCCCAGAATTCGCGCGCCGATTCCACGATCGCCGCGACGACCTCCTGCGGTGACAGCGGCCCGAATTCGCCGGCGAACTCCGACGTGACGTTGTTCCAGGCAAGCTCGGGCCGGCTATAGGCCGACAGGATGGTGTCATCCATGTCGATCAGCATCGCGCGGGGCAGTTGCGTCATCGTCCTCGGATCGCTCCTCTTCAAGGCCACTTCACCTCGGGCGGCAGCGACGACAGGATCGAGTCGATATTGCCGCCGGTCTTCAGCCCGAACAGGGTGCCCTTATCGTGCAAGAGGTTGAATTCGACGTAGCGGCCGCGTCGGATCAGTTGTTCCTCGCGCTCTGCCGGAGTCCAGGGCGTATCGAAGTTCGCGCGCACCAATTCAGGGTAGATCCCCAGGAAGGCTCGGCCGACGTCCTGCGTGAAGGCGAAGTCGGCATCCCAATTTCCGGAATTGTGGTGATCGAAGAAGATTCCGCCGATGCCGCGGGCTTCCTTGCGATGCGGCAGGTAGAAGTACTCGTCGCACCAGGTTTTGTACCTGTGGTAGGACACGATGCCGGCATGCGCATCGCAAGCCTTTTTCAGCGCGGCGTGAAAGGCGAGAGCGTCCCTGTCCTCCTGCGTGCGCCGGCGGTCCAGCACCGGCGTGAGATCTGACCCGCCGCCGAACCAGCTTTTCGTCGTGACGATGAAGCGCGTATTCATGTGGACCGCGGGAATATGCGGACTGCGCATGTGCGCGATCAGCGAGATGCCCGAGGCCCAGAAACGCGGGTCTTCCGATGCCCCGAGCATCTGTGCGCGAAACTCGGGCGCGAATTCGCCGTGTACCGCGACAATGTGCACGCCGACCTTCTCGAACAGCCGCCCGCGCATCATGCTCATCACCCCGCCGCCGCCGGGCGCGCCGCTATGGTCGGTGCGCGCCCACGGCGTACGGACGAAGCGCCCGGCATCGCCGGGATAGAGCGGGGCGGGAGCCTCGTCCTCGAGGGTCTCGAAGGCGGCGCAGATCTCGTCGCGCAAGGCCTCGAACCAGGCTCTCGCCCGCGCCTTGTGGTCCTCGATGACGGACATGTCCATGGGCGTTTCCTGCCGGTTGAGACGATCTTGGTCGTTTTCTTGTCATTACGACGGCAGCGACGCAATCCGGAAAAGGACAAGAGTGCGGACGGGCCGGCGCCGCCCCGCAGCCTCAACCCTGCGGGCCGTAATAGGTGCAGCTTTCGTTGCAGCTGTCGCGGTGGACGCTGACCCGCGTGACGTGGCCGGTGTGCTGGACCCGCTCGAAGATGAAGCGCGACAGGTTTTCCAAGGTCGGCAGCCCGAGCGCCTCGATCCTGTTGAGCAGCTTGTGGTCGAGGGCGTCGCGGATGTCGGCCATGCTGCGCGAGAGCAGGCCGAGATCGACCACCATTCCAGTGTTCGGATCCGGCGTGCCGCGCACGGTGACTTCGGCGCGGAACGAATGGCCGTGGATCTCCTGGCTGGCCTCGCCGAGCGTCGTCGCGGGCAGCGCATGGGCGGCCTCGAAGCGGAAGGATTTGGTCAATTCCCACATCACGCGTCTTTCGTGTCCTCTGTTCGTTGCGAAATCATCTGATGCCGAGCGCCTTGTGCGTCTGCAGGCTGAGCCGCCATTGTGGGTGCCGCAGGCAGTAGTCGACCGCGCGCGCGGTGTTGTCGGCGACTTGAGGTCCGTCCATCGGCTGCAGCGAGAAACGCTGGAAGGCAAGACCTTCGAAGTGCTCCGGCGCGATGCCTGCTTGCGGATACACCAGTTTCAGCTCATGGCCGCGCCGGACCACGAGCTCGGCGCCGGCCTTCGGGCTGACGCAGATCCAGTCGAGCCCGTCGGGCACCTCGATCGTGCCGTTGGTTTCGATCGCGATGGCAAAGCCGCGCGCATGCAGGGCCGCGATCAGCGCGGCGTCCAGTTGCAGCAGCGGCTCGCCGCCGGTCAGCACCGCATAGCGGTGAGCAGTGTCGTCCGCCCATTGCGCGGCAATGCTGTCGGCGAGCTCGTCCGCGCTCAGGTAGCGCCCGCCCAGGCTGCCATCGGTGCCGACGAAATCGGTGTCGCAAAACCGGCAGATCGCACTGTTGCGATCCTGCTCGCGGCCACTCCAGAGATTGCATCCGGCAAACCGGCAAAACACGGCCGCGCGCCCGGCATGCGCGCCTTCGCCCTGCAGCGTCAAAAAGATCTCCTTGACCGCGTAGCTCACCGCGCGCCCTCGAATGAATGACCGGTTTGCCGCAAGGCTTCGCCGACCGCCATGGCGGCGGCCATCGCGACGTTGAGCGAGCGCAATTCCTCGCTGATCGGAATCCTGAGCCGCGCGTCCGCCGCGGCCATGACCTCGTCGGGTACGCCAGCGGATTCGCGCCCGAACAAGAGAATATCGGCCGCATCATACCGATATTCCAGATACGAGCTCGATCCCCTGGTCGTGAACAGCACGAGCCGGCAACCCGCCGCGCGACGCCATTCCTGGAACTTCAGCCAGGAGTCATGGCGGGTGAGTGCGACATGGTCGAGATAGTCCATGCCGGCCCGGCGGAAGGTCCGGTCGGACACCACAAAGCCGGCCGGCTCGATGATGTGGGCTGCCACATTCAGGCAGGCGCATAGCCGCAGGATCGTCCCGGTGTTTTGGGGGATGTCGGGCTGGAAAAGAGCGATCTGCATCTTGAGGATTCGTGATGATCGGGTTCGATGAAAATGGTGCAAGGAATCCGCGGTCTAACGCGGAATTCGTGCATTGCAGCGTTGTGGGCCGATAGCGGGCTTGCGCTCTTTCGGCAAGGGTGCCAATAGAACGATTCTGGACTGCTTCTTTCGCCCGGGGCGGCGGAAACGAGCGGTTTTCTGCCGCCGCGGGGGTCGCGGGCGCCGGCAGGCCTTTCCCGGTAACGTTCTCAAAGGCGTCCTCGGGGCGGTTCCACCGGCTGCAGCTATGAAAGGGTTTGGAATCGTGACGACAGCGTCTTCGGCGGAGCATGCGACACGCCGTGATTTCCTCTTTGTTGCAACGGGAGCCGCGGCAGCGGTCGGTACAGCGGCGACGGTCTGGCCGTTCATCTCCCAGATGAACCCGGACGCCTCGACGATCGCGGCCGGCGCCCCGATCGAGGTCGATCTGAAGCCGATCGCCGAAGGTCAGGACATCAAGGTGTTCTGGCGCGGCAAGCCGATCTACATCAGCCACCGCACCAAGAAGCAGATCGACGAGGCGCGCCAGGTGGCGCTCTCGAGCCTCCCCGATCCGGCGACCGATCAGTCCCGGGTCAAGGACGGCCACGACCAGTGGCTGGTCGTGATCGGCATCTGCACCCATCTCGGCTGCATCCCGATCGCCCACGAGGGCAATTACGACGGCTTTTTCTGTCCCTGCCACGGCTCGCAATACGACTCCTCGGGCCGCATCCGCCAGGGACCCGCGCCCGCCAATTTGCCGGTGCCGCCCTATCAGTTCGTTTCCGACAGCAAAATCCAGATTGGCTGAGCCCTCGGATCAAAACCCCGAGCGCTGAAAGCTGATCGCGCCGACTTTTTTCCTCAGGATCGCATCATGAGCGGACCATCCGACTACCAGCCGACCAATCCCGCCTTGAAATGGCTTGAACGACGCCTCCCGATCTTGGGGTTCATGCACGCTTCCTTCGTGGCGTATCCGACGCCACGAAACCTGAACTACTGGTGGACCTTCGGCGCCATCCTCTCGATGATGCTCGCGGTGCAGATCCTGACCGGCGTCATCCTGGCGATGCACTATACGCCGGAGGCCACCATGGCTTTCCGCTCCGTCGAAAGCATCGTGCGCGACGTCAATTACGGCTGGCTGTTGCGCAACATGCATGCGAGCGGCGCCTCGATGTTCTTCTTCGCCGTCTACATCCACATGTTCCGCGGTCTTTACTACGGGTCGTACAAGGAGCCGCGCGAGGTGCTCTGGATCCTCGGCGTCATCATCTATCTCTTGATGATGGCGACGGGCTTCATGGGTTATGTGCTGCCCTGGGGCCAGATGAGCTTCTGGGGCGCCACCGTCATCACCAACCTGTTCTCCGCCATTCCCTATGTCGGCGACAGCATCGTGACCCTGCTGTGGGGCGGCTATTCGGTCGGCAATCCGACCTTGAACCGCTTCTTCTCGCTGCACTACCTGTTGCCGTTCGTGATCGCCGGCGTGGTCGTGCTGCACGTCTGGGCATTGCATGTGGCGGGCCAGGGCAATCCGGCCGGCGTCGAGACGAAGACCGAGAAGGACACGGTCGCGTTCACGCCCTATGCGACCATCAAGGACATGTTCGGCGTGTCCTGCTTCCTGATCTTCTACGCCTGGTTCATTTTCTACATGCCGAACTATCTCGGCGACGCCGACAACTACGTCCCCGCCAACCCGGGCGTGACGCCGGCCCATATCGTGCCCGAATGGTACTACCTGCCGTTCTACGCCATCCTGCGCTCGATCCCGAACAAGCTGGCCGGCGTGATCGCGATGTTCTCGGCGATCATCGTCCTGGTGTTCCTGCCGTGGCTCGATACGGCCAAGACCCGCTCGTCGAAGTACCGGCCGCTGGCCAAGCAGTTCTTCTGGATCTTCGTCATCGTCTGCGTGCTGCTCGGCTATCTCGGCGCACAGCCGCCGGAAGGCATCTACGTGATCGCCGGCCGCGTTCTCACTCTCTGCTATTTCGGTTATTTCCTGGTGGTGCTGCCGTTACTGAGCCGGATCGAGACGCCGCGCCCGGTGCCGAACTCGATCGCCGACGATGTGCTGGCCAAGAGTAGCGGCAAGGTGGCCTCGATGGTATCGGCCGCGCTCGTGTTTGTCGTCGCCGGCGCCCTGTTCGCCGGCAGCACGCAAAACGCGCGCGCCGAAGACGAAACGCCGCCCGCGCAGAAATGGTCGTTCGCGGGCCCCTTCGGCAAATATGATCGCGGCGCCTTGCAGCGCGGCTTGAAGGTCTACAAGGAAGTCTGCGCCAACTGCCACGCGCTGTCCTACATCGCCTTCCGCAATCTCGCCGATCCCGGCGGTCCCGGCTATTCGACCGCGCAGGCGGCAGCGCTGGCGGAGGAGTACACGGTCAAGGACGGCCCGAACGACCAGGGCGAGATGTTCGACCGCAAGGGCCGAACCGCCGACTATTTCCCCTCGCCGTTCCCGAACGAGCAGGCTGCGCGTGCGTCGAACGGCGGCGCCGCGCCGCCCGACCTGTCGCTGATCACCAAGGCGCGCTCCTACGAGCGCGGCTTCCCCCGCTTCATCTTCGACTTCTTCTCGCAATATCAGGAGCAGGGTCCGGACTATGTCGCGGGCATCCTGCAGGGCTTCGAGGACACTCCACCGGCCGGTGCGGCCATCCCGAACGGGTCGTACTACAACAAATATTTCCCCGGCCACGCCATCAAGATGCCGAAGCCGCTCTCCGACGGGCAGGTGACCTTCGATGACGGCTCGCCCGCCACCGTGGCGCAATACGCCAAGGACGTCACCACCTTCCTGATGTGGGCCGCGGAGCCGCAGATGGAAGCGCGCAAGAAGATGGGCTTCCAGGTCTTCATCTTCCTGATCATCTTCGCCGGCCTGATGTACTTCACCAAGAAGAAGGTATGGGCCGACGCACACTGATCTTTCATGACAATCTCATGAAACGAAAAGCCCCCGTCGGGGCTTTTTTTGTTGGGTCGTCATTCCGAGCGAAGCGAAGCAATCCATAACAGCGGGTGGCAATGACCTATCTATCCGTCATGGCCGGGCTACGTCCCGGCCATCCACGTCTTTGCTGCGCCGGACGAAGCAAGACGTGGATGCCCGCGACAAGCGCGGGCATGACGGGGGCTGCAGCAGTTGGTGTAAGTCGCAAGCTGGATTGCTTCCTGCCCTGGCAGCGGCCAAAATGGCCGCCAATCGGCGACCCCAAGAGATCGACGGAGGAACCCATGGGCACCAGCATCACCTTCAAGCATCCGGACGGCAAGGACGCGCACGGTTATCTCGCCAACGCCAGGCGCGGCGATGCGCCGTGCGTGGTGGTGATCCAGGAATGGTGGGGGCTTTCGGAGCAGATCAAGGGGCTGTGCGACCGCTTTGCGCTCGCCGGTTTCGATGCGCTGGCGCCCGATCTCTATGGCGGCGTGGTGGTGCCGTATCACGACATGGAAGCGGCCAACAAGCAGATGACCTCGCTCGATTTCATGGACGCCACCACGCAGACCGTGCGCGGCGCCGTGCAATATCTGTCGCGCAACGGCGCCAAGGTCGGGCTGACCGGCTTCTGCCTCGGCGGCGCGGTGACCATCATCGGTGCTGCGAAGATCCCCGAACTCACCGCCGGCGTGGTGTTCTACGGCATTCCGCCGGAGCAGGCGGCGAAACCCGCCGACGTCAAGATTCCGCTGCAGGCCCATTTCGCCAACAAGGACGACTGGTGCACGCCGCAGTTGGTCGACGCCTTCGAGGGTGCGATGAAGGCCGCCGGCAAGTCGCTCGAGCTTTTTCGCTATGACGCCGAGCACGCCTTCATCAACGAGCAGCGCATGGCGGTGCATGACCGCGCCGCCGCCGAACTCGCCTGGGGCCGGGCGACGGCGTTTTTCGCGACGCACCTGGGGTGAGATGGAGCGGAGCCGAGTGGCTGCTTTCCGTTCCCGCCCCTTGCTTTACAAGTCACGCGAAGAACGCGATCTTCTCGGTCAGACTCATGCGGCGGATCGCCGCCGCGGGATCGGTGTCCGGAGGACGACTCGATTCCTGGAATTCGGCTGTAAAAGGCGTCGCGCCAAGCGACGAATGGAACGGTGGCTGAGCGGCCGGCAGTTCTGGCTGCCTCGCTGACGGCGCCGCGTAATCCCTGGGCTCGGTCGGGGCAGACTGGACCGGCTCGGCGGCGACCACGGTTTCGGAACCTGCAGAACAGAATTTCGCTGCAGGTTTAGCGGCCGGTGGGACAGCCAGACCGTTCTCCTTGGCAAGCGCCTCGATTCCGGTTCTCATCCGTTCGAATGCCGCTGTAAAAGTAGCCCGCGTATCGACCCTCGCAAGCTGACTGCAGCTTTCCTGGATGGCATCGACCTGGGATTCGATCGAGTCGCAGACGCGGGATTCGGCGCCGATTTCTCGCCAGCGCCAGGAAATTTCCTTCAGGATCATGGCGCCCCTGTGGATCGGGGCCAGTCGATCATCGATCGTAAGCCCGTCCGCGGTCGAAGCGGCCATCTCGCTAGCCTGATCGACGAAGTTACTTATGGTAACGAGGATCTCAGTAAGGCGGGTGTCGGGCGTCGATTGTTGTAGCGCCTCGGTCGGTTGCTCTAGCGCCTCGAGTGTCTGCTCGATTCGGGCCACCGCATCGAGCACCATGCGGGTATCGGCATTGCGGTTTCGTTTGGCATATTCCCCCAGAAACCAGCGACCGCGCGCCGTCTCCATGAAGGCTTCGCGGATCGCCTCATAGTCGGCTTCACTCGGCTGGGTGGCATGAGCGGAAATCGGCGACAGGGCGAAAGCTTGGTCGGCCATGGAAAACTCATTCGAGCAAACCGCTACACGCTACGGTCACTGTTGCGAGATTCGCTTGTGATTCGGGCGATATCGTGGTGATCGACCGCATTCAATCTGGTGGCGAAGAGCGGGGCCGCGCTGATCAATCGTTAAGAAGTGGTTAATTCCCAGGCCGAATCGCCATTCTCGAACTTTGCGTGTCTTGATGCTGCTCTACCAAGCAGCCGTTGGCGGATAGTGCAGATTCAATCTATGACTGTGTCGTGTTTCGCGACATGCGTCGCCCGATCGCAAGCGCAGTGCTTTCACGCATCGCATGGGCCGCCGATCAGGAAAATTCTGGGAAGATGGTTAATGCCGAATTAAGCAATGCTTGTCGGCTGCGCAGCCGTGCCGGAACTCCTACCGAAATCTTCGTGTTTCCTGTCACTTAGATCAGCCTTCGCGGCGTGCTCGCCGCAAGATCGCGAACCCGCCGCGGCGTCGGTACGGAGCGAAGACGTCCTTGTCGACTTGGTTGCATGTGCAACCGGTCGCACTTTAGTCGAATTGTTGGCCACAAGTGTGGCCCGATCAGGGGCTCGCATGTTGGAGTTTTGCAATGAACAGTCCTGCTACCGCCCGCCCGCCAGGAAGCAGCCGATTGGCACTGATCGTAGCAGGTGTGCTCGCATTGCTCGGTTCGTTCGTGGTCACAGCACCTGCGCAAGCCGGCTATTATGGCGAGCCCTATTACGGTTCGAATCCCTGCTCCTACCGCTGCGGGGAAGGCTACTCACCCTACCGCTACGCGCGGCCCTACCGCCGCTACTATGGGTGCTCCGCGTGCGGCTGCTATCGGCGCTGCAATTCAGGCCTTGTTTACGAGCGTCGCTACGTCGAACGCCAATATGTCGAACGGCGCTACGGTGGCTATGGCGGCTATTACCGCCGTCACTACGGCTACTCTCCGTATGGGGGCTACCGCCGTCACTACGGCTATTATCCGTACGGTGGCTATCGATACCGTTACCCGTGGGGCTATGGCGGGGTCGGGCGCCGCTGGCCAACGCCGTACGGCTACCGGGACGAACCGTCTGGCTATGGATATGAACCGTCCGCCGATCGATATGAGGAGCCGCCGCGGCCGCCGGCGCCGGTTTGGGATGGGGCCGGCTACGAAGCCGTTCCTTATGGCGACCAGGGCCCTTACGGCTACCGGAGCGCCCAGTGGAATGCTGACCAACAAGATCCAGCGTTACAGGAACCTGTTGCCGTATATGGCGTAACAGATGTATCGCGACCGCTGCCGCGCGGACCATTGGGGATGATCGAGTCCGGGGTGCTTGGATTTCTCGGCGGCTTCGGACCGCCGTGAGCAGGGCTGGAAGGCGACGAGTACCAGCTTTGCGAAGCTCGTCATGCAGAGCGGCAATCTTGTCGAGCGAACTTCGGAAAGCAAAGTGTACCGGCTAGATTACTAATCCAGTGCCGATTCTTGCTCTGACGTCAGTAATTGAATTCGCCGCAAGGTGACGCTGGAAATTCAAATCCGCGGTGCTACCTCGTGCCGGCGAGCATGACGTAGGCGCCGACCGCGAACCAGAAGGCGTAATTACTGACCAGCGGTATCTCGATGAACACGCTAAGGA
>WNGQ01003830.1_pt1 | contig 39305 bp, 37 predicted proteins | sample 5407661 | NCBI WGS metagenome assembly WNGQ01 (sample SAMN13153382, study PRJNA577476) | soil metagenome | isolation source: 60 cm soil or saprolite under Garry oak tree replicate 2 | place: USA:California | collected 2016-06-15 | reverse complement strand
GTGCGGCGGCTGATCCGGCGCGCAGGCAGCACGCCGGAGCCGTAACCTTGTGCTGGTGGAGCGCCGTGTCGCCGGGATCCTGCTCGCAGCGGGCGCCGGGAGCCGTCTTGGCCAGCCGAAGGCAACCGTCGAGATCGGCGGCAAGGCACTGGCTGCCCGGGGGATCGCGCTGCTGCGGGCCGGCGGTGCGCAGCCGGTCGTGGTCGTTACCGGCGCGGTCGCCGTCGACCTGTCCGGCGTGCTGACCGTGCACAACCCGGACTGGCGCACCGGCATGGGGTCCTCGCTGGCCGCCGGGCTGGCGACGGTTCCCGATGACTGCGCGGCGGCGGTGATCGCGCTGGTCGACCAGCCACTCGTCGGGGCGGCCGCCGTCGGCCGGCTGATCGCCGCGTACCGTGCGGGCGCCGGCGTGGCGGTGGCAACCTACGACGGCGCACCGCGGAACCCGGTCCTGATCGCTCGCAAGCACTGGCCCGCGGTCACCGCGCTGGCCGTCGGCGAGGCCGGGGCGCGGCCGTTCCTCCGTGCGCACCCGGAGCTCGTGACCCCGGTGGAATGCGGCGACACCGGCAGTGCCGACGATGTGGATACCCCGGCGGATCTTGAGCGGATCGCGGGCCGGGCCGCGGTCACGGGCCAGGCCGCGGTCACGGGCCAGGCCGCGGTCACGGGCCAGGCCGCGGTCACGGGCCAGGCCGGGGTCGCGGACCAGGCAAGGCCGGGCAGCGCAGCCAAGCGTCAGGACTGATGCGGCCGGACGCCCCAGGCGTGCTGCACGCTACCGCCTGGCGCCAGGGTGATCAGGTCGTGGCCGGTCACGAACGCGCTCGGCGGGCAGGTCCCCGGCTCGACCGCCAGCGCGCGCCCTGGCGCCCATCTGGCTCGCCTGGCTGCGGCCGGCCGATACTGCCCCGGATCAATGCCGGCGGGGCTGCTTGGGGAGCGGGGGACCGTCAGCCCCGCCGGCAACTGCACGATAACTTCCCTGCGGCGACGCGCGGGCGAACTTGGACCAACATGGTGCGTTCCGGCGCATCGGGACCGCCGCACGCTGCGGCATGATCGAGCCCTGACGTCGCCGCGTTCGCCGCCGAGGAGGACTCAACATGCCAGCACCGCTGGACGGAATCGTCGTGCTTGACCTGACCAGGGCGCTGGCCGGCCCGCACGCGACGATGCTGCTCGGTGACCTTGGCGCCCGGGTGATAAAGATCGAGCGGCCGCCCGGCGGCGACGAGTCGCGGCACTGGGGCCCGCCGTTCACCGCGGCGGCCCCTGGTGATAGTCCCGAGAGCACCTATTTCCTGTCTTGCAACAGGAACAAGGAGTCGGTCACCTGCGACCTGGCCACCGAGGAGGGCAGGAACCTGCTGCTGCGGCTGGTGACCCGCTGCGACGTGCTGGTGGAGAATTTCCGCCCAGGCGCGCTCGACCGCCTCGGCTTCTCCTGCCAGCGGCTGCATGACCTGAACCCGCGGCTGGTCATCTGCTCCATCACCGGATTCGGGCATGACGGGCCGGAGGGCGCGCGTCCCGGCTACGACCAGATCGTGCAGGGCGAGGCGGGGCTGATGAGCGTCACCGGCCCGGATCCAGGCCATCCAGTGAAGGCGGGGCTCTCCATCGCCGATGTGCTTGCAGGCGTGAACGGGGCGCTCGGCATCGTCGCCGCCCTGCTTGAGCGCACGGCAACCGGCCGCGGCCGGGTCGTCCGCACGTCATTGCTTGCATCGATCGTCGGCGCGCACGCGTTCCAGGGCACGCGCTGGACAGTTGCCAGGGAGGTGCCGGCCGCAACCGGGAACCATCATCCGTCGATCGCCCCGTACGGGGCATTCAGCTGCGCGGACGGCATGATCCAGGTGGCCGTCGCGAACGAGGGGCAATGGCGGCGCTTCGCCCCGGTCGTCGGTATCGACCCGGCCGACGCGCGGTTTGCGGACAATCAGCTGCGCGTTGCCGAGCGCGACCAGCTGACCGCCGCAATCGAGCGCGCCCTGGCCCGGGCAGGCCGCGCGCACTGGCTCGCGCTGCTCGGTCAGGCAGGCGTGCCTGCCGGGTCGATCCGGGCTATCAACGAGGTCTATGAATGGGACCAGGCCCGGTCCCAGGGCCTGGTTATCTCGGTAGATCATCCGGTCCTCGGCCGGATCGAGCTGCCAGGGCCATCGCTGCGCTTTGATGGCGCGGCCCCGCGCGAGCACGCGCCGCCGCCGGTGCTCGGCCAGCATGACGCCGCCGTGCGAGCCTGGCTTGACGAGGAGGTCTGCTAGCCGCGGTTACCGGCGCGGGATCAGCAGGCCGGTCCGGACCGCTTCGGCGGCGAGCACGCCGAAGAGATAGAAATAGGCGGACTCTTCATCCTCGAAGACGCGCACTTCGTGCCTGGCTCCGCCCGCGGCGCTGAATACCTCATATCCGGTGGCAGTCTCTATCAGGCAGAGTGCCCCGTCGACTTCCTCGCCGACCGCGTAGGCGGCGGGCGGGATCGCCGCCAGGGTCGCGAGCTCGATGAAGATGCCCTGGGTGGCCATCCGGGATCTGGCTGATCTGCGGCGACGAGGGATCCCGGCGGCAGGCTCGGCCGGCCGCCCCGCAGGCCCGTTTTCCTGGCGATCCTTGGCTGCGGACGCCGCGCGCAGTGCCGCAGCCTCCAGCGGCAACGGGGCCTCGCTGGCCGGCGGGATGACGGTGAAGCCGGGCGGCGGCGGGGGAGCGGAAAGCGGCCTGCCGGGTGACGAGGCAGCCCCGAAGTCCGGCGGAGTCGGGGCAGCCGCCAGGCTGCCCGGCGGCCTGACACCGAAATCTGCCGTAACTGGCCCGTAGTCTGCGGTAACCGGCCCGGTTGCCGGGTCGTAGTCGGCGGCCGGACCCTGCTCACCCGGTCGTCCGGCCGGCTGCCCCGGGTAGTCGAAACGCTCCTCGGTGACCTCGGTCACCTCCTCCCGCGGCGTGACGAGCTCGAACACGCCGCGGTCTACCTGCCAGTAGCCGAGTTGCTGCGCCTGGTAGGCGTCATGACCCAGGTAGGCGATATGCAGGCGGTCACCGAGATCATCGAGCACCAGGCAGCGCTGGCCGCGGTAACTGCCCGTCGGCCTGGACTCCCAGAGCGCCTCGACGTCCTGCATCCTCAGCTGCTTGCGCCAGTGCCCGGTGGCCGGCTCGAAGCCGAGTTCCTCCGGGGGCGGGCATGCGGCGAAAAGGACGACATCGCCGTCGGACGGGCCGACGCCGGCCTCGTAGGGGACACCCTGGTAGGTAGCCATCAGCCGGTAACGCATGCCTCAGATCCCTCCGGACGGACGCAGCCACACCTGGCCATCGAACCGGGCGATGAATTCTTCCGCGCCCGGGGTGATGCGGTACATCTCGGCGCCCACCGGAACCGGGATCGGGCCGGTGTAATACTCGGCGACCCTGCGCGCCAGCGATGACGTGAAGCCAGTTCCGGTGAACGGCGGCTTGCTGCGCCAGTCGCCGCCGTTTTCGGGTGAGTAGGGGATCTGGTAGGAGTCCACCGCCACCGCGCTCCAGCGCAAGAAGTAGACCTCCGTGAGATCCGGTTTGAAGTCAGAGCCGTCGTAGCGGAGGTCCAGCGCATCATAAAACTCGGCGGGATCATCAAATGTGCTGTCCTGTACCCGGTAGACGAATCCGGCGATAACCGAACGCCGGCCGGTCAGATAAGGTTCCACCAGCCTGGGCGGGATCGCCTTCTGCATCAGCGTACCCGGCCGAATGGTCCTGGCTCCTCGCTCGACCTGGCGCACGCGCTCCCCTGGGGCAGACTTCGATGCCGTCTCAAGAGAGTCTCATATCGGGAAATACCTCCTCAACTGCTTCGGCTTTCTGGCCGGCCCGCCCGGGTCAGCCGCGGTGGATGGCCAGGAAACCGGCAGCCCTGGCTGAGCTAAAGTGGGCCGGTGCCGAGCCTGACCGGCGGGGATAGTCGTTTCAGTTCCGACGATGGAGCTGCAGATCCGGACGCGGCCGCGGCGCTCGCCGCATTCGCCGCCGGCGCGGGGAACGAGCATGCCGTGCTGACCGCACTAGCGCGAACCCGGCTGCTGGTGCCAGTGGTAGCCGCGCCGGGGCCCACGGCCGCGCAGAAGGCAGCCGAGATGGGCATTCTCACCCTGGTCGGGCACGATGGCCGTCCCGCCGTCCCCGCGTTCACCTGCCTGGACGCCCTGGTCAGGTGGCAGCCAGCCGCGCGGCCGGTGCCGGTGGAAGCGGGCCGCGTCTGGCAAAGCGCCGCCGCGGACGCAAGCGCCGTGGTGCTGGACATCGCCGGGCCGGTCCCGGTCGCCATTGACGGCGCGCGGCTGGCGGCGCTCGCCAGCGGCCAGCCAGTCCCGCTGCCGCATGCGGACCCCGACGTGCTCGCCGCGGTGACCCGCGCCATCGCCGGGCATCCGGCGATCATCGCGGCTCGCCTGCTGCCCGGCGGCGCAGGCAGCGACCTGACCGTCGAGCTGGCGATCTCACCGGGCAGCGCGCAGGCTGCCGCCGAGCTCGCCCGCCGCGCCGCCGCGGCAGTCATGGCCAGGCTCGGCGGCAGGCTGCGCAGGGGAATCCAGATCGTGATCAGCCCGCCGCAAGGGTGATCACAGCGGATTTTTTACTCCTCGCCCGGCCCGGCCGGCTGCCGCTGGCCGGCCAGCCCGGCGCCCGGCAACGCTGCCGTCGCGCGAGACAGGCCGGGCCGCATGGCAGGATCTCCTTCATGCTGCGCTGGCTCACCGCGGGAGAATCGCATGGCCGGGCGCTCGTCGCCATCTGCGAGGGGATGCCCGCCGGCGTGCGGATCGCCGCGCCGGACATCGCCGCGGCGCTGGCCAGGCGGCGGGCCGGATACGGCCGCGGCGCCCGGATGAAGTTCGAGCAGGACGAGGCCGAGATCACCGGCGGCGTGCGCCATGGCCGCACTCTGGGCGGCCCGGTGGCGATCCGGGTGGCCAACACCGAATGGCCGAAATGGGACGTGGTGATGTCACCCGACCCGGTGGCCGCGGCCGAGCTTGCGGAGCTCGCCCGCGCGGCGCCGCTGACCAGGCCGCGTCCCGGCCATGCCGACCTGGCGGGCATGCAGAAGTACGGGCATGCCGACGCCCGTCCGGTGCTTGAGCGGGCCAGCGCGCGCGAGACCGCGGCGAGGGTGGCGCTCGGCGAGCTCGCCCGCCGGTTCCTTCAGCAGGTTCTCGGCGCCCAGGTGCTGAGTCACGTCGTGGCCATCGGCACGGTCACCGCGCCGGACGGAATGCCTGGCCCGCAGGACGCTGACCGGGTAGACGCCGACCCGGTGCGCTGCCTGGATCCGGCGGCCAGCGAGGCGATGCGCGCGGAGATCGACGCGGCCCGCAAGGACGGGGACACGCTCGGCGGCGTGGTCGAGGTGGTCTGCTACGGGCTGCCGCCGGGCCTGGGCAGCTACGTGCACTGGGACAGGCGGCTGGACGGCAGCCTCGCCGCGGCCCTGATGAGCATCCACGCGATCAAGGGCGTCGAGGTCGGCGACGGCTTCGCCACCGCCCGCAGGCGCGGTTCGGTGGCACACGACGAGATCGGCCGCGACCAGGACGGGGTCCGCAGGCGGACGAACCGGGCGGGCGGGATCGAAGGCGGCATGAGCACCGGCGAGCTGATCAGGCTCCGCGCAGCGATGAAGCCCATCTCAACCGTGCCCAGGGCGCTGGCCACCGTGGACGTGCGCACCGGCGAGCCTGCGAGGGCGATCAACCAGCGTAGCGACGTGACCGCGGTACCGGCGGCTGGCGTGGTCGCCGAGGCTATGGTGGCGCTGGTGCTCGCGGCCGCGGCGATCGACAAGTTCGGCGGCGACTCGGTCGACGAGACAGCCCGCAACCTGCGCAGTTACCTGGAATCACTGGTGATCTCATGAGCGGTCCTGCCGCTATCCTGATCGGCCCGCCTGGCGCGGGCAAGTCCACGGTGGGCCCGCTGCTAGCCGGGCTGCTCCGGGTTGCCTTCCTGGACACGGACAGCGCGATCGAGGAGGCGGCGGGCAAGCCGGTCGCGGACATCTTCATCGATGACGGCGAGCCGGCCTTCCGCGCGCTTGAACGCGACGCGGTGGCCCGCGCCGTCACCGCCCATCCGGGCGTGCTCGGCCTCGGCGGCGGCGCGGTGCTTGACCCCGGCACCCGGCAACTGCTGGCCGGCCAGCGGGTCGTCTACCTGGAGACCGGGTTCGCCGCGGCAGCCAGGCGGGTCGGCCTGGACAAGGCAAGGCCGCTGTTGCTCGGCAACCCGAGGGCGCAGCTGAAGGCGCTGCTTGAGCAACGGCTGCCCGTCTACTCCGGACTTGCCTGGCTCACCGTGGGCACGGACAGCAGGTCCGCGGCGGAGGTAGCGGACGAGATCGCCCGCCAGTTCCGCGGCGCGGATGCGCGCCGGTGAGCGTAACCCGCATCCCGGTTGGCGGCGAGCGCCCCTACCAGGTGATCCTGGGCACCGGCATACTCGGCGAACTGCCATCGCTGGTCGGCAAGGATGCCCGCGCTGTGGTCGTGATCCACGCAGATCGCCTCGGCGAGATCGCCGGGGCTGCCTGCCGGGTACTAGCGGACGCTGGCTACATCGTGCATGCCGAGCCGATTCCGGACGGCGAGGCGGCCAAGGACATCGAGGTGGCGGTCGGCCTGTGGTCGCGGCTGGCAGCACTCCGGATGACTCGTACCGATGTAATGCTGGGTATCGGCGGGGGGGCAGTTACCGACCTGGCCGGGTTCGCAGCCGCATCCTGGTTGTCGTCGACGCCGCGATCGGCGGTAAGACGGCCATCAACATTCCGGCGGGCAAGAACCTGGTCGGCGCGTTTCACCCGCCGGCCGGCGTGCTCGCCGACCTGGCCATGCTGGCGACGCTGCCGGCCGCAGAGTACCGCAGCGGGCTGGCCGAGGTGATCAAGGCCGGGTTCATCGCCGATCCGGCGATACTCGGCCTGGTCGAGGCCGATCCGGCTGGCGCGGCGGCGCCGTCCGGCCGGAGCGAGCGCGAACTGGCCGAGCGAGCGGTGCGGGTGAAGGCGGCAGTTGTGTCGGCCGACCTGCGCGAGGAGGGACCGAGGGAAATGCTGAACTACGGCCATACCCTCGGTCACGCCATCGAGCGGGCAGAGCACTACCGGATCCGGCACGGCGAGGCGGTGGCAATCGGCATGGTTTACGCAGCCGCCGTGGCCAGGCTCGCGGGCAGGCTGGATGCAGCCACCGCCGACCGGCACCGCCGGGTGCTCGCCGCCGTCGGGCTGCCGACCAGCTACCTGGCGGGCGCCTGGCCACGGCTGCGGGACGCGATGGCGGTGGACAAGAAGGCCCGCGGCGCGCGGCTTCGCCTGGTGGTGCTGGACGGGCTAGCCCGGCCCGGCATGCTGGACGACCCGCCGGAGGAACTGCTGCGGCAGGCATACCGGGAGGTGACCGGTCAATGAGGCAGGTCCTGGTGCTGAACGGGCCGAACCTAGGGCGGCTCGGCTCCCGCGAGCCCGAGGTATACGGCACGGTGTCCTTCGCCGACCTGGCTGCCGCCTGTCAGCAGGCCGGCCGGGATCTCGGGCTTGATGTGCAGGTCAGGCAGACCGATGACGAGGCAGAGCTGATCAGCTGGGTGCACGCGGCGGCAGATGCGAGAACGCCGGTCGTGCTGAACCCGGCCGCCTTCACCCATTACTCGTACGCGCTGCGTGATGCCCTGGCGATGCGCACCGCGCCGCTGGTTGAGGTGCATCTGTCGAATCCGGCCGCGCGGGAGCAGTTCCGGCACACCTCCGTCGTGGCCGGCGTGGCGGACGGGACGGTGGCCGGGTTCGGAGTCCTGTCGTATCAGCTCGCGCTTCGCGCCGTCGCCGCGCTGATCTCGGCGGCCGCCTAGCAACTTCGCCCGGGCCGGGCCGACGGGGCCGGCCTCGGCCAGGCCGGGCCCGGCCTGGCAAGCCCTGGCTGGCAGGGTGACCTCGGCGCACCTACGCTGGACGGGTGCCCGGCCTTAGCCGGCCGCACTCCGACGGCGAAAGGTACGGCGGGAATGCGCATCGGGATGTCCCTGAACTACGCAGGCGGGTTCGCCGAGACCGTCACCGAGCTTGCCGACTACGAGAAAGCCGGGCTCGATATCGTCTTCGTCCCCGAGGCATACAGCTATGACGCGGTCAGCCAGCTCGGGTTCATCGCCGCGAAGACGGAGCGGCTGCAGATTGCCTCGGGCATCCTCCAGATCTACTCCAGGACGCCGACGCTCACCGCGATGACGGCGGCCGGCCTTGACTACGTGTCCGGCGGCCGGTTCGTGCTCGGCATCGGGGCGTCCGGTCCGCAGGTGATCGAGGGCTGGCATGGCGTGCCCTACGATGCGCCGGTCGGCCGTACCCGCGAGATCATCGAGATCTGCCGCAGCGTATGGCGGCGCGACCGGCTGCAGTACGACGGGCGGTACTATACGGTCCCGCTGCCGCCGGATCAGGGCACCGGTCTCGGCAAGGCGCTCAAGCTGATCAATCATCCGGTCCGGCAGCGCATTCCGATCGTGCTGGCGGCGCTCGGGCCGAAGAACGTCGAGCTTGCTGCCGAGCTGGCCGAAGGCTGGGAGCCGATCTTCTACTTCCCGGAGAAGGCCGCGTCGGTCTGGGCCGCGCCGCTCGCGGCCGGCGCGGCGCGGCGCGATCCGGCCCTCGGCCCGCTCGACGTGGTCGCGCAGGCCGGCCTGGCCATCGGCGAGGACGTGACCGGCTACCTGGAACTCGGCCGGCCGATGCTCGCCCTCTACATCGGCGGGATGGGCGCCAGGGGCCGCAACTTCTACTACGACCTGGCGGTGCGATTCGGCTACGAGCGCGAGGCAGCGGCCATTCAGGACGCCTACCTGGCCGGCCGCAAGGACGAGGCGGCCGCGCTCGTGCCGGCCTCGCTGCTGGCCGGGACGTCATTGATCGGGCCGCGGTCGCTGGTGGCGGAGCGGGTGGCGGCCATGCGGGAGTCTGGCGTCACGACGCTCAATGTCGCGCCGCTCGCTGAAACGCACGCCGACCGGGTCCGGCTGATCGAGCAGGTTCGCGACCTGGCCGGATCCGCTTCCAGCGACGGAGCTGGCGGTGCTTGACCAGAACGTCACCGCCGAACTTGCGCGCGCCGCCGCCGAGCTGCTGAGCATCGCGGATGCATCGGACGTCAGGTCGCTGCACCGGCTGGCAGCCCTCGCTGCCCGGCAGGTGCCCGCGTGCTCGGGGGCGACGTCGGCCCTCTGGCGCGACGGCGAGCCCGTTGAGATGGTCGCTACCCACCCGGATCTGGCCGAGCTCTTCGAGCTTTCCTGGCACGACCGGACCGGGCCGTGGCTGGCCGCGCTCGGCACTGGCGAGACCGTAGCCTCCGCGGACAGCCTCGCGGAGGACAGATGGCCCGAGTACGCGAGCGCCGCGCTATGCCGCGGCGTCCGGTGCTCGATCACGCTGGTGCACAAGTTCGGCCCGATGACCGTGACGCTTTCGCTGTTCGGGGCGCGGCCCCGGTCGCTGGATCCCGACCGGGTTGCGCTCGCTGAGCTGCTCATTGCCTTCGGCGGCGCGACGATGGGCAACGCGTCCATCTACGGGGACTCGCAGCGGACGGCACTGCAGCTCCGCGCGTCGGCCGAGTCGAGGGCCCTGGTGGACCAGGCGAAGGGCATCTTGATGCACGCCCTTGGCTGCAGCGCCAAGGAAGCCTTCGACCGGATGCGGCAGATCTCCCAGACCCGCCACGTCAAGGTGACCGAGGTGGCCAGGACGATCATCAAGGCGCACCGGTCCGTCAGCGGCCCAGGGCCGCCCCAGCCAGCGGCCGGGCATCCAGGCAGCCGGGCCAGCGGCCAGGCATCCAGGTAGCCGGCAGATCAGGCGGCGGCAGGCAGCTGCCGCCGCAGCGACCGCTCGTACGCGGCGAGCGTCTCGCGGCCGATGCGCTCCCACGAGTACCGGGCGCGGGCCCGGTCGGCCGCGGCGATCCCGTATCCCTGCAGCAGCATGGGGCTGGCCAGCAGCTGGCGTATCCGCCGGGCCAGCAGGGCAGGCTGGCCCGGCCTGACCAGGACGCCGGTTGTCCCGTCCACGATCGCGTCCTGGTGGCTGCCGCCGGCGGCGGCCACCACCGGCGTGCCGCATGCCATCGCCTCCAGCGGGACCATGCCGAACGGCTCGTAGAGCGTGGTGTGTACCAGCAGGTCCGCCGAGCGGAGCAGGGCGGGCATGCGGGCGCGGCTGACCTGGCCGGTGAACACCACCCGGTCGCCAACCCTGAGCTTGCCGGCCAGCCGGACCAGGCGGCGGTAGACCGGATTCTTGGTCAGCTGCGAACGGGCCGGGCCGCCAGCGATGACGAGTTCACAACGGGGCACCTCGACCATCGCGCGCACGATGACGTCAAGCCCGGAGCGCTCGGTCAGCGGCGCGACGGCCAGCAGCCTGGGCCGGCCATTGCGCCTCGCTACCGGGCCATCGGGCAGGAACTCGTCGGTGTCGACGCCGTACGGAACTACCCGGATGGACGCCCTCGGCACGCCGAGCCTGGCTAGCTCGGCTGCCTCGCCGGACGAGCTGGCCAGGACGGCGCTGACGCTGCGGGCGATCAGGGCCTCGAGCCGCAGCCGGGCCTGCGATCCGCCCGCCACCGCGCCGAGATGCCTCCGCTCGGCGGTGCCGAGCGAATGGAAGGTCTGCACCACTGGCACCTCGACGTCGCGGGTCGCCGCGAGCGCGGCCAGGCCGCCGGTCCAGAAATGGGAATGCGCGATATCCGGCGTGGCCTGGCGCCAGCACCGCACCAGCTGACCGCTGAATGCCGCCATGTACGGCAGTACCTGGTCGGCCGGGAGGCGGCTGGCAGGCCCGGCGGTCAGGTGCTCGACCGTTACCCCGGCGGCCACGTTCGCCCGCGCGGGCAGTGCCGGGGCGTCCTTCCGTGCGTAGATGGTGACCTGATGCCCGAGACTGCCGAGCGTCCGGGCGAGCGTGGATATGCCGGCCTGGCTGCCGTCGTCAGCTGCCGCCGCGCCGCGGGCGCGGGAGTGCTGGCTGGCCTGTTCGGCGACAAGGGCGATCTTCATGACGCTGTCTCCTTCGTGATCGCCACGGCGAAGGGCCGAAGATCGCGAAGGGGATCCGGGGAGACTGGCGCAACGACGGGCCGCCGCACCAGCGAAAGGCCATCCCTACAGGCACGCTCCGCGACCACGCCGTGGCGGCGTGGGGGAGTGCCTGCGTCGTAGGCACCGTTACGTTGCCGATATTTCCCGATTCCGGCACACTCAAACCCCCCTGGCCGGCCGCCTGACCCGGCCGGCCGCCTGGTCAGCGCGGGTCCCGGTCGGCCCGGTCCCCGAGCAGATCATCCAGCGTGCCAGCCGGGCCGGCCGTCGCGTCGTCGCCAGGCCCGGCAGCTGCCTGCCGCGCGGTGGGCGCCGTCTGCTGGTCATCGTCCGCTGCGCTGGCCAGCCCGGCATCCCGCAGGATCGCCGAGGCGAGCGCGGCGGGATCGTGCAGGACATACGACGGGCCGTCGTCGGTCTCGCCGAGGTCCTGCCCGGCCGCGGCCGTCCGCCGCACGACCCGCCTGCGCAGCCAGCCCGACGCCCTGGCTGGGAGCAGCATCCCGGCTACGCCGGTCAGCATGATGACCCAGCCCACGGTGTGGATATTCAGCGCAGGCGGGTTGGTCCTGACCGCGAAGGCGAGGATGGCGCCGACCGCGAGCAGCGTCAGCCCGGTCGCGATTTTCATGATCCTCCAACCGCCGATAGCCTCTTGTCCGGCCCGAGCAGGCACTCGCGCAGGTAAGTGAGCGACTGCGTCAGCAGGCGGGACACGTGCATCTGGGAGATGCCCAGGATGCCGCCGATTTCAGCCTGGGTCATGTCAGCAGGATGCGCTGCTGGCGCTCGGGCAGCTCGTTCCAGTGCGCCGACACCGCTGCCATGTCGAGCGTGTGCTCCACCTGGCTGTCCTCCTCGCAGAGCAGCTCGGCGAGGCTGGCCGCGTCGTCCTCGCCGGACATCGGCGCGTCCAGCGACCAGGCGTGGAAGCCGAGGTCGGCGCGCCTGGCGTCCAGCAGCTCGCCGACGCTAACCCGCAGGCGGCTGGCAAGCTCGGCGTCGCCGGGGGTCCGGCCGAGTTGCTGGGTGAGTTCCCTGGCCGCCTTCCGCATCTCCAGCACGAGTTCCTGGGCGGATCGCTTCACGTGCACCTGCCAGCAGCGGTCACGGAAATGCCGCTTCAGCTCGCCGCTGATGCTCGGGAACGCATACGCGGCGAGACTCCCGCCGACCTCCGGGTCGAACTTGTTGATGGCCTTCATCAGCCCGACGTAGCCCACCTGCATCAGCTCGTCCGCCGATTCCTGGCCGTTCCAGTACTTCCGCGCGCACGACCGGACCAGCGGCTGGTAGCGGGTGACGAGGATCTCGCAGGCTGCGGCACGCCGCTGGTCGCCGGGTGGCCGCGAGCGGACGAGGCGGAGCAGCTCACCGTCATCGTAATGGGACAGATCCGCTGCTGGCGTTGCCGCCAGGTCGGGGGCCGACGGCTTCGTCATGTTCACCTCCGTGCAGCCGGGATGGCTGACCGACCGGCAGCCTGCCCGCTCAGCGGAAAATAAACATGCCATGCACGATTTACGGGCCGCCCGGAGCCGGCGCCGCCCGCGCGACGGCGAGTGCCGCTGGCCGGCCGGGCACCCCGCCGTACAGTCGTGGGCATGCCCGATATCCACGCCGCCCGCCGGGCCCGCGCGCGGCAGCAGGCCGCCGCGGCCGGCGTTGCCGCCGCGCTCGTCACCAGCCTGGTCAACGTCCGCTACCTCACCGGGCTGGCCAGCTCGAATGCCGCGCTGCTGCTCCCGGTCAGCGGCGCAGCCATACTCGCGACTGACTCGCGCTACGCCCCGGCCGCTGAGCGTGACTGCGCCGACCTTGAGCTGGTCATCGACCGCTTCCCGGAGCCCGCGCTTGCCGCCCGCGCGGCGGCCAGCGGGCTGGCCGCGGCTGGCTTCGAGGAGCACGAGATGACGGTGGAGCGCCACCAGGCGCTGACTGCGGCCGGCCTCGCCCTGGTACCGCTCGGCCGGATGGTGGAGGGCCTGCGGACGGTCAAGGACGAGGCCGAGATCGGGCTGCTCGCCCGCGCCTGCCAGATCACCTCGGAGTCGTTCGAGGCGGTGCTGGCCGGCCTCGGGCCCGGCGTCACCGAGCGCGAGCTCGCGATCTCGCTGGAACGCGAGATGATCGACCGCGGCGCGGAGCGGCCGGCCTTCGACACGATCGTGGCCAGCGGGCCGAACGGCGACACCCCGCATCACGTGCCGTCCGGCCGGCCCTTCGCCGCCGGGGATCTCGTCACGATCGACTGCGGCGCCCGGTACGCCGGCTACCACGCGGACATGACGCGCACCGTGGCGATCGGCCCGCCTGCCGCCTGGCAGCGGGAGATCTACGACCTGGTGGCCGCGGCGCAGCGAGCCGGGCTCGAGGCGGTCACCGCCGGCGCCGAGGTGGCCGACGTCGACGCCGCGGCCAGGGACCCGATCAGCGCGGCAGGCCACGCCGGGCATTTCGGCCACGGCACCGGGCACGGCGTCGGCCTGGAGATCCACGAGGCGCCGATGATCTCCCGCGGCAGGACGGGTAGACTTGCGGCTGGCGTCCCGGTCACCGTCGAGCCCGGCATCTACCTGCCTGGCAAGGGCGGTGTCCGGATCGAGGACACCCTGGTAGTGCGGGCCGGCCCTGGCGCGATCCCGGGCGAGCTGCTCACCACGGTAACCAGGGAACTGCTCGTTCTCTAGCCAAGGACGCAGCTTAGCCGCAGCTCAGGACGCCCGCCCGGCCCGAACACCGGCCCCATGCAGGAGACGCGACACACTTGGCCACGACGAATGACCTGAAGAACGGCATGACGCTCAACCTGGACGGCCAGCTCTGGGGCGTGGTGGACTTCCAGCACGTGAAGCCGGGCAAGGGCGGGGCCTTCGTGCGCACGAAGCTGAAGAACGTGCTCACCGGCAAGGTCGTGGACCGGACCTTCAACGCCGGCGTCAAGGTCGAGGTGGCCAACGTCGACAAGCGGGAGATGCAGTACCTGTACCGGGAGGGCGAGGACTTCGTCTTCATGGACACCCAGGATTACGACCAGCCGCGGATCCCGGCGGCCACGGTCGGCGGCGCGGCGGACTACCTGCTGGAAGAGCAGACCGCGACGGTGGCCTTCAACGACGGGGTGCCGCTGTACGTGGACCTGCCCGCTTCGGTGGAGCTGACGGTCAGCCAGACCGACCCGGGGGTGCAGGGCGACCGGTCCACCGGCGGGACCAAGCCGGCCACGCTGGAGACCGGCGCGCAGATCCAGGTCCCGCTGTTCATCACGACCGGCGAGAAGATCAGGGTGGACACCCGCACCGGCGATTACCTCGGCCGGGCGTGACCACCGGCGCTGGCTGCCGACGGCGACGGGGCGGCGACCATGTCGGCACGCGGTAAGGCAAGGAAACGGGCGCTCGATATCCTGTTCGAGGCGGAGATCAGGGGCGAGCCGGTGCTTGACCTGCTCGGCGAGCGGACTGCCGCGGCAAGCCCGCCGGTGCCGGCGTACGCGGCCGAGCTAGTCCGCGGCGTTCAGGCGCATCAGGCCGAGATAGACGAGCTGCTCGCGGCCAACTCACGTGGCTGGACGCTGGACCGGATGCCATCGGTCGACAGGAACATCCTGCGGATCGGCGTCTACGAGCTGTTCTGGAACGACGCCGTGCCCGATGGCGTCGCGATCAGCGAGGCCGTGCTGCTCGCCCGCGAGCTGTCCACCGACGCGTCGCCCGCGTTCGTCAACGGGCTGCTCGCGCGCCTGCTCGAGCTCAGGCCGACGGCCAAAGGCTGACGGCCTGCTCCCGGGCTGTCGGCGGTCCCGGCTACATTCGAGATGCGTGCCGACGCCGCGAGGAGGCGTGCCAGTGACCGGCGACCGGGCCCCGGGGACCAGGGACGATACCGGCTGTCACATCCTGCACGTGGACATGGACGCGTTCTATGCCAGCGTCGAGGTCAGGGACCGGCCGGAGCTGGCGGGCACGCCGGTCATCGTGGCCGCCGCGGGCGGCCGCAGCGTGGTGCTCTCGGCAACCTACGAGGCCCGTGCCTTCGGGGTGCGCTCCGCGATGCCGGTCAGCCGCGCCAGACGGCTGTGCCCGCAGGCGGTGCTCATCCCGCCCAGGCACGGCCTGTATGCCGCGGTGTCCAGGGAGGTCATGGCGGTGTTCCGGGCGGTTACCCCCGAAGTGGAGCCGCTCGCGCTTGACGAGGCGTTCCTCGATGTCTCCGGTTCGCTGCGCCGGCTGGGCAGCCCCGCGCGGATCGGCAGGCTGATCCGGGCCAGGGTCCGCGGACAGCAGGGAATCACCTGCTCAGTAGGCGTCGCGACGTGCAAGTTCATCGCCAAGCTCGCCTCGATCCAGTGCAAGCCGGACGGCCTGCTCGTGATCCCCGCCGACGGCATTCTGGAGTTCCTGCACCCGCTGCCGGTATCGGCACTGTGGGGCGTGGGGGAGCGGACCGGCCGCGTGCTTGCTGGCCTTGGCCTGCGCACGGTGGCCGATATCGCGCACGTGCCACCCGCCACGCTCGAACGCGGGCTCGGCCGGGCGGCGGGCGCGCACCTCGCCGCGCTCGCGTGGGGACGGGATGACCGCAAGGTCGTGCCGGGTGTGGCGGAGAAGAGCATCGGCGCCGAGGAGACCTTCGCCAGCGACGTCGACGACCCCGAGGCCATCCGCCGCGAGCTGCTCAGGCTGTCCGGCCGGACCGCGCGCGCCCTGCGCGCGGCGGGCTGCGCGGCCAGGACGGTCGTGGTGAAGTTGCGGCTGGCGGACTTCACCACGATTACCCGTTCCAGGACGCTGCCCGAGCCGACCGACGTGACTCAGGTGGTCTACGCCATGGCATGCACGCTCTACCGGGCCGCCGGGCTCGATGCCCGGGCCAGGTTGCGCCTCGTCGGCGTCCGGTGCTCCGGCCTGGTCCCGGCGGCGGTCGCCGACTCGCAGCTGGCTTTCGGTGACCGGCCAGCCTCCTGGCGCGAGGCCGAGCGCGCGGTTGACCAGATCGCCGGACGGTTCGGGGCGGACACGGTCCGGCCGGCCGCGCTGGTCGACGGGAATCAGGCCGGCCCGGGTGACCGGAGTGGCCCGTGGGCGGCCGGGCGGACAGGCGGTTCGTGACCGGGGCCGGTGTACCCTTTCACTTGACGTACTCGCGCTCGTATTCTGGGCATAAGCCAGGCCGTGCGGTGAAGGTGATCGAGCCAGTCGCCGAGCGCGAGTTCTATGGGAGGCAACGTGCCGCTGTCTGAGCACGAGCAGCGTCAGCTCGAGCAGATCGAGCAGGCGCTCTACGCCGATTATCCGCGCTTCGCACATGCGGCTCGCCGCAGTGATCCGCGGGTGCACTACAAACGGCGGGTCGCCGAGGCGGCATTCGGCTTCCTGATCGGCATCGGCCTGCTGCTTGGCGGCGTCGTGTCCATGTACATCTGGATCGGCGTAGCAGGCTTCGTGGTCATGCTGGCCTGCGCGATGTGGGCGCTGACTAGCTGGCGGCACATGACAGGCACGGCCACCGCCCGGGTGCCAGGCTCAGCTCGCGGGGCCGCCCCTGGCCGCGGGCCGGGCTCAGTTCGCGGGGCCGGCCCAGGGCGGGCAGGCCGGGGCAAGGGCGCAGGCCGCGCGGGCAAGGACCGCCGCCGCGGGCATTCTCTCCGGTTCATGGAGCGGCTGGAGGAACGGTGGCGCCGCCGTCAGGAGCGGGACCGCTAGGCAGCCCGGTCGGTAACCAGCCCGGTCAGGAGCGGGACCGCTAGGCAGCCGGGCGGTAACCAGCCCGGTCAGGCATGACGCCCAGGATTCTTAACGGTTGGCCGGGCGCCGGTGCCGGCGGTCAGTTCTGCCGGCCGAGCTGCCGGACCCGCTGCCGGACCCGGCCGCGGATCCGCAGGCCTGCCGCGTCCAGCCAGCCGAATACGTCAAGTGCCTGCTGCAGGCCCGAGCGCATCGGCGCCAGCGCCGACGGCGGCAGCAGCCGCGCTCGCCAGCGCGCCGCACGGCCTGTTCCGGCGGCGACGGCCCGCCGGATCGCGGTGACATCGGCGCGCAGCGATTGCGGCGCCTGCGCCACCTTCGCGTAGCGGGCCCGTTCCTCGGCCCGGGCTACCCGGTCGAGTGCCTGCCGGCTGGCCGCATCCAGCCGCAGCGTGCTGGCAAGCCGGCGGGACACGGCCCGCGGGGACTCGCTGACCCGCCAGCCGATGCCGTAGTCGGTTAGGTCGTCGTGCAGTTCCAGCCAGGCGGCATGAGCCAGCGCACCGTCGTCCCGCGCCGCATGCCAGCGCCGCCGCCTGGCGATCGTCCTGGCCGTTCGCGGCGCGGCCGCCGCGAGCGCCAGGATGCCAATGGCGATCGGGGCCACCGGCACCGAGTTGCCGTGCCGGGCCGCCGCGTGCCCGCCCTGCCCCGGCAGGTGGCTCAGCTTTGGAAATGCGCCGGACGGGTTCTTCGCGCCAGGGATCGTGCCCTGGGAAACGGCCGGAGTCGGGTGGGTCGGGGTAGTGCCCTGGCCGCCCGGCGAGGTGGCCTGCGCGTAGGCCGGCTGGACCGCGGTGCCCTGGCCGTTGACCCCGCCAGGAGTCGGCTCGAAGCGCAGCCAGCCGGCGCCCTGGAAGTAGAGCTCGGGCCAGGCGTGCGCGTCGGCGGTCGTGACCTTCCAGGTCTTGCCGTCCGGCTGCCGGGTACCCGCGGTGTAGCCGACCGCAACCCGGGACGGGATGCCGTCAAGCCGGGCCAGCGCGGCCATCCCGAAGGCGAACTGCTGGCAGAAGCCCTGCCTGGTCTTGGTGAGGAAGTTGACCAGGCCAGCAGGGGTGTCCGGCTGGCCCGCGCGGACGTTGTAGGTGAAGTTCCCTGACGTGAACCACTTCTCCAGCGCTATCGCCTTCTGGTACGACGTCTTGGCGCCCGCATCCGCGGAAATCTTCTTCGCCAGCGCCCGCAGCGTGCTGCGCGCGGGCGAGGAGAAGGATGAGTACTGGCGGGTGACGCTCGGCAGCGGAGCCGCCGCGTGATCCAGCTGCTGCACCGAGGGCTCGACGTCTTCGCCCCGCACGGTGTAGGCAACGCCGGACAGCCCGGACTGGGCCGAAAAAACCATCAGCGTCGCGAGGTCAACCTGCCAGTTGCCCGGCACGCGCACCGTTTGCGGCACGTAAGGCAGCGGCAGGAAGTTCAGCTTCGACCCATAGCCGGCGGCCCCCCGGCTCATCGTGATCCTGGTGGTGGACGACTGCTCGTGAGTGAGCCCGCTCAGCCCGGGTGCCGGGGGCAGCGGCATATTGCCAACCTGGATGCCGGAAACTGGCGGCTGTAGCCTCCAGGCGTTCGCGCCGCCGTCGTAGTTGAGCACGTAGACCTGCAGGTACTGCTGCTGCGCGTCAACGTCGTTGGTGGTGTAGGTCAGTACGGTGGCATTGCCGCTGCGGCGCAGCAGGTGCTGCAGCCCGACGACCGGGTCGGGGAGCGGGATCTGCGTTGTGCCGGATCCCCCGGCGCTGCCGTGCCCGCTGAACAGCTTGTGCACCCGGAGCCCGGGAAGAAGCAGCGGGATGAAGATCGCTAGGCTGACCGCCGCAAGCCCGAGGCGCCGTCCCGACGCGGCAAGCGCCCGGGTGTCGGGGCCCCGGACCGGCTCGTCGTCGTCGTCCCTGCCGCTCTGCCAGAGGGTGACCAGGCGTCCCCAGATGCGCAGCCGCTCCCGGCCGTCCGCGGCCAGCACCGCCAGGTAGCCGGTGACGCCGAGGCAGAACGCGACCGTGGCGCCTGCCGCGCCCTGCCGCGCGCTGGTCGTGATCGGCACGCTGAACAGCGCGAGCAGCGGCAGGCCAGCCATGGCCGGGCTGCGCAGCCGCACCGCGATCAGGTCGGCGGCCGCTGCCATCAGCCCGATCCCGGCCGCGGCAAGCAGCACCGCGCCGTGCGTGCCCGGCACGGGCGGCGCGTAGATCCGCTCGCCGATGCCCCGGTTGGCCAGCGTCGCGAGCTGGCGCAGTGAAGCACTCGTCGGCACGATCCTGGCGGTCGATTCCGGCCCGGCGAACAGCAGGTTGAAGTAGACGAGCAGGCCCGCCAGATAGGTGAAGGCGCCGGCCACCGTGGGCAGCAGGCGCAGCCGCGTCACGCTGCCAGCCACGCAGATCACGACCAGCAGGCCGGCCAGTTCCAGGTACCACGCCGGGCTGACGAGCAGCGGGGCGACCGCTGCCAGCGTCAGGATCGTGGCGATCGCGCAGGCAGGCAGGGCAGGCAGCCGCGTGGCGAGGCCGGCCGCGGCGGCCACGATGACGGCGCCAGCCCCGGCCCAGAACCAGCCGATGCCTTCAAGCAGCGGGTACAGCGAGACCGACGCCAGGATGACGGCGGCGGCCGTAGTGACCGTGAGCCGGTAACTCATACCGCCGCTCCGGGCAGTTCGCTTGGCGCCGCCGGGCGCGCGGTCATGCCAGCCCCGGCCAGCCGCTGCCACGCCGTCTCGAGTGGCATTCCGGCGTGCACGGTGACGACGCGCCAGCCTGCGCCGCTCAGGATCGCGGCGGCTGCGCTGGTTTCGGCATGGGCGTCAGGCCGCCTGTCCGTGTCCGGCCGCTGTCCGTGTCCGGCCGCCTGTCCGTGTCCGGCCGCCTGTCCGTGTCCGGCCGCCTGTCCGTGTCCGGCCGCCCGTCGGTGTCCGGCCGCCCGTCCCGTGCTCCTCCGCCGGCCGCCTGGCCGTTCGCCGGCTGGCCCGGGCTAGCCCGCCGCCAGCCTGACTGATCCGGCCGTCCGGCCGTCCGGCCTGGTTTCTGGCGTGGGTTCTGCACTGGCCGGCCGGGCGCGTGGCCGGCCGCCGGCTCGCTCTCCCCGGCGCGCTGCGCGCCCCAGGTGGAGACGGCGAGCAGCAGCGCGACGGCCGGCCCGCCTTCGCGGCGGCTAGTGGCGAGCTGGCGCGCGGCCGTGGCGGACAGCCGGCCGGCGATCACGATGAGCAGCCCGCCGCCTGCCGCCCGGACGGCGGCAAGGCCGCCAGACAGCTCGGTGCCGCGGGAGGGCTTGATGACCGCGAGCGAGTCGAGCAGCACATCCTCGAACATCCCGGCGGCCGTGACCTGGCCGCCGTCGGTGATCAGCTGGCCGTCCATGCCGCCGCGGCCGAGGTGCACGCCGATCGAGGCGGCGGCCGCGACGGCGTACTCGAAGGACGAGGTGATCCCGCTGCCCGCGTGCGCGTAGCGCCGGGTGTCGAGCAGCAGCAGCGCGCGGTTCCGCCAGCGCTGCTCCTCACGACGGACCATCAGCTCGCCGTACCGTGCCGTGGACCGCCAGTGCACCCGGCGCAGCTCGTCCCCGTCCCGGTAGGCACGCGGCACCACGTCGTCCTCCCCGGCGGCCGCCGCGGCGCGGGTCCTGCCCTCGCCTTCGCCCACCCAGCTCGCGCCGATCGCGGTCCTGGGCAGCGTCACGACCTTGGGGGTGACGACGAGCGCGGAAGTGGTGGCGAACGAGCGGCCGAGTTCTACCAGGCCGAACGAGTCGGCGATCCGCACCTCGAGCGGGCCGATGGTGAACTTGCCCCGCAGGTCGGACCGGAGCGGGTAGTTCAGCTCCCGCACGCCGCCCCGCTCTACCCCGTCCAGGACATATCTCGGCCTGGTGCCCAGCGTGTACGGGATGGCATCCTCCGCGAGCAGCAGGCCGGTGGGCAGCCGGGAGACGTTCTCCAGCCGGACGCTCACGCGCGTGGTGTGGCCGGCCGGCACGCGGGCCGGGGTCACCTGCCGGACGCAGCTCAGCCGGTATCTTGCCCGGCCCGCGGCCAGCGCAGAAAGCAGCGGCAGGATGAAAAGCAGCGCTCCGACGCTGACCAGGTCACGTTCGCCGAGTGCGAGCCCCGCGACGCCAGCGGCCAGGCCGGCCGCGAGGAACGACGTGCCGCGCGTGGTGAATCCCGCGAGCAGTGACCGCATGTCCGGCACTTCCTTCCGCCTTGCCCGTCCAATCTATGACGTGACCATGACCTGGGTCACTGGCCTGCGGCGGTGGCATGCAGCGCCGTCTGCTATCTGAGTGGCAGCGGCAGCCGCTCGATGAGCCTTACGAGCACCCGCTCCGGCAGCTCGCGCTCCACCATGGCCTCCGGGGTAGGCAGCAGACGGTGCGCGAGCACCGGCCCGGCGAGCGCCTGCACATCGTCGGGAATGACGAAGTCCCTGCCGTCAAGCGCGGCGTATGCGCGGCTGGCGCGGAGCAGGTGCAAGGTGGCGCGCGGGGAGGCGCCGAGCCTGAGCTCGGGTGACGACCGCGTCGCGTTGACCATGCTGATGACGTACTGCCTGATCGGCTGCGCCACGTGCACGGCACGGACCGCGGCGATCAGGTCGCGGATATCCTTCGCGTGCGCGGCCGGCTGCAGGCTGTCAAGCGGTGATGACGAGCCGTGCGTGTCGAGCATCTCGAGCTCGGCTTCCTTGTCCGGATAGCCGATGGAGATCCGCGCGGTGAAGCGGTCCCGCTGTGCCTCGGGCAGCGGATACGTGCCCTCCATCTCGACCGGATTCTGGGTGGCGATGACCATGAAGGGGAGTTCCAGCGGATAGGTGGACCCGTCTACCGTCACCTGCCGCTCCTCCATGCACTCAAGCAGCGCCGACTGGGTCTTCGGTGATGCGCGGTTGATTTCGTCGCCGATCACGATGTTGGCGAAGATCGGCCCCGGCTTGAACTCGAATTCCCTGAGTTCCTGGTTGAAGGCGCTGACTCCGGTCAGGTCGCTCGGCAGCAGGTCCGGCGTGAACTGGACGCGCCGGATGGAGCAATCGATCGAGCGGGCAAGTGCCTTGGCGAGCAGGGTCTTCCCGACGCCGGGCACATCCTCGATCAGCACGTGCCCCTCGGCCAGCAGGACCGTGAGGGCAAGCCGGATCGCCTCTGGCTTGCCCTCGATAACGGTCTCGACGGCCGCGCTGATCTGGCGGGCCACCCCGACCAGGTCATCCAGCGTACGGTCCGCCTGGCCGGTATCAAGTGCCACGTGTCCTCCTCGCGTCACCTGCGGCGCGATTGTCGGGTCCGGCATGCCAGGTAACCCTCCTGTGCGGTCAGGGACCATGCGTTCAGACATTACGTCGAGAAATACCTGTGCGCGATGCCGCTCGGGTATCGGCGATGTAACGAGCCGGCCCGGCCGGTGCGCAGCTGGATGTGCTGCGCTCCACTTCGCTCCACCCTCCTGACCTTGAAACTCCTGGGACCGAGTGACCTGTTCAGGTGGTCTGGATCGTTGACGGTGGGGGAATGTGGAGTACAGTGGTGCACCGTGGGGCGGAGCCAGCCTCATGGCGCACCGCAGTGGGGGAGTCTGGGGAGGTGAGCGCTGGTGTTTCTCGGCACTCACACGCCCCGCCTGGACGACAAGGGGCGACTGTTCTTGCCTGCCAAGTACCGCGAGGAACTCGCCGCCGGGCTGGTCCTGACCAAAGGCCAGGAGCGCTGCCTGTACGTCTTCCCCGAGCCGGAGTTCGGCCGCATCACCGAAGCACTGCGCGCGGCGCCGGTGACCGCCAAGGCAGTGCGCGACTACAGCCGGGTGTTCTTCGCCAGCGCCTCCGACGAGGTGCCGGACAAGCAGGGCCGGATCACCATTCCGCCCAGCCTGCGGGATTACGCCGCGCTGCAGCGCGACTGCGTGGTGATCGGCGCCAATACCCGGCTGGAGATCTGGGACGCCGCTGCCTGGCACACCTACCTGGAGCAGCAGGAAGACGCCTTCTCCGGCGCGTCCGAGGAGGTGCTGCCCGGGGTTCTCTGACGCACCTGGGCTGCCAGGTGCCCGGTGTACGGCGAGGTCTCCACCCGCGCTGGGTGACCGGGCCGGCTGACGTCACTTCCCCGGCGCCAGGCGGCTACTCGGCCATCAGCGCATCGCGCGGATGGGGACCTGGCCGGGCACCGGACGGGCGGTTACCGCACGGCGGTTGCCGGCCGGGTGATACCAGCCGGCGTGGGCCGGCCGCGGTCGCTGGCTAGCAGGCAAGGGGGTGCGATGGGCACGGCGGAGAGCGGACACCAGCCGGTCATGACCGACCGGGTGCTCGCCCTGCTCGCTCCGGCGCTCGAGCCCCCGGGCGCGATCCTGCTTGACGCGACCCTCGGCCGGGCGGGCCACGCCAGGGCGCTGCTCGGCCAGCACCCCGGGCTCGCGCTCATCGGCGTGGATACCGATGACGCCGCGATCGAGGCGTCCCGGCTGCTGCTCGCCCCGTTCCGGGAGCGGGTCACCCTGGTGCATGCCGTGTACGACGAGATCCCGGCGATCTTGGCCGGCCTCGGCAGGCCTGCCGTGCAGGGCATCCTGTTCGATCTCGGCGTGTCCTCGCCGCAGCTTGATGATCCGGGGCGCGGCTTCGCCTATTCCCATGACGCGCCGCTTGACATGCGCATGGACACCTCTGCCCGGCTGACCGCAGCGGACGTGGTCAACACCTACCCAGCTGCCCGGCTTGCGCGGGTGCTGCGCGACTACGGCGAAGAGCGGTTCGCCCGCCGGATTGCCGACGCCCTGGTGCGGGAGCGCTCGCAGGCACCGCTTACCTCCACCGTGCGGCTTAGCGAGATCGTCCGCGACTCGATCCCGGCGCCGGCCAGGCGGCACGGCGGCCACCCCGCGAAGCGCACCTTCCAGGCGCTGCGGATCGAGGTGAACGGCGAGCTCGACGCGCTGGGCCGGGCGCTGCCCGCGGCCATGGACGCGGTGACCGTTGGCGGCCGGATCGTCGTCCTTTCCTACCACTCGCTCGAAGACCGGCTGGTCAAGCGGGCGTTCGCGGAACGGGCGACGGACACCACCCCGCGCGGGCTGCCGGTACCGCTGCTCGCAAGCAGGCCGCAGTTCCGCGTCCTGACCAGGGGTGCTGATCGTCCGGCCGAGGACGAGGTGGCCGCCAACCCGCGTGCTGCCTCGGCCAGGCTCCGGGCCGCTGAGCGGATCCGGGCGGCGGCGTGACCGCCGGGACCGCCGCGGCCGTACGCGGGGCCAGCCAGGCCTGCCGCGACAGGCCAGGCAGCCGCGACAAGCGCGTTCGACGCGGTAAGCCTGACCAGCAGACCGGGCCAGGCAGGCAGACCGGGCCAGGCAGGCAGACCGGGCCAGGCAGGCAGACCGGGCCAGGCTACAGGAGGGCGGGCGCAGCCGGATGAAGACCGAGCTAAGAACACCTAACCGGGGGCCGCGCCAGGAGCCTGGCCGCCCGGCAAGGCAGCAAGCGGCGGGCCAGCCTGCGCCGGGCCGGGCAGCGGCGCGTGCTGGCCGGGCCGGCCAGCCCGTCATCAGGCAGCCGGCCGTGGGTGCTGCTGCCCGGCCCGGTCAGCCAGGCACCCGCCAGGCCGGGCGGCTTCAGCCGCGGGTGCGCCCGTCCAGCCTGGGCACGCCAGGCATCGGCCACCCAGTCCTGCGCCGGCCCGGCATCGGCCACCCAGTCCTGCGCCCGCCGGGCGCTGGCCAGCGGCCGTCCGGCAACTCGCTGCCCGGCGCGCGTCCGGCCCCTGCTGGCACGCTGGCGGCGAGTGTGTCGCATGTCCCGCGCACGCGGTTCATCTTGCTGCTGCTCGGCATGCTCAGCGGCGGCCTGGTCTGCCTGCTGGTGATCAATACGACTCTTGCCGCGGCCTCGTTCCGCATCAATGCGCTGCAGCAGGGCAACGTTGCCCTCGCCCAGCGGGAGCAGGCGCTGCAGCAGCAGGTGACCACCGAGGAATCACCGTCATCGCTGCGGCGGCGCGCGCTGCAACTGGGCATGCGGACGCAGCCGCTGATGAACTTCCTCGACCTGCGCACCGGGCGGGTCTACCGGGCGCCGGCCACGCTGCCGGGAATACCCAACGTGCCCGGATACGCTCCGTGACCAATCGCAACGTCGGCCGGGACCGCGGCAGCGACGGCACCGGCCGGCCGCGGGCCGGGCGCAGGCCGGCCACCGCGGGCGGGCCGCGGAGCCCTGGCCGCTCACCCGGGCCGGGTGCGGTCCGCCCAGGCCGCGACGGCGCCATGCGGCCGGACGGCGGCAGGCGGCCGGATGGCGGCAGGCGGCCGGATGGCGGCAGGCGGCCGGATGGCGGCAGGCGGCCGGATGGCGGCAGGCGGCCGGATGGCGGCAGGCGGCCAGATGGCGGCGAGCGACCTGATGGCGGGAGGCGGGCGGATGGCGGCAGGCGGCCGCCGGGCGAACTGCGGTCCGGTGCCCGCGGCCCGGGAGCGCAAGGCCAGGGAGCTCAGCAGGCGGGAGCCCGGCGGCCCGGAGCCAGGCGGCCGGGAGGCCGCCGGTCGGCCGGGCCGGACAAGCGCGGCGATCGCACCCGGCAGGCGGCCAGCGCCCGCGGCGGCCGGAGACCACGGCCCGGGGCCGTCCGGGCCGTCTTGCGCCGCGGCAGCCCAGGGCGGCGGCTGAACATCGCGTTCCTGTGCATCATCTTCGTGCTGACCCTCTTCGCCGGGCGGCTTGTGCAGTTGCAGGGCCTGGACTGGTCCGCGTACCGGGACATGGCGCAGCACCAGCGCCTGCGGACGATCCCGATACCGGCGGTCCGCGGCACCATCACGTCCAGCGATGACAAGGTCCTGGCCATGACCGTGCAGACCGACCTGGTCTTCGCTGACCCGGTGCTGATGCCGGCGGCCCGGCGGCCGGCCGTCGCCACCGCGCTGGCCGGCCTGCTGGGCATGCCACCCGAGCAGATCCTGCACTTGATCGAAAAGCCGAGCTCGCCGCAGTACGTGGTGCTGAAGAAGAGCGTCCCGGCGACGACAGGCGCTCAGATCACCAGGCTCGGCCTGCCCGGGATCGCCGAGACGGCGAGCTACACCCGCGCCTACCCCAACGGCGAACTGGCGGCCAACATCCTCGGCTACACCCGTGTAACCCCGGGGGGAGACCTGCGCGGTAAGGCTGGCCTGGAATACTCGTACAACTCGCTGCTGGCAGGCAAGGATGGCACGGAGCGAATCGAAACAGGCTCGCAGGGCCAGCCCATCCCGCTCACCCAGGACAAGGTCGATCCCCGGGTGCCGGCCGGGAACCTGCGGCTGACCATCCAGTCCGACCTGCAATGGGAGGCGGAGCAGGCGTGCGCGCAGCGGGTCAGGCTAACCCATGCGGACAGCTGCTCCGTGGTGATCATGCAGCCGGCCACCGGCAAGATCCTGGCGATGGCCCAGTGGCCGACGTTCAACCCGGCTGCGCCGCTGCAGAACCTGGCATCGGCCATCGATATACCGGTGGCCAGCGTGTTCGAGCCTGGCAGCACGGCCAAGACCATCACGGTCGCGGCCGCGCTAGAACATGGTGGCCAGACCCCGATGAGCGCGTACAAGATCCCGAACCAGATCTTCGTCGACGGATACCCGTTTCACGACGCCGAGTCACATCCGGCCGGGCTGCACTACACCGTTGCCGGAATCCTGGCGAACTCGAGCAACGTCGGGATGGTCCAGGTGGTGCAGCACGTCAGCCCGCGCACTCAGTACCGGTACTTCAGGAAGTTCGGCATCGGATCGCCCACCGGCCCCGGTCTTCCCGGCCAGAGTTCTGGCCTGCTTCCCGTCCCGTCGAAATGGTTCGGGGACACGCGGTACACGCTCTCGTTCGGACAGGGCGTCGCGGTCAACGCCGTCCAGATGGCCAGCGTGTACGCGACCATCGCGAACAAGGGGATCCGGGTCCAGCCATCGATCGTCGCGGGCACGACGTCGCCAGGCGGCAGGTTTGCCCCGGCCGCCCGCCCGCACGGCACCCGGGTGCTGAAGGCGAAGACAGCCCATGAGCTGATGGGCATACTCCAGCAGGTGCCGATGATCGACGTCTCCGGCGGCGAGCCGTGGGGCGTGATTGCCGGATATTCGATCGCCGCCAAGACCGGCACCGCGCAGATGTTCGACCCGAAGAAGGGCTGCCTGTGCGAGTACGGGTCCAGTTACGTCGGGATCGCCCCCGCGGGCAACCCTCAGCTTGTTGTCGCCGTGCATGTGCAGAACCCCAGGAGCAGCAGCCACTTCGGCGATGCCGTGGCCGGCCCGGTGTTCAACCAGGTGATGAAATTCGCATTGCAGACCATGAAGATTCCCCCTGATGGCGGCAAGCCGCCGAAGGTACGGCTCACCGCGCCGTGAACCGGGGTAATCTCGGCGCGTGCCAGCGGCTTCGCGTCCAGCCCATGTCCCTGCGCGCCCGCTCGCGGGACTCGCGGTGCTGCTCGGGCTGAAGGCCGCGCCCGGCCAGCTGGCTGGCCCGGGCGGCCACCCGGGCAGCGGGACCCGTGCAGGCCCCGCAGGATCCGCCATGACGACGGGGATTACGCACGACTCGCGCCGGGTGCGGCCTGGTGATGTGTACGCCGCGCTGCCAGGCAGCCGCCAGCATGGCGCCCGGTTCTGCGGGCAGGCAGCGCAGGCTGGCGCCGTCGCCATACTTACCGATCCGGCCGGCCGGAATCTCGCGGCCGGATGCGGGCTGCCCGTGTTCGTGGTGGCCGAGCCGCGGCTGCGGCTGGGTGAGGTGGCCGCCTGGATCTACCGGAACCCGTCCGCCCGGCTGCAACTGATCGGCGTTACCGGCACCAGCGGCAAGACAACTACCACCTACCTGATCGAGTCGGGGCTGCGGCAGGCCGGCCACCTGACCGGCCTGGTCGGCGGCGTGGAGACCCGCGTGGCCGGGGTCGCCGCCGCGAGCGAGCTCACCACCCCTGAGGCCACCGACCTGCAGGCGCTCTTCGCAGTGATGGCCGAGCGGGGGGTCACGGCAGCCGCGATGGAGGTGTCCAGCCATGCCCTGGCACTGGGGCGGGTAGCAGGAACCTCCTACCAGGTGGCCGTTTTCACCAACCTGTCGCAGGATCACCTCGACTTCCACGCCAGCATGGACGATTACTTCGCCGTGAAGGCCGCCTTGTTCACGCCCCGCTACGCCAAGGCGGGCGTGGTGAACATCGACGATTCTCGCGGGCGGCTGCTCGCGGCCGCGCTGCGGATACCAGTGACCACCTTCTCTGCCGCCGGGAACCCAGCCGCGGACTGGCAAGCCGCGGATGTCCGCGCGGGCGCGGACGGGAGCAGCTTCCGGGTCGTCGGACCTGGCGGGGTGGCAGCCGACGCATCGGTGACGCTGCCGGGCCCGTTCAATGTCTCCAACGCGCTGGCAGCCATCGTTGCGCTGGTGGAGGCGGGCGTCGGGCTGGCAGCCGCGGTGGCCGGCGTCGCGGCCTGCCCGGGCGTGCCCGGCCGCCTGGAGCGCGTGGAGGCTGGCCAGGACTTCACCGTGCTCGTCGACTACTCGCACAAGCCGGGCGCGGTGCAGGCAGTGCTGCAGGCGCTGCGGCCGGTCACCCTGGGCAGCCTCGCCATCGTGCTGGGCTGCGGCGGTGACCGGGACCGGGCAAAGCGCCCGCTGATGGGCGCGGCGGCGGCCAGTCTCGCCGAAACAGCGATCTTCACGAGCGATAACCCGCGCTCGGAGGACCCGCTCGCCATACTTGCCGAGATGCTTGACGGCGCGCTGACAGTCCCGGGGCAGGACCGGGCGCACGTAGTCATCGAGCCTGATCGCGCCACCGCGATCGGCCTCGCCATTCAGCGGGCCGGCAAGGGAGACGTCGTGCTTATCGCGGGCAAGGGACATGAGCGAGGCCAGTACGCCGGCGGCTCGGTCATCCCGTTCGATGACCGCGAGGTTGCGGCCGAGGCGCTTGCCCGCCACCTCGCGGCCAGCGGCCAGCCGCCCGGACAGCACCGCGCCGGGCCCGGCGCGCAGCCAGCCGATCCGGAGGCACAGTGATCCCGCTGTCCGTAGGGCAGATGGCCGACCTCACCGGCGCGGCGCAGGACCTCGTCGCCGATCCGGCCGCGCTGGTTACCGGCCCGGTGGTCATTGACTCGCGCCAGGCAGTACCCGGCAGCCTGTTCGCCGCGCTGCCTGGAGCCCGGGCAGACGGTCACGACTTCGGGCCGGCGGCGGTCGCGGCCGGGGCCGTCGGCGTGCTGGCCACCCGCCCGGTCGGCGTTCCCGCGCTGATCGTCCCCGATGTCGCCACCGCCTTGGCCAGGCTCGCCAGGGCAGTGGCGGACAGGATCCCGGCTTGCACCATCGCGGCCATCACCGGTTCGTCGGGCAAGACCACCACCAAGGACCTGGCGGCGCAGCTGATCGAGACGCTCGGGCCGACTGTCTCCCCGCACAACTCGTTTAACAACGAAATCGGCCTGCCGCTCACCGTGCTGCGCGCCACCGGGCAGACCCGCTACCTGATCACCGAGCTCTCTGCCCGCCGCCCCGGCCACATCACCAGGCTCTGCGAGGTGGCGCCACCGCGGCTTGGCCTGGTGCTCTGCGTGGGGCATGCGCACGCCGGCGAGTTCGGCAGCATCGACGAGGTGGCACGGGCGAAGGCGGAGCTTCCAGCGGCGCTGCCGCCGGATGGCGTGGCCCTGCTGAACGCCGACGACCCGCGGGTACTCGCGATGGCCGCGAGCACCGCCGCGCGGGTGGTGACGTTCGGCCGGGACGGCGCGGCGGCCGTCCGGGCGGACCGCGTCATCCTGGATGAGGCGGGCCGGGCCAGGTTCACGCTCGTCATGGCCGATGGCTCGGCGCCCGTGCGGCTGCGGCTGCACGGCGAGTGCAACGTCAGCAATGCACTCGGCGCCGCCGCGCTGGCCGGTCAGCTGGGCATGGGCGTGGCCGCGATCGCCGCCGGGCTGTCCGCGGCAGTGCCGCGGAGCCGGTGGCGGATGGAATTCACCGAGCGGCCGGACGGCGTGACGGTGATCAACGACGCGTACAACGCCAATCCGGAGGCGATGCGGGCGGCGCTGGGCACCCTGGCGGTGCTGGCCCGCAGCCGGCGGGCCTTCGCGGTGCTCGGCCACATGACCGAGCTCGGCGACCAGGCCCGGGAGTTTCACGAGCAGGCAGGCCAGCTCGCGGCTGAGGCCGGCCTGGCCGGGCTCATCGTGGTGGGCGACGATGCGGCGCCGATCCTGTCCGGCGCCAGGGCACAGCGGTCCTGGCAGGGCGAGCTGGTCGGGGTGCCGGACGCCGCCGCGGCGGTCGAGGCGCTCGGCAGGCGGCTGCAGCGCGGCGATGTGGTGCTGGTGAAGGCCTCCCGCGCAGTCGGGCTGGAGAGCGTCGCGCTCGCCCTGACCGGGGAACGGCCGCTGACCGGGGAACGGCCGCTGACCGGGGCGAAGGAGCCGCCGCAGTGAAGACGATCCTCGTCACGGCCGGCGTCTCCCTGATCCTCGCGCTGTTCGGCACCCCGCTGGCGATCAGGGTCTTCACCAGGCGCGGTTACGGCCAGCTGATCAGGGAGGAGGGCCCGGCCGCGCATGCCACGAAGCGGGGTACGCCCACCATGGGCGGCACCGTCATCGTGGTCGCCTCGCTGATCGGCTACCTCGTCGGCCACGAGGCGACGAGTGACCCGATGTCGGCCTCCGGCCTGCTTGTCCTGATGCTGATGACGGGCCTTGGCTTCGTCGGCTTCATCGATGACTTCATCAAGATCTACAAGCAGACCAGCCTCGGGCTGCGCAGCGGCGCCAAGCTGGCCGGCCAGGCGGTGGTAGGCGCTCTGTTCGCGTTGCTCGTGCTGCGCTACGCCGATGGTTACGACCTCACCCCGGCGGATGCGCACCTGTCATTCCTGCGGGATTTCGGGCCGTCGGTCGGCGTGGCGCCGTTCGTCCTGTGGATCATGTTCATGATCGCTGGCACGTCCAACGCGGTGAACCTGACCGACGGGCTGGACGGGCTCGCCACCGGGGCGGCAACGCTGGTGCTCGCCGCGTACGTGCTGATCGCCAACTGGCAGCTGCGCAATGACTGCACCGTCGCCCTGGCGCCGCACTGCTATGCGGTCCGCGATCCGCTCGACCTGGCCGTGGTCGCGGCCGCCGTGCTCGGCGCCTGCTTCGGCTTTCTCTGGTGGAACGCGCCGCCGGCCCGGATCTTCATGGGCGACACCGGCTCGCTCGCGCTCGGCGGCGTGCTGGCCGGCCTCGCGGTGACCACCAAGACCCAACTGCTGCTCGGCATACTCGGCGGCCTCTTCGTGGTCATCGCGCTTTCGGTGATCGTCCAGGTCGGCTCCTTCAAGATGACCGGCAGACGGGTGTTCCGGATGGCCCCGCTGCAGCACCATTTCGAGCTGATCGGCTGGGCCGAGACCACCATCGTGATCAGGTTCTGGCTGATCTGCGGCCTCTTCATCGCGCTCGGCCTCGGCATCTTCTACGTGGAATGGCTGCCCGGATAGCTGACCTGGCCGGGTAATGGCAGGCCAGGCGCCAGGGCGGTCCTGGCCCGCCGGGCTAACCGCGGCGCAGGACGGTGATCATCCGCCAGGCAGCCGGGCTAACCGCGGCGCAGGACGGTGATCATCCGCCAGGCAGCCGGGCTAACCGCGGCGCAGGACGGTGATCATCCGCCAGGCAGCCGGGCTGTCCGCCGGCGTCCCGTCGAAGGAGCCGTAGCGGCCAGCCAGCGTGAACCCCCCGGCGATCCGCACCGCGGCGGCCAGCTCGGTGGCAGGCCAGAACCGGCTCGGCTGTATCTCCTCGATCGTGACCGGCTGCGCGTCGCCGGGCATGTAGTCGATGGCGACGCTGACCTGGGTGATCAAGGTAATCGGGTCGATGGAGTCGGCGCTGCTTCCCCACCGGACGCTGACCCGCCGGTTACCGTCGGCCGCGCTCCATTCGGCCACGGTCCGCCGGTCCGGTGTCAGGTACTCGGCAGGATGGCTCATCTCGATGATGTACGAGCCGCCATCGCTGAGGTGACGGGCCACGGCACGCAGGTGGGCGATCATGTCATCGATGCCGAGCAGGTGCGTGGTCGAGTCGAGCATGGTGATCGCCAGATCGAATCGCCGGCCGAGGGAGAAGTCCCGCATGTCGGCCCTGGTGACGGCGAGCGGGACGCCACGCTGCGCGGCGCGCTCACGGGCCCGGGCGCACATGCTGGCGGAAAGGTCGAGCGCGGTTGCGTCCGTCCCCCGGCTGGCGAACTCGATTGCGTGCCAGGCCGGCCCGGCGGCAAGCTCAAGCACGGAACCTGGCGGCCGCCCTGAAACGGCAGTCGCCCACTCGGTCAGCGCGCTGACCTCGGCAGCGAAATCCCGGTAGCCAAAGGCGAGCTCGTATGCGGCGGCCGCCGCGTAGATCCCGGGCTGGCCCTCCATGGTCCACAGTGTGCCATCGGCGCCATCCCAGTAGCCAAAGGCCAGTTCGTAAGCAGCGGGGGCTGGGCGGAGGGGGGCGGGGCGGGCGGAGAAAACGGGACACGCGGCGCGCGGTGCTGCGCCCGCCGGGCTGCGGTGTGCAATGGTCGGGACAACGGCAAGCAGACGGTGAGAGGTTCGGAGTGGATGCACCGATGACGCGCCCGGGCGATGAATTCTCCGGGCTCAGCGTGTGCGTGGCCGGGCTCGGCGTATCCGGCCCGCCTGCCGCCCGCGCGCTTGCGGCGCTCGGCGCGAAAGTCACCGCGGTCGATTCGCGTGCCGACGAACCGCGCCGCGAGCTGGCCAGGGAACTTGCGGACGCCGGGATCACCGTGCTGCTTGGGGCCGGCCCGGCTAGTCCAGCCGAGATCCTGCCGGACGGCACTGACCTCGTCGTGACCTCGCCCGGCTGGCGCCCGGACGCGCCGCTGCTGGCCGCCGCGGCCGCCGCCGGGGTACCGGTCATCGGCGACGTCGAGCTTGCCTGGCGGCTCCGGCCGGAACTGGCGGGCGGTTCCAGGCAGCACTGGCTGGCCGTCACGGGCACGAACGGCAAGACCACCACGGTCCGGATGCTCGCGGGGATGCTCGCCGCGGCCGGGCATCGCACCGTGGCGGCGGGCAATGTCGGGACGTCGGTCGTGGCGGCGGTGACGGACCCCGAGCCGTACCCGGTCATCGCCGTCGAGCTTTCCAGCTTCCAGCTGCACTGGAGCAGCACGCTGCGCCCGTTCGCCGGGGTGGTGCTCAATGTCGCCGCCCATCATCTCGACTGGCATGGTGACATCGGGTCCTACGCGCGCGACAAGGGCCGGATATACGCGCCTGGGGCGGTCGCCGTGTACAACGCCGACGACCCTCGCTCCGGGGAGCTTGCCGCGATGGCCAGTGACCCCGCCAGGCTTGTCGCGTTCCGGATGAATGTCCCCGGTCCGGCCGAGGTCGGCATCGCCGACGGGTACCTGGTCGACCGCGCCTTCGGTGCTGGCGTGCGCCTTGCCGCCGTCGGCGACGTGCGGCCGGCCGCGCCGCACAATGTCGCGGATGCCCTGGCCGCCGCCGCCCTGGCCCGCGCGTACGGCGTGCAGCCGGACGCCGTGGCCGGCGGGCTCGCGGCATTCCGGCCGGAGCCGCACCGGATCAGCCTGGTCGCCCGGGTCGGGGAGGTGGACTACATCGATGACTCCAAGGCGACCAACCCGCACGCCGCGGCCGCGTCGCTGTCCGCCTACCCGTCGGTGGTCTGGGTCGCCGGGGGCCTGTTCAAGGGCGCTGACTCCGATGTTGACGAACTGGTCGCGGTGGCCGCGCCGCGGCTGCGCGCGGTAGTCCTGCTGGGCGCCGACCGGGCCATGATCAGGGCAGCCCTTGCGCGACACGCGCCGGATGTCCCGGTTGTCGAGGCCGCGGGCACGGACACTGGAGCAATGGATCTCGTGGTGCAGGCGGCCGCGCGGCTGGCCGGGCCCGGCGATACGGTGCTGCTGGCCCCTGCCGCCCAGTCCTTCGACATGTTCCGGGACTATCCCGCGCGCGGCGACGCGTTCGCGGCGGCGGTCAGGCGGCTGGCGGAGCTGTCGTGAGCGCCGCCGCCCCGGCGGACAGCGCGACCGGGTTTCCGGGCAGCCAGCAAGCTCGCGGCGCGGCGGGCAGGCTGTCCGGTCGGCTCGGCCTGCTTGACCGCCCGCTGACGTCCTATTACCTCGTCCTCGGCATCACCATGCTGCTGCTCGCGCTCGGCCTGGTCATGGTGCTCTCCACCTCGTCGGCGGCCGCCCTGGACAACGGCGGTTCCCCGTACGCCGGATTCCAGAAGCAGCTACTCGGCGTGGCTATCGGGCTGCCGCTGATGTGGCTGGCGGCGCGATCGTCGCCCGCCGTTTTCCGCGCTGCCGCTTATCCGCTGATGGCGTTGTCGGTGATCGGCCTGCTGCTCGCCATCACGATCGGCGTGCCAACCGCTGGCGCCGCCCGCTGGGTGCAGCTCGGCCCGTTCCAGCTGCAGCCGTCCGAGTTCGCGAAGCTGGCGTTCGTGCTGTGGGGCGCGGACCTGCTGGCACGCAAGGAGAAGCTCGGCCAGCTCACCGACTGGCGGCAGCTGCTTGTCCCGCTGATGCCGGGGGCCGGCCTTCTCTGCATGCTGGTCATGCTCGGTGATGACCTGGGCACGACCTTCCTGCTGCTGACCATCTTCCTCGCGCTGCTGTGGGTGATCGGCACGCCGGGCAGGCTCTTCGTCGGCATGCTCGCGCTGATGGGCTTCATCATGATCATCCTGATCATGGTCGCGCCCTATCGGCTAGAGCGCATTACCGGCTTCCTGAACCCGCAGGCCCAGGCATCGTCGGCCGGCTATCAGCCCACCGAGGGGAAATTCGCGCTCGGCTCCGGCGGCTGGTTCGGCGTCGGGCTCGGTGCCAGCAGGGAGAAGTGGGGCTGGGTACCGAATGCGCCGACGGATTTCATTTTCGCGATCCTCGGAGAGGAACTCGGCCTCATCGGCACGCTCTGCGTGGCCATGCTCTACGGCGGGCTCGCCTACGCGGGGCTCCGGATCGCGCGGCGGGTTCCTGGCACGTTCATGCGGCTGGCTGCGGCAGCCGCCACGGCCTGGATCGTCGTGCAGGCGCTGGTCAATATCGGCGCGGTGATCGGCCTGCTGCCGATCACGGGGGTCCCGCTGCCGCTTATCTCGGCCGGCCTGTCGTCGCTGATCGTCACCATGGTGACGCTCGGCATGCTGATGTCGTTCGCCAAGCGGGAACCCGGTGCCAGCCAGGCCCTTGCCGCTGCTGGCCCCGGGATGCCGCGGCGCATCCTAAGCTGGCTGGGCCTGGCAGGCCGGCCCGACTGAGTGCCGGAATGCGCGCGACCGAGCGTCGGCCGGGCGCGACTGCCTGGCCCGCGCGATGAGGAGCGGAGGAACCTGGCGATGAGCGTGATGCTCGCGGGCGGCGGCACGGCTGGCCACATCGAGCCCGCCCTGGCACTCGCCGACGCGCTGCGGCGCGGCGACCAGCGGATTAAGGTCACCTTCCTGGGCACGGAGCGTGGCCTGGAGACCCGGCTGGTCCCCAGCCGGGGATATGACCTGGCGCTGATCCCCGCGGTTCCGCTGCCGCGATCGGTCAGCCCGCTGCTGCTGACGGTGCCTGCCCGGCTCGCGGACGCCGTCCGGGCCGCGGCCGCGGCGCTCGACCAGTGCGGAGCTGAGGTGCTCGTCGGCTTCGGTGGCTACGTGGCGACGCCCGCCTACCTCGCGGCGAAGCGCCGCCGCGTGCCGATCGTCGTGCACGAGGCTAACTCCCGGCCAGGGCTGGCCAACAAGCTGGGCGCCCGGCTGACCAGGCACGTCTTCACCGGCCAGCCGGGCACCAGGCTGGCCCACGGCAGCTATATCGGCATCCCGATCCGCCGCGAGATCTCCGGCCTCGACCGGCTGGCGCTCAGTGACAAGGCGCGCGCGCATTTCGGCCTCCGCCCGGACCTGCCGGTGCTGCTCGTGACCGGCGGCTCGCAGGGCGCCAGGTCCCTGAACCAGGCGGTAATCGGCGCAGCGCCCTGGATCAGGGAAGCAGCCGTGCAGGTCCTGCACATCGTCGGCCCGCGGGCGGCCGCGGGCGCCGCCCCGTCGTCGCCCGATGCCCCGTACGTGACGCTGCCCTACGTCGACCGGATGGACCTCGCGTATTCCGCCGCGGACTTCGCGCTCGTCCGCGGCGGCGCGATGACCTGCGCGGAGCTTACCGCCGTCGGGCTGCCCGCCGTGTACGTCCCGCTGCCGCACGGCAACGGGGAGCAGCGGCTGAACGCGGCTCCGATCGAGCGGGCCGGCGGCGGCCTGATCGTGGCCGACGCCGACCTGACGCCGGACTGGATCCGCGGCACGCTGCTGCCGGTGCTGCTCGACCCGGAACTCGTCGCCGCGATGTCGGAGGCGGCAGCGGAGCTTGGCCGCGGCGATGCCGACCGGCGGCTGGCCGCGGCGGTACTGCGCGTGCTGCGGCGCGGCAGGCGGCGGGCTGGCAGGCGCCGGGCGTAGCTCGAGAACGTGCATTAACGGATAGCACGGGGCTTAACCCGGCGGAACAGGAGAATGTCAGATGGGGCTGGTGGCGCCAGCGGACCCGGTGCCGGTCGGCGAGCTAGGCCGGGTGCATTTCACCGGCATCGGCGGGGCAGGCATGTCCGGGATCGCCCGCATCCTGCTGGCCAGGGGCGTCCCGGTATCCGGTAGCGACGCGGCACCGTCGGAGTTGCTTGCCGAGCTTGCCGCCCTCGGCGCCGATGTCCGCGTGGGCCATGCGGCGGCTAACCTCGCCGATGCCGACACAGTGGTCGTGTCCACCGCCATCAGGCAGGACAACCCGGAGCTCACGGAGGCGCGCACTCGGGGCATCCGGGTGCTGCACCGGGCGGCAGCGCTGGCCTCGGTGATGCTCGGCAAGCGGAGTATCGCCATCGCCGGGACGCATGGCAAGACAACGACCACATCGATGCTCACCACCATCCTGCGCAACGCCGGGGCCGACCCGTCGTATGTCATCGGCGGCATCCTGGCCGAGACCGGGCTCGGGGCCGCCGACGGCAGCGGCGCGACGTTCATCGCCGAGGCCGACGAGAGCGACCGGTCGTTCCTGCTGCTCTCGCCCTGTCTGGCGGTCGTGACCTGCATCGAGGCCGACCATCTGGACAACTACCAGAACCTGGCCGAGATCGAGGCGGCCTTCCTGGCCTTCGCGCGGCGGATAACCGCCGGCGGGCTACTGGTGGCCTGTGCCGATGACCCTGGCGCCCGCGCTCTCGCGGCGGCCGCGGCAGGTTCCGGCGTCCGGGTGCGGACGTACGGCACCGCGGCTGGTGCCGACTACCTGGTCAGCGGCGTGACCCCGCGTGGCATGGCCACCCGGCTGACGGTGACGTCACCGCCGCGGGCCCCGGCCGGCGCGGCGGCGCAAGCCGCGGTCAGCGACCTGGCCGGGCTCCCGGTGGAGATCGGAGTTCCTGGCAGGCACAATGCGCTGAACGCGGCGGCGGCGCTGGCCGCCGCACTCGAGCTCGGCTTCCCCACCCGCCAGGCCATCAGCGGGCTCGCCGCCTACCGCGGCGCGCGGCGCCGGATGGAACTGAAAGGCGAGGCGGACGGAGTCCGGGTGCTCGACAGTTACGCGCACCACCCCACGGAGCTCGCCGCGGACCTCACGGCCGCCAGGGATGTCGCGGCCGGCGGCCGGGTCATCGCCGTCTTCCAGCCGCACCTGTACAGCCGTACCCGGCTGTTCGCCGCCGAATTCGGCGCCGCGCTCGGCCGGGCCGACGAGGCGATCGTGCTTGACGTGTACGCGGCCAGGGAAGATCCGGAACCGGGCATTAACGGGAATCTGGTGGCAGCTGCCGTCCCCGGCGGCGCGCTCTACCTGCCCGATCGCGCCGAGGTTCCGGCGGCAGCCGCCAGCCTCGCGAAGCCGGGCGATCTGGTGCTGACCATGGGCGCCGGGGACGTGACCGCCCTCGGACCGCTGATCGTTGCCGTGCTGCGCGCCCGGGCAGGTGGTACCTGGTGATCCGCCGCCGGGGCGCGGCGCTGCTCGCGGCTTCGCGGGCTGGCCGGGACCCGGCCGGCACCGCGGCAGGCGGTCCGGCAACCTCGACCGCGCCCGGAGCCGCGGCGGGCTCAGGCGCCGGGCCCGCGGCGGTCTCGCCGGGTGCCGCCGGGACGTCGGCCGCCGGGACGTCGGCCGCGGGGCCGGCCGGACCGCGCCGGCGCGGGACGGATCCATGGAAGGCCGCCTTCTTCGCTCTCGCGGTGGCCGCGATCGTGGCCGGGGCGGCCTGGGCCCTGCTCGGCTCCAAGTTCTTCGTCGTGCGCTCGGTGCAGGTCACCGGGCCCGCTGGCGTGTCGAGGACCGAGGTGATCGCCGACGCGGGCATCCGGATAGGCACCCCGCTCGTCCGGATTGACCCGGGCGCGGTGGCCCGCCGGGTCGAGCGCATCACGCTGGTGCAGTCCGCCCAGGTGCGCCGGGCATGGCCGGACAAGATCGTAATTGCGGTGCAAGAGCGCACGGCCGTGTTCGCTGTGGCTAGCGGCCGGGGCTACCATCTGATCGACCGGTTCGGCGTCGGCCTGCGGTACGCGGCAGGCCGGCCACGCGGCATGCCGGTTCTCGATACGCCCGGTGCGGCCGGCCCGGCCGGGCTGCGCGGCAGCCCGGCGGTGCTGGCCGCGGCGACGGTGCTGCGGGAACTGCCTGCCCGGCTTGCCCGGTCAGTCCGGGTCATCGACGCGCCGAGCGCGGATGCCGTGACGCTCAGGCTCCGCGGCGGCGTGACGATCGACTGGGGCGGCGCCGGCCAGGCCGCGGTCAAGTCCAGGGAGCTTAAGTTCCTGATGCGCGGCCACGCGCGCTACTTCGACGTCAGTGATCCGCGGACGGCGGTGACCGGGCCGTGAGCCGCTCGCGGCCGCAGGCCGCGACACGCCGGCCGCTCGGTGCCCGGTTAGTTGACCCGGGTGGCGGGCGACCCTACTGTCCCTATCAATCGGCAGCTTGACATAACTCTAAATCTCAACTTGAGGGTGAGAGTTGACCTAACGGAACCGCGGAACGTGCCCGGCCGACGCTAATGGGGGCGTATTTCGGAAAACTGCTTAATAGGAAAGTTTCCTGAACCTGGCAGGGCAGCCTGGCAGGGCAGCTAGCCAGAAAGCAGCGGACGGAAACTAGATAGACGCAAACGAGCGGAAAGGTTCCTCCTCGTGGCAGCACCGCAGAACTATCTGGCGGTCATCAAGGTCGTCGGTATCGGCGGGGGCGGCGTCAATGCCGTGAACCGGATGATCGACGAGGGGCTCAAGGGCGTTGAGTTCATTGCCATCAATACGGACGCGCAGGCGCTGCTGATGAGCGACGCCGACGT
>WNGQ01001663.1_pt1 | contig 39354 bp, 24 predicted proteins | sample 5407661 | NCBI WGS metagenome assembly WNGQ01 (sample SAMN13153382, study PRJNA577476) | soil metagenome | isolation source: 60 cm soil or saprolite under Garry oak tree replicate 2 | place: USA:California | collected 2016-06-15 | reverse complement strand
AACCGCAAGGGCTCGTCAGCCTCATCCTTGCCAGCAGCACCTCCAGCATACCCTTGTGGATCGCCGAGGCCAACCGGCTACGCGAGAGTCTGCCACCAGACATACAAGAAACCTTGTTGCGTCACGAAGCCGCAGGCACTACCGACGACCCCGAATACCAGCAAGCCATGATGGTTTTTTACCAACGCCACGTCATCCGACTTTCACCAATACCCGAGCACGTCCAGCGAGCCATGGACCAGGCGGGACAGGTCTACTACACGATGAACGGCCCCAGCGAGTTCCACGTCATCGGGGTCATCAAAGACTGGGACCGCACCGATCGTCTTTCCGAGATCCGCGTTCCCACCTTGATTACTTCAGGGCGCTTTGATGAATCAACTCCGCGTATCAATGAAGTGCTGCACAAAGGCATCGCTGGCTCCCAATGGGTGCTCTTTGAGCACAGTTCTCACATGGCGCACATCGAAGAACCTGATTTATACATGCCGGTAGTACGATCATTCATGGAACGCATCGAAGCACAACTAAAATAAGGAGGACAACATGAGCTTACGCGAACAAGAAGGCTACATCCCAGTGGGCGACTACCGGGTCTGGTATCGCGTCGTAGGCGGAGGTGCCGAGCATGAGCATATCCCGCTATTAACCGTGCATGGGGGGCCTGGCGTTCCCCACGACTACATCACGGACATGGCAGAATTGGCCTCTGATTTCCGGCGCGTCATCTTCTACGATCAGCTGGGGTGCGGACGTTCAGATCAGCCCAACACCCCCTCACTGTGGACCATAGAGCGCTCCGTCGAGGAAATAGGCATTGTCCGCCGCGAGATTGGACTTGACAAAGTCCACCTGTGGGGCCAGTCCTTTGGAGGCTTATTTTCACTTGAGTACGCCCTCAGTCAACCGCAAGGGCTCGTCAGCCTCATCCTTGCCAGCAGCACCTCCAGCATACCCTTGTGGATCGCCGAGGCCAACCGGCTGCGCGAGGGTCTGCCGCCAGACATACAAGAAACCTTGTTGCGTCACGAAGCCGCAGGCACCACCGACGACCCCGAATACCAACAAGCCATGATGGTTTTTTACGAACGCCATGTCGTCCGACTTACACCAATACCCGAGCACGTCCAACGAGCCATGGACCAGGTGGGACAGGTCTACTACACGATGAACGGCCCCAGCGAGTTCCACGTCATCGGAGTCATCAAAGACTGGGACCGCACCGATCGCCTTTCCGAGATCCACGTCCCCACCCTGATTACTTCAGGACGCTTCGATGAATCAACTCCGCGTATCAATGAAGTGCTGCACGAAGGCATTGCCGGCTCGGAATGGACGCTATTTGAGAACAGTTCTCACTTGGCGCACGTTGAAGAACGAGCACTGTACATACCAACCATACGCTCGTTCATCGAACGCGTCGAAGCACAACTTTAAACGATCCTGCGCCTGATTGCCCAGGCAGCTCTCCTGTGGCAACCAGGCTCGATTCCTCCCGAGGGAGAAGAAAGGCAGATTTTACTTGCCTTCCTCCCCGGCAACAAAGAGCTTATTGCCTTGTTTCAGAACCTCAGGAGCGCGCCTATTGAGCACCATGACGATGATGATCCCCAGCACCAGCCAGACGACATTAATCGGCCCAACCAGGTTGAAAGGTGCAGGAGGCAGGGGCACAAATTGGAAGTAGATCACAATGGCCAGCAACACAATCGGCACGGCGGGAAGAAGAACATGTTGCACAACATTGAACTCATCGCGGTGCTCACGCCGGTAATAGAACACGACTGACAAGCAGGTCGCCATGTAGACAAGGAGGATCGGGACGGTGAGGATGGCCCCAATGAATGCGAAGCCTAAGGTAGGCCCGAACGCCAGGCCGAACACCATCGCTAGTATGGTTCCAATGACCAAATCCAGGACAATAGCCAGGCCAGGGGTACGGTAGCGATTCGTCTGTCCCAGCGGACCAGGAAGCGCCCTGATGCGGCCCATGGCATAGAGAACGCGAGATACTGAATTGACACTGGCATTCGCGTTCGCCAGTGCGCTATTGAGGATGGCGAAAATTACCAGGACAGAAAAGGGACCCCACACGCGTTGGGCCATGGTTCCCCAGGGGTCCGGATTACTGGGATACGTGGCGATTTTGCTAAATCCCCAGCCAACGACTCCAGCATAGCTGCAGAACACGTAGAAGATCCCAATACCGAGCGCTGCCAGCACGATGGCTCTTGGCACGGTGCGATGAGGCAGGTGCGCTTCCTCCGCCAGCGGTGCGGCGGACTCGAAACCGCTAAAAGCCAGGAAGGCAAATATCATCCCAAACAGGATCCCTTGCCAACCACCCAGGCCGGGCTGAAGACTGGAGGCAGGATTAAAGGTTGCGGCAGTGTTGCCACTGCCAGCAGTCGCGATCAACCAGATGGAGAGCACAACAAAGATGAGGATCTCGAGTGTACCCAGGATGATACCCGCAGTGGCCGAAATCTTGATCCCGAAAAAAGTGAGGACGAACGCGATCACTACAAAGACCAGTGCCCAGACAATCCACCCATTCGGTCCAAATGAGAGGTGGAAGGTGCTACTGAAAAATGAGTCGGTCACCGGCCCCAGCACGAGCAGCGTGAGGGGAAGAAATAAGAGATAGGTAAGGACGTAGAGCCAGCCAGCCAGCCAGCCAGCCTGTGGGCCCAGACCACTGCTGACAAAGGTAAAGTAGCCTCCGGCAGAAGGCAGATGCCTTGCCAGCGAACCGATATTCAAAGCGATCAGGACACAGGCCAACAACGCGATGAACACCGCCAGGGGCAATGCGCCGCCTGTAAAAGGAATGGCAGCGCCCAGGCTGAAAGCCACGGCTCCAGCAGGAGCCATCGTCGTGACTGACTGGAACAAGACACCGGGGAGACCAATTGCATTTCGTCGCAGTGCTGTCGACTGCTCTGATGGAGGGATTGCATCAATGGACATCTTACTACTCCTTTGCTCATCATGAGCATAAAAAAACTTCCTGTAGTTGTGCATCTTTCAAGGTTTCTCTTTCTTTTGAGAAGACTGGCAAGAGGGATCGGGAGGGAAAACTCTTGAATATGCCTTGCACACATATTAATGTGACGACTCCCCACGGCTAAAGCCGGGGGCTTCTCAGAGGCGCGTCCTCTGAAGGCTCCGTCCGAGTCTGGGCTCTCTTTTCACGCTTTTTGCGGATCGGTTCTCCTGAGAGGCCAATCCGTAGGATGTTAAGGGCGGCATTGTGGTCCCGATCTAGTTCACAGCCACAGGAGCAGGGATGCCACCGCTCCTTTAACTCTTTCGCCTGGATCGCACCACAGCCGCTACACATCTGGCTGGTGTATTTGGGGGAGACGAAGAGGACGCGAGAACCGGCGCACGCTGCCTTGCTCACGCAGACCTGTTGGAACTGGCCCCAACCAGCATCGAGAATGGACGTATTCAGACCAGCTTTGGCACTGGCTCCATTGGGCAGGTAGCGCCCGGTTGCCTCATCCTGTTTGGGCTTTGGCCGCTTACTCATATTCGATGGAGCAAGCTTTTCAAACACGATGGTCTGGTATCTCGTGACTAGCTTGCGAGCTTCTTTGTGGTGAAAGTCTTTCCGCTGATTACGAATATGCCGGTAAGCCTTGCCTACCCGTTGTGCGGCTTTCCTACGACGCTTTGATCCCCGCTTCTTTGGAGACAATGCCTTTTGCAGCTTTTTGAGTTTGTTTGCGCTGGTGCGCACATAGCGTGGGTTCTCAATGGTCCTACCGTCGGAGAGGGTGGCAAAATGCAGCAAGCCCACATCAATGCCGACTGCTTCATCTGACCAATGGTAGACGATTGCTTGCTCCACCTTACAGGTGAAAATGACATACCAATACTGCGCTTCTCGTTTGATCGTACAGGTTTTCATCTCCCCTACAGGCGGGCGAGCTTTCTTGCCGGTGGGGAACTTGACTTTGATGGTCCCAATCTTGGAGAGGCAGACACGGTTATCTTCTGTGAGCGAAAAACCCGACTGTGGGAAGGTAAAGGACTCATAGCGCCCATAGCCTTGAAATCTTGGATAGCCCGGCGTTTTTCCCTCTTTGATGCGTCGAAAGAACGCCTTGTATGCTTTCTCCACGCGCCGCAGGACATCCTGTAACACCTGGGAGTGGATGTCATGATATTCTGGCCGGATCTCTTTGATCTCTGCTAATTGTGTGGCCTGCTGGGTATAGGTGAGGGCGTGTTCTTGTGTGATGCGCTTGCGCGTCGCTTCATCGTAATAATTCGGGTGTCGTTTGACCCTGATCTCATAGGCATCACGCCTCTCTTGCAAAGCAGCATTGTAGAGTTCTCTTGCCCGGTCCAGGGTCCATTGCAGTTGCTCCTGCTGCTTTTTTGTTGGGTACAGGCGATACTTATACGCCTTGAGTGTTTTCATCGCGGCGATTGATTCCTTTCTCCTGCCGTTGAATATACTCCTGTAACGCCTGGATGATTTCACCGTTTATGGATCGATGATGCCTTTCAGCGAGCCGCTTCATAGCAGCAGCGATCTTTTTGGGGTAACGTATATTCGTTGAAACAATCATCTTTTCCATGCTGCTATTTTACTACCATTTTAGCAGCATGTCAAGATTTCCCCATCCCGCTGCCCCAAATAAGGAACGTCCCTTCTATCCCTAGGTTTGAAGCCCAGGGTTTTACGGAACGGTTCGCTAAAAGTGCGCTTGACACAAGATAACAGCCCGTTTGCTCAGAAGTACTCTCACATGACAAAAAACATGATGATTGAAGTGCAGGATAGATCATTCCAAGCTCAACATTGGGCGTTCTCAGAAGTGCACCCAGGCAATGTCTGGAGATCTGTCAGAACTAGATAGGTGGGATCAAGCCCATCTCGATCACAAAACAGGGTATCAAGTACCTGAAGTAATCCCAACAGTAACCAACATTACCAACGCCATGGACATTTGTCAATACGTAGATGTATGCTTCCCTGTTATACTCTCTTCCTGTCTCTGTTTTTCCGATATGAGGAAACTTCCCTCCACCCCCTGCCAGGTCGCTTCACTTCTCGCAAACATACCACCAATAGCCCCCACGACTAGGAAAGCCCCTGTGAGTCCCGTGACGACGTAGAGCCAGACGCTATTGGGGATCAAAGGAGGATAATACGAATTCAGGATGGTATCGACAATGGCCAGCAGACCAGCAATCATCCCTACAACGGAACTGATCAGGAGGATAGGGATGGGCACAATACGACGAGCGCGTAATGCTTGCCGGTCCTTGAAATAGATCCACAAAAGGTCAATGAACAGAAAGACAGTGGCGAATGCCCACACGACCGTTGCCGCCCCGACACCCACAAAGTACACATCAGCCGCCAGATCAGCCGGTCTGCCCAGAAAGAGTCCGCTATAGGGGATCGCTATGAAGAACAGGACAACCAGTATGCAAGTAAGGATAGTTTGGAAGATGATCGCATTGGCAGGCACCCGGTTGCGATTGAGCTTACCCATCCCGGCAGGGAGACGCTGATCAATGCCTCCTACCAGGAGAAAGCGGGCATAGGTGTAGTTATAAACAACAGATGCAATAACTAAGGTGGCAATGATGCAGATGGCTGTTACGTTCCCTGCTATTGGACCAAGCGCCATATCCACGGTGCTCACCATTGAGAAAAGCACAAAGCTGGCGTTCTGGCCCTGGACGACAAGTACGCCAAAAGTCACCAGGAGATAAGCTACCAGGACGATGAGTGTCCCCCAGAGCAGGTGACGGGTAATTATTCTTCTCCGCGCCCGATCATTGGAGGCCATGAGCTCGCCACCCATATTCAGGGGCAGGTTGACGCCGAGGTAGCCCAGGGTAATCACGCCGAAGAGCGGGATATTCGCCCCTGTGAAAGGATTCCAGTCGGCGGTATGGTTGAAGTTTGTTGCAGATGGGTGCAGGTTGATCAACCACACGACGCCAGAGAGGAACACCAGGATTGCGGCTACCATGATGAGCCAGAACACCATGTTGACAATAGTCTGTACAGTGCGATGCCGCTGTAACGAAATGACGAAGGACAACAAAACAATTCCCAGCAGCACCACTCCCTGCGACCAAGGTTCCGTTAACCATTTCTGATTCAGCCCCTGCAGGTAGCTCACTGCAAGGTCGGCAGTCGCAAGGATAAGCAGCGAACAGGGAACCCAGGCACAGAAGCCGACGAAGAAGGACATGAATCCACCAAAAGCCTTGTGGGTCCAGGAATAGAGTGAACCTTCGTGTGGAAACATCACAGCCAGTTGGGCCGTGACGATTCCACAGGGTATCAGGAAGAGCAGCCCACCAACTAGCCAGAGGGTCATCCCAGCCGTTCCGCCAGCTACGGCGTTAGGGACGTTGGTAATGAAAAACAGGATGATAACAAACAATGCTATCAAATCCCGCGTGGTGAGGATTGGCGGAAGTGCTCTCAAAACATAATCTTCTGAGGCCAGTGGGGACGTCGATGGTAAAGATGGCCCGGCAAGTAGGTCCGCGTCGACCGTTTTCGACATATACTACCTCCATTGCTACTAAACAAGAACCCAAAAACACTTCTCGCGTACAACAGTAGGAGCTGCCTGTGTTCCCGGTTTCCGGGCAGCTGGCGGCCACTCTCATGGCCGTAGTGTCTACCCCCTGCACTCAAGGGTGGACACGACGAAATCAGTTTTAAGGGCAGTGCCAGATTACACCTCGCTCCGCATCACTGCTCGCAGTGCTCTGCGTGATGTGGAGTGGGGAGAGACACATCAAGGGCCGGGTTACGCTCAAAAAACCCGGTGGGCTTGAGCGAAAACCCGGTACAATGCACTGGCATCACCGGCCAGTCCTCCGGCCTAGGCACATGGTGTGCCCCAAACGTGTACCACAAAACAACGTTCGTGTTTTCTATGGACCGGTTGGCTGCGGTCCAGGCCGGTAGCCCTGCGCCACCCTGGTGCTGGTTCGGATAATCCCCAGCCGGGAACCGTTCGCGTGGATCATAGGGTGTGATCCAGAGGTGCTTGCGGGTAAAAGCTGCCCGCCGTAGAGCCGGAAAGCTCTCGTGGGCAAACGGTAGTACATTTTCCCCGGGGACCAGCTTGTAGCCAACCGGGTCGTCGAAACGATTGCGCACTGCAGGGTTGACGACCTTCCAATAGCGCGCCGAGAATGGATCGATAATTTGCTGCCCCTCGGCTTCGGTCGCCAATAACCGGGAGGTGGCAAAAAAGGCGTTGCCGTGCGGGTTGTCGGGCCCCAAAGGTACTGCCTCAGTGTGCACTTCGTACACTGAATTGGTTACTCCATCAACCATCATGTCCAGTCGCACATTGAAGAAGTGTTGGTGGATCAGTGCCACGAGCCCTGGAGCCACGAGCGTGCCATATTTTGGCGTCTCTCCTGGGGGTATGGCCCTGCAATTCATTACTCCAGTCAGTTTGACCTCGTATTGAATCGAGCCATCCTGGTAGAAATACCAGTAAAAGCCGTAATCATAGTGACCGACTGTGGCGAAGAACGAGACGACCAGCCGCCGGGATCTCCGGACCTGCACTTCGCCAGTACGCCAGTCGGTATGCTTCCAGAGAACTCCATAGTCCTCTTCGTGCATGCAGATGGCGTTCTTGAGGACAACTGCTTCGCCTGACCCATTTGAGACTACTGCATCGAAATAGTGAATATACCCCAGGCAATCGCAACCTAGTTCGAGACTGTTGGCCATCACACCCAGCCCGTGCTCGCCCATGTCGAGTACGTTTTTGCGGTAATGTGCCTGGCCCGGGTCGCCGTATGGTACGATCATCTCTGCCAGGCTTGCTCTGTAGAGGATCGGACGCACCCGCCCCTGGTCCTCGTAACCAACTGTGTAGAGAACCAACCCTTCCCGCGGTGTAAAGCCAAGACGGAAGCACCATTTCTGCCAGCACACTTCATGCCCATCAACCTGGAAGCTTGGCCCATCAGGCTGCGCGATCTCTACAGGTTTCAGGTCGTTGCGGAGAGGACCGGCGCTATCAGGCCCATAGTTGCCGGGCTCCGGTGGGATCGGAATATCTCCCTGGTCTTCGACCTTGAGCACCTGCATGGCATTGAGATCGACAAGCGCGAGCAGGCCTTCAACGGGGTGTGCATGACCATTATCCCCCGGATATGACCGCACAAATATGATCGGCCGGGAGAGCCTATGTGTACCTTCGACCGCTTCGCCGTAATTCCCTGCAGGCCATGGCTCGACCATCACCAGGTCAAGATCATGAATCCCCCGCCGCTGCAGCGCGGCCTGGAATGTAGGATCTGCTTTGACCAGCCGTTCCACCTCCAGGATTTCCTCAAAAGAAATAGAAGGCTGAACGCCAGGCACCCGCCTCCACTCCTTGACCCTGTCCTCTGACAGAGATACAATAGCCTCATAGGTAGCCTCTTCGGCATGGTCAAGCAGAATAATCATTGCTTCCCTGCCCACAATGGAATCGGGGTGATACGCGAGCACTTCATTTTTGGGGGGTTCATGAAGTGAGACAGAGATGAAGCGTTCCCGTTCACCCTGGCGCCGTTCCTCGCGCAGAATACGAACAGCCTCAATCACTTCCTGAGCCGAGAGAGGCTCCAGCGGGTGGAGCAAGCGAGGGAGGTCAACGGCTGACATGCCACATCCTTTCTAGGGTCTCTAGTGTCAAAAGCGAAGGAAATCCGCACTTACCAATTTGTATTGGCACATAAACAGAGATAGAACCGGGTCGGTCACACGCTCTTTTCTAAATCCTCCCAGGCAGCCTGGCTGTTGGCGAATAAGCTTACTACTGCAAGGGCAAGGAGACATGCCGCAATTATGCCTCCGACCAGCAGTAACCAGGCGCTATTGGGTATAAGTGTGGGTATCCAGGAATAGAGCAAGGTATCTACAATCGCCGCCATGCATACGATGGGTCCCAATATCATACTGATCCAGAGAATCGGCAAGGGAACAACCTTTTTGCTCCGGACAAAACTCCGATCTCGCAGATACAGGATCACCAGATTGACAAATGGAAATATAAACGAAAACGCCCAGGCAATCAAGAGCGCCGCCGCTGTCACAGCATACGCTTTGATGGTCAGTACTGCTGGGTCCCCAAGAAGCGTGATGAGCGGCGCAACAAAAAAAATCAGGAAGCTGTAGCCAATCGCCACCAGAGTCTGTGCAATAATGGCATTGGCCGGAACCCGATGTTTGTTGAGCTTTCCAAGGTTTAGCGGAAGTCGTCGATCAATGGATGCGACCATGATCAGGCGTGCCGATGTGTGATTCTCGAACACGCCTACGATTATAAAGAATAACATGATCCCAACGAAGGTCGCGTCCGCGGCAATTTTGCCCAGGCCCTTGTCAACCGTATCAATTAACAACTGGACTGGATTCGGCGCAGCAAATGCTGCATTTTGCCCTTCAACGACCAGCACCGCAAAATTGAGAATGAGGTATCCTCCCATGACTATTAAGGCTCCCCAGAGGAGATGGCGGGTAATTGCTCTTCGGTCTGCTACCTCGGCAGCCATGTTTAATGGCATATTAGCTCCCAGGAGCGCCAACGTAACAGTACCCAGTAGGTAGATATTCCCTGTTTGTGGGTCAAAGCTTATACCATAGCCCGAGAGGTCACCAAGGTTCGTTGCGGAAGCTTTGCCCTTAAGCAGCCATATCACCGCGGCTATGCCTATCAGCCCGACCACGGCGAGGATACAGACAGCTGTATAGTTAATGATATTTTGCACTAGACGGAAACGCTGGATTGAAATGATCCCTGCAAGGGTGATTATCCCAATGATGACCAGGCCCTGCTGCCAGGCCTCAGTTAGCCAGGAATTATTGAGCGCTTGCAAGCAATTCACGACGACGAAGGCTGCGCTGACCAGCGACAAAATGCCAGGAAGCCAGCCACATAAAGTGATAAAAAAGCTCCAGAAGGCTCCCAGCGCGTGGTAAGTCCAGTTGTAAAGAGATCCTTCATAGGGATACAGAACTCCCAACTGAGCAACAACGATAGCACAGGGAATAAAAAAAAGTGTGCCGCAGAGAATCCAGTAAGTGAACGCGGAAGCACCTCCGGTCGCAATGCCTGTGATGTTGCTGACCCAGAATACCGCCATTATGAAGGCAGCTGTCATATCGAATGTTCCCAAAATAGGCGGCATTACCTGGGGAACATATGTTTCGGAAAGCAAAGCTGTTCGTTCAGAAACCTGCTTGGGCGTTGCTGGCTCTGCAGCAATTTCTGGCAAGATGAAAACGGGTTGTTTACTCGTTGTCATTATCCACCTCAAAAAGCGTCGCTGTTTGGAACGCGGTCTGTAGGGCAGCGAAGCAAAGTAGCGACGCTTGAATCCTCGCTAAAAACACATTATGACCCTGAAAGTTTTTTTGTATTAATAAAGCGCTCGCGTCCTGCATTGATCGATACATTTATATCATACAGGTAGGTACGTACAAAGTAAAATGAAAATAGTACTACCCTGTCCCACTCGAAGGCTTTTAGAAGTAATCACAGTGGTCCTGCGAAGCGCACTCGTAACAATGTCTCTTGTGCACATCATAACCTGACCATGTCCGCTTTGTGAAGGAGGTGATTCCAAAGAAGGAAGTCCGAAAAAACCGAGCTACCCACCCCGCCATTTGAGGACTTTGAGGGCCATTAGGTAAATACTCCCAGGTGCTTGCATTAGTCATAAATATACTTTAGAGTCAACTTGGAGTCATCTATTCCTCATGAGAGGAGCCACCTTCTATGGAAAAGCAGCCACAACTCGATGCAGCACAACAGCCTTCGGCTACAGGCGACATGAATCCAGAGTCCTTTCGTCATTATGGGCACCAGGTAGTGGACTGGATAGCAGATTATTTAGGGGACGTAGGAAAATACCCGGTGCTCTCGCAAAACTCTCCTGGCGCTATCCGTTCTGCGCTCCCTGCCCATCCACCAGCCCAACCAGAGGCGATGGAAGCCATTCTGGCCGATGTTGATCACATTGTATTGCCAGGTATCACCCACTGGAATTCGCCAGGTTTCATGGCGTACTTTAGCATTACCGGCTCTGGCCCCGGCATCCTTGGTGAGATGCTCTGCAGCGCGTTAAATGTCAACGCAATGCTCTGGCGTACCTCTCCGGCTGCAACGGAATTAGAACAGGTCACGCTCGACTGGCTGCGCCAGATGCTCGGCTTACCCCACCCATTGTTTGGAGTGATCAACGATACCGCCTCCTCCGGCGTCCTATATGCTCTGGCGGCAGCGAGAGAGGCCATACCTGATTTGCATATTCGCCAGAAAGGCCTGTCTGGGCGCGCTGAAGTTCCCCGTTTGCGCTTCTACACCTCTCAGGATGCCCACTCATCGGTAGACAAAGCTGGGATCGTCCTGGGCATAGGCCAGGAAGGGCTGCGCAAGATTGGTACTGACAGCGAGTTCCGCATGGATGTTCTGGAACTTGAGCGCGCTATCCAGGAAGATATCGCTGCTGGCTGGCGACCCTTCGCCGTCACTGCCACCGTCGGCACCACCTCAACTAGCAGCATCGATCCCGTACCACAGATCGCTGACATCTGTGAACGATATGCTCTGTGGCTGCACGTCGATGGATCATACGGGGGCATGGCAGCCATTGATCCCGACATGCGTTGGGTGCTGGGGGGATGCGAGCGAGCTGACTCCCTGATCGTTAATCCACACAAATGGCTCTTTACACCTCTCGACTGTAGCGCCTTCTACACACGCAAACCAGATGTGGTCAAAGCTGCCTTCAGTCTCATCCCTGAATTCCTGCGCAATGCAGAAAGCCTGGGCGATGAAGCGCCAAATCTCATGGACTATGGGAATGCACTGGGCCGGCGTTTTCGCGCGTTGAAACTATGGATGATCATGCGTTACTTCGGGCAAGAAGGGTTGGCGGCACGCATCCATGAACATATTCGCCTCGCCCAACTCCTGGTCCAGTGGATCAACGAAGCTCCAGACTTTGAACTTATGGCCCCGACACCATTCAGCCTGGTCTGCTTCCGCGCCCATCCACGCGGTATCGCTGGTGAAGCGCAGCTTGAAGCCTTGAATGAGCGCTTGATGAACCAGATCAATACTGGTGGCCGCTTCTTCCTTTCTCACACCAGGGTGCACGGCAAGTTTACCATTCGTGTGGCCATTGGAAACTTACGCACGACAGAACAGGATATACGAGTTCTCTGGACAGAAATACAGGCACATCTCGCGCCTGAGATGGAGACCGCCTGATCCCCCCGCACTGGCAATCAATCAAAATGATCTGCCACTTGCCAGCACTACGATGAATAGACATACCAGGAGAATAGCAAACAAGACGAGGGCATTAAGAGTATCATTACTGTCCCCCAATGGCGGTAATTCCTCTGGGCGGGGCAAAAGTGGCGGCTGTACATCCAGGTCCTCAGCCGGTGTCAACGGTATTGGCAGAGCCTGCGCGACACTGGCAGCGGCTATTGGCGGTTCTGCTCGCATTGCCTGGGCCAGCCACTCGCTGCCCCTATAGTTGGCACGAGGTAGTGACGGACTTGCCGAACCTATAGTTTGCAAATCATTCAGTAATTCGGCAGGGCGCTGGTAACGCTGGCTGGCAATAGGACGCAGCCCTTTTGCCAGAATGGCACTAAATTGTGCAGAGATATTCGGGTTGAGCCGCTGTACCTGGGGGATGTTCCCGTCAACTTCTGTGGGAATACTACCTGTGATCAGATGATAGGCGGTCGCCAGCAGCGAATACAAGTCCGATCGTCCATCCACCGCTCCGCGCATGAGTTCCGGTGCCGTATATGGCGAGAAACGCGAGCGCTCGATGCCCGTAATGAACTGCGTTGCACCGCTCATCAACACTACAGAGAAGTTCGTGAGAGTATATACCGATCCATTATGAGTAGCAATGATGTGTTCCGGGCGGATCAGGCCATGTACGAGGGGAGGCATTTGCTGCGACAGCAGTTCCAGTACTTCAGTTATTTGTACGCAACATTCAATCACATCTTGCTCTGGCAGCGCCCGTCCAGTACGATGCATGCGAGCGAGTAAAGACTCTCCAACAATGGGTTCAAAAACAAAGAAAGTGCGTTCCTGGTCGCTAAAGGCGTCAGAGAGTGTTGGAACGCGTGGATGCCTGCTTATAGAAGCCAGTGCCATAGTTGTAGCACGTAGTCTAGCCTGGATGCCGCTGGATGCCATTTCCGGCAGCACAACTTCCCAGATCATTACCTGAGACCCTCCACGCTGGGCATCCTGACCAATCCACATCGCTTCAAATGCCCCATGCGCCCACTCCTGACGGCTTCGCAATTCGAGCACGCGATAACGACCACCATGCAGAATAGTACCAGGCAAGAGAAGGCGAACAGCCCACATCGGAGAGCTTTGCCTGGTTCTAGTTTGAGGCACTGTACCGGATGGCTGCTGCGGCGAGTATGGTATCCCCCCACGCCCCATCTGTTCACCATAGCGAGAATCCGAGATCAAACGGCGAGTTCGTAATGGTGACTGCACGCGCGAGACATCCTGCGGCAGCGGTCCTGTAAACCGGGAGACGCGGGCCGGCGGCAACGCTCGCGAGGTAACATTACGCGGTGGCACAACACTGTTGTCGAGAGTACCTGCCTGAGGTAGGGCCTGCCCTTTGCCAGCTTCACCCCTAGGTGCCAGGCCTTCAAAGGTATCCTGCTTTGAAATTTGATTTGCAGGCACAGCAGTAGAAGGATATGGAGCAAACGATGGCGTAGATGCCGGAGCAACAAAGGGGGTTGGTATATTGGGCAGAGGTCTCGAGGTCTGTGAATAAGTAGTGCCCTGTCTTGGCGTAGATATCCTGCCTGGTGGGGTCATTGACGCTGCAGATCCAGGGCGGGCCGTATCCAAAGGTAGACCTGTCGAAGACAAGTTCCGCCCACCCTGTCTCGATATCCGTAACATCAGGCCGCAACGCGCGCAAGAACTCCAGCTCGCATCATTCTCACTGCCGCAACGTGGACAAATCATGCTATACCCCTCTCATCAAACTCGCCAATCGGGATGCCCCCTGCCTTGACGTATCGGGAGAAACGCTTGCCCCTTGCAGGGGGATGTGTTCTATGCCAGGAATGCCTAAACCATCACCGCCTGTGTGGGTTTGCCTACTCAATAAGGCTCGCTTTTATTATTCAGCAGTGATGCATCTACCTTTGTAGAGTATAGAGGACGATATCGATAACTGTCAACATGCATAACCCAACTGGGTGCTACTCCAACCATAGAACATGCCGCAGGAGGACTGCCTGCTTGAGCGGGCAGAGGAATGTGGCCTCGTCTTTCGACTTTTCTGTGCTACAATGAGAATACGAGAGAGGAGAAAACATTTCATGACCGACAACAAGAACCTCGTAGCTTTGCAGCAACAAATCGAGGCCGATATCACACAACTGTTTGCTGCCGAGGACGAGGGATTGCAATACACTCTGGCTGCCGCCAAAGAGGCTGGCCTGCCCCAGATCCAGATATCCCCGATCCAGGGCAAGTTCTTGCAGTTTCTGGCGGCGGCATGTCAGGCGCGCAAAATTCTGGAAATCGGCTCGCTGGCAGGCTATAGTGGCATCTGGCTGGCACGCTCCTTACCCGCCAGCGGGCGCCTGATTACCCTGGAAGTGAATCCACGTCACGCCGAGGTGGTAAGCAACTCCTTCGCCAGGGCCGGAGTCGACAATCGCGCCGGGGTGCGAGTCGGTAAAGCACTTGATCTGCTACCTCAATTGGCAAGCGAAGCACCGTTCGACCTCGTCTTCATCGATGCCGATAAGCAACCCTACCCCCAATACCTTGACTGGGCGCTCCGCTTGACGCGGCCCGGCAGCATCATAGTAGCCGACAATTGCATACGAGGAGGTACCGCGCTGCACGAGTCAAAAGACGAAGCTACAGCGGGCCTGTTTGAATACAATAGACGTATCGCTAGCGACCCACGACTGGTATCCCTGGCTCTACCGATGGACGACGACTTTACGGATGGCTACGCTATCGCCGTTGTGAGATCATAGAAGTACCATACAAGCTACCTTGTTGGTGAGTCTCTCCTGGAGGTGTTCTCCGTTAGAGAACGAGTGTCTCTCGTCGTGAGCTCTCAAAAGCACGTCCAGGATCAAACGTGTTGAGTTCGATGGTCGCGTGATCGAATGGAGCAGGGATGCGGACATGACCGTCATCAACATCGCCCGAAAGCACTGCTTCGACCAGAAGCGCGGTAATCGGAGCGTGCATCAGTCCATGCCCTGAGAACCCAACCGCGTGGACGAGGTTCTGCTGGTGCGTATCGCGGCCGATGAGCGGGTTGGCGTCTGGTGTGGTGCCATAGAACCCACAGGTTGTCGCTGTTAATCCGCCTGAGTTAGCAAGCAGCGGAGAGAACTGCTCTACTTGTTCGAGAATGGCATACCCGTAGTTGTCAATGCCGTTATCATGGCGAAATGCTGGGTCAACGCGATCCTGATCGGCATCGCTGAAATTTATCTCAGGCTCGGTCTCGTGTGCCCAGGCGAGCAACAAGAGGTCGTGTTCTGGTCGTGAGTGCGCCCCTCGATGGCTCCCTACACCGTAGATAATCATGGGAAGCTGGTGCCACGCTGTTCCGTCCATGACAGACTGCGAAGGTCTCAGAAAATAGAGGTAGCGTTTGAGCGGAGTAACAGAGAGTGTCATACCGCCAATGCGTGGACTGAGGCGAGTTGCCCAGGCGTTGGTTGCGTTGACGAACCAATCAGCCTCAATCGTGCCCCTGTTTGTCACGAGCGCACTGATGCGATCAGCATGTAGTATGGCGCCAAAAACCTCGGTATGCTGGTGGACCTGCACGCCCAGTTCTTTTGCTCGCCGGAACCCTTCATTGTAGATCATATGGGGCAAGAGAAAGCCATCGGTCGGACACCAGGTTGCTCCTATCAAACGGTCAGAGCGTAGATAAGGCCAGCGTTCCTGGACGATCTGCGGGGTCAGCACTTCAACAGGAAGCCCAAGCCGCTGCTGCATGCTTGCTGCCGTTTGTGCGTGGCGCCAAATTTGAGCTACCTCGTGTTGTCTGCGGGGTTGCCATGCAGGGATGGCACCGGGGGCTTCGTAGAGAAACAGGTAGCCGTTCTGCCGCATAACAGGTTGCTGGCGGGTATCTGTAGCACTGTGCAAGAGATCATGGAAGTGGCTGTACCACCACTCACTATATTGCATCCCGACCACCGTCTCTTCAGTGCTGAACTGTGCTCGAATACCTGCCGCAGAACGGCTGGAAGAACCATTGCCCACCTGTGCCTTTTCCAGTACCGTCACACGGAAACCACGCTCTGCCAGTCGAACGGCGATAAGTGCGCTGCTTGCACCACCACCAATAATGATAACATGCTCGGCGGAAGAGGAAAGTGCCATAATTGATCATCCTCCTTAATTCACAGTAACCGCTGTTTGCTTCCCATCACTGGCATCACCTTTCTGACGAGCTGCATGAGATAGCAGACGGTGCTTTCGCGTGCTTGGTTACCCCAGGGTGTTTGGTTTTCTCTCGTGGTCGCTCTTGCGTAACCATAAGGAGATACGCTCAGGCTGCATCGTTTCCCGGACCACCGCAACGAGATGCTCACTTATTTGCGTCAGCTCAACCTCATTGCGCAGGGTCGCACTGAAGGCCGCCACCGTGCGAGCAGCATCATACTTGCGCCGGTAGAAACGGTGGTCAATGATGGCCTGGATGCGCTGGCGCAAGGGTTGGAAGAGAGCAGCAATGGCCAGGGTCGAGGCAACAATGACGACGGGAGACTGCGCCAGCTGCCCAGTGAACAGGCGCACCAGTGACCCCAGACCGATCACCAGGCCAACATAGACCAAAGCCAGCGAGATCGTCAGCGTGCCATAGACGAGCGTGCGATTGATCAGCACGTCGATGTCGTAGAGGCGATACCGCAAAATCGAGAAGCCAATGGAGAGCGGGATCGCGAGGGAGGCGATGGGGAGGGTGAGCGTCCACACTTCATTCAATAAAAGAGAGTTGTAGAGGGATGGGATGGAGCTGATGAGAAGTAATCCGATGAAAACTCCGACGAACACCGTGACTCCAAAGACCACCCACTTGGTCTGTTGGCGTTGGGTAGGCGTGGAGACACGTCGGTAGCGGTAGATTTGCGAGAAGATGATGGGTCCATAGAGCACGAGATAAATCGGCAGGGTGAGCCACCCTGGCCAATTCGCATTGAAAGGTGAGATGGGGGAAGGAAAGTTGCCGCAGAAGGCATAGATGATGTTGAGCAGCAGGATCAGTCCCATCCAGCGCGGGACCAGTCGTCCATTGGGGAAGAACAGAAAGAACCCACCGAACGAGACTTGCGCCAGAAAGTTCACGAGACCGAAAGGCACATCAAGGACGGGAGAGGTGAGTGCCAGCGCTACGAGGGAATTGCCTGTGAGAGTTATGCCCAACATCACGAGAAAAAAGGCGGAAAGCCTCGCCAACCAGTCATCGGAGCTGCGCCAGAACAGCAGGAAGTCGGCTGCGCACCAGATGGCTGCTATGATCGCGATGAAGATGGTGAGCACAGCGGCATATTCACTCACCGAGAAGCCATGAGAGACGAGGTCCTGGAGATCCTTGACACTCAGTCCCCCGGTGAGACACGCGCCGGGGCCACACACCTGCGCCCTTTGCAGTTGCTGATAGTAGACTGGGAGGCCGACAACAAAGAGTCCCAGGCTGGGGACGACCAGCGCCAACCACACGGCGCGGGCCATGTGGAGCCAGGAGCCAGATAAGCGTGTAGTCGCGGTGTTGGAGACAACCGGCCTACTTCCGCTCGTTTGTTCAGTATCAGCCAGGTTCATACATCTTTCCCTTACAAGAGAGAGGAAAAACTCAACGACTCAGAGAGGTTTCTATCAGCCTCTGCCATATCATATCATAGTTGCCAATTTTATGGACAAATATTCCATTGTCCACAAAATCAACGTTAACCTACATCCGTTGAAGTCTCTGAGCTGGCCCAGAGGCCCAACTGGATGGGAGGATCGACTACGGCGATCCTAAACTTCTGCTTCCAGTGCTCATGACGGCGCATGAGTAACGCTTTGACCTCGGCTCGACTCGTGCAGGCGCGTAATTCCTCGTCATAGAGGCGAGCGGCAATGTTCTGGGAAGCATTGAGGTCGGCGTGTGTCGTGTGACCGCAGACCTTGCAGCAGAACGTCCGCTGATTGGGTCGGTTCTTGCGATCTACGTAGTGGCACACATGACACTGCTGCGATGAGTAGGCACTTTTGACGCGAGTGGCGGCTATCCCTTGTTTGGTCACGTTCCAGGCGACCTGGTTGGGAATATGACCCAGGTTCGAGGCTCGCATGTAGGCATTCATGGCTCTTGCTTTGTGCCGCATGGTCGCCACGGAAAGCTGCTCATAGGCGAACTGACACCCTTCATGCTCAGTAAAGCAGAGGTTGACGGCCCGATTGATCTCTTGCCGCACATGACGGATGAGGCGCTGTCCTGTCGCGCTTGAAGTCGAAGGGAGTCTCTTGACACCCTTCTTTTCCAGGCACTTGCGCAGTTTGGCCTTTCTGCGGCGTTTTTCCCGATCTCGCTTCTGTCGCTCTCGCAGCTTTCCGTTGAAGGTACCATACTGTTTGCCATCAGAGGTGGTGATGAAATTGGCAATGCCCACGTCAATCCCGATGACGGGCGCATCGGGAGGAGTCTGAACCGTCACCATGTCATTATAGGAGAGGGTCAACCACCATGCTCCATCGCGTTTGTTGAGCGTCACGCTGCTGTTGATCGTGCGGCGCTTGCCTGTTTTTGGATCGGTGAGGACCCCAATGTGGTAGTTGGACAGCTTGACGGGAACGAAAAGTTGTTGACGAAATTCAAGCGTACTGATCGTGAGCCAGTAATCAAAGGTCGAGTCGTGCGAGGGCTCACACTTCACCACATTGGCATTGGCCTGGATACAGGTTTGCTGAAGGGTAGGGACATCCCACTCACGCCATTCCGGTTCTTTCGCTCCTGCTTCCAGCGTCCTGTCTGCTTCTTGCTCCTTATCCTCTGCAAGCGCGTCGAGGTAATCTTGATACGCGTTGGCGCGGTTGGTGCGCCACGATTTGGCGATGCCTGCTGCCTGTTGAATGGCGACGCGATGCCACCGCTCAGAAAGAGAGGTCACCAAGCAAGGAGCATGAAAGCTGTCTGGTAGCTCGTCGGTACAAAAGAGCGTGACGTACTGTTGACAAAGCGCGAGATAAACCTGCGCAAGTTGGTCGAGCACGCTGAGCTTGCCCAGATTGGTTTCTTCCAGGCGGATATGGGTCACAGCTTTGGTAACGCGCTGTGGCTCACCTTTTTTCGCCCGTTTCTTGCGCTTCTTCATCGCTTTCCTGCTCCCTACTGTTCATCTGGGTTCTGTGTCTCTGTGCTCTACGATATCTTTCCTTTTACATGGTTTGCAAAGCGGTGATCCGTTCCGAGAAGACAAAGCTCTTGAACGTCTGTGGAGCGTTCTCCATGAGAGCTTCCATCCAGCCGGTGATGCGTCCGGCTTTCCAGAGAGCAGGCATGGACGGCTCATGCATCACGGCCTGAAGGTAGTCACAGACGGTGTGACTGGTCAGGGGAGAGGCTGGTCGATGACGTTCGTCGTAAAATTCGAGATAGCCGGTGGTACGCCCGTCGCTAAAAGGGTCATCGGCGCTTGCCAACAAGATCATCGCATTTCCTACCTCAACGATGCTCTGTTCTGCCATACCCAAAGTCGCTCCCTTCACTTTACGACTGGCTCTCCTGCCACTATGCTTGCGGATGTGGAGAGGCTAGACTTGCTGTAAGGTTGGCTAGACTCTCTATCGGCCTACGCAGGAATGTAGGCCTTTTGTGTCTACAAGTTCTCACACCACTGAAGCGAAATACCAATTATCTCCCTGCCTTAAACTGTAATGGTTTAACTACCACAGTTTAATTGTACCATCCTATCTTGTTGTAGTCAAGTGGCCCACCTGCTATACTGAAGGCAATCTACTACAAATGAGGTGTTGTATGCTTAGGCTCCGTGTCAAAGAAATAGCTCAACAGCAAGGTCTCGGTCAAGGCAAACTCGCACGAATGGCCGATGTTGATATTAAGACGCTTGCTCGTATCTATAAAAACCCGTATGCAGAAGTCTCGTCTGTGACGCTTGAAAAGCTTGCCCGCGCATTATCTATCTCCATCGCAGATTTGATTGAAGAAGTCAATGAAACTGAGAAATAGCTGGACCTTGCTGAACTTAGCGACTATTTGCAGTCTCGTTAGGTGTTTTTTAGGGAGAGTTATGTTGGGGGGTGTTTATTGAGAGGTCTTAAGAGGCTAAAAATGTGGAGTAAAAGTCCACATTTTGCTACATTTGTCCATATTTTCTAAAACATGTTTTGATACCTCCATCTCGCAATCGTTAGAGAAAGCTTAAGGATGGTGTGGTATTCTTTATTACATGACCATCGATACTGATTTTCATAGTCATATATGTCCTAGCTCTGCTCACGAAATGGTGGGGGCCGCACAGAAAAAAGGACTGCGTGTGCTTGGCATCTCTGAACACGTTTTTCAGATGAACGAGGTTCATCCATTATTGGAGCATATGCCGCAAGAAGGCCCACTGCTCACCCTAGCCGCCTACACCGACCAGGTGTACACAGATGCGCAGCAATTGCAGTTCGATGTGCGCCTCGGCCTGGAAGTTGATTTTATCCCAGGTAAAGAACGAACATATTCAGGCGTTTCTACAAGGACATGATTGGGATTTTCTCATCGGCTCGGTGCACGAGATCAACGGCGAACTCTTCGAGGTTGACAAAAAATGGAGCCGGGAGCAAGGCGAGACATTATGGCTGCGCTATTTTGAATTGTTGTGTGCAGCTGTAAGCAGTGGTTACTTCAGCCTGGTGAGCCATCCTGTACGCATGCGTGTGAAGCCAGTTATCAGCACAACGATTGTCGAGGCACAGGGAGTAACCCGCGACTTTCATGGCGGTGGGGGAGTTGTTCATGCCTTGCGTGGAATAGACCTGCGTATCGAACCGGGCGAATTTGTGGCACTACGTGGGCGCTCAGGTTCCGGCAAGACAACACTGCTTAATATTTTGATTGGCCTCGATAATCCAACGCAGGGTCGGGTGATCATTCTTGGCGAGGACCTGGCCCGTTTGAGTGAGACAGAGCGTGCCCGCCTGCGTCGCGAGAGCATCGGCATGATGTTCCAGAATGCGCATCTGTTCCCATCGCTCACTGCGCAAGAAAATGTAGAAGTACCGCTAAGACTGGCCCGCCTTGACCCCATGCAGCGCACACAGAAATCCAGGCGTGCCTTAGAGATGGTCGGATTGGCACTCCGAGCGCATCACCGTGGATTAGAACTTTCCGGCGGTGAGCAGCAGCGTGTAGCACTGGCGCGTGCGCTGGTGCATGAACCGCGCTTCATCGTAGCCGACGAGCCAACGGGCAACCTGGATTCTGTGACCGGGCGCGATATCGCGCAGTTGCTGCATACTATCACCCACCAATCACAAATCGGATTGTTGGTGGCTACCCACGATGCTACAGTAGTGGCCGTGGCTGATCGTATCTTGCACCTCCATGACGGGCGCATTGTGGAGGTAGCGACCGTCTGAGTCCTCTCACCCTGGCACAATCATCGGGTGGCCCCCGTGGTTTGCATGAGGGCCAATGTCCTTTGCTTTGAACCTTGCCTTAACAAAATACTCCGGGCATCCGTAATGGCCGATTTATCGGCCTCGCTGGCTGTTCCGCAATCCAGTTTAAAAAGTGAAAGTCCATAATCCGCCTACAATAGAAAACGCAGGGGTGCCAGGAGACGCTCCCTGAGTATTAGATACCATGGACGCTTAGTCCACTCCTCGAGGGTCAATTCAAACGCGTTCGTCGTATCCCACGTGAATAACTCTTCCATCTGTTTGGCCACTTCCTCGCTGTAAACCTCAACATTGATTTCATAGTTGCCAACCGCACTGAGACGATCCAGGTTAGCTGTACCAATGGTTGACCACTGACCATCGATGGTACAAGTTTTCGCGTGCAGCATACTGCGATAACCAAAAACGCGTAACCCTCCTTTCAGGCAAGCCGTGAAGTAGCTGCGCGCAAGCCAGTCGACAAGCTGATGATTGGAGTCCCATGGGACAAGCACTCGTACATCCACGCCACGCTTAGCTGCTGCAACAAGAGCTTCAAGCAGTACACCGTCAGGAACAAAGTAGGCATTGGTCAGCCTGATCGAGTGTTCCGCCCTGGTAATGGCTTCGATGTACATATCGCGAATAGGAAATACCAGTTGCAGTGCGCTCGTTCCACGTAGGTTGATATACGCATCAAAGCGACGTGGGTAATGCCGTGTAATATGGACGCGTTTGGGGTTTCGCTGGTTCCAGAAGTCGATAAAGGACTGGGCTATATCGGCGGTTGCAGGTCCCTCAATACACAGGTGAGTATCCCGCCACTCTGTGGCGTAGAGGCTGCCCAGGTTATAGCCACCAATGAAGCCAGTATGTCCATCTACAACAAGCAGTTTGCGATGATCCAGGGCATAACGCCGGGGATCGAGCAAGTGCCAGGGACGCTGAATCGGCCGGAATTTCAGCATATGAATGCAAGGAGGAAAGATTTTGAAGTCGCGCTGTACTACCGTATTGGCAAAGCTGTCGAAGATCACAAACACCTCCACTCCCTGCTCAGCCTTCCGTATCAAGTGGTCCTTGAAGGTCTGACCTACAACACTATCACCCTTCCAGATATATGTCTCCAGGTAAATGCTCTCCTGCGCCGCGTCAATAGCAGCCAGCATCGCGTCAAAGAGGTCGCGACCATAATTATAGATTTGCAGGACATTTTCTCCAACACGCACTTCGTTCAGATGGGGATGTGGAAAATTTGCATGTGCCTGTTTCATCTCTTCTTAGCCTCCTATGCCCGGCGATACCTTCGCTATGGCAGCGCGAGATCAAGTACTTCGAGCCCTCAACCTCGACACCGCGTCAAAATACCAAGCCATGTTTCATTTTATCACCAGGGTTACCATGACTACAGGTGTGCTGCCTCCGCCAGTATAGCAGAGAAAGCTGTAATAATACCGGGCTTTTCTTCTGAGGGAGCAACGTATAGACGTTTGCATGATACAATAGTAATTGGTAGGCAGTACATCTAACGACCTGTGATGCCCAGACGAGGACAAGCACTATGCCAGGACCGATCTATGTAATTGGACATAAAAACTCCGACCTGGACTCCGTCGCCTCGGCCTACGCCTATGCGCGGCTGTTACGACTGCAAGGCGAGGAACAGGCTATTGCCGCCCGCCATGGTGAACTGAAGCCGGAGGTGCGCTTTGTGCTGGAGCGCTACCAGGTTGAACCACCCGAAGCGCTGGAGGACGTGTATCTTCAGGTGCGCGATGTCATGAGGCGTGGTGTGATATCTGCCCGCGTCGACCAACCTCTCCTAGAAGCCGGGCAATTGCTCCAGGAACACAATCGACGTTCAATGCCCGTAGTAGACTCTGAAAACAAAGTGCAGGGCATTATCGCTGTTGAAGACTTCGCCAAGCTCTTCTTCAACGATCTTGATCCACAGTCGGTCAACCGTGTACCCTTACAACGGGATAACCTGGTGCGCGTACTCCGAGGGCGCGTACTGGTTGAAGGCCGCCGCAAGCTGGGAAACCGCGTACTGGTGGGAGCAATGCAAGCCGAAACGATGGCCGACTATATCGAGCCAGGCTGCCTGGTGGTGCTCGGAGATCGCGAGGACGCGCAGCTTACAGCAATAGAACGCGGAGCAGCTGCGCTGGTGATTACCGGCGACCTGCTCGTTTCTGAACGCACAATAGCAGCAGCCAGAATGCGCGGTGTAATGGTCATCAGCACTGCGCATCATACCTTTACCGTCGTGCGCCTGATCAACCTGAGCACCAGCACGCAGGATATTATGTATCGCGAGTTTGACTTTTGCCACCCGGAAGACCAGATGAGCGAGGTACAGCCCACGTTGGCCCGCCGTCGCTCGCTGCCTGTGGTGGATAGCGCTGGCAAGCTTGTAGGATACCTCTCACGCACAGACCTGCTCAATGCGCGACCCAAACGCGTTATACTGGTGGATCACAATGAACAGTCACAGGCCGTCGATGGCATCGAAGAGGCCGAACTGCTGGGCATTATCGACCATCATCGCATTGCCGACGTCCATACCAACAAGCCCATCATGTTCAGAGCCGACCCCGTTGGCTGCACCGGCACTATTGTCGTAGGACTCTATCATGAAGCAGGCATAGCTATTCCACGCGAGGTGGCTGGACTCCTGCTAGCAGGTTTGCTCTATGATACCTTGATCCTCCGTTCTCCTACCTGCACCTTGCGCGACGAGCGCGTTGCAGCCGAACTGGCCGCTATCACGGGTGAAGATATAGAGCAGTTCGGCCAGGCCATTTTCACCGAGGCCGCCGCCCACCTGAGCGAGCGTTCTGCCGAAGACCTGCTCACCGCCGATTTCAAAGAATTCACTGTCGGCGATGCCAGGTTTGCCATCGGAACGGTCGAGACGGCCAGCCCGGCAGCCATCGAGAAGCGTATCCCCGAACTGCTTTCTACCATGCGCCGGCTCGCTCAGGAGCGTGGTTATACATCCTTCCTGTTCATGATCGTTGATATCATTCATATGCGCTGCCATCTACTGATTTCCGGAGCCGAACAGGCCGTTGCTGAGGCACTGGGACGCCCGTTGGAAGCAGATGGACATAGCTTAATAGTGGAAGGCCTCGTCTCCCGCAAGAAACAACTGGTACCCCTCCTGCCGCGCATCCAGGCCCGACTCACCGCACCAACGGTCCCACGAGTCTAAGCGCTTTTCAGAACGAGGGTGCCTGTATAATTCTTGCAAGGTCTAACCCAGAAAAACAGCAGCCAGTAGATACAAGGGAAATAGCGATGACAACTCCAACGGATAACCCCAAAGTCGCGGAAATTCGCCGCAGTGTGCAATCTTCTTACGACGAACTCAACCGGCTCATTACAGACCGCCTGATAACATTAGACCGGGCCAAACTGTACCAGCAGCCAGCCGAAAATGAGTGGACGATTATGGAGAGCCTGGCACACATCGTCGAATTCATGCCCTATTGGGCTAACGAGATTGAAAAGCTGGTGGCAGCGCCGGGACAGTATTTTGGCCGCACTATGCAGGATGCCAGGCGTTTGCAAGCCATCAGCGAGCATAGTTCAGATGATCTTGAGCAGATTCGCAGCGCTCTACCCGGCAGCTATGCCCGCCTCGCACAGGTACTGGGCGAACTGAAGGACAGTGACCTGGAGTTAACAGGACACCACCCCCGGTTTGGCGACCAGACCTTGGCATGGTTCATTGATGATTTCGTGACACGCCACCTTACGGGCCACCTGGAACAACTAAATGCCTGCCTGGCAGCGGTAAAATGAGCAGGGCTAGTTATTGTACCCCCGCATCACGCTCACCAAGCAGCCTTTGTTGCAGCCGCTGATTACTCTCCACCAGCCGCCGGTTCATGGCTTCCAGTTGCTGATTACGTTCTTCCAGCTCCCGGTAATCTTCCTCGAGCGCCTCTTTATCCCGTTCTATCAGACTCATGTGTATAGTAAGCTCCCGCCTGTCCTTCTCGTACTCGTATTGCGCGCTGCGCAGCTCATTCTCCAGTCTCGTGACAAGCGGACCATAGGGCTTCCCAAGCAAAACACTGTACAGCTCGTGCTCAGCGCTTCCATAGAGGCTGCCGGTTTGCCGGTTCTGGAGCGTAGGGAGATCCAGGTGACCACCGGCCAGCAAGCCACCCAGCGCACGCAAGGCAATCGCATGCCGCTCGAGATGCGTCACATTTGACTGGTACATTGACGAACCGGGAGTACCAATCGTCCTGGCATATTCGTACACCTCCTGGTGCGGTGTCAGCATAGCAAGCACACTGATGATTTCTGCCAGCAGGTCCGGCGGAGTCGCGCGATAGCGCAGCATCTCCAGGAGGATCTCTTCCGCCTGCGTTCCTAATAAGAGGAAAGTGCGGGCAAGCCGTTCCTGTTGATTTGGATGGTCATGATAATGATACAGGCCCCAGGCAATGTGACTGGCTACATCACTTCCACCTACTAAAAGCAGCAATGCGATAATTCGCTGTGCAGCGCGCTCCTCGTTATGCATCTGTACATACTCCAGGAGGGCTCGTATCATCTCCTGATCCTGGCGTGGCAGAAGCATCTCATTGGAGATACGCTCCAGCAGTAGCCCCAGGCTCATCGAGATATCCTGTGGCTCGTCCCCCATCAAGTGCTCAATCAACCCATCCTTAATCTCCATAGTCGTCATACTACTGAAGGTCTTCAACGCTGCCTCCCGGCGCGCCGGGTTGCTCACATCACTACAGGCCGCCCAGATAAAGGGGAACGCAGTAGCACGCATCTCTCGTAGAATTTGTTGAGCAGTATAGGCTGTTGCCTGGTCAGCATCGATCAGCATGTCCATTACCCCACGGATAGCCGGGATGCCCACATTCACCAGCGCGATCTTCGCACCCTCGCGCCGCTCATCCACATGTAAAGCAGCAAACAGGCTGCTCAGTGCCATATCGCTATACTCGTCCTGCCTGTGCGCCAGCCGTACCAGTGCCTCCGACGCACCCTCTATCAGGCGTATGTCCTCCAGTCCCTCCAGCAAAGCAGGTACGAGCATATTGGCCAGAGGTGTCCCCACAGGTCCGGCAAGATCATTGGTTATTATATCCAGCAGGCCTTCACGCGCACGCTGCGACGAAGTTATACCGAAAAGTTGCACAACCTGCGGCAATGTCTCCGGCGTTTGATGCACCAGGTATACAATAATTTCCCTCGTGCGCTCCTGAGCTATGTTGCTCGGATTATCCCATCCGGACATGAGTGCAGGAAGCGCCTCGGCTCCAAAGGCCGCGAGGAGTGTGGCAGCAGCATCTCCTCGTTCGGATTCGCCCAGCAGGCTCACCAACTGTGGGATGGCCTCTTGCGGGTAGGTATGCAAAAGTTCATTAACCACCGGTTGCAGCGCAGGATGGTGCAATACTTCCAGCAGCGCCGGGACAGCTACGTGCCCCTCCATCCTGGTGAGAGTATGACGCATATATTCCTGTACCCGCTGGTCCGGGTGCGCAAGATACGTCACCAGCATCTGTGCCGCATCGCTCCCCTTCGCCAAAAGTATCTCCATGATCTGCAGCGCCTGTGCCTCGCTCACCAGTGTCAGCATCTCGATCAAACGCTCACCAGGAAAGGGCACCATACCGAGAATTACCCGTCGTACGCGCGCCGTCACTTCTGTTTCCTGGTCAACATCCAGCGCGACAATCAGATTATCCAGAGCCATCTCGCCAAGGTTGCTAAGAGCATTCACCGCTGCCTCGTGCAGGAGTACATCCGGGCTTGCCAGGACGCTTATCAGAGGTGATACTACCCGTTCATCTGAATATTGACTGAGTACATGGACAATAGCCACCGCCAGCAATGAATCGATACCCGTCTTTTCCAGGAGGGCTATCAGTGCGGGAATAGCTCGCTGATCCCGTACGCGCTCAAGCACATATACAAGCAAGCGAGTACGTCCCTGTACCACCCCACCGAGCGCTTGTGTGACAGGTTCGATGACACCAATACCAATATCCCCCAGCACCTGCGCCGCCCGTGTTGCCACCATCTCGCTGGCATCGAACAATACCAGCTCGATCAAGTCGGAAATACTACCGGGAACATACATACGCAAGGCGCTCGTAACCTGCTGTTGTACCGTCAATGACGGATCTGCCAGCAGCCGCAGGACATATGGTAATGCTCGCGGATCCAGTTCGCGCATCCCCGCAAACACTTCAATAATCTGCGCTCGTACTGCTTCTGGCCGCTGTTGCTCCAGCTCCAACAGCAACGCAGGTGTGACCGCTGCGCCGATCTCCTGCAATACTTGTACGGCATTGCGCGTCATTGTTTCATCGTCAGAGGACAGGCTTTGTACCAGCATCCTCGCTGCCAGTGCGCTGGCTGTATCCTCTCCTGTTATGCTGCCTTGCCGCACCAGCAGCTCCCTGGCCTGCTGTTGCGCCTCTAGCCCATACGTTGAGGAGAGCACGAGTAGTATTGCCTCCAGGATGCGCTGGCGTTGGGTCACCGTTATAGTGCGTGAGGCGTTTTGTTCATTGAGAAAGGACTCCAGAATGGTCAACAGGGCCGGGTAGATAGGCCGTGTAAAGGAAGTTACCGCGCGACTCTCCAGTTCCTCGACAATGAGGTCCAGGCTGAGTTCCGGGCCAAGACGGATCAATGCCCTGGCCGCGCGGTCGCGGATGAGTTGTTCTACATCCCCCAGGCGAGCAATCAAAGACTCTACAGCGCCCTGCTGGTTGGTTCTACCCAGGATAATAACAGCAGCAGCGCGCAAACGGAGACTTCTCGTGGAAACAGGCTGGCTCAACTCCGCTGCAAAAGTCACAGCCCGGTCACCGAGTTGCCCCAACACCTGCATCAGGCGCTGGACCTGTGCCTCATATTGGACGTCATCGATCACCTCGGCCAGTTGGTTAAAAAGCAAAGTAGCCACGACCTCTTCATCCAGCAGCATCAACCACTCGTCAATGCCTTCGATCATCAGCAGAGAAAACAGCGAGCGATAAATCTCTTGTCCGCCTTCCCCTGCACAACGTGTGAAGATGGCAGCCAGCCGCGCTCGAGTATCAGCTTCGCGCATAGCTTCTGCCAGCGCATCCTCAACGCTAAGTGGTAAGGTGACTGTGTGCTGCCTTTCTGCCTGGGGAGGTGTCCATAAGACGCCAGTACAAATCAGGCTGAGGCTCAATGCTTCTAGCAGGTAAGCTGGAGGAGCAAGTTCGAAGGTAGCCAGCCGCTCAGATAGGAGCGCAGGATCATCTAGCAGGCCCGCCCAGAAAGCAACCACCTCGCTCCAGTTGGCAGCACCTGCCAGCAGTTCCTCTCGGAACAACCATAATACTGGTTGCTGCGTGCTGTCCATCGCACAGAAATACTCGGCTACAAAGTATTCGGCTATGAGTTCATGGCGAAAGCACAGCACGCCACTCGAGTTGAGATCGATCAGCCCGGCACTTTGTGCAAACTGCAAGAGTCGACTACTTTCACGGCGATCATATGGCTCATGCCGGGACACTGTTTCTGGTCCCCGCGATAGCTGTTCATCCAGCCACACCAGCAGACTTTCGCCCAGGCCTGCACTTCCGGAAGTCCTGCCAGCTTCCCCTCCTGCCACGGAGATAGGTAGTTGAATAGTATCACGGGCATTTCCCCAGCGGGCGGCACAGGCAATTTCACTCAAGAATGCTATCACATCGCTGTATGCTGGAGCTTTGCCACTCCATACCGTGCGCTTCTGCTCTCGCTCGATTAACTCTGACACAAATTCGCGTAACAACAGGCCGCGCGTGTCCATCTGCTTGACACGTCCGACACCTTGCTCATCTATGACATCCAGCAAGGTGAGCAGCATCATAGGATTCGTACAGCAATCACGGAGACGACTGCGATCAATCGCTTCCATGACCTGTCCTGCGGTATACTGCCATTGTATATTCTTGCCCTGCTCCTCGATAGAGCGCTCAACGAACTCGCGTATCTGCGCTTGCTGCAACTGCGAAATTTCTGTACATACTGCCTGCCCATCAACTGTCAGCCGCTTGAGACGTGAATTCATGTCGTAATCCGCCGTACGGCAAGTCATCAGCAGCCGGTTGCCTGTATCACGCATCAAATATTCGAGTTCCGCGCAAACGGCATCAAGATAAAGGCTATCAACCTCGTTTAAGTCATCGCACAACAACAACAGCTGCCCTCGCAGCGCCATTTGCTTCAGATGAGGTCGTAAGTGACGCAATCCCGGCAGATCACTCTCGTACAGAAAATCAAACAATGTGATTCTATTTATCAGTTCGCCGGTTTTTGTATCCCGTCCCCTGGGGCTACTCCCGGCAGGGTCAGATGTGCCTTCTTGCGCATGCTCTTTGAGGAAGAGGCTATAATGCTTCATAGGCACATACACAGGAACCCTTGCCCGCCTGCGTATAATATCCCATCGTCGCTGCGCGACGTCCCGTTGATGTACAAATAACATGGTCGTTTTGCCCGCACCGGCTGCTCCCAGAATCATCTGATGGGAGTTTTGCTCGAACTGAATGACCGGAATAAAGCGTCTATACGAGTACTCTCGCTCTCCTCCTATATTTCGCAGGTAAGCAAGGAGTGCCACCGGTTTAATAGATGCTATGGCTATAAGAGAAACGATGGCGAACTCAACTCCGGGGATGAGCAACAGGAACGCGTTTCGCGCGACTCCCCCCGGTACGTCGGAGAAATGCTGGATCGTACTTCCTCCCACCAGGGGCAACTTGAACAGCAAAAGCACACCTATTTCGGCAGCAGTGAGCACAATAGTCACCCCTGCCGCTAGCAGGGTGATGCGTAGTAGACGAGATACTAGAACTGTGCGACTGGACGTCGTCGTGCGCAATATATCGGGACGAGCTTGAGTGAGCTTCTCCTCTACCATACGAGCAAGCGGCCTTTCACGGATTTAGCCATCGATAGTAGAGATAGTATATTTCACGATACCGAATCAAACAAGCAGCAGAGACGCAGAGGCGCACTTCACATTTTTGCACCAGGCGCGGTTCCGTCTTATAGTAGTGGCATCCCTTGCGGGTGCCATGCCTCCTCACCGAATCAAACAAGCAGCAGAGACGCAGAGGCGCACTTCACATTTTTGCACAGTTGGGAGCCATCCGTAATAATGCGTAATCCTTTATAATAGATAATGAGGAAGACAGTTACAGGACAGTCTAAATGAAACTATTTTGTGACCCAGTACACAGGATACCTGTGAAAAACGTGCATTACTCTGGGGGGGAAGAACATAGACCGTCGCGTTTGCTAACGTTACAACCCATCCGTATGAAACGTTCGTACAGGTAGACAAATATAAACATATAAACTTTTTATACACTTAAAAGACTGATCTGCCGATACTCTGAAAGAGGTAATTTTCATGGATCCAGCAAGGCCTGATTTACCCGAAGAACCGCAAGGCAGGGATATAACATTTATCAAAATGCTGAAACTACAGGGAGTTCGTGTTGCCCATATAACAGGTACTCTTGATGCCGTAGAGACGATTAGCCCTTCTGAAGAAGAGCTAGACCAGCTAGCCGATACGGATAAGAGACCGCGCGCATCAAAGCCCAAACCAATCGAGGCAGCCGGCACTATACAGACAACCAATACCTCTGAGAAGGAAGTTGCAAAGGCGATGGACATCGTCGACACCCCTGGCGCAATCGAGGCCGTGAGTAGTGTAAGTGCAGGGGAAAAGCGGAATTCGCTCACAGCCATTATTACCCGCAAGTTACCAGTAATTTCCCCATCGATGGATGTACCTATCACTCTGCCCACCATCCCTCCCAGGGTAGGCATCAAACGAAGTCATGCGCTGCTATTGGTAAGTTTTCTCTGCATCCTTGTCCTGCAAAGCATCTATACCGGATCAATGCAGTTCATCGGACCACAGGGCTGGTCCTATGTACTTAATGGTCCAGCAGGGACAGGCGCAAATAGTCTGCTACAAACGACCTATAATCAAATTCACAAGCATGGCGCTTCTACGCCAGGAGCAACGCCACAGCAGAAACTCACCCCCCAGCAGTACATCAACCTGGTCATACAAAATATGACGCTTGAGCAGAAAATAGGCCAGATGATGATCGTACAGTTTGTCGGCCCAACATATTCACCCGATTTGAGCGCGATGATTAGCCAGTACAATGTAGGAGCCGTTCTGATCTTTGCGGCCAACGGCAATATCGTTGGGAAGGATCAGTTAAAAGGCCTCATCCAGCAGATGCAGAACGATAGTCCTCTTCCACTGGCGATGGCCATTGATCAAGAAGGTGGAACCGTAGATCGCCTGATAAGCCTGGATGGACCTCGCCCTTCGGCCACCTCTATCGGCATAACTAACGATCCCCATAAAGCCCTTGAGGCAGGCATACAAGACGCAAAGGATCTTTCATATTATGGGATCAATCTTAATCTCGCCCCGGTAGTCGATGTCAACAACATATATAACCCACAGCTGTATTTACGCACCTACGGCAATAACCCCACGATTGTGACGAGCATGGCCAGAGCTTACCTGCAAGGCCTGCAACAAAGTGGTAAAGTGCTCGGTACGCTCAAGCATTTTCCAGGTCTAGGCGATGTGGCCGCCGACCCGCACGTTAGCGTTCCTTATCTGAACCGTACAAAAAGTGACCTGGAGTCCATTGATTGGGCACCCTACCGCTCGCTCATCCAGCAAGGTGATGTGCACGCGGTCATGGTGACTCACGAGATCGTGCGTGCAATAGATAGCAGCAGGCCCTCTTCCCTGTCCAAAAAGGTCGTTACAGGCATCCTGCGCGACGAACTAGGCTTTCAGGGTGTGATCATGACGGACAGCCTGACTATGGATGGCATAATCGCCAATTACACGTCCGCACAGGCAGCAGGGTTGGCTATTGAAGCCGGTTCGGATTTGTTGATGGGGGCATCCACTCCTGCTGGCGTTGCCACTATGATTGAAGGCGTAAAACAGGAGATCAACGCAGGGAACATTAGCATACAACGCATCGATGACTCTGTGCGCCGCATCTTATTGTTGAAGTACCAGATGGGATTGATCCAGATTCCGCATAATTAAGAGAGGGAAGAGGGGGGGTGCAATGCTGCATTCGAGTTCACCTGGTTCTGAACTAGAAAAACGCCTGCCCATGCTGCTAGTCGGCCTGATTGTGATAGAAACCCTGCTGGTTTTACTGGCGCTGGTGCCTCCGCAGTTGTGGACACGTCTGTTGCCACAAGCGACGAGTGCCGCGTTGGATGGACCATTCCCACCGGTAATAGCGCCCGTGATTACCGCCGTCCTTTACCTTGTTCCCACTGTTATTGGTTTCCTATGCCGCTCCTGGCAACAAGCTCTGCTATACTCGACTATACCGGCCTGGGTCGGCTTAGGATGTTTTGTGATCGCTGCCACCTTCAAGGTGGGTGCATTCTACCTTGTCTCGGTTGACCATGTTATAGCAAACGTCAGCATACTAGAACTTTTTGCTGCTCTTGGTGGGATAGGTTGGCTAGGACGCTCTATATTCACACCTCGCAAACGTGTATAATAAGCGAAACCTTTGTTACGTTCTTAATAAGAACTTTCTATGATTGCCAGGTTCGGTTCCTGCCACTATTGACCGGTCCTGGTAATCCTATACCTAGAAAAGATACACGTGAGAGAAACCAGGAACACCCGGGACGCTAAAGCCGCCGAGAATACAGGCAACGTAGGACATCAAGTATCAACTGGACTGTTGAACATGTTCCCCCATCCTCCAGGCGCGGATGCGCCGCGCGGGGAGATTGAGGCACGACAACTGCTCAAGCGCACTCCTGGGAGTTACCTGCTCAATCAAGCATATAGCTTATGGTTCTTCGCCTCATCGTTTCTTCTCACTGTCATTGTCACGCACAGGCTGTCCACCGCTCAGTATGGTGTCTATGCGGTAGCGCTCTCGGCTTTCAATACTATTGCATACATCGTCGCGCTGGGGTTAGAAGACGCCACTACCACCTTTGTGCCGCGTGTCTTTTCTGAACATGGCAGAGCCGCAGCAGCAGCCTTGATCCGCCGGCTGCTCGCCCTACGCATGGTTATCCTGGTACTGAGTGTAGGCATCATGCTTTTCGGCATACCGCTGCTGGCCATGTTCATTGCCATCATCCCAATGCAAGGCTCGGCAGATATTGCCGCTGGGTTACGTGATCCAGACCTGCTTGCCCACATTACTCCCATTGCAGTGTACGTCCTGGGTAACGGCATCGCCAGCCTGATCACAGCAGTCTGCGCAGCCTTGATGCGCATGCGCGTGGTTTTTGTCGTAGGCAGCGTGACGCAGTTGCTTATCCTGGTGGTGGCCTGGGTTGGACTGCAGTTCGGCTGGGGCGTAGACGATATGCTCTGGCTCCTTGCATTGGGCTCTGTGGTTAATGCGCTCGTTTTTGCCTGCTGGCTCGCACCTATACTCTTCATCAGGGGCACAAGCTATCAGCAACCGCTGAAGCCTGTCATGCGCCTTGGCACCTCAGCATGGCTGACCAATCTAGCTCAGGGGGCATTACTCAAGCAGATATCCATTATCCTGCTTGGCTACTTCGCCATCTCGATAGTACAGATTGGCTACTTCAACCTTTCTTTCCAGCTCGCGCACGCCGCCAACCTGCTACTTGTATCCGGTTTTGGTGGAGTTGCAGGAGCGGCGCTCGCAGCGGCATTCGTGGGGGAGAATCGCGACCGTCTCGCGCGTTCCTGGCAAACGCTGATCAAGATCGAAACGCTGCTGGCAGCACCCGTCCTCATCTTCTGCTTATTTAATGCGCAGAATATCGCGCCCGCCTTGTATGGTCCCGCCTATGACCCGGTAGGACCGTTGCTGGCGATCTTCCTTTTCTTCAACATCCTGGTACGCGCCCTTGGCACAACCATGCATCAATACACCCTGTACGTCATCGGTAAACCTGGTAAAGTCGTGCTGGGTCAATGGATAGGGTTGCTGGCTCTCGTATTGATTGGCATCGTCCTCATTCCGCGCTGGGGACCTGCCGGCGCGCTCATTGCTGATGGAGTGGCACAAGTCGTCACGGGCGCGCTGCTGCTCGCCTTCCTCTGGTCCGACCTGCCGCACAAATATCCCGTGGATTTCACATTGCGCTTATTGCTCGGGCTCACACTGGCCGCTTTGCCCAGCATTATCTGGCACCCTACGAGCCGCTTGCTGCTTGTCGTCTCCGGCTGCATCTTCCTGCTATTAGCCATCGCGCTGCTGCTGGTCATCCGCCCGCTCAGCGCCAGCGATATGGACGTCATCACCAGCGTACGACCTGCCATGACTCCGTATTTACGTTGGTTTGCGCGTGGGAAAGGCTAACTCTCCTCGATACCCTTATGTAACATCTGCTCCACAATCTCCTCAACCCGCGGCTCGACCTCTGCCATCAACCTTCTGAAGCCTTCCTCGCCAAGCTGCCTGCTCAGGCCATCCATCTCCCTCTGCATCTCCTCGCCTTCTGGACTCTCCACCTCTGCAAAGATATCTTTCGCCAGCAGGTAACAGGCAAGAGCCATATCATATTGCTCGCGCTCGCCGTACAGCATACCCATGCTGTGCAGTGCTGGACCTTCACCAACGCGATCACCTACCTCCCGGTGAACCTGCAGCGCCTGCATATAATACTCCAGCGCTCGCTCCTTTTGCCCCAGCTCAGCATAGAACTTACCCAGGTCATACAGTGTTCTGGCCTCGCCGCCCCGGTCGCCTACTTCCTGGCGTATGCGCAGCGCCTGCTCAAGGCAATTTTGCGCTCGTTCCTTCTGTCCCAGGTCGGCATACACCCGGCCCAGGCTATCGAGAGTCTTGCCTTCACCCCAGCGATCCAGTCCCCTGCATATGCTCAGCGATTGCTCGAGGTATTCGAGGGCTCGTTCCCTCTGTTCCAGGTCGGCATACACCTTGCCGAGATTCTTGAGCGTCCGGCCCTCACCCAGCCGATCTCCCACCTCCCGGCGAATGCTCAACGCCTGCTCGAGACATACTCGCGCCTGCTCCAACTGTCCCATATCACCATAGAGCTTGCCCAGGTTATTGAGCGTCCAGGCCTCCTCTCCACGACTGCCTACCTCTCTATGCAGGCTCAGAGCTTCTTCATAATATGTTCTTGCCCGTTCCCTGTGTCCCAATGCGCTGAAGACTTCTCCCAGGTTGTTGAGGGTTGTCGCCTCCTTGCCACGATCGCCTATCTCCCTGCAGATGCTCAGCGCCTGTTCGCAGTACTCTTGAGCCTTGCTTCTCTGCATTTGCGCTCTGTAGACCCCCGCCAGGTTATTCAGATTCCTGACTTCCATGCCACGATCACCTATCTCCCTGCATATGCTCAGTGCTTGCTCAAAGTACTCCCGGGCGCGTTCTCTCTGCCCCAGCATACTATAGATCCGCCCCAGGCCATTCAACGCCCATCCTTCCCCTTTGCGATCTCCCCGTTCCCTGCACAATCTCAAAGCCTTCTCGAGATGCTCTTGTGCCGGTTCCATCTGTCCCAACGCCCTGTAAATTTCACCAAGATGGTTGTAGATGCGCGACATTCGTCCTTGTGACGGGCGCCACCTCTCCAGCGGGAACAGTAATTCATACAACTCAAGCAAGATGGCATTCCCTCCCCAGTGCCTCAGACTTCCGAAGATGTTTTCCCTCTCCATCAATTCATACGCCTCCTGCCACCGCTCGGCCAGGCATAGTTGCCAGGTCGCTTCAATCAGCAATTGCACATCGCTAATGCGCCACCGTTGGCCGCGGGGCGGGCAATTCACCGCTGCCTGTTGCAAGTAGTAGCGTGCAGCCCTTTCATGCGCTGCTTGCAGTGTCTGTGTGCCCGTCTCTCCACTCCCGGCGCCAAAACGACCGCGGGCATAATCGGCAACGATAGCATGCAATTGGTAGCGCCCTTCTCCCGATGCCTGGAGCAGGTGCTGCCTCAGCAGGACATCCAGGGCAGGCAGTACCTGTGCCCCTAATACTTCAGACCCATCAGGCACATCGGCTGTAGAGTCCACCAGCGCCAATGCAGCATCGAGCAGCACTGGCTCGCGGTAAATAGAGAAAGCCAGCAGGAGCTTGCGCTGCATCTCGTTCAATTGCTGGGTATAAATAGAATTTAGCAGGTTGCGCGCAATATCACCCGTCCAGAGGCGCGCATAGGTCGGGTTGCTCACGAGAGTTGTCAGGCTCAGACTGCGATTGCGCCGTAAGAACGATGCCAGCAGCGCCAACGCGAAGGCATGGCCGGAACAATGTTCTACTGCCGTGCGCAGTTCCGCCTCGGTCGCCCCGCTTCCCACCCCCTGTCGCCGCAGCAGCTCTATGCCTTCGGCAATCTCCATCCCCTTGACGTGATACTCCTGCATATAAGTCGGAGGATACTCGCGTGTCCCTTGCGGCCAGAGGCGGCTGGTAAGCAGCACCCGGCAGCGACACGGCTGGCTATTGAGCGCGTCGAGCCACTCGCCCACGCCCGCGTGGTCTGCAAGCGCGTATCCCGTCTGTGTATCGAGCAGGTTCTCAAACTGGTCCAGCACAATCAGCCGCGCCTGCTCAGTCGTGTTCAGCGCATTGAAGAGCGCCACCGCCAGGTTCTGTGGTGTGAGATCGCCCAAATCTGGCATGGACTTGCCCAGCGCCTCAAAGAGCGTCCCTGCCAGGTCGGTCATTGTGACCGCGGGATCAATCCTCAGCCAGAGGGCGCTGGCAGTGAAGGGCCCACTTCCAGTTCGTCGCCGTTCCTCGGCATAACGATGGATAAGAGCGGCAAGGGTCGACTTGCCAACGCCGCCTATACCAGTCAGGACAATAGCCGTGATGTCAGGCTGGATCAAATTGACATATACCTCTTTGACCACTTTTTCACGCTGCTCGATGGTCCTGGAGTCGGTGAGCGGGGGAAATCCCAGGATGCCGCGAAAAGCCGCCTTTTCGGAAGCCATCAATGCCGGGGGCAGGGGCTGGGTAGTAGGAACATGCACGATAATCTGCGGCAGCGCGGCAACAGGTGACGGAGTTGGAGAAACGTGTGGCGCCAGCGAGGAAATCATATGCTGTTCATGTGAGCCAGCAGAAATAGGGAACAGCCATTGAAGCAGGCTAAAAACGACGCCCAGTACGGTGAAGAGAAGGATGGGCAAGATACTGAACCAGGAGCCCTGGCTGCTTCCTACCCAGGCAATGGCACCAAAGGCAATCAGCACCAGGACAGCTATCAGAACGACCCAGCGTACCCAGGGACGGTGCTTACCTCTCTTATCCCGTCCCTGGGAGTCGCCATGATGTTGTATCTGCTCTGATTGCCCCATGCTACATATCTCTCACTTTTGAATGAATTGTCGGATTTCTATCGATTATAGCATGGAATATGAACTTCTGCAGCTATTGTGCGGGCACTATGTACACAGCAGTACCATAGCACAGCACTTCGGTCACGCCTGGAGTAATTTCAGTTGCATCGTAACGCACACCGATGATCGCGTTCGCTCCCATCAGCTGAGAGTGTTGAATCATAATCTCGTAGGCATCCCTGCGCGCCTGTTCGCACAGTTCAGTGTAAATCGAAATGTTGCCACCAAAAAGCATCTGGAACGACGCGCCAATGTTGCCCACGACGCTGCGTGAGCGCACGATGATACCGCGCACCAGCCCAAAGTTCCTGGCGACGCGAAAGCCATTAAAATCGAACGCGGTGGTGACAAAATTGTGAATATTGGGGGCTTGAACGGAAGCTGGCCCTGGACCCTGCATAGTGACTTACCTCCATCTCGGTATTTTCGTTGTTCAAATCAGTAGAAACATAGATATGCATCTCATGTCTATGGAAGATTGTATCATTGCTGGGATCTAAAATAAACTCATAAAATATGGACATTATGGTGACTGAACTCAAGCAATCGTCTCTCGTTCTCGTGGAAAGTACCCCTTTTTGGCAAGGCATGAATGATGGTGCATGTGGTATTTTTATGGAGACGCCTCTAAGCGTCATGTAACCGAAGAAGATGTGATTGATTTCTTACAGAAAACCGAGCGCGAAAGCCCCCGTGATGCATCTGGGGGATGAAGCGCCGTTCCTTGGTTGGGGAAGCGAGGGGTGCATGCTGCCAACTGAGCACCGCTGTCCTTGACAAAGGAATTGCGATCTGTTATATTTATTAATAACAATTAGCTATAAGAGTCAACAATGTAGATAGAGATATATCAAGGGCGCAACAGTTCTTACCGTTCCCTGAGGAGGGACATATGATGCCGTATCGCTATAGACGAGGCAGGGGTGGCCGTTGGGGAATAGGCGGTTTTCCCTGGGTGCTGTTTTTCTTCTTCATGTTCTTTAACCACTCGTGGAGTGGCTTTTGGATCGGTATAGTTATCACTATATTGCTCTTCCTGCTGATACGAGCTATTATATCGGCGTCATCGAGCGCGAGCAGCATGAATGCAAACACGATGGCAAGCCAGCAGCCACAGCCACACGAGGAAGTATACCAGCAGCCCTATCAACCGTACGAGCAGGGATACCAGCAGCAGCCAGAGACTTATCAAGAAGGCGGCCAGCCACAGCAGTACCCACAGCCACAGTACGAGCA
>WNGQ01000834.1_pt1 | contig 39415 bp, 37 predicted proteins | sample 5407661 | NCBI WGS metagenome assembly WNGQ01 (sample SAMN13153382, study PRJNA577476) | soil metagenome | isolation source: 60 cm soil or saprolite under Garry oak tree replicate 2 | place: USA:California | collected 2016-06-15 | reverse complement strand
CTGACGCCAGACCAGTTTACCGTGCTGCGCACCCTGCTGGAAAATGAAGGCGTCACCCAACGCCAGTTGACGGAGTTGATGAGCAGCGACCCTAACACCGTCGCCGCGCTGGTGGAACGGATGGAAACGATGGGTTTGGTGGAGAGGCAGGCGCGAGAAAAAGATCGACGGGCGAATTCGCTGCGGCTCAAGCCACTGGGCAAACGCAAATACGAGGCGGCCCGCCTGGTGGCGGTGACCTTGCAAACCCAAGTCCTGAGCACGCTGCCAAAAGAGTCGCGCGAAGAGTTTTTGGAACATCTCAATGCCGTAGCCGAAGCCTGCCGCACCGCGGCGGAGCAGTCGCCAAGGCGGCGCCAGCGTTGCGGCGGCGAAATAGTCGGCGGCGATTTGGGCGGCGGCGCGGCAGTTGCCGGTGTAATCGGTTTCGATGGCGTCAATGGCCGCGAGGATATCGCTCATGGTTTTGAAGCCGAAGAGGCCTTTGCCCGTCGGGATGAATTTGCTGAAACCGGTTTCCTGGGTGATCACGGGCCGGCCCGCGGCCAAGTAGCAAGCGCTGCGGTCGCTGAACCAGCCGGTGTTCGGACGCACGTACTGGTCGCGCGCAACCGTAAACTCGCCGCGCGATTGCTGGATATACGCCCGGTAACGCTCGGCGTCCTTCGAGATGGCCACCGAATCAACCTGCCGCCAACCGTGGTCACGGAGCAGGCGCTGCACCTCCTCGCCAACGCCGGTCGCCAATTCGAATTGACCATCGCGGCGGCGCGGCAGGTCCAGGAATTTTTCGAATTCGCGGTCTTTGGTCCAATACCAGGTATCGCCCCGCCATTGCAGGTTCTTGCCTTTGTTGTGCCAGGTGGTGATGGTGGTGTAAGCCGAACCAGCGGCGGCGCCGTGGTTCCACAACTCAATGGCGACGGGCTGGCGCGTCGGCAGCCAGCGGAATTTCTCGATGGGCACGTCGCAATCTGGCGCGCCCAGGTTCTCGCCGAAGCTGAACAGCGTGTCGTGCGCTGCCAGCATGGCTATCATCCCCTGGTCGCCATTGGCGACTTTGATTTGGGAGGCGAACGGGTCCGATTCCACATATATCCTACGTTTGCAGGCCAGGTGTTCGTCGCGGATTTCCTGGGCGCCGGTGACGTTCAAAAAGGCGTCCGCCTCCTGATAAAGTTGCAGGATTTGTTGCTCGGTCAGTCCATGGCATTTGCCGTCGGGATAATTGCCCCGAAAAGCCCAGCGGTCGCCAAAGCCATAGGCCTGGAGCACCGGCACAACGGCTTGGAGGTTGCCGGAAACATCGGGTGAAAACTCGTTTATGCGCGGGTCGTATATCCATCGGCCCGAGTCCTCAATGTAATAAGGATCGTAGCCCAATCGCCGGAGGCCGATCAGGTAATGGAGGAACTGGTAGGTGACCCCGGCAAGCGGATACCAGAAGAGAATCCCGAAAACGATGATCTTGCCTTTGCCTGGGTGGTGGGCGGACATGGTTCAATTGTTACATCGTTACAGCCCGGGCGAAGCGTCAAGCAGACAATCCTGTCTGCTGGCCGGACATCGTACAATTGTTACATTGTTACAGAATTAATTTGATTGTGACGCTGTCCCAGGGCGATGCCCTGCGCTTTAGAGTCGTTGCGCCTTCGGCGCGAGACTTCAGTCCAGCCAAACCAACGGAGCGAATCACTGGGTCGCAATCTAGCGCGCGGCCCGAAGGATCGCAATCCATCGCTCAGCCCGAAGGGCCTCGACCTGTCGCCCAGCCCCAAGGGCCTTCCCTCTTCCCTCTCCCCTCTTCCTGGGCGAAACCCGAAGGGCCTCGCTCTCTCACCCAGCTCGAAGGGCATCGATCTGACCTGTCCTCCAGCCCAAAGGGTTTCAACTCGTCCCCCCAGGGCAACGTCCTGTGAGCTCGTCCACAAGACCATTCATCAGCCCTGAAAGGGCGTCACCCGCCTCCCCCCACTCCCAGGCGCGCGACTCGAACAAACCATCGCCGGCCCAGCGGAACATTACCACGTCCCCAAACCGCCTTGCCCGCAAAGGAATTCCAGGGCATCCTTGTGTCGTGGGCTTGAAGATCAGACGCCGCAACGATCGCGCAGCGCGCATTTACCGGCAACTGGCTGGCGCGCTCGCTTTGCACCAGGCGGACCGATGGCAGTGTGCCCTGTTTTTGTCATGTCCCCCCAGCAACGATACCAATTCAGTCTCAAGACAGCCCGCTCGGCGCTTTCCTTAAGGCGTTCCGCGAAGAAAAAAAGATTGCATCCTCATCGGCGCGATGGCGGCAATTGAGCAAGGCGCACCACTGATGACGGTGGACTACGATTTCTGGGTGCGTCTGCCTGAACGACAGTATGTCCGGCTCACCATCGTCCACCGGCAAGCCGGTACCATTCGCGCCCGGACCGTTTATGAGTTGAGCGATGGCACGCAAGTAAACGCGATCTTTCAACCGGATGGTCTGCGAGCCTTTGACGCGGAGTGGAGAATCTCGCGGTGGGGCGAATTGGAAAAAGTGGCGGTGAAGGTGCTGCCGCTCGCACGCGTGATTGCCAGCAAGCGAGCAGCGCATCGTGAAAAGGACTTAGCCGTTCTGCCGATCTTGGAGCGCACCCTGCGCTTGGCGAGGCGGTTGAAGAATCGATCGCGGCGAGCACACGAACCGGACAAACGCCACAAAGCAAATCGACCGAGGGGCAGGTAACCGGCCAGTTCTTGGAAGCCCTGTCAAGGTGCGAGTGATCTCCGACCTTCTGTCGCTGGAAGCTTTCCACTGGAGCAGCAACGGGGAGTATCTCGAGTCGGCGGGCAAACGGCCTTCTTGCTTACCAGGACTTGGCAGCCCTGGCTGGATTCGCTCCACTTCAGTGGCTATTGTTCAGTAATAGGTGGTCCGGTCTGTGGCTTCTGACCTTTGACTTCTGACCTCCGACTCCCGCCCGCTGTATTCCGCTCGCCCGGATCAAGTTGTCGGATGACGCGAGCGGGGTTGCCGGCGGCCACGGCATAGGGCGCCACGTCGGTCGTCACTACCGAGCGGGCGCCGATGACGGCCCCCTGACCGATGCTCACCCCTGGCAGCACACAGGAGTCGAACCCGATCCAGACGTTTTGGCCAATGTGAATCGGGCGGGCGGGCGCGCCGGCGCAAGTGCGACGCGGAGAGCGGGCGGGCACTTGCTCTAGTTCGGTGCGGCGCCGCAGCGGCTCCAGCGACAGACGATAAGTGTCCATCAAAACCACATTCCAGGAAATCAGCGAGTAATCGCCGATGGTGATTTCTGAGTCGCAGATGATGCGCGCTCCATTCATCAGCACATAACTGCCTACTTTGAACCGGGCATTGGCCCCGAGGTCGAACATGACGCCCAAATAGAGGGAGGAGCCAGGGCCGATTTCGATTGCGCCGGGTTGCCGGCTGGTAAACAGCAGGAAACTGTAACTGGTTTCCAAATAGGCGGTCGGATCCAACAGGACATTCTCGGGGACTCTGCCCGGATACCAATCTCCAGGTAATGTGCGGTCAGGATTCATGGGACGGGATGCGTTAGGCGTGATCGTGAGGGACGTTGAAGCGTTAGCCGGATTGGCTGATGATTTGCGCGGGGTTGCCCAGCACACGGCTTGCGGGGGGCACGTCGCGCGTGACCAGCGACCCTGCCTCAATCCATGAACCCGCGCCAATGCGCACACCCTTTAAGATGGTGGCGTTGGGGCCGATCCAAACGTCGTCTTCGATGATGACTGGCCGGCACGGGATTTCCGGGCGTGGCCGGCCCCCGCCCAGGGGCGAACAGGCAATCGCATCAGCAATGCGTTCCGCCGGTGCCAGGGGATGAAAATCGGTATCCGCGATGGTTGCGTTCCAGCCGATAACGACGTAGTTGCCGATCCGCAGTTCCAGTTCGCAGAGGAGGACTGCATTGGTGAAGTAACAGTAATCGCCGATGCTGACGCGCCCGGTTTCGCCAACGGCAAAATGGACGCCATCCATCGTGCACCGCGAACCGATGGTGAGCGCGTGCGCCTGTTTGCTGCGGAACCGTTTGAAGGCGTACTCCGCGGTGATGAGCGTCTGGGTCCCCAGCCGCACGTTGGCCGGCAACGTCCCCTGCGCCCAGCCGGACTGGACGACGGACGATGGTGGCTTTAGATCCGATTGGCTCATGAATCTCAAATCATTGAGACTGCACCCGATACCACCGCTGCCCAATAGGCGGCGCGGAGTTGGTGACGAAGATTTCTCCGCCGCTGCCCGTCAGACTCATGAGGCTCAGCCAATTCGTCGCGCTCAGCAGATCCGAATAGAGCACGTTATAAATCGCTCCTGGCTCAGTCGGAAAGGAGAACCGGAAAGTGTTTGCGCCCCGCAGCAGGTTGCGCAGATAAAAGCTCGGCAAGGCCAGCGTCGCCGCTTCGAGGGTCACATTGCCGTATTGCAAATCATAAAGCGCACCGGAAGTGTATTGCACCAGAAGTGACTGGTTGGTCGAGGCGGCGGCGAAATCAATCGTATATTCCGCATAGGCATTGTTATAGACGCCGGCCAGCGAGGTGTCCGTATAGGACGCTGCGCTTAAATCGCTTAAGGAGACTTCAAGATCACCCTGCGCGCCATAGAGTCCCAGGTACAGATTCAGCCGCCGCTGCACCGTGTCCGCGGCGACCGTTATCTGGAAGCCGTTACTAAGGCCGTACAGATAAACGCCGGTGGCCGTGTCGGTGGCGCTTAAGGTGGGCGTGCCGTTGGTCCAGGTAAAACCTGTGGCATTGTCAGTAAGCCGCTTGCCGGGTCCAGCGCCAATCCGGGCGAAATTGTTGATGCGTTGGGGAGTCAGACGCCGGTGATCGAAGCTGTTGGCAGTATTCAACCCCCAGTGCGCCCAATCGGTACGGCCCTCTGCCGATAAATCCACCTGGGGAGAGGGAGTGTTTACGCTGCCGCTGAGGAAACCACCGCCACGGGTTACAAACAGCTTGATTGGCTCTGACGTGAAGGTGACCCCGCCGTTGTCGGTAGCGCGGGCAGTCAAGCTATGGCCTCCTAAAGCGGCATTCGTCCACGTGAAAGGACTGAGGCTGCTGGTCACCTGGCCTAGCCTGGTCGCCCCGTCGAAGAACTCGATCTTGCTGATAGTGCCGTCGCTGTCCGTTGCTGCGGCCGCGATGGTGATGTTCGCCGGGTAGAGGAAAACGCTGGAATTAGTCGGTGTGCGAATGGCTGCGAACGGAGGTTTGTTGCCAGTGACCAGGGTTGCGGCCTGCAAGGTGACATTCCCATAGCTGGAATCGTGCATGTTCGACACCTTAAATCTCACGATGATCGTTTGGCCGGCCGAAGCGGCCAAATAGCTGAACGCATAAACCGCGCCGGATCCGTTGCCGGCGTTATCAAGGGAGGTGTCCTGGTAGGTCGGAGCTGTGAAATCGCTCAAGAACGCAAGCAACTTGCCCCGGGCGCCGTAAGTGCCAACATACAACTTGAGCGTCTTCGAGGTCGTGTCCGCCGGCGCTGTGACTTGAAAACCGTCACCGAGGCCCACGACATAAACGCCGGTGGTTGTGTTTGTCGCGGTTGCAGTGGGCGTGCCATTGGTCCAGGTGTAGCCATTGAAATTATCCGCATAAGGGTACGCTGGCTCGGCGCCGATCACCGAGTAGTTGCTTACCAGGGAAACGACACCGGCCTTATGATCGAAGCTGTTCTCCGTAGCTGTTCTCCGTAACCAGCCCCCAGTGCGCCCAGTCCGCCACTCCCTCACTGGCCAAGTCCACCACCGAGCCTTGCGCCACTGCAGCCATGCTGCCCGTGAGCCGCCCGCCCGTAGTGGTTACAAACACAGTGACCGGCGATGAAATAGTAGTTGCTCCCTGATTGTCCGTTGCCTTGGTCGTCAGCGTGTAATTGCCCGCCATCACATTGCTCCAAGTCAGGCTGTAAGTACTATTATTACTATTGGTGGTTTCGCCTAGCTTGGTCGATCCCTGAAAAAACTCAACCTTGCTGACGCTCCCGTTGGTATCCGTAGCCACTGCGATGATGATGATTGAGGCAGGGGCAACAAACGCCGACTCGTCAAGCGGACTGGTGATGGCGACCGTCGGCGGGGTGTTCGTGCTGACACGGACGTTCACTGGCGCAGATACCGTCGTCGCACCCTCGTCATCGGTCGCGCGAGCTGTCAAAGAGTAATTGCCTGCAGCGACATTGCTCCAGGTAATGCTGTAAGGGCTGTTGGTTGCCTGGCCAAGACTGAAACTCGCGGCGAAGAATTCCACATTCGTCACCATTCCATCGCGGTCGGAAGCGTCGGCGCCGAGTAGGATGTCCTGACCCGCGAAGAACAATGCGTTGTTGACTGGGTTGGTCAACGCAACTGACGGCGGCAAGTTCGTCGCCAGAGCCGCCGCTTGCAAGGTAATGTTGCCCAGACTTGGATCATACACTGCTGCGGTCGTGAACGTCACCGTCAGTGCCTGATTGATCGAGGCGGCCGCGAAGTGGATGGTATAAACGCCATTGATGGTTTCGCCTGGGCTGTCCAGGGAATTGTCTATGAAGCCCGGGGCGCTCAGGTCGCTCAGCGTCGCTTGGAATTGGCCTTGGGCCGCCGTCACGCCCACATACACCTTGAGCCTTTCCTCCGTGGTTCCAGCCAGCACGGTGATGGCAAAGCCGTTGCTCATGCCGGTGACCGCTAATCCGGTCGTAGTGTTGGTCGCGTTGGGAACAGGTGTGCCGTTGGTCCAGGTATACCCGAGCAGGTTGGTGGTGTACTGGACGAAGCCGTCGTCGCCGATGACCGAAACATCGCTGATCTGCGGAGGTGCGCCGTTCTTGCGGTTAAAAATATTCGTAGCAACCAGCCCCCACTGCGCCCAGTCGAGGTTTCCCTCGGCGCTCAGGTTGATGACTGTCCCGGTTGCCACCGGCGCAAAGACGCCGGACAAATCCGCGCTCGACCCGCTCAGCGGAACCATGACGGCCAGGGCAGCAACCACAGCCAGACCACGCCGGCCTAGCCCGAATATTTCACACTTCGCCAAAAACGGCCTCAGGGTGTAGCCGCCGACGTCAGTCGGAGCTAACTTCTTTTCCTCGGAAATCAGCGCCGACTGACGTCGGCGGCTACGGCGGCTATGAAATAACCGGGCTGGAGGATTGGCCAAACCGAGGGCCTGCAATGCGCTGCAAACGCGTCGCCGATATGGTGCGAAGTTTGGGCAGAGAATTGTTTTCATTGAAGCTCAGGGTCTTGCGCGCCGGTCATTGGTGCTTCATATTGAAGGTGGTAGAAATTGGCGTAGAGTCCACCTTGCCGGAGCAAATCCTGGTGCGTTCCGCTTTCGGCGATCCTGCCGCCCTGAAGAACCAGGATGTGGTCCGCCCCCCGGATGGTGGACAGGCGGTGCGCAATGATGAAAGTCGTGCGGCCTGACTTCAGCCGTTCCAAGGCCTCCAGCAGGGCCTTTTCCGTCTCCAAATCCAGCGCGCTGGTCGGTTCGTCCAGGATGAGAACCGGCGCGTCTTTCAGCAGCGCCCGCGCGATGGAAAGCCGCTGGCGCTCGCCGCCCGAAAGAGTCGCGCCTCGTTCGCCGATGATCGTGTCGTAGCCGTCTGGCAGGCGCAGGATGAATTCATGCGCATTGGCGGCGCGCGCCGCGTCCTCAATCTGTTTCCGACTGGCCTGTGGACGTCCGTAGGCGATGTTCTCCCCGACGGAAATTGGAAACAGGAAAGGTTCCTGCAAAACTAGCGCGACTTTCCGGCGCAGGGTTTTCAACTGGATGTCACGCAAGTCATGTCCATCCATTAACACCCGGCCTTCCCAAGGATCGAAGAAGCGTGGCACCAGGCTGGCCAGCGTGCTCTTGCCCGCCCCGGTGGCCCCGACCAGCGCCAACGTCTGGCCGGCAGGCACGTCCATGGAAATATTCCGCAATACTGGCCGGCCTGCTTCGTAACCGAAAGTGACGTTCTCCAGGCGCACATGGCCGCGGGCCGCGCTCAGCGGCATGGCCCCTGGCCGATCGGCAACCTTGGTTTCCGTTCGCAATATTTCCCACACTCGGCGTCCGCTGCCTGCCGCGCCCTGAATAGTCGAACCGGTGTACATGATTGATTCCAAGGGCGCGTAAAGGGAACCCAGGTAAGAAAGGAAAAGTATGATTGGTCCCGCGTCCAGGCGCCCAGCCAAAGCGTGCTGCGCCCCAAACCAGAGAATCCCGGCGGTGCCCAGCGCTGTGGCCAAGCCCATCAGGATTTTGAACCGAACCTGGACGCTCGTCAGAGACAGAGTCGCCGCAAGGCTGGCCCGCATTGTCCGCGCCAGCCATTGATCGTTGAGTTCCTCGCGGCCAAAGGCCTGAACGGCGGGAATGGCCGAGAAGGTTTGCTCGACGACTTCGTAAATTTTTCCCTCCGCCTCCTGCTGTTCATAGCTCCTTTCCATCATTGGCCCGGCGTAACGTCCAAGGACCCACGTCATCAACGGCACGACCGCCAGCGACAGTACCGCTAGTGTGCGGTCGATCCGCCAGAGAATGTAAAACATCGCCAACAGACTGACCACGGACGAAAAAATCGGGAGCAACGCGTCTTTGACGATAATCGAGGCGCAGGCGCAATCGGCAGTTACGCGGCGGATGCTGTCACCGACGGATTTCCGGACGTGGAAGTCCAAAGAAAGTTGTTGCAGCTTGGCGAACAAGTCACCCGCCAGGTCGTAGGTCATACGCTGGCCTAGATCAATGTTGCTATAGGCGGCAGCCAGGCCAACGGCCCAACTCAACAGAAAGATCAGCACTGTAACAGCGATACTCCAGCCGGCCAGGTTAAGCGGCACTGCGTCCCCTGGCAGCCACTCCGCCAGCCTGGCGAGGGCTGGCGGCATTTCTTTGCCACGCAACACGTAATCGATCAGGAACACCATCGGCCAGGGCTTGAGCACGTCCAGGCCGACTCTCACAAGGAGACTGCCCACCACCACCGCTAAACTCGCGCTGCGACGCAACGCATAGCCCATGGCCCAGCGGCAAAGCCGCGGCAGGGTCAGGTTATGATCAGTAAGTTTGGATGCCATGGGGGTCGAATCGGTATGTCGTTACATAGAGTGTGTCTGAAAGAACCCCTCCCTCTCCTCCCCGGGAGGCTTATCATTACGCACAAGTCCGGGATGCCATTGAAGGCAATCCCAAAGGGATTGTGTCCTCCAGCCCAGGGTTGCGAGCCTGCGAGCTACCCTGGGATATCGTCCAAACCGCGTCTCTACCCCACCGGGGCTGTGGCCGCGCTCGCCACCCGCGCACGCAACCCCGTTGGGGTAGGTTCGTCTTGACTCGGTGGACCCAGGGTAGCTCCCCCGCTCTTTCGGACAACCCTTCACCATTAATCCAACCCAAATGCTCACAATGCGCCACCGTCGTATTGATACCACTGTCCAGAAAGAGCGGGGTCGCAACCCTGGGCTTTGTTGCAGAATCCCTTCAGGATTCGCACGATTCCTCACCCGAGATGTGGGTGATGATGAGCCAGTAGGACAGGGATGGGGCCGGCCCTCAGGCTTGGCGACGGAGGGAGAGGAGGCCATTTTCTCATGCACACTTGCCGTTCCTTGCTGATTTTCAGACACGCTCATGGATTGAATGACTTGGCCGGGCTAAGTTGAGGCTGCCGCGGCAGGCGAAGCGGTCTGGTTCTGGATGTCGTGCAAGTGAGCGTATGGGCCGCCCCGCGCCAGCAATTCCTCATGCGTGCCGCCTTCGGCGATTCGGCCATCTTTGAGCACCACGATGCGGTCTGCGTAGCGCGCGGTCGAAAGACGATGGGCTACCACGAAGGTGGTCCGGCCAGCCATCAGGCGCTGCAACGCATTGAGGACCTGCCGTTCGGTATCCGAATCCAGCGCGCTGGTCGGCTCATCCAGAATCAGCACCGGAGCATCCTTCAGAAAGGCGCGAGCAATGGCCAGCCGCTGGCGTTCGCCGCCGGACAAGGTAGCGCCGCGCTCGCCGATGAGGGTGTCGTAGCCATTGGGCAGCGCGGTAATGAAGCCGTGGGCACTGGCGGCGCGAGCCGCCGCTTCGATCTCTTCGCGTTTAGCCCCTGGACACCCGTAGGCAATATTTTCCGCTATCGAGATCGGAAATAGAAAAGATTCCTGAAGCACCAGGGCAATCTGGCGGCGCAGACTCTTGAGGCGGACCTCGCGCAGGTCGTGGCCATCAATGAGCACGGCTCCTTCCCAGGGATCCATGAAGCGCGGGATCAAATTCACCAGCGTCGTTTTGCCCGACCCGGTGGGACCAACAATAGCGATGGTCTGTCCAACCTCAACTTCGAGCGAGATACTTTGAAGCACCGGACGGCCAGGCTCATAGCCTGTGGTCACGTTTTGGAAGCGGATGCTTTGACGCGCCGGCGGCAGAGGCGGAGCGGCCGGCTTGTCGGCCACTTCCGGCGCGGCGTCTAAAACCTCCACTGCCCGGCGTGTGCTTGCACTCAGGCCCTGGAACGCAGTGTAAAGGCCAGCCAGCACTTTCGTTTGGGTCTGCAATGAATTGAGATAGACCAGAAAAATCAGGATGCCGCCGACGCTCAGGCTTCCGGCCAGCACCACGTGGCGGGCGCCGACCCAGAGAATGATGCCCGAACCTAGCGTCGTGATCAGGCCCGAACTGAGGCTGTTGATGCTGCCCAGCACGGCGCTGCGACGCTGGGAGCGAATGGCGGCGTCCGCCAGCGTCCGAAACCGAAGGCTTTCGCGTTCCTCCTGTGCGAAGGTTTGCACTACAGGAATGCCGGTCAGCGTCTGCTGGATGTGTGCCTGGATGCGGCTCTCAATTTCGCGCTTCATCCTGGCGGCTGCGCGCAGCGGTTTGCCCATCCCCAACGAAGCCGCTACCATGAGTGGCGCCAACACCAATGCCAGAGTTGTCAGCGTCCCGTCCAGTTTGGCCATGAGAAAAATCATTCCCGCAATGGTCAGCAGCGCATGGCCCGGCGCGAACACAAAGGTGTCCACCACCTGATAGACGCACCAACTGTCCACCGTTACCCGGCCCATCGTATCGCCCACGGCGTGGCGCTTGTGAAAGAGCAGCGAGCAACGTTGAAGGCGCGCGAAGAGGTCCCCAGCCAGCTCGTACACCATCCGGCGACCGGCGACAGTCCACGCCCACGTCAACCAGGCATCCACAGCGCTGTTCAAGATGAACAGGGCCAACCCGCCAATAACAATGACAACGAGCAGTGCCGACGGCTTTGGACTAAGGCCGACGGCGTGGAAGCCAGCCAGCAGCGGCGGAGGAAGCGGCCTCTTGCCCAGCACTTGGTCTATCAGCAGTGCCATCGGCCAGGGTTGCAAAGCCGACAGGCCAGCGGCGATCATCGTCAGGACCGGGATCAGGACGAAAAAAACGCGCTGGCGCCGTGCGTACTGCAGAAGCCGAAAAACATTATACATGAGCTGCCCCGAGCTGGTTTAACACAATCCGGCCAATGACACAACCCCGCGCGCCAGCAATTCTCATTATGGCCGCTTCGATCCGCGCCGGGTGAGGGCACCCGGCCTACACGCCCCACAGAACCGCCCTCTTGTAGGCCGGGTGCCCTCACCCGGCGTCCCCGTCTGGTCCATAATGAGAATTGCTGCCCGCGCGCGAATTGGACAGTCTTTGATCAGCCTTGTCGAAGTGATTCACAACCGCAGGTCATCCAAAAACTCTGAGGCCGGGTTCACGCTCGTGATTAACAGGTGATCCCGCGCACGGGTGCAGGCGACGTAGAGGAGATGCCGTTCGGTGTCATAGACCTCTTGCAGCTCTGCGTCGTCGCCAACCGTTTGGATGCGTTCCTGCAAAGGGATGATCTCGTCGTCGCAGGCCATGACCCCCACGGCGCGGAATTCCAGTCCCTTGGCCAGGTGCATCGTGCAGATCGAGACATGACCGCTGGTCGTCTCAACGTGGTCATCGAGAATTTTAGAGGGTAATCCTGATTCTTTGACCGCGGCTTGGGCGCGCTCCAATTGCCCTGTCGAGCGTACAAAGACGCCGAACTCGTGCGGCAGGAGGCCTGCTTTCGCTTGCTGGGCAAGCCATGCGCCGACGGATCTGATTTCCTCACTCTCAGTGGGAAGCACGCGAATGACAGGTGGCGGGCCGTTGAAGACCGAGATGGTATCGCTCCGGCGTTCGCTGTTGCCATCTACGTCGGTCACCTCCGGGGCGAGCAGGCGGTCGGTTTGCTGGCCGATTTGGTGAGACGTGCGGTAATTGACGCGCAGGCTGCGGGAGCGGCCGCGAATGTCCACGCCGAGCGATTTCCAGGGGAAGGGCTGCTTAAAGATGCGCTGGCCGAGGTCGCCCGCGAAGAAAAGGGCGTTGGGACGACCGCCACCGAGCGCAGCAAGAAAGCGCAGTTGCGAAACGCTAACGTCCTGCGCCTCGTCCACGACTGCGAAGTCGAACGGAGGGTTCCTGGCTTTGGCCAGCGCCGAGGAGAGCGCCGTGAACAAACCGGCGTGTGTAGTGAGGTTCCGCTCCTTCAACGCACCGCGTACCCGCTCGAAGATGGACCACAGCCTCGCTCGCTGCGTCTCTGGCAGCCTGGTCTTCCGTCCGAGTCGGGCGACGTCGCGACAAGACTCCCAGGTATCCAACTGCCAGGCGTCCACCACGTGTTCCCACTCGGTGAGGAGAAAATGCAAGCCGAACTTGTGACCGTGGCGGTTGGGATTCCTGGCTCATTTCGCTGGGACAGGTTGCGGGGAAACGGCGGCCTCGATCATCTTGGCGAACTCGCTTTCGACCCTGGCCTTAAAATCGGTCTCGATCTGGTAAACCTCGGTGAACTCGGCGAAAGCCCAGCGGCCATATTGCTTGAGGTTGTTCACGCCGGGCACCCAGTAGGTTTCCATGGTGGATTTTTTCTCCTTCGCGTCCTCGCGCCGGTAGCCTTTGATCTCGACGACGAGGTGCAGGAGGTCGCCGGAGCCGGGGCTGTCATCCACCAGCACGATGAAATCGGGCAGATACTTCCGGATCTCCGAGCCGTAGCGGTACGGCACTTTGAAACCGAGGTTGTGGTTCTTGACTCAGGCGCGGACCTTCGGGTGGGACTCGGCAACGCGGCAGAACTCGGCCTCCCAATCGCTCTGGAGAATGATCCAATTGATGTGACAGTGTTTGGAACTGGTCTCCCAGCGATCAGTGAGGGAGGTACTGAAGCGACCTGCCACTGGCTGGCGCCGCGCAAGTCCCGCCAGGAATCCACGTTTTGACGTACTTCATTGATAATGGAGGTGGGATCGTATTGCTGCTCCTTGGTGGAGAGACCCTTTCCTTCGTCGAAAACTATCTCCTCCTGTTGCGCCGATTTCTTGCGCTTTTTGGGTTTCGGAATGGGCGTGATGAACTCAGCGCGCCGGCGATTCTCAATGATGCGTTGAGTCGGCTGGCCTTGATCGTCCAGTTCCCAATAGCGCCGCGGACACTCGTAGGGCGAGTTCAGTATGGGCTTTTCGAAAAAGGGATTGGACATGATCAGTTTCCGCTCGTACCCCTTTGCTTCCGGACGGAGCTATTGCGGGCTGTTGCCAACAAAGGAGATTCTGTCTTTCGAGCCGTTGCCTTTTTTCACAGATTTTGATCCTGCCTAGATTTCCCTCCGACTTCCAAGAGAGACGGTAGGGAGAGTGGAAAGCGGAGGCAAGGGGAAATCCAAGAACCAGGAGCCACAGGGTGGATTCAAGAACCGGTGCGTGACGCACTGATGGAGTCCCGCAGTCAAACAGATGCAGGCAATGGTGAACATAATGTCTGGTGGACATGGGCTGGGCACTGCCCGCGCTGATCCAGATAACAGGAATTCCGGGCGGTCCGCGAGCTTGGGCGACAGAGCGTCGGCTGAGGAACTTATCATTGCCGAAGCTCACGATTTGGCCTTGGAGGCGCTGTGCGCAGCAAGTTCAACAACCAGGTCGGTTGTTTAGACATTCTGGACTATTTCAAAGTTTTGAGCTTTAGCAGTTAATTCCGCAAAAAGAAAGTTCTTTCAAGGAGTTTGCGATGGGGCGAGATTTTCGAACCTCTGGTAAGGCTTGCCAGTGCAGAGGATTGCTGCCATTGTCTGAATATGTCGGGTGCGGATCAATCACGCGCAGTAAACCTCGAAGCTTACCGACGCCTGAAGGGCAGTCTCGGACGAACCTACGGTCGGGGCCGGTTCGTGGCTATCTGCGTAGGCCGCGTAGCGGCTGACGCAGCCACTTTCGATGATCTCCGTTCCCGCCTCGCTCAAATGGGGGAGGACCCCTCCAACTCCCTCATCGTGCAAGCGGACGTCGATTATCCAGAGGAAGTGGTCATTTTTTGCTTGAACGGGCCTTCATGAAGGCCCCTTTCGAGCAGCGTAACACCTACAAAGGCAATCCGAAACGGCCTTGGATTACGGTTCGGCTGACGGCGCCTGACGGTTCCATCGCTGAGCTGGAGCTGCTCGCCGACACTGGGAACCCTTGCGCGATTGTCATCAGCCAGCAGCACATGCTTCGTCTGAAAGCCGCAGACGCCCCGGATGTCTCCACAAACTTCGGAGTGCTCCAGGGTGGCTGGTTGCAATTGGCTATGCCTGAGCTTGGGCCGGCCCAACCTGTCTTGGGTTACGCCAGCGATGCCGTTGCTGCGGCGGCAAATGCCGATCACACCGACTTTCAAGGATTGGCGGGATTGCCACTGCTGCGACTGGTGGAGTACGGTGGTGATGCCGGTTCCTTTTGGCTTCGGGCGGTGGGGCCGGTTTGAGCCGCCAGGCCGGGATGACGCAGTGCCGGAGCCGACCAGCAAATCAGCGCCAACCACTTGCCGCCATGTTCGGCCACATAACAGAGTTGATCACGGCCAAGTCGGCGCTCTTGAGGTAATGAAGCTGACAGATCAGTTCCTTGGCGCAGGGAGCTTCTTCGGCGCCTGCCAGGCGCAGGGTCAGTTCATTCAAAAATTATTGTTCGGTGCTATTGGGAAGTCGAATGGGCTTTGCCATGCAAAAAATGAACCAACCGGGAGGGTTGTTCATTTTTTTCTCAAAGCCCTTTACCCCAACTGCCTTCTTCTTTCACACTTTGAATCCACCCTGCGAATTGAAGAAAACCCCACACGCCTACTGCGTCTGCACACGGTAAAATCCTTGCCCCGCCCCGGCATTTTGATTGGTCACGGTCACGGTTGCACCGGTACCGCTCAGCAGGCTCAGCGTCGTCCAATTGGTTGACGGCAGCGAGTCGGCGGATTGAATCGCGTAACTGAAGTTTGTTTCCGTCAGGAAAGAGAATACAAAATCGCTGCCTTGGAACAGCGCATTGGTAAGGTGAACAGGCTGTGAGACCGTTGGGATGGTCCCTTGGAGCGCCGCGGCCTGCAAGGTCACGTTCCCATAATCGTAATCAAACAAGGTCAGCGCGTGGTAAATGACCCTCAGCTTCTGTCCGGCCGAGGCAGCAGCATAATTCAGGGTGTAAAGGGCGTAATCGTTGTCGTAAATGCTGCTGACGGACGTGTCCGTGTAAGGCGGCGCGCTCAAGTCACTGAGATAGGACTCAAAGATGGCCTGCGCCCCATAACCGCCGACATAGACCTGCAGCGTCCGCGAATTGGTGTCGGCGGGCGCGGTCAGTGTGAAGCCGTTGGTGAGGCCGGTGATGAACACGCCGGTCGTGGTGCCGTTGGTGCTTAAGGTCGGCGTGCCATCCGACCATGAGAAGGAGGTGAAATTATCCGCATACCGCTGGACTGCGTTCGTGCCGAGCGCAGTGAAGTTGCTGATTTGGCGCGGAACCAGGTTCTTGTAATCAAAACTTGTGTTTGTCACCAACCCCCAATGCGCCCAATCGGCCGTGCCTTGCGTAGTCAAATTGGCCGCCTCCGGCGCTCCGGACACCGAACCGTCCAAGCGGCCTCCGCCGCCATAGACGAAAATCTCCACCGGCACCGAAGAACGCGCCGCGCCGTCGTCGTCCGTCGCTAAAGCGGTCAGAAAGTAATGGCCGGTGGCCGCGCCGACCCAGGTGAAACTGTAGGGGCTATCGGCGGACTGCCCCAGCTTGTTGGCGCCGGCATAAAAAGCAACATTCGTCACCGTGCCATCGAAGTCCTGGGCGGAGGCATTGAGCGTAATCTCGGCCGGAGCCGGAAATGCCTCTTGATCCAACGGGCTCGTCAAGATCACGAAAGGCGGGTTGTCCGCCCCCGCTTCGGTCAAGGTCGCCGCCTGCAAAGTCACGTTGGCCGTAGTCGAATTGGGGCCGGGCGCCCGTTGGTCCAGTGTCCATTGAACATTCAAATTCTGTCCGTTGGTGGCTGCCGCGTAGGTCAAGGTATAAACCGCCCCGGGCCCATTGGAGCCGTTGAACAGCGACGTTTCCAGGTAAGGGGTTGCGCTGCCGTCGCTTAAGGTCGCGCGGAATTTGCCGCGCGCGGCAAAAGCTCCGACAAACACTTGAAGCACCCGCTGTGTGGTATCGGCGGGCGCCGTGATCTGGAAGCCCCCTCCCGTAAGGTTGGCTGGATACGCTTGGTAGGCCCAGACTCCGTTGGTGGTGTTGGTGGTGCTCACCGTCGGCCAGCCGTCGTGCCAGGTGTATCCGTTGTAATTATTGCTGTATTGGTAAACATCGACAACCCCGGTGCCGATCACTGAGAGGTCGCTGATCTGCGATGGCACTCCGGACTTTCGATTGAGACTTGTCGCGGTGTACAAGCCCCAGTGAATCCAATCGCTTTTCCCCGCTATCGTTAAGTCCACGTTCGAACCTGTCGTCACCGGGCTGATGGACCCCGTGAGCGTGCCTGCGGCAAGTGCGTCGCCGTCCCACCACAGCAGCATCGCGACCGCTAATGTCCGGACTGCCGAGTAAGTCTGGCGAAACCAACTGCTTCCAGGCCGTACCTTCATACGCAAAAGCCTCACAACCCCGGATTCGAGTTGCTCAGGTTTTGGCCGAATTGCGGTGTGACCGCCTCTACATGTCCGTCGGCGAACGCAACATCGCCTTTGCCGCCGTGTCGCGGTGAAATCAGGTTCGGTTGAAGCCCGACGGGAACCCAACGGGGGTCATCAATGGTTTTGTCATCTTCCTCTTCGAGCATCAGTTTGAAGGCGGGATTTCGAATCGCGTGGGCCTTGAACGGAAACACACGGCGCTCCTGGGTTATGATCGTGGCCAATCCCGGATTGAAGTTATTGGTCAAATCATAGCTGGTCAGCGCATAACTGTAGCGGTATGGTTCGTCCGCCAGGTAGCCTTTCTCTTGCAGCGACTTGGCCCGTCTGTCGGCAGGGCAAGTGAAAAGCTTTGGGTTGAAATTACCGGCATATTTCCCGATCGCGCTCTGAGCCACCCCGCGGCCATATTGCCACCAAATCCAATCTTCCAGTTGCGGCCCATATTCGTACTTGGAGCCCGGGCCGGGGAATTGATCTTCAAAATCCCCATGATAGAGGTGAAAGGCCAACCCAAGCTCATGGAGATTGTTCCGGCAGGCCGCTTGCCAGGCCTTGTCTTTGGACCGGCTAAGGCTCGCCATCAAAAGACTGGCGAGGATTCCCATCACCGCGATCACCACCAACAGCTCGACCAGGGTGAAAGCTGCAGGAACGCCCGGCTCACCATTTGACGGCTTGGACATGCCAGTCGAAGAACAGCTTGTTCCGCACGGCCCCGTGGACCGGCTTGTTCGGCAAGTCCCCCCACCAATCCACCGAAGGATGCAAACTCGGAGTCGCCTGGTCCACGTCCGTAATGGCAAAAATCTGGGATGGCGGGACGAAACTGTCCAGAGCAGTGTATCTTAGTGGGCCAACGGCTGGACCGACAACCGAGGCCGGGTAGCCAAACGGCGGCACCCGGTTCAGCGGATTGGGATCTGGATCTAAATCGTCATTGAGCAGATAAATCTTGCGGCCATTCAGCGAGGTCACGTCCGGCGCCGACCGTTCGTAGCCGGGACAAACAAAGGCCCGGGCAACCACCGTCTGCGCGCCCGGCGCGGGCGACCCCAGGTAGGTCGCAATGTAATAGATCAGTTCGTAGGACGAGTTCTTGTCGTAGCTGGCCATCGCCCCGGCCCAGACCGGCCCCGGGAGACTTTGCTGGTTATCGTCAACGTACATTTGCAGCGCCACACCGGTCTGCTTGAGGTTTGAAAGGCATTGGGTCGCGTAGGCTTTCTGCTTGGCCCGTGCCAGCGCCGGCAGCAGCATCGCCGCCAGGATGGCGATGATGGCGATGACTACAAGCAGCTCAATCAAGGTGAACGCGAAAACCCTTGTGGGACCCGCCGTCCGAGCAAATCTTTTCTTCAAAATCATAAACAACACGTCCGCTAACAAAGCCCTGATTCTCCAGCCAACTCTGCAATTCTTCGGATTGCCACCACTCTACCATGCAATCGGTAGTTTTGCACGCAAGAAATATACCAATTCAAATCTGCGCAAAGCTCAAAACCGTGCTGACGCATCCAGCCTTTTCGCCAGATCGGGTAACTTTCCGACCACGAGAGGCAACTTTGTGACCACTGCGCGCAAAAGTCCGTGGCCTTTGCCGCTGGGAAGCGCGCTGAAGGATTACAGGCACACTAATCCCTCGCCCAGAGTTTGCCAGCGCCGCGGGCGGCGTGCAATTGGGAGAAACACCGGAATAGATCCAGGGGATTCACCTGGAAGTTCAAAATGAATTGCAGCCGCCACCGGGCTGCCGTAAACAAAGGAGATGCGATTTCTTCGCCGGAATCAGTATCTACTATGCTTCTTGGGCGTTCTGGTTCTCTCTTGCGTGATGGTGTTGTGGCAGTTCATGGCCAATCAATCCGCGCACGTCCAACGGCGGGAGGATTTTATTCTGCTTCACGATCGGGCCGAGAAAAAAGCTTGTGAACGGCTTTATCAACTGCTGATCCAGGAATTACCCGACCTGAGCGACCGGAGCCTGGTGGATGACCTGGAGCGCACCAGCCTGCTGGTGGATCCAAAGACGCCGGACCTCGACAACCTGGTTTGGAAGTATTACGTGAGTGTGAAAAATGAACTGCAAAAAAGAGCCGAACGGCGTGTCGATCGGGCACTCAAAGAAGCCGGAGAGCCATAAGTCGCCCCAGGTCGCAGCGCTGGCACTGAACGCGTGATTCGCAATGGCCCCTTCAACCCAAACCTCCCAACGCGTGACCGTGGACGGAAAATTCTTCCGTCTCGGTGGCCGGAAGTTCCATGTCAAGGGAGTCACCTACGGCCCATTCGCTCCGAACGCTGCGGGCGAAATGTTTGCCTCGCCCGAACAGACGACCCGCGACTTCGAGCAACTCCAAGACCTTGGCGCCAATGTCCTGAGGCTCTATTACGAACCGCCCAGGTGGTTTCTGGATCTGGCGTTGGAACACGACCTTAAAATCCTCATTGACATCCCCTGGCCCAAGCACCTTTGTTTTCTGGATTCAGAGCAAACTCAGCAGCAAGCTCGCCAAAGGGTCCGCCAGGCAGTGCTGGCCGCCAAAGGCCATCCCGCTGTCTTCGCCTACAGCGTCGTCAATGAGATCTCCGCCGAGATCGTGCGTTGGAGCGGCGTGGCGCGGGTCGAAAAATTCATTGATGAACTGGTGCGCGAGGCCAAAACCATAGACGCCGATTGTCTGTGCACTTTCAGTTCATTTCCGCCGACCGAGTTTCTCGGACCGGAGAGCATTGATTTCGTCTGTTTCAACGTTTACCTGCACGATCCAAAACAGTTTGAAGGCTACCTTGAGCGGCTGCAGAACCTGGCCGGCGCTAGGCCGCTGGTGCTGGGTGAATTCGGGATGGACTCCATCCGCGAAGGGGAAGCCCAAAAGTGCGAATCCCTGGAATGGCAGATTGAATCGGCTTGCCGCGCTGGGCTGGCGGGCACGGTGGTGTTCAGCTTCACCGATGACTGGTTTCGCGGCGGAAAGGTGATTAGCGATTGGGGCTTCGGGCTGACCACGCCTGACCGGCGTCCGAAGGAATCCTTTCAGGTGGTCCAGCGCCAATACCGCCTGGCGCCTTACTTCCCTTTGCCGCGCACGCCGCGGGTCTCGGTCGTCGTCGCCACTTACAACGGTGCGCGCACGCTCCAGACCTGCCTTGAATCGCTCGCGCGGCTGAATTACCCCAACTACGAAATCATCCTGGTGGACGACGGGTCAACGGATAAGACGCCGGACATCGCCAAACTCTTTCCGTCAGTTCGCTACCTGCGCCAGACCAATCAGGGCCTCTCCTCTGCGCGCAACAGCGGCATCCGGGCCGCAACCGGCGAGGTTGTGGCCTTCACCGACGACGATTGCCGCGCCGACGAAGACTGGCTTTACTATCTGATAAACGATCTGGAGCGCGGCGGCTTCGCTGGCATCGGCGGACACAACTTTCTACCGCCTGAAGACTCGTGCGTGGCCGCAGCGGTGGTGGTGTCCCCCGGCGGCCCCGCTCACGTCATGCTGACGGATCGGGAGGCCGAGCACATTCCGGGCTGCAACATGGCCTTGTATAAGTGGGCGCTGGAGCAAATCGGGATGTTCGATCCGATTTTCCGCAAGGCAGGGGACGACGTTGACCTGTGCTGGCGGCTGCAAGATCACAACCTCAAGATCGGATTCAGTCCTGCTGGCTTCGTCTGGCACTACCGGCGATCCACGGTGCGGGCCTACCTCAAGCAACAAGCCGGTTACGGCGAGGCCGAGGCACTGCTCCTGGCCAAGCATCCCGAGCACTTCAATTCCTACGGCGGCGGGTTATGGCGCGGGCGCATCTACGCTCCTTCCTATAGCGGCCTGTTGCTGCGGCCAGCGGTCATCTACCACGGCATTTTCGCCAGCGGATTTTTTCAGCGGCTCTATGCGCCGGATCCTGTGCAACCGTTCATGTTCTGCACGTCGCTGAGTTACCATGTCTTTATCAACCTTCCTGCCCTGGTGCTGGCTGCTTATTTTCCTGCTTTCGTTCCACTGGCGGCCGCCTGCGTTGGCGTCTCTGCAGGCGCTTGCGTGCTGGCGGCGGCCCAAGCCAATTTGCCCGCAAAGAAACGGCGATTCTGGACAAGACCCTTGGTGGCGCTGCTGTTTTTCCTGCAGCCGGTTGTGCGCGGTTGGGCGTGTTTCAAGCGGCGGCTGAACCTCCTGTCCACAGAAAGGCGGGTCGTGCCTGAGGCGCTTCCAGCCGGTTCCGCCGTCGAGCTGCCCGATACCGCAGTCTATTGGTCCAAGGGCAGCGTAACTCGATACGCCTTCCTGAAGGGTATCCTCTCGAAGCTCGATCAAGCCGGTTGGGGCTTCAGAACCGATACGGGCTGGACTACCTACGACGTCGAGATTCCAGCCCTGTTCTGGACCCGACTACGGCTCACCACTGTCAGCGAAGAATTGGAGCAAGGTAAAATGAACTTCCGTTGCCGGATTCGTGGCTCGTGGTCCCTGGCAGGCAGGATTGTTTTTGGCGGCATTGCCGTTGCTGTGGCGGCGCTGATTCTGGGGTTGGCGACCACTACGCCGTGGATTTGGTTGAGTTTGATTGTGCTTCCACTGATTTTCTGGGGGCTGGAGGAGGAGCGGCAGGAGTACGAAAGGGCCCTGGCAGCGTTGATCGATACGGTGGCCAGCCAGCAGGGGCTGGCGAGCCTGGCTTCGCACGATGCCAAACCGTCTTGACCGGCCTGGTATGGTCAGGCGCTGGTGGCGGCCACGCGCCCGCGCAGGCGCTCCATATTCGCCTCAATGCGTTCCAGGTATTGGTTGGGACCATCCGGATACGGCTCGTTCAGAAAGCGATGAAGGCCCCCAAAATCGCGGTCCAGTTTCATCTGGACAAACTTGTCCCAGAACGTCGGCGTCTTCTGCATCAGGTCGGCTGCGCTGGAAAACATGCCAATAAAATGCGCCTTGACCTTGGTGAAGCGCGCTGCTTCTGCAAACTCGGAGTAAAGAATCGGCAGTTTATCCACGTAATCGTCCGCCGCCATTTGGCCAAGCAGGTCCGCCGTGCCCAGAGCGAAGCCGAGGATCTTTTCCACCTCGCTCTGAAACGGAATGACACTAAGCGTCGCATCCACGCCGGTGCAGCGAATCATATTTTGCACCGCTCGCACCTCGGCGGGACTAAACGCCTTTTCGGCCAGCAGTTCCCCGGCAAATTCGGCGCTTCGACTGACATGAACCATAGTGTATTTCGCGCCCGTGCCTTCGGTGTCGCCGCGTCTCTTGAGATAGCCGGTATCGTGCAGCAGCATCGCCAGCAGCCCGAGCTCAAACAGGCGTTGGGTCAGTGGCGGCTGTGCCCCGGCCAGATGCCGGCCCCGTAATATACGCGCCATGCAAAGGGTGCCCTGGAGGGTGTGCTCGAAATCGTGATAACGCGCATCCACCGGTTGGTAGTCCTTGTAGTTGCCCGTAAAACATTCGATCACCCAACCGAAAGCACGCGGGATGAACATTGGGTCGGCCGCAGGAAACATCATGAGGTAGGCCATCTGGACTTCCACCTCGACGGCCATTGGGTCTTTTGTCGTGACCGGTGGATACATTTAAAGGGCACCTTAGCGCAGCCCCTATGGAAATGCACGTGTTTTTGTGAATACTCGTAAAAACTTGTTCCGGCCGCGCTTTTGGAGAATAACTAACGATGTAGCATTGCTGATATTTGTCAATGAAACACGGCCACCCGATCCACAACGATCCGACATTCGCGGCGAAATCGCGTTCGACCCGCGAGGTGCTCAAGCGGGTCGCCAGCTATCTGCGCCCTTACAAACTCATGGCTGCCGCCACGATGGGCTGCGCGCTGTTCTCTCTGGCTTTCTCTCTGGCTTACCCCAAGCTCACACAATTCGTCATTGATGAGGTCATTGGCCGGAAGCGATTGGAGTTGCTCGCGCCGATGATGCTGGGGCTGCTCGGCGCCTTCCTGCTGCGCGATCTCTTCAACAGCCTGCGCATCCGCATCAACAACACCCTCGAACAAAACGTCGTTTACGACATGCGACGCGAGGTTTATGCGCGGTTGCAGCGGTTGCCGGTCAATTATTTCGACCAACGCGCTTCGGGCGATTTGATGACACGCATCGTCGAAGACGTCAATTCGCTTGAGCGGGTGCTCATTGACGGCACCGAACAGGGGAGCGTCGCCTTGCTAAGCATCATTGGTGTGGGCGCGATCATGTTTGCCACCAACGCGACGCTGGCCGCGGCGGCCATGGCTCCGCTGCCCATTCTGGCCGGCGGCGCATTGTGGTACACGCTCACGGCCCATCGCCGCTATCGGCTTCAGCGCGAGGCGGCCAGCGCGCTCAATGCGCTGCTCATGGACAACCTGCAAGGCGTGCGGCAAATCAAAGCATTCGCGCGCGAGCCGCACGAAGACACTCGCTTTGCCCAGCGGGCCGATTCCCTGCGCATCGGCACACTCGGCATCATGCGGGTCTGGGCGGCCTACTCGCCGGCCATGAGTTTCGCTGGCGCGCTCGGTGTGGTGTTGGTCCTGTGGGTTGGCGGGCGCCAGGTGGCGACGGACCGAATGACTCTTGGCCAGCTTATCGGTTTTATCTTCTATCTGGGCTTGTTTTATGAACCTATTGCCCGTCTCCACGGATTAAACCAGATGCTCCAAGCGGCGCGCGCCGCAGGCGAACGCGTCTTCGATATCCTCGATGCGCCAATTGAACGCGCCAACGGCCTGCCCCGGCTATCTCTGCGTCAGCCGGTTCGTGGAGAAGTGGTTTACGAAAACGTCGGGTTCAGTTACAACCCCGACCGCGTCGTATTGCGAAACGTTTCACTCCAGGCGCAGCCGGGCCAAATGGTGGCGCTGGCCGGCCCGACGGGCGCAGGCAAGTCCACGCTGGTCAATCTGCTGCCGGCCTTTTACGAACCGGCTTCGGGCCGAATCCTGATCGATGGCCAGGACATCAGCGGCATTTCGCTTGAATCGCTACGCGCTCATATCAGCGTGGTCAGCCAGGAAGCGTTTCTGTTCAATGGCACGATTCGCGAAAACATTTTGTATGGCCGACTCGAGGCGACCGAGGAAGAGTTGATCGCCGCTTCACGCGCCGCCAACTGTCATGAATTCATCACGCGCCTGCCTCAAGCCTACGACTCGCGCGTCGGCGAGCGCGGCGTCAAGCTGAGCGTCGGCGAAAAGCAGCGGGTCAGTGTCGCCCGGGCGCTCTTGAAGGACGCGCCGATCCTGATTCTGGATGAGGCGACGGCGAGCGTTGATACCGCGACGGAGAGGCTGATTCAGGAGGCGCTGGAGCGGCTCATGGCCAACCGCACCAGCTTCGTCATCGCTCATCGCCTGAGCACCATCCGCAAAGCCGGCCAGATTCTGGTGATGCGCCAGGGCCAAATCATCGAACGCGGGACACACGAGGAATTGGTGGCCCGCAACGGTCTGTACAGCCGGCTGGCCCGCATCCAGGGCACGACCTTTATCGAGGAGAGCTTTGAGAAGTTGAGTTCAGTCTCAGATGAATGAATTGGGCAAGTTCCTGGTGATCGCCGGAATACTGATGGCGGTGGCTGGCGCGGTGCTATGGTCCGGCTTTGGCAAAGGCTGGCTGGGCCGGCTGCCCGGTGATATTCACTACACCAAAGGCAATTTCAGTTTCCATTTCCCAATCGTGACCTGCCTGCTGGCGAGTCTGTTTCTGACGCTCCTGCTTTGGCTGTTTAGAAAGTAAGTAAACCCAGCCTGACACCCCTAACGACATCGTTGTTTGTATTGACAAACTACCGCAGTTTGGCTTATTTTCGTTTCAGTTCGGGAGCACCAGGATTTATCTACTCCCCGTTCGACACGCCGGAAACGGCCTCGGGCGGGGTTATTTCTTAACCCAACCCATCATGTCCAGCGAGCCTGCCATTAAACGTTGCGTCGCCTTCGTGGACGGCCAAAACCTCTTTTACGCAGCCAGGAACGCCTTTGGGTACGCTTATCCAAACTACGATGTCGCCGCATTGGCCTCCACCGCTTGTCAAAGGCAAAACTGGAAGCTGGCGCAGGTTCGCCTCTACACCGGCATCCCCGACGCCGCTGACGACCCCTTCTGGCACCACTTTTGGACCGCCAAACTTGCTCAGATGGGCCGGCAGAAAGCTCACGTTTTTTCGCGGCCTCTCCGATACCGCAACCAAACCGTCCGCTTGCCAAACGGCCAAACCCACACCTCCCCCGTCGGTCAAGAGAAAGGCGTGGACGTCCGTCTGGCCATTGACGTCATCAGCCTCGCCCACCAAAACACTTTCGACGTGGCCCTTATCTTTAGCCAGGACCAGGACCTTTCAGAGGTGGCCGATGAGATCCGCCTAATCACCGAGCTCCAGAACCGCTGGATAAAAATCGCCTCGGCCTTCCCGGTCAGCCCAGTTCCTCACAACAAGCGCGGCATCAACGGCACCGACTGGATCAGAATAGATCGAGCCACTTACGATGCGTGCTTGGACACTCGTGACTATCGCCCCAAGCCGAAAACTTGAAACCCGTTCAACCTTCAGCCACCTTCGGTGGTTCAGTGGAATTGACTCGGCCCTTTGCTCTGTTAGCGTTTCTGGAGGCCTCATGGCGAAACCAGTTTCCAGGTTCCAAAAAATTCGAGAGGACGCACAAGCTTTGTGGGACGAGAGCGCGCTGGCCTCCGAGAGCGAACTATCGAAGCTGTCCAAGTTCGCGCATTTCTGCCTGATGACCTGGAGAAGTTTTGCCCGCAACCGTTGCCCGGTGCGCGCGGCGGCCCTGGCCTACGCGACTCTGCTGGCCCTCATTCCGATGCTGGCGGTGGTCATGAGTGTCACCAGCACCTTTCTCAAACAGGAAGGCGAAGAACGCATTGACGAATTTATCGTCAAGTTTGTAGGCAGCGTCATGCCCCGCACAACCACCAGCACCAATGCATCTCCACTACAACCGGGCGAGACGCCTGCCGTGCTCCTCAGCGACAACAACCTTCCCGCTGGCGACAACGCGCCCGCCGAGGCCACCAGCGCGGCCACTTCCGATAACCCAGCCGCAACGGCCACGAATTCCGCTGTGGAGATTACCGGCGCCGTTTCGCCCAGCGGCGGCAAAAAATTTAAAAGCGTCCTGCCTTCGTTTGCTCAGCAAGAGGAAGCGGTCAAAGCACGCAAGGACCTTGCCAGGCGCATCAACCAATTCGTCCGAAACACGCGTAGCGCCACCCTGGGCGCGACGGGCAGCCTGGCCCTAATCTTCGTTGCGATTGGCATGTTGAGCCGCATCGAGGACACCTTTAATGACATCTGGGGCGTGGCGCGCGGACGAGGCTGGTTCACGCGCATCGTCCTGTATTGGGGGGTCATTGCGCTGGCGCCGGTTTTACTGATCGCAGCATTGGGACTGGCCACCGGACCGCACCTGGAAGGCACTAAGAAATTGTTGACGACCATGCCGTTGGTGGGGAATTTCATCTTTCAAATCCTGCCGGTCGTGGTTTTGTGCCTGAGTTTCGCGCTGTTCTATATGCTAATGCCCAACACCAAGGTGCATTGGCGCGCGGCGTTGGTGGGCGGCGCTGTCGGGGGCGTGCTCTGGCACCTGATCAACCTCATCAGCGTTCTCTACGTCTCGCGGGTCGTCTCCAACAGCAGGATTTACGGCAGCCTGGGCCTGGTCCCGGTTTTTATGATGGGCCTCTATTCTTCGTGGCTGATTCTGCTGTTCGGCGCGCAGGTGGCGTATGCGTTTCAGAACCGCGCGACGTACCTGGAAGAAAAACAAACCGAGAACATCAACCAGCGCGGGCGGGAATTTATTGCGTTGCGACTCATGACGTGCATCGGCCAGCGCTTTCTCCAGGGTGAAGGGCCGCCCACCGTGGTTGAAGTCGGCAAGGAATTATCGGTGCCCACTCGGCTGGTTCAACAAATTATGCAGACACTGGCGGCGGCGCGACTGGTCGTCGAAGCCGCCGGCCCCGAACCGGCCTACCTTCCCGCCCGTCCGCTGGAGAAGATCACTTGCCACGACATTCTGCTGGCCATGCGCGCCGGTCAGGGTCAAGAATTGGCCACGCGAGATGAGCCGGCGCGTAGTGAGGTGTACGGCGAGTTCCACCGGATTCAAGAAGCTGAGCGGCAGGCTGCCGCCTCGGTCACCATGCAGGCCCTCGCCACCCGTGCGCAGGCGATGCCGAAACAGATAACGCAATGACGGGGGAATAAAGTGACGACGCGACGGATTATTGGATTCATGGATTAGTGGATTGATGGATTGACTTACGGATTACCCGAAACGACGCAATTTGAACCAAGATTAATCGGCGCTTCCATGACCGTCGGCGTACCCAAAGAAATCAAGGGCCAGGAGTATCGCGTCGCGCTGTTGCCTTCAGCAGCCTATCAACTGATCCAGCGCGGCCACCAGGTGGTCGTCGAACGCAGCGCCGGCGCCGGCGCCGGCTATCCGGATGCCGATTACGATCAGGCCGGCGTGACGCTGGTGAGCGAGCATGCCGCCGTGTTTGAAAAGGCCGATTTGGTCGTCAAGGTCAAGGAACCCCAACCCTCCGAATACGCACTGCTCCGGCCTGGCCAAATTCTCTTCACCTACCTCCACCTGGCCGCCAGCCGCGCGCTGACCGAAGCGCTGGTCAAATCCGGCGCTACTGCGCTGGCCTATGAGACCATTGAAATCAATCGCCGGCTGCCTTTGCTGGAGCCGATGAGCGAGATAGCCGGGCGCATGTCAATCCTGGTTGGCGGTTATTTCCTGGCCAAACATATCGGCGGCAGCGGCGTGCTGCTTGGGGGCGTGCCAGGCGTGTTGCCCGGCAGGGTCGTCGTGTTGGGCGGCGGCGCCTCGGGCATTAACGCCGCGCGCATGGCCCAGGGCCTGGGCGCGGACGTGACCATTCTGGAAGTGGACCTGGAACGGATGCGTTTCCTGGACATCACGCTGCACACGGCCCACACCCTTTACTCCAACGAAGCGCATTTGCTGGAACTGCTGCCCTCGGTGGACTTGCTGATCGGGGCGGTGCTGGTGCCGGGCGCCAAAGCGCCCAAACTCATTCGCCCCGACATGCTGCGGCGGATGCGTCCCGGCAGCGTGCTGGTGGACATCGCCATCGATCAAGGCGGCTGCGCCGAAACCTCACGACCGACCACGCACGACAATCCGGTCTTCGTTGAGGAAGGCGTCACTCACTATTGCGTGGCCAACATGCCGGGCGCCTATGCGCGAACGGCGACTCAGGCCCTGACCAACGTGACCTATCGCTACATCGAGATGGTGGCCGATTCGGGTCTGGCGGAAGCCTGCCAGCGCCAACCCGCCCTCGTCAGCGGCATCAATGTCATGAACGGCAAGCTCACGCACGAGGCCGTCGCCCAGGCGCATGGGATGGAATATTCGCCCCCAAACCTTTAACATCAGGGACTGCGATGAAAGCTATAAAGTTCAAACTTGGGCAGGCGGTTGTGGAAGCCAGCCTGCAAAGCAAAGTGGACAAAAAAAGTCTCTACGGCTACGCCCGCAAGTCGGTCGAGAAGGATGGCCGCCCGCTCGCCCGGGGCATTCTGTGTCCGGATGGCGTGGTGCTGATGCGTGAGGAAATCGCTTCGACCTACGCGGATCCGGAAGGCTCGCCGGTCGAAGATGTCACCACCGAGTTGGATGGCAAAGCAGTCGTGACCCAGCCCAGTTCCTTCGACCAGGAGACCCCTCTCGAAGAGGTCCCCTTGAATACGCTGGTCGGCTTCAACGTCCAGGATGTCTATCCGCTGGAGCAATCAGTCCTCAAGGCCGGCTTGTATCGCACCCGGTTCTCCTATCGTAAGGCCTGTTTTATGCGGCAAGCCTTCATTTTGGTCCGGGAGGCCGACGCCTTCCTGCTGGTCGGGCGGATGAAGAACAGCGCCTTCGTGGGCCTCAACGTCGCCTATGAATTCTTCGACGCCGAATCCGAGAGTGCTGAAGAATCCGAGGAACTGGATTTTTCGATGCTTTGACTCGTTCCGTCTGCCGCACGCAACGGTTTTGCGCCGTGCCAATGTTCTCGACCAAAGGGACGTCCTGTCGGGGATCCTTGACAGGGCTGCCAAAATGACGCCAAGTGCGAAACGGGCTTCGGCGAGAGCGGTTCAGAGCCGACCTGGGCGGACGATTTGAAAACCCGCTTCTATGGCTGCCTTGGCCTGTCCTTCATCGTGAGTCATCAAGCGTGAGACCCTCAATTCTTCCATCGCAGCCAAGTGCAAGCGATCCAGGGATCGGCAGTGTTTGTCGCCGGAATTCCGGTGCTGGCGCAGTGCCGTCTGGAACACCGCCCCCGGCAAAGCGCGAAACTCGAACGGCGTTTGGTTCTTCAGGATGCCAAACCGCGCCTCGGCTTGCCGCCATTGGTTTCGGGTCAGCATCCCTCCCGTCCAGTCGGCTTTCAATTGCACCAACGTCTCCAACTCCGCCAGCACAGACATGATGACCAGGGCCTCTTCGTTGATCGCGCTCCAAACGGCCTCGCTTAGCGGCTCCGGCCGCAGCACTTTGAGCAGGCAGCTTGTGTCGGCGTAGATCAATGGGCCTAGGTCAGTTTTCGGTCCGCCCGGCCTGCCGCCAGCCGGACATCACTGCTCGGAAAAACTTTCTTGCCAAAGACCTTTTTGATCCATCTCCGGTGTTCTTCGGGATTCCACCGCGTACGCTGGGTTTCCCGCTGCGTCACGCGCACCAGCTTGGCCACAGGCTCGGAATCGCGCGTGATGAGAATCTCGTTCTCGACCTGCAACGCGGCCTCCGCCTCAGGCCAGCGCTGCCTCAAGTCGTGGATAGTGATCGTCTTCATGGATATAGGGTAACATGTTTCACGTGCGGAACGCAATCCCGGTTTAGGAAGCTTGCGGAATCGGACACTGCATTGTATGAGAAATACGCCGAGTTCTTCAGCCGAGTGCGCGAAGCGCCGGAATTGAGGAAAGGACTGCTGCGAGAGCGCGTATGAACAAGATCAATGCCATCCTGACCCAGACGGTGGAGCAACTGGAGCGAATGAATGAGGCCTTGGCCGCCGGGGAAAAAGCTTCAAACTCCAAACTCCAAGCTTCAGGGAATCTACAAGCTTCAAGGGCCGGGGTTGTGGCTTGTGGCTTGATGATTCCCTGAAGCTCGAAGATTGATGGTTGGAGCTTTCTTTTTCTGTAACGGAGTTTGGGCGGGACTTGACACCTGCCCTGTCGTAAAACATAGTATTACATCATGGTTAAGACGATCAGTAAAGTAGGCAATTCGCACGGCATTATTTTTGACTCGGCGTTGATGGAATTGGCCCACCTCAAGGCCGGCGACGAGGTGAACGTCGAGGTTCACGCCGGCGGCACCATCACACTCACGCCCCTGCGCGCGCAACCATCGCGCGCGGAAATCTCCAAAGCCATCAAGTCCACGATGAAGGATTACGCGCGCACGATGAAGAAGCTGGCGTGAAGGCCTCGCCGGAAGATTGTTTCCACCTCACTGTGGAAATAGTGCGCGAGATTCATGCTGGGGCCATTGCACAGTTCGGCGGCTCCGATGGTGTGCGCGACACGGCCTTGCTGGAATCCGCCGTGGCCGCGCCTCAAGCGAGCTTCAGCGGTAAATCACCTTATGCCGACCTCCCGGAGGTAGCAGCCGCGTATTTGTATTACCTCTGCAGGAATCATCCGTTCATCGACGGCAACAAACGCGCGGCACTCGGCGCCTGCATCGTGTTTCTCCGCTTGAACGGGATCGAGCCGAGATCCGACGGGCCCGAATGGGAAGAGTTGGCCTTGGCGGTGGCGGCAAGCGCGATCGACCGTGACGAAACAACGACGCGGTTGAGAAAATTGTTGCCCGAAACCAAATAAACCATCGGCAGCATCCAGTTCGGTGTCGAAATAGCCTGGGTCAACGCGGCAGAGGCGAGTTTTGGGCGCTTCTGTTCTGCACCCTTCATTCTCCATTCTGCATTTGAAACGAACCGTGGTGGGTCGCGACGGTGCTGCCCCGTGCTCTGCGGTTTAAGAGACCGCTGCATCGCTGCAATGCTTGCAACCCGAGCGCGACACGAAGGCGGAATTAGCGGAGATAAGCGCGGATTAGCGGTTTGAAATCGTCGAGCATCGGCGTATCGCTCCCCGTATTCCGGTTTGGAAGACCAGCGCTGAGTACTGCTGGCCTGATTCCGATCGAAAATTGGAGGATCACTCTGGCAGAAACTTGTTCAGCTCGGCAGTGGTCATGGGGCGCTTAACAGACGATAACCCATGCCCTTCGGCCCGCAGAAAATCATTGATTCGTTGCTTTGGAGCTTTGCGCGGAATTGCTCAAACCGAACTTTCTCAGCTCACGGCGTGAAAGCTGGCGTTTCGCCAGGCAGAAGACCCTCTTACCATAAACATCGTTCGCCTGACTCAGGCTAATAAGCCGGCGCTCGGCCAAATCGAATTGCGTCGGCTCGTCACCTCGAACGAAGTTGGCCGGAAAAAACTCCACTGAACATTCAAACCAAATGCCATTCAACTGGCGCAAAAGCGTATTCTCGCTTAGCCAGCGCTGCGTCTTTGCGCGAAGCTCCGCCTCGTGGTCTCGCCGACGAGACCGCGGAAGCAACTGCGCTTCGCAAAGCAATCCGGTTTGCGGATGAACGTAAAAAGGCGCCCAGTGGCTGGCGTTTTCCTCAACTAGCTTGTCGTTCCCCTGCCAGCCCGTGGTGAAACACCAGACGCGACCGTCCCGCACGAAAGTGTGCCGCTGTACAAATTGCAGAAGATGAAGCTTAATGTGGTTGCGCACGACGCTATCGGGTTTGATAACCGCGCAAGCCTCGCGATACACGTCATCCCAAGGACGGCCCAATTGTGACCGAAGCCACCGACGCAGCGGCCCGAGATGTTCGCCAAACCATTTGCGGTCGCGGTGCGGACGGCGCATCCCTTCGGTCCTCGGCAGAAATTCGTCGCTAAGATTGGCGCGGCGGGAATGTTTTTCGCGGCCCCCGCCGTGCCGCGGCTTTTCGCAAATGACTTTGTGCATGTCTGAGCGCATAACTAACTTCAAGAGTTCATGTTTTTTATCTCAATTCTGTCCGGCTTGTTTATGGTGCAGAAAACAAGCAGGATGACTCTCCAATCATGTTCGAGAACCTTTTTGCCAACTCGGGGCTATCGCTGGAGCGGCTCAAGACTTTCCGGGAAATTGTCGCTGCGGGAGGCATCACCGCGGCAGCGCGAGAGGACTCGAATCGCCAAAGCCAATACAGCCGGCAGCTCAAGGAGCTGGAAAAGTATTTCGGAGTGGAATTGCTCAAACGCGGTCACGGGCCGGCAGAGTTGACTGACGCCGGGCAGCGCCTTTACGAAATCATTGGCCATACCCTTTCGGCTTTGGAGGAATTTCGGCTCACTTGCGCCGGCCAGCCGGTCGAGCTGACCATCGGCGCCGGCGAGAGCTTTATTCAATGGTTGCTGCTGCCGCGGCTCTCGGGCTTGGCGGCGGCCCATCCGAGGCTGACAGTGACCTTCCAGAACCTCAAAACCGATGAAATCCTGACCGGGTTGGTGGATGGATGCTTGGACTTCGGGGTGGTGAGCCGGTTCGAACCCCATCGCGCTCTGGCCTCCGCGCCTCTGGGCAAGCTCGGCTTTTGCCTGTTCGCGCCGGCCAAGCTGCTGCCGGCCAACCAGCGGCTCAAGCTCGGTTCGGACATCCTTGGCCAAATGCCGCTGGCGATGCTGGCGGGCAGCGCGGGCATCCGCCAAGCTGTTGAGAAGGAGGCGCAGCGAGCCGGGTTCAAGTTGAACGTGCGGCTCCGTTTCAGTTCCTATCCGCAACTGGCGCAGGCAGTATCGAACCTTGAGGTCGCGGCTATTATGGCCCGGCTCGCGGAATGCTCGTTCCGGACCACAACCGTTCGTGTCGTGTCATTGCCCTTTCTGAGTGCGCTGTCCCGGCAGGTGTGCCTCGTCTGGAATCGCAAGGTGGCGGAGGTCCGGCCGGCGGTTGCCAAGTATTGCCGCCTCCTGCCTCCCATGTTCCGGATGCAGGAGCGCTTAAGTTGAGCGTGCAGAGTGAAGGATCTGCATGTTGCGTTCGCTGCGCGTCTTTTCAATTTTCACTTTGCACTCTGCATTCTCCAGTCAAATGGCGCGGCCGCCAGCGCTGACTAAAGCAGGCGGCGGCTCGCGACTCTTTTTTTGCCCTGGCTTCGTGCAGGGCTTTGGTTCCACTGAACCTTTATTTCGTACGTATAACGATAAAGTAACCCACAACACACGGCCCGATGATTAGCTTCCGACGGCGCTCGCCATCCGTTCTTGTCCCGGACTTTACCGGCGCGTGGCGAATCGCGCCTGCTGACACCGCCCGCAGCCATTCATCGGACAAGAACGGCCATGGGAATGGTTGCCTTGACGGCAATCGCCCCTGGTTCACACTACGGCGGTTTGTCCGACCTTGTTGCCCGGGCAGGTGAGTTTGCGTTTGGGATGAACGATTTCTGACTCGTGCTTCTTGTCCCCGCGCGTTTTCGCAAAGCGCTCGGGACGATGGGGAGCCTACACGGCAGTAGTTCAGGTCTGTATGGTGGAGTTCGCAACCGGCATGAGTGTTTGGTCATGCTGGCTCCGCGAACAGGATCGACTGGCAAGGAACGACTATGGATGTCTTGACTACTGCTGCTCTATCCAGTTGAGCTACCTCGCTTATGCTTGGCAGGGGAGGGACGGATTTGAACCGCCAACCAACGTTCCCGATAACCCACAATCTACGGCCTGCGAAATATCACCTGCTCCTAAAGACTCAGCAGTGCATCTAAACTTACGTGTTCGTAAGGGTTGAACCTGAGCACATGGTCGTCTGATTGAAACGCAGGCACTGCGCCTGACTGGGCAGAAACAGCCGCTCTGCGCAGATCGCCCAACGCGCCCTTGGCGTAGTCGCCATTTTCCTTCACCGGCAGGAGGGCATCGCACAACTTGATCACTGTCGCATATTTCCCGACCTGAAAAGCATACAAACCAGCGGAGTATCCGCGGCATTCCGTATTTGACAGATCGTCAGCCAAATCGACGATTGGACATTTGATAGCCTTTTCAATGGCCTCCGCGGCCTGATCGGGTTTTCCCATTTCTTGATAGTAATAAGCCAGGTAAAGGTACCTGGAATAGCTCGGGTTGAAACCCGCCCAGCGAGCGAGTTCCTGCGCAGCGTGCTCATATCTCCCGCCGGCTGAATCGATGAACGCCAATGTGAGCCTGGGCCACCAGTGCTTTGGAAGATCCTCAATCGCTTTCAGACATGCCTCGCGCACTTTCGCACGGTCAAACTGAATGAGGAAGGCCACACGGCGCTGTTCCAGCCAAAGGGCATTAACCTCATCCTGTTTGGTTTTTGACAACCTGTCGTACTCGGCGAGAGTGTCTGCCACAAAGCTCGATACCGGAATCGTCTCTGAAGAAAGGGTGCTGAACGTCGAAAGCAATTTTGGATCTGAACCCTCACTGCAGAATGTCAGCATCCATAGGTTGGACTTCTCAGTAAAAAGGGGCTGGCGCTCTAAAGAGTAACCGTAATGGTGGAACCCGCCACCCATCATGATATGCGCGTTAGTTTCAGTGAGCCTGCTGAAACTTGTATCCAACTCGCGCACCGCTTTTGGCAGCCACGCATTTCCAACAAAACCTGTTGGAAAGATCGCCGACCCGGTTTGACAGTAAACAGCAAGCGAGTGACCGACCTGGCTGCAAACTTTCGGGCTCTGCATCTTCGCCTCCTGTCTCTTGATCTGATGAACAGAGAGAAAAACCATTGGAAATATCCTCAAGACGGGAAACGCGAAAAACGCCCCGATGAGTAGGACACAAAGCAAAACGGTCACCAGAATCCAGGGGAAGCCACTTCGCTCTTCACTCATATTGGCGCCATTAAAGGCGAGCACATCAAACCGTGCCATCCGCTCTTCCGCAACCATTTATCGAGCGACCACACCCAATGCTCATTGCCGACGGATAAAGGACGCACTGGGAATTAACGTGCTCTACCACTGAGCTACTCCGGCATCTGGTCTGCCAGCCGAAGCCAAGAGGCCGTACCACGAGGCCCACTTTCGCGAAAGGCACGGTGGGCGGCCTTCCCGTGCCGCACTCCTGCTGGCGAAGGCCGGAGCCGGAGGCCGGACTCGAACCGGCGACCACGCGCTTATCAAGCGATAACCCAATCCTGTGACCCGTCGAAATGGAACAGAATCGGGCAAGAGACTGCATGTGCCGCAGGCGGCGGCTTGCGAAGTTTCGCATCAAAGAGCGCTGAATCGCTGAATGGGATGATTGCTGACAATCCGGGGCAGTCCCGCCATACTATCTGCATGAACTCCGATCCTCTTGAACTAAAGGAAAATCAAACCGCATACCACGCCCGCTGGGAAGCGGTCGAGACCGTCAAGGCTCAGGAACTCGCCGCGATGACCGAGGAACGCGCCTGGCAGATCATCCAGTGGCTGGGCGCGGTGGAGGGTTGGCGCGACAAACCGGACTGGTCGGGTCTGGTAGAACAACAAGAGATCTTCCACAAAGGGCGACGACCGTGATTTACCTGCCCAAGGTGCTCGCGGCCGCGGGCGAGATTCAGCGTTTTTGCCAGCGACAGGGCTGGCGTTTTTGTTTCATTGGAGGGGTTGCGGTCCAGCGCTGGGGCGAGCCGCGGGTGACACAAGACGTTGACCTCACTCTGGTGACGGGATTCGGGAGCGAGCAAAAGTTTATTGATGCGCTGCTGGTAGAATTGAATCCTCGCCGACCCGATGCACGTGAATTTGCGTTGAAGCATCGGGTGTTGCTCGCCAAAACGCAGGAAGGCTTGGGCGTGGACATCGCTCTGGGAGCGCTGCCGTTCGAGGAGCGGACAGTCGCCCGATCAAGCTCATGGCAGCTTCCCGATGGCTCCGCACTGACCACCTGCTCGGCGGAGGACTTGGTCGTCCACAAGGCTTTTGCTGGGCGTGGACTGGACTGGACCGATGTCGAGCGCGTGCTCATCCGCCAATTTGGTAACCTGAACCTGGGCCAAATCCGCTCGGAATTGAAGCCGCTGATTGAACTCAAAGGCGAATTCGAATCACTGGACAAACTGGATCGGTTGATAGGCACTGTCGAACGACGCCTAAAAGGCAAGCCATAGGCGTGGCTGCCGAACTGTCATCTCCGCAATCGCTGCCGAGCGCGCGCCAACAGCTTGCGGACATCACCTTTGCGGTGCGGGGTATGGCGACTCCGTACTCCTTCGCGAATCAATGCAGCCAACTCTGGCGAATCTTCCTCCAAATCCGAGCTTCGCGAGTGGCAAAATGCACGCCGCAAGGCGTCACGGACAACCTCGCTGGCGCTGTTATAAAGTCCGCTCTTCACTTTTTCTTCGATAACTGTCTCCAACGTCCGTGAGCGAAACATTCATATCTTCAGGAAAACTGGATAGCAACAAATAGCAAGGTTTGTTACATCGAAATTGGCCAGCAAGCCAGGAATCGAACCCGAACCGGTTCCCGCCTTCGCTTGAGACGGTTCGCCCGCCTGTTTTGGAGATAAACTTCGGCCCATCGAAATTGTTGTACGGCCGGTTCAGGATTCATCGCGTCATCCGCTTGACGAGCGCGTCCGCCAGCCAGTCCCGCCTTCGGGTGGCGTGAGGATTCAGGCGCAGCAGCCGCGGGTTCCAAGCGAAGTGAAAATGGAAAACCTGGGAATCAATTTTCGGGATGTGAACCCGAACAAACGACCTCGAAGACTTACCGGGCGCAAGAAAGCCAGGGAGTAATGCTGCGACTCGTTCTCCCTCCATAGCTGTGCATGCCTCGAGGAAGCTTTCACACGCCAAACACGCCTCATACTCGGCAGACGAAAGCACGCCCAAGACTTCCAGTTCTTTTCTGGCTAGCACGAGTGGCAGTCGCTGCTCTTCAAAAGCCTGAGCCACCTTGGTCTCGCTGAGACGCAGAGCTTTTGGCACCCACAACTCCAGTTTCCATTCCCCCAAGGTCTTCGTTTGCAAGGGCCGGCTGAGCGCCGCGTTTGCGACCACGCCGAAATCCAGGGTCAATTCGTGCAGACGGCGCTCGATTTCTTCGTCACTGGCAGCCTCGGTGGCGTAGCTCGCCCCGGCCTTCTGCGAGAGAGTGCCGGAGAGCACCGGCAGCAGGAATTGCCGGATGAAGGTCGCACTCGCGCCGATACGGAAAGTCTGCTCCTCCGCCAAGCAGCCACGCTGAAAGTTCGATAAGCCCAGCATGAAAAACCGCGAAATGCGCGCCAGTTCTTTTCCGTTCGCCGTTAAGCGGCTTCCCTTGCCCTGCCTCTCAATCAGCCTGCTGCGAAAGAAGTTCTCCAACTCCTTAATCTGCCGGCTGTACTGGCTTTGCCGGACCGGATCACCATTGGCGGCCTTCACGATGCTGCCAGCGGCGCCGACCTCGAGCAGGGCCTTAAGGCGATCCAGCGACAGGCCACTCTCCGCAAAGAGTTTGGAATACATGACTGGCCAGTAATGTAAGCTGCGGTAATCCAACTATCAAGGCCGGGGCGGTTCTCGACATTCTCGTCGAGCAACTGGGCGTTCAGGAGACGCAGTTGACTCCGGACGCGAGGCTTGAGGAAGATCTCGGTGCGGATTCGCTCGATATCGTTGAAATCACTATGAGCGTGGACGAGCGGTTCAATATTTCGGTCCCCGATGAGGTGGCCGAAAAGGTCTCGACCGTGGGAGACCTCTTTGAAGCGCTTGCGGATCTGCTGGGAAAGCGGGAGCAACGGCTTGTGTGAAGCCATCAAGGACCGTGGAAATTTCGACCCTGAGCCAAATCGAAATGCTGAAGCCTGAGCCACGGCGGCTAGGGTGCCGGTAAGGACGCTTTCCACAGCGTCTCTGATCTCTCCCTGTCCCGGTTTCGAAAGTGGCACGCTGTGGAAAGCGTCCTTACCGCCGCCGTTACTGACCGGTCAGTCGAAATGGCAGTTTAACTCTTGCTTAACTTCCTCTTTAGCCATTCAGCGTAAGTCGCCTGCTTCATACTTCCCCTCGCAAGCGCCAAGGTCATCTCGACCACGAATTCTTCGGTCGCGGCAAAATTCATTCCATTCAATTCCAAGAAAGTTGCTGCAAGCATGAACCCTGTCCGCTTGTTTCCATCGACAAATGAGTGGTTCAGAATGATCGTCGAGGCGCTCAAGGCTTATCGGCCTGAGACGGTTTCGCCAAAGGCGCTGGTATTCCCCAATGGCATTCCTCGCGCATCGCATTTGAAGGTGGACGCCAAACGTAATGGCATCGCATATCGCGACGGCTCTGAACGCTACGTGGATTTTCACGCGCTTGGTCATACGTGGCAACTTTCCTTGTATCTTCCAGTGCGACGCGGTGGAACGTTTCGGGCCAAAATATTTAGTAGCAGGCTGCTTGGGATGGCCACTTGGACGCAATCGCTCTACTGGAGCTTTTTCTCAAATTCGAATACCAGAGGCGCGTGGCCGCTGGGCACCCGTTCGGGGACGAGGCTGCGGAAGTGCTCCGGCTGGGCCCGCTTATCCAGCAATCCATCTCGCACAAACTCGATCAGCGAGCGGAACTCCTGGTCTCCCAATCCGATTGGGGAGACCAGCAGAGGGTCGAGGCGCTCGAGGACTGGATCAATTGGGCCGCGGAAGACCATCAGATCGGCAGCGACGCCGGCATTGAGGGGATCATAGTTGCGAGCTGAGGAAAACACGTCCAAATGATGGCGGATGGCGTCTTCCAGGCGAGTGAAGCAACCATTGTGGAAAAAGGCTGGTTGCAAAGCGGCGTTACGCAACGGCGAGGTGCGAAACTTATACCGATCCTCGGCCAACCCAGTCACTTGTTCCAAGCCAAAGTCTTCGTCGGCTCCGGGACCATCGAAGGGAACATTGCCCACAGCAGGCGCGATTTGCGGCACGCCGATCACGTGCTCTTTGAAATCGCTGAACATCTCATTGGCTTGGCCCGACACGGCATGACACTCGACACAACGCGCTTTGCCGAAGAACAGCAGCGCACCTCGCTGTTGATTCAGGGTGAGCGCATTTTTATCGCCGCGTGCGAATTGATCGATCGGGGCGTCGGCGAATACCAACGTAAACTCGAATTCAGCGATGGCTTGGCCGAACATGTCGAAGGTGATATTCGCCCCTTGTGCAACTTCAGGAAATACACGACCAAAGAGTTCGCGGTAAACCGGCGTGGCGTTCAAACGCCTCAAAACCTCGGCGCGAATGGCGTAGTTATCACCTGGAAAATCAAATCCAGCCGCTTCGGTACGTTCTGTTGGCGGAATGAAGGCTTGGGCGACCAGCAAATGCGGGAGAT
>WNGQ01000539.1_pt1 | contig 39430 bp, 42 predicted proteins | sample 5407661 | NCBI WGS metagenome assembly WNGQ01 (sample SAMN13153382, study PRJNA577476) | soil metagenome | isolation source: 60 cm soil or saprolite under Garry oak tree replicate 2 | place: USA:California | collected 2016-06-15 | reverse complement strand
TAGTTTGTCGATCTCGAACCATTTCGCTTCTGAGACCGTAGGACCTGTCGATACGGTCATGCTTCGAGGAAAGGCGAGATAGTCGAAGATGAGATGCCAAGTCTCATTGTTTCCTACAAATGACTCGATCTCGACCAGCTTCAAAGTCGAATCGGTGATTCCAGCGTGTTCCTTCAGAATACGTTTGGCCGCCTGTTCTGGATGCTCCAAGTTATGAAGGTCGTCGTTGGGCAGGAACCAGCCAAGCTGGTTATCATGACCCGCACTATACTTGACCAGCAAGGCGGAACTATGATGCAGGACCGCGATGTGCGCGACCAGAGTGTGCTTACTGCATTCCAAGACGAATGTTGCTAAGCGTGAACGATGTTAATAGATTCGTAGTTCATTAAGTAGTTGGATTCATCATCTTGCCGAGCTCTTCCAAGCCCCCGAGAAATGCAGGAGTCATCGTTCGCAAGGCCACCAGGGCCGACGCCAACGCCGTTGTGGATCTGATCATCGGTCTCGCACAGTTTGAACGTCTGGAGCCCCCGGATCCAAAGGCCAAGGAAAGACTTGCCAAAGATATTTTCGACAAGAAGCTAGCGAGAGTTATCGTCGCTAGCATCGGAGGGAAGCTGGCTGGCTACGCTTTGTACTTCTACACCTACTCTTCGTTCCTAGCCCGCCCGACACTGTATCTCGAGGACATCGACGATCTACGTTTGTACAGGCTGAACCGAGATTCGATTCGTGCCTTGGGCGGACAGCCATCGAAAAAGCAGCGGTAAAGAGCGAGATTAGCTCTCATTCGATAACGTTGGGGGAGACCACGGTCTCTTCAACGCTCTCGGTGTCGCCGAAGAGGGTAGTCGGGCTATCGCCGGTTGCTGCTCGTCTCTGGTAGATCTTCGCGACCTGTCGGAATATGTCCGAAAGCTTCTCGGACTTCACCCGGACCTCTTTGCCGAGCTTCCGGGACAATATTTCCGCGCAGTGGTTGACGACCATTTTCCTTCCGGTCCCGAGAATCTCTTTCAGGGCATTGTCTAGCTCATCGATCCCAGCGGGAAGTTCTTTCATGTCCACGTTGTGTCTCCTCCTAGCATAGTGAAGGATCAGCTCGGCAGTAGCTCCCCCAAGGCTCTGAAACGCCTCATCCACAGACTCTCTAAGCTGCTTTGCCAAATCTGGCGGCAGGTGTACGAGGCGAAACAGGTTCCGATCGGACATCGACAAACCCCCACCCTCGCTGTATGTTCTTACAAGTGCCGTAACCAGGCCGGTCTACTCGAAGTTGCACGCGAGATGCGACCCGAACAATACTACTTTCAAACGATCGAAATTAGCAACTAGCTGTTAATGATTGGAGTCGTAGGTTCTGGTCGAAGATACAATATCATGTCTTGGACTAGAGCTGAGAAGCTAGGGTAGATCGAGTGATCGTTCGCGTAGCGTTCGAAGAATGGAAATAAGACATCTGCTTCAGGATAGTATTTCGGGTTAGGTCTGATCCCCTTCTTTTCTCGGTTTGACGGGTCTGGCTTGGCTAGAAAATCTCTGACGCTGAAGTAGGCCAGCATGTCCACGACCGTATGTGCTATTCCAAGTTGGAGACCCGCGCCTCGGAGGGCCTCCATGATGGCGTGCTGGGGAGTGATTAGTTCAGACAGCTCGTGAGCGAGGAGCTTTTTCTGAACCTCCATGTCAGGAAGGGCAGCCAGTCCGATACAGTCGTTACAGGCGAAGCCTCCGTAGAGACAGTCTACGTAGTGAACTTGGATCCTCCCGGTTTGCCAATGGGCCTTCGCCAGGTCTTTGAGCGTTAACAGGACCCGGTCGCTTGTTGATGCCCATTGAGACAAGAACTCGTACTTGTACTCCTCCAATCGTGGCCGAGTCTCTTTCCATATCTCGTCGAAGCCTGCGGCTCTACGCTGGCGAAGGTCTTGGAACACCTCTACGAAACTGCTATTGCTAGACAGAGATTGAAAGCCGCCAGTCTGGTCTCTCCTCATAAGACCTGTGGCGAACGTGTACCATTCGGAATCTGAGGAGAAGCGCCCGGTTTTCTGGAGCCTAAGACGGGTCTCATCGTTTCTAACTCGATGATGTTGCTCTTGGTAGGTCCGGTTTCCAAGTATCCCGCTAGCAAGTTCTGGGGGCATCAGGTCAGCGTAGAGGACGGAGAGATGGCAGAACTCATTCACGACCCTGGAGACTTCGAACTCGACTTTCGGCACCAAAGCAGACGTATCAGTCGAGGATGTGGAAGAAGATAGCCTTCAGAGCATCATGAAACTAATGGGAGCGCTGTCTGTCCTAGAACACTACAAAGCCGAACCAGAGAGCTATTCCTTGAGTTCTCGAATCAACTGCTTGGCTATCGTCAATCGCTGAATATCATTCGTCCCCTCGTATGTTTTTATGATCTGTGAATCTCGCAGGTACCGTTCAACCGGATACTCGGTCGCAACCCCGTAGCCTCCATGAATCATCATAGCAAGCAACGATAGCTTCTCAGCAGTCTCGGTCGAGGTTACTTTCGCGATAGAGGCTGCCTTCACAAACTCTTTTCCCTGATCTTTCAGAGACGCTGCCCAGTAGGTCAAGAGTCTAGCTGTGTGCAGTCCCATTGCCATCTCAGCCAGCTTGTACTGGACTTGTTGGAAGTCGATGAGGGGCTTGTCGAAGCTGATCCTCGTCTGCGCGTAACTGATAGCGGCCTCGTATGCTGCCTGAGCGATGCCCACGCCCTGCGCTGAAACGTCCACGCGGCCCCGGTCGTATGTCTTGACGCCGATGTAGAATCCGTCGCCTTCTTTCCCAATGAGATTGTCTGTTGGAACCTTCACATGGTCCAGAATGAGCTCTGAGGGTTGAGAGCCGCGCAGTCCCGTGGTCTCGATATGGTTACCGACTTGGAACCCCTCAGTTCCTCTCTCTACTATGAACGCGCTGAGACCCTTGTGCCGTTCCTTGCTGCTCGGAGCAGGACTGGTCCTCGCGAAGACAAGGTAGAGATCAGCAATCTCTCCGTTTGTGATGAACGTTTTTCGCCCGTTGATCTCCCAGTGGGTCCCGTGCAGTTTTGCCGTGGATTTTATCCCTGCTACATCGGACCCTGCGCCAGGTTCGGTCATTGCATGTGCTCCGATCTTCTCCCCTGAAACCATTGGGATGAGGAAGCGTTTCTTCTGCTCTTCCGAAGCCCACTCGTTCAACGGTTCAGAAACGAGATGGCTTGCGACAAACACGGTAGAACATGCGGCTGACACGCGTGCAATCTCCTCAAGGGCGATGACCATTGAAAGAAGGTCGCCTCCAAGACCTCCGTACTCTTCCTTGTAGTTGATAGCGGTCAGACCGACGCCCGCGATCCGCCGCAGCAGGTCTCTTGGAATCTTGTTAGCTCGATCAATCTCAAACGCGACAGGACGAATCTCTTTCTCAGCAAAATCTCGGACCGTATGTCGGAGACTCTCATGATCCGGAGTCAGCTTCACTTCGTAATCAGCAGAACGAGGCATCATGGTACTCGTCAAATCGAAATCAACCGCCGCTGGTCGTGAAAGCTAGTCATTCCTTTAAACTTTGAACCTAGACCAGGGCTCAGTCCGGACAGGTAGACAAGCGAGTGACAAAGTTCATCCAAGTACTGACGACAGTAGACAGCAAAGGAGCCGCCGATAGGATTGCTCTCAACCTCCTCCATGAGAGGATCGCGGCCTGTGTCCAAATCATAGGTCCCATCGACAGCAAGTACTGGTGGAAGAGCCGGATAGAACAGAGGAGAGAATGGCTCTGCATAGCCAAAGCTCGAGCGAATGACTATCGAAAGATAGAAGCCACTATCAAGATGACCCATCCATACACTGTCCCTGAGATCCTGTCCATTCCCGTTTCAAACGGTAACACGGACTATCTAGAGTGGGTCAAAAGCGAGACGAGCCGCAACACTAAGCCTGGAAAGAAACACCTTAGAATCTGACGTTCGTAGGGCGCGCGACCATGATGCCATCGACGATATTGCAGGTCCGTCCTGCACGCCCGAGAGACCTCCTCGCCTGCGCCCGCGTATGTGTACGCTCGATACAGGATTTGAACCGCCGCCTAGGGAAACCGCCCCTCCAGACCCACGCGAGAGATCTGATTCCGTTCATGCGGCATGCGCTGAGAACGGATCCTAGAGGCTTCCAGGTCGCAGTCTCAGAGGGGAAGATAGTCTGCTACCCCATCACAATCCTCCGAGGAAAGACACATTTTCTCGCGCAGTTCTTCTCGCTCCCCCGGGTCCAGAGCCGGGGCATTGGACGGAAGATCCTGACTCGCGCGTTCGAGGAGCCTAGGCCGCCACGAGATGCAATCCGCTGTCTCGTCGCATCACTCGATGTACGAGCAGAGTCTCTATACATGAAATTCGGGATGCAACCACGGACAATCATTTACCATCTCGTCGGAAAACCATTGCAGACAACTGCACATGGCGATCTCGAACTTAGACAGGTCGGCGCGACAGGCAAATCGACAAGGCGGTCTCGGGAAATCGCGGCCAGATTCGACGCCAGGCTCAGAGGGGCCCGCAGGGATGTGGATCAGCGATTCTTCATGACGGCTGCCCCCGGATCGCGGTTCTTCGAGGCCCAGCGGAAAGGACGTACCGCAGGATATGTTGTCATCCGTGAAAACGGCGCGATTGGCCCGGCAGGGATTGTTGACGCGTCTCTAAGCGGAGACCTCCTCGCAGCTTCCTTGGAAAGAGTACACGAGCTCGGGTCGGAGAAAGCCTTCGTCTGGGTTCCCGGTCTTAATGCAGGCGCGGTTCGAGCTGCATTCGCAGCGGGCCTCAAAGTGGACTTTTTGACCGTGTGGATGGCGGCGGCGCCCATAGGGAATCTGGAGACTTACATCCCATCTGGCGGCGTCCTCTTCTAGAAGAGAACAATGATCAGGATCTTCGCATCTTAGCCAGAGAATTGATTCGAGGAGGGCGGATTCACAACCATGGTGGGGCGGGTGGGATTTGAACCCACGATCACCTGGGCCCGAGCCAGGTATCTTAGACCAAGCTATCCCCACCGATGTGTGGTCTGGACCACCGCCCCTAGGGAGGGGCGAATGAGTTTGGTGCACAAATAAACCATTCAGCGCAAACACAAAACCATTGACAACGATGTCTAGTTCTCTAACTAGCCATTCTGGACAGTATCGGATGACCTGGAGTCTAGTCCAGTCTATCTCGATCTCTTCGACCCGGTCTCTTTCACGGCTCCGTTGAAGTATTGGCGGATCAGCTTCTCGAAGAATATGCTGAAGCCCCCGGTCCTACCGTAGTAGAGTTTGTCGACCTCAGTCCTCACAAGCTCCTCGGCTTCATCCGTCAGAGAGATCATTACTTTTCCCATGGTAGCTCAAGACTTCTAAAGATAGCCCCACTTCCGGTTTTATGGTTATCCCCTCTCCCTGGACCTTTCACGGGCAAAGAATAAGAATCCAAACGCGGAATATTGCGGCTCAGAGCCTTACAAGGAAAAACCCTCCAGACTATCCCGCATTCCGAGCTAGGGATGGAATGGACTGGCGAGATCCACGCTAGTTTCGCGTTGAGCCAGTACTCCGAGTTATCCAGAAATGTTTCGAAAGGAGTCCCGAGACGTCGGTCTTTTTGTCGCACTGTGTTAACCTGACCGTTCGAGCGACACCATAATGTTGTTAATGGCATCCTGGCTAGCCTCTAATCTAAAGCGTAGGCGCGACTCTTTTCGTCGGTTCCGGAACTGGTCTAGGCTCTGATAAGCTTGAAATGCACAGCTCAATCTCGTCTCTCGGAATCTCCTTGAGCACGATCAGTGCCGATGATTACTTTGACAGCGTCCACCGAATAGTCTCCCTCCTCGACGAAGAAAACGTGACGATTCTCAGGACGATGAAGCAGCACGGGCCCAGAAACCTGCTAGAGATTGCTCGAAAGTCTAAGCTGCCATACACGACCGTCTACAACCGCGTTACAAAACTCGAGAATCAAGGAGTCCTGAAGACCTGGGTCTATCCGAATTATCCAAAGATTGGTCTGAGCCGTGCAGTCGTCCTGGCAACGCCCCACCCGGGAAAAGAGGTCTTCGCAAGAGAGGCGTTGAAGGTTCCCGGGTTCTGGCTGAAGATTGCGCGCTGTCTAGGAGACACGAACGGGTACTATTCGCAGCATGCGATTCCCACCTCGAACAGGCAAGACTTCGACCTATACCTGGCACAGCTCTTGGAGCGGGGAGTGATCAAGAACTATCGTATCTTCTGGCTGGGCGAGGCCGGTTTTCCCTTGACGAACTTTGACTATTACAAGCCGAAGGACAGTTCCTGGAAGTTCGACTGGAAAGGCTGGCTCGAAAAACTGACCACCAGCCGAGCAAAGCCCGAGACGGGCAGACAGACGAATTCTCAGCCCAACCAGTTTGACAAGAGAGACCTCATCATACTCAAGGAGCTCACGAAAGACGCGAGAACGACCCTGGCAGATCTCTCGAAACTGCTAGGTCTTACACTGCCCGCGACAAAGTACCGGTTCGACAAACTCGTCGCCCGCGGACTCGTCCAAGAATACGTAATAGACCTCCTGCCCTTCGCTCCCCAAATATCCAAACTACTCGATGTGCGTCTAGATTTCAAGGGCGACGGGTCCATGCGTGCAGTTGAAATCGCCTTGTCGGATCTCCCGATCGTCCAGAGCTACTCGCTGATAACTGGGCTGAACTCGATGACTGTCAGACTGTACCTTCCGATGGTCGAGATCAGCAACCTCTTCGCCTTCCTCTCATTGCTCGTATCGAAGGGAGTCCTCACCAACTACTCCTATCTCATCATCGACCCTATGACGATTCAGTCGCAGACCTTCTCGTACAAAGAATACAATGATGAGACTGGCTGGCACTATGATAGTCGAGAATACATGAAGACAGTAGACAATCTGATGCCGAAATGGAACAAGACGGACATTGAACCGAACTATCAGACTCTGCCCCCACTCTCAATCCAGCTATAGTCACTAGACTAGCGCAATAGTCTCGATAAGGGCTCATAAGCCTCTGAAAACCATCTCAGTTTAAAAGCGCCGAGACATTACGTTTCCCGGTTCCTTTGCAGCAGGTCGAATCCGGAACGATGGCACTGGTCGTCGTCGGATACGAGACGAAGTTTCATGAGCCATTGGCCATGGAGCCGGGCGATAAGTTGAGGATCGTGAAGAGGAGGGACGATGAATGGCTCGGATGGGTGTTGTGTCAAGCCGAGAGTGGGAAGCAGGGCTGGGTCCCGGAGAACAGCCTCAAGATAGACTCTGAAAATGCTGTTGCGCAGCAGACCTATACTGCACGCGAAGTGTCTGTGATGGAGGGCGAGATTGTCCGGATAGAGAAGGCCGAGAACGGTTGGGCCTGGGTCACGAACATGACGAATGAAACAGGCTGGGTCCCGCTAAGAAACCTGAAACTCGTCGAATAGTACAACTTGCCTCCGGTCGCAATTTGTGTAGGCCTAGATCGCAGGACCTGAAAGAAAAGAGAATCGGAAAAAAAGAGACGTTTGGCCTCCCTAGGCTAGACCGCGGGGACTTCGGGCCGGGTCTTGGCTGCGAGGGTTACTCCGAGTTGTTTCAGTAATCCGACTTGGTCGTAGAAGAGTCTCTCTTCGACAATCTCGCCATTCTTCCAAGTGGCAACGGTGCAGAACTCAAGTTCGAACTTTTTGTTGGTAGCGGGAATAATTTGTCCGTCTGGAACCATGAACGGGCCAACGTTCGTGCCGGTCCACCGAGCCACCGAGCAAGTGTAGTTGTCGTTGCCGAAGAAGATCTTGTAGGGATGGTTGTCGAGACGGTTGTCAAACGCTTTGAAGAATTCTACCGATTCCTTGTGATGTGCATGTCGTCCCATCGTCGGCTGAGGCTGGCCTGGCCAGTAGACGGCCACGTTTTCCGCGTGACGTTTCTTGAACGTTTCCCAATCCTTCGCGTTCCACGCATCGTCCAGGGTCTGAAACAGTCGCATGTTTTCCTCAACACCCAATTGAACAATTCACCTCAATGATGTCTCTCGGTCGAGTTACGAATATAACACTAGATTACTGTACTGGCCTGCCGGGCAGAGGTTCTACTCGCCCGTACCTTACTCAAGTTTTTTAGTGTAAATAACACGCTTCCCCGGACGGAGTCTCTTCTTTGCAGCGTTCATACGAGCGTTTCAGCTCTGAAGTTCTTGACGCTGCCTCCGCTCCCGTCCGCCTGCACGTCCTCAAGCTCCTCGTCTCGAAAGGTCCCCTACCCTATACTGAGATCATGTACGAGGTGAAGCTTGATCCCGTGCGGGACGCTGGCAAGTTCGTCTACCATCTCAAAACGCTCCGCAAAACCGGTCTGGTCGCGATCGAAAAAGGCACGAAAAAGTACAGCATAACCGAGCTTGGAAAGTTTCTCGTCGAGTTCTCCCGGGACCTGGAAGAGTACATTGCGGTCAAACGGGGCAGAATGTTCGTCCGCACCTCCCGCATGACCATCGACGAGTTCGACCGCACCCGGATAGCCCGGTCGCTCGTCTCAGAGGCGGGAATGCCTCAGACCCTCGCGGACGAGGTCGCCGCAGAAGCCGAAGACAGACTCCTCAAGTTCGGAATAGTCCACCTCACCGCCCCACTCATCCGCGAACTAGTCAACATAATTCTGATCGAGAGGAAGCTCGAAGAGTACCGCCACAAACTCACGAGACTAGGTTTACCAGTCAACGATGTGACGGTCCTGCTCAGGGATGCTGGCCAGAAACAGCTCGACGCGAGCTGGGTCCAGAAATCCGCGGGAGAGAAGGTCACAGAAGAATATGTCCTGCTGAACAGTCTTCCTAGAGCCACAGTCGACGCACACCTCTCAGGCCAGATACACCTAGAGGACGCTTCCTCTTGGATTCTGAAACCAGGCATACTCTTCCACGACACCAGTCTACTTCTCCACACCGGCCTTCCAGCCACCAGTCCTCCACCCTCCTTCGAAGACGCTCTAGAATCAATCCTGAAAATCGTACGAACAGCAGAACGACAAGTCTCGACAGAACAGGTTCTAGACCATTTCAACATCACACTAGCACCATTCATTAGAGGACTTCCACGCCAGCGCGTCCAAGAAACCCTCAGACGATTCATGTACAACCTCAACTGGGACGGCTTCTCTAACACAATACCAGCCAAGGTCACACTGGGCATAGACTATCAGATCAACCGTAGTCTCGAGAGTCGAGAAGCCATAGGCCCCAACGGCAAAAAAGAGGGAGTCTACAGCGACTTTTCGAGAGAAGCAGAAGAATTATTCACAACAATAATTGACGCAAGCTTAGACCTGAGCCGCCAACAGCCTCTCATCAACCCGACCATTATTGTGCGGACCCCTAGCGAGAAGCTTGAGCCCACCGATGGGCTCTTGGACATGGCCTTCGAGAGTTCCGCGAAATACTCAACCCCCAACTTCTTCATACAATCACCCGAACAAAACCAGTCCATCTCATCAGAAGGATCGACTCTTCTCGAAGACAGAGACGGGACAAAAAGAGCAGGAGCGATTGTTGGAACAGTCCAGCTCGGCGTGCCTAGAGCCGCCTACGAAGCCTCCGGGAAGGACGAGAGACTCCTCCAGACAGTTCAGTCTGCCACAGTCGAAGCCGTAAAGGCCCTCCAGCTTCGGCAGCAAGCCATCAACGATAGAATGTCCGAGGGAGTACTGCCGCTCCTCTCATGGCAGACAGACGGAGGATCCTACTACGACTCGAGAAACTCTCAGGGAGAGATAGGCCTGATGGGACTCGCGGAAGCGGTGAAGTATCATACTCAAAACGAGATCTGGGAAAAATCGAGCCTAGCGTTCTCGGCGAAGATCATAGAAGCCGCCAGGCGAGCCGTCGCCGAGGCCGACGCTCGCGATATCAGAGTAAGAATCGGCATCCATGCCTCGCCCCAAGCCTCAGCCAGACTAGCATCGATAGACGCGGAAAAGTACGGGTTCTCAACAGTCGTCTACCAGGGCTCGAAAAAATATCCTTACTATAACGACGTGCCCGTCATCCCGCTCACAAAGAAAGTCGCAATGTCAACCCGAGCCTCGGTCGAGGGAGAGCTACAGAAGACCTTCGACGGGGGTTCGATACTCCCGCTAATGGGCGGGCAGAAGACTGACAAGTCAAGCCTTGTCAAGACCTCGAGACAGCTGGCCGAAGCTGAAGTTCGATACTTCACCTTCTCCTCTTTCTATTCTCTCTGCAAGAGATGCTATAAGACCAGCTTCGGTGTCCGCGGGAGATGCGACAACTGTGGCTTCGAACACCTGACCATCCTGGCGAAGCTAGGGGGCAACATGCTACCTTTGGACATGTTGTCCGATGCGCGGAAGCGAGACTTGGATCATATCATCGTCTACGACTTCTCCTAGCCTGAGCGAATCAACACCTAATATCCCATTGCAAGTCTGCATCGTTTAACTCGGAGGGTCAAGCGTGACTCTCGCCCAAAGCATAACACTGACCAATCTCGAACTGACCCGGTTTTTCATCGCACTCATCCTACTCCTTTTCTCGGCTCACCTCTGCGCCCTTCTCTTCGACAAGATCAAGCTCCCGCGGGTCATCGGAGAGATTTTCGGAGGCCTACTTCTAGGCCCAACCGTCTTCGGCTACCTATTTCCTGCCACGGAGAACTGGATATTCTCAGCATACCCTTCCGAAGGCCAACTACTCTTCTTGATATCCGAGTTCGGACTAATCCTCCTAATGTTCGTCTCGGGAGTTGAGATTCACGGGACGTTCAGCCGTGAAGACAAGCGTACTGCCGTATCCTTCCTTCTCGGAGCAACAATTCTACCATTCCTAATCGGACTGGCTGTCTCGAGAGTACTGGATTTCAGCTCGTTCGCCGGTCCAAACAGTAACTCACTGTCACTATCACTCATCATCGGGATTGCTGTCGCGGTCACTTCGATACCGGTCATCTCGAAGATCTTCCTCGACCTCAAAATAATGGGAACCCGCTACGCTAGGATTGTTCTTGCAATCGCGACCGTCGAGGACAGCATTCTCTATGCGGGGCTCGCAATAGCCACAGGCGTCGCCGGGGCTTCAGTACCCTCCATAACGACGATAGCCAGCGTGATCGTCCTCACCGCTGTCTTTCTCCTCGGCGGACTGTTCCTCGTTCCCCGCGGCCTCCGATGGCTCAGCACTTCAAGAGCCAGAGTCCTCATGGAAGCGTCTCACTCCAGATTCTCCCTCTTCCTCCTCCTCGTCTTCGTCGCAACAGCCGCTCTGCTCAACGTCAACATAGTCTTCGGCGCCTTCCTTGCAGGCATAGCTATCGGAACCGTCCCACAAGACATGTTCGCAAAGGCCACTGGAAGCATCAGGAAAATCTCCCTAGCACTCTTCACCCCAGCATACTTCGCAATCGTCGGCCTCGAACTAGACCTCATTCATCAGTTCGACATTGCCATCTTCCTCGGTTTCCTGATCCTATCCTCTGGTCTAAAAATCGCCGGCGCGCTAGGAGTTGGCAAGCTAATCAGGAAAAGCTGGTTATCCAGCGCCAATCTCGCGATCGGCCTGAACGCCAGAGGGGGACCGGGAATCGTCCTCGCGACAATCGCCTTCAGCGCCGGACTGATATCTGAACCATTCTTTGTTGCTCTCGTCCTCATAGCCATAGTGACATCCCTAGCCACGGGATACTGGCTGAGATACAGGCTCGCCAGGGGCTTGCCTCTCCTTGAAGAGAACCAACCTGCTCGAATGAGCGGTTCATGACCATTTGGCCTCTCCCTCTCGAACCCATCGTCCTTACTGGTCTGCCAGAGTTTTTTGGGCCAGACTACAATGGCAGCTTGGCTGCCTTTTCCTCGTCTTGGAACGCCCTGGCTTCTACAATGAAATACCTTGTGATTGCGAGCCTAGTCCTTGTCATACTCGGCATTGTCTGGCGAGGACAGATTGAGCGCGCCTCGGCATGGATACAGATGTTCATCAGTTTTGGACTAGGCTGTTGGATGCTAATTGTATCGGTAGGAGTTGGTTTCATCAGCATCGACTTTAGGGCACTTGATCCGGCGACGGGTCCGGCCCGAAATGTCCTTGCCATCGGCCTCTTGATTCCAGTCTTGAGTTTTGTCAGCTCTTTGGCGTGGCTGCTCTGGGACGGTAGACACAGACTCCAAGCAAGCGGCGAACTTTCAGAACGCGAGATTCGCCGAAGACTGTTCGAAGAGACAAGTCAGTCTCTCACCTCTGCGATTGTGACACCGCTTATGCTCATGTTTGGAGGATTGCTGATCGTTTCGACATCCGGCGCTCTTCAGATAGTCGCGGCCGGCGTGCTCGCCCTGAGCATACTGGTCGCAATCCTACAGGTATCATGCCAAAGAAAGGTCTGAAGCAGAGCTTGTCAGAGCGCCCCGAGGACTAGTCCCAGGAGTCCCATTCTCAGGACTACCCCGTTTCCGACCTGCTGGAAGTATTTCGCGTGACTTGTGGAGTCGACGCTGGAGTCCACCTCATCGACCCGGGGAAGAGGATGCATGACGATCGAACTCTTTTTGGTCTTGTTCAGATCCTCGCCTACGAGTCGATACGAGCCTTTGACCTTCTCGTACTCTTGCAGATCCGCGAATCGCTCCTTCTGAACCCGGGTCATGTAGATAACGTCCAATTCCCGCAAGTGGTCCTTGAGTGATGACGTCTCGGTGACGTCGATCTTCTTCGAAACATCCTCGGCCACTTCTTTTCGCATCTGTAGAATGTCTGGAGAGATCAGGACCAGTTTCACTTTGTAGAGCGACAATGCGTATGCGAGCGAGTGCACGGTCCGCCCATATCTGAGGTCACCAACCAATCCAATCGTCAGACCGTCTACGGTCCCCATTTCCTTCCTTATCGTGTAGAGATCCAAGAGAGCTTGGGTCGGATGCTCCTCAGACCCCGACCCCGCATTGATTACAGGGATAGAAGCAAACTCCGCAGCCATACGAGCCGCCCCTTCCAGGGGATGTCTAATCACGAGTACATCGGCATACTTCTCCGTCACCCTGACGGTGTCAGCTAGATTCTCTCCTTTCTCGACAGACGTGCCCTTGGTCTCCGCGAATCCCAGTGCCGTTCCGCCTAGTCTAGTCATGGCCGACTCGAAGCTCAATCGTGTCCGAGTGCTCGCCTCAAAGAACAGGGTTGCCATTATTCTGCCATGAAGCATATCTGACCCCCTCTTTACGAGAGGCTCCATCACTTCCGCAATGTCCAGAACGTGATCGATCTCTCTTCGAGAAAAGTCGCGGATTGAGACAATGTCACGCCCAGCGAACGAGGGGCTTTCAGACATGGCTCCAAGCGACCCGGTTCTGGGAAGAGGTCTATAACACTCTTTGCGAAACGAGACTGAAAGCCTTGCGAGTCGTGGCCGCGACCTCTGACATGTTCCTTCAATCGCGTATAGCGGAGCTCGCGAATCAGACGGGTTCCGATCCTTTCTTCGCAACGGGACCCGACCAGCTAAAACGACTGGTAGCTGAGAGCCGAGCCGAACTGGTCATCCTAGACCTGTCCTCAACAGAGTATGATCCGTTCGCCGTTGGGCGTGAGCTGAAGACAAAGTTCAACACTCGTCTCTTCGGCCTGTTTCCTCACGTTAAGACTGAGCTGAAGAAGAGGGCTGACGAGGCGGGATTCGAGTATGTAGTGCCAAACTCGAATTTTCTCTCAAGCCTGAGACGAGTCCTGCTCGAAAGAGCTGACGATGAGTGAGCTGGATCCTCAGAGATCTCTGGTCGACCCTCGAAGCAAGACGCGACGAGTATGCAGCCCTCGTAGACACTAACAGAATCCGAGCCTTCGAAGTCGTCAGCCGAATCGCTTACGAGGTCGGACAGAGGTACGGTGTCCTTCTACAGCTCAACTTTCCGCCGGGACAGTACGGGCCCCGCCTCAAAGACCTCGGGCACAGAGACCTATCCATGCTGGTCCAAAGAGGAACGGACAAGTTTGAACCAGTCTCTGAAAACGAAGTCAAGAGAATGTTCGAACCGCTAAACCCGAAGAGCTTCGAGCCGCTGAAGCGCGGTCAGGAAGGATTCAAGGCTCAGCTCACGGAGGGCAGGATCGACTGTCTCCCGGGCGGGGTGCATCTCTGGTGCGAGATCACTACGGAAATTCTAGAAATTCTAGATTGGCTTTTCGCAAACGCGTATGGTTTAGGCCCGCCTAAGCGATCTGAGTAGCTCGCGTGGGCCGAGAATGGCCGACTCTCGTTTATCGTAGTTTCGTTTCGTCGAGAATCAATTGTCGGTCAGAGGCTTCAAGAGATGACTGCTCTCCGCGAGTCGCGGTCCGGCCAGTCGCTGTAAGAAGGGACCTGCCAATGCAGTCACGAGCACTGACAATCCCACAAGCGAAAAGACGCTCGTGGTAATAATACCTGTTGCCAGTGCAAACTGGCCTATGACGAAAGAGAATTCGCCCCTCGGCACGAGCCACGCGCCAAACGACCGAGGATTGATCTCTGAATTGTGATAACTCAAGGACAATAATCGTCCAATAAGAAATCCTCCCAAGAACTTGCCAGCCATTACGAATATGAGGGCAAAAACGATAGCGGCTCCGAGTGCTGCGGCCGAGAAAGGATCGATGAGGCTCCCCATGGATACAAAGAAGAGGACGATGAAAAGATCTTTTATCGCGGAGAGTTTCTCTGTCAAGAACCTTGACTGCTTTCCCCGTATTGAGAGACCGATCGTGAAGGCTCCAATCCCGGGAGAGTATCCTAGAACAGCCGCTAGCACGGCAAAAACAAGTCCCAAGCCGAGACCGAAGAGAAACGGTATCTCTTCCGACTCCAGCTCGTAGGAGCTCAGGTAGTTGATGGCCGCTTGAGCAAAGTATCTAGCAACCAGATAGGCGAGAACTAGTAGTCCGACTCCTCCTAGACCTATCTCAACTACTCGGAGAAGCTGTGCAGAGGCCGTGATTCCAGCGCTGGTGATGGTGGAGAGCAGTATGAGGAATCCTACTGCCACGATATCCTCGGATATCATTAGTCCGACTAGGAATTTCGATTCTTCTGTTCGAAACATGCGCTTTTCTAGAATTATTTTACCGACGATCGCGGTGCTGCTGATACTTGCTGTCATCGCGAAAATGATGGACCAGATCAGGGTCAAACCGAGAAGGTAGGAGGCGAGTAGACCGAAGGCAAACGCGACAGCGACCTCCATTAGGGTCAGCGGAACAACTTGTTTTGCGATCCGGCGCAGTTCAACTGGGTCAAGTTCTAGACCTATGATGAATAGTAGGAGAACTATTCCGATCGAGGAGATTTCTCCAATCAAAGTCTGATCCATTACCCATCCCAGCACGTGGGGTCCGACGGTCATTCCTGCAATGATTTGTGCTGAAACGATCGGCAACCGGAGCCTGATAAATAGGAGGCTGAAACTCAATGCCGCGACAGCCAATATGCCTAAGTCGAGTAGGAAGACTGTTTCGTTGGCCATTGGCGTATCGCGATTTGCATCTCGATATTTAGAAAAGCCTAGGTCCGCCGTACGGAGGCGAACGAAATTCTATGAATTCACCTCATCGCGCGGTTCTCCAGTAAATAGAAGACTCTTCTCCCAGCATCACCAATAGCAACGTCTGTTACCATGTATCCTCTCTGGAAGTAATTCTCGAAGATCCTCCTAGCATGTAATGTCCAAGTGTTGGCTGCTCTTGCGCTCGCATCCCTGACCCTTACAATGCTGCTAGGAATCTCTACCAGTAATCTCTTCTCACTCAGATTAAGTCTAGCGGATGAGGGAACCCGGAGCCGGGAATGAATCTCACGTGTTTGATTGACTGGCTCTGCTCTTTCACATAATTCCTCATTCAATGAGCCTGGTCCAAGGCGATCTCCCATCCTCTCTCTAACTCTCTTACTCTTGACATGCCATTCAACCTCGAAACGGTCAGTAAATCTTCCGCGATTTAACGAATCATCCAGCTGACCATACAAGTCCCTATGGTAAATGCGGCAGATGGTGCCTAGTTTTCGAATGTTGAAGTAAGCATTCCCGGCCTGAAGCGGGTCGTAGGTCCAGCGGACAAGCCCTTCTCCTCTCTTCATCACGTGTTCCCGCTGAGCCAGCTTAAGCTTGAATCCTATGCCCTTCGACTGGTACTCCTTGGCCACACCAGTGATGTGAGAATAATGGTACGGTCGACCCTTGTCGACACCCGTAATCCCGAAGAGAACTCCCACCATCCGACGACCATCGTAAGCGCCGAGGACCAGACCCCCATGATGTTGTGCAGCAATCAATAGATGAGACGGAATAGTACTGGAGGCGTCTTGGCCCCACGCACTCTTCTGAACCTTTACTGTTTCCTGGAATTGTTCAGGTCGTGAGAGTGTAACGATGCGGATCAGGTTACGATTCCTTTGCCTAGGAGAGGATCTTTGCTAACTCGCTGACAATTCCTTCTTTGGCGATGTCTCTCTCTTGTCCGGTTCTCATATCTCTCAGCCGGACCTTGCCTTCTTTGACCTCTCTAGGGCCAACGATTACGACAACTCTTGCCCTAATGGTTGCGGCGTATTCCATCTGTTTTCTCAACTGGCGTTCTTTCAGATCTCTGTCGGCTCGAATCCCGCCCTCACGTAGGGTCCGCAGAACTTCTATCGCTTCTTTCCGGACCTCGTTATTGGCTGTGACCACGAACACTTGGCAGTTCTGGTCCGTGTCTGGGAAGAGTCCCTTCCTCTCCAAGGAGAGCATTAGCCGTTCGAAGCCTCCCGCCACGCCTGTCGCGGGCATGTCCCGCTTCCCATAGATCTTGCACAGCTTATCGAAACGGCCGCCGCCAAAGACAGCGCCCACATCCTCGCTGGCGTGATCGTAGCCCTCGAAAACTATCCCGTCATAGTAGCTTATGCCCCTGACGATTCCCAAGTCAATCCTGACCTTGGACAATTTTCCGAGCAGTTCAACGTTCTCGATAGTTTTCGACAATTCCTCAACTCCCTTGTTGATCATGTCATTCTTGGGAAGCTTGTTCTGCAAGTCTGGCAGAACCTCGTCAGGCCTTCCAGCGATATCAGCGAACCCCATGACGCGTTTGACCTTGTCCTTCGACAAACCGGCTCGTCCCAGTTCGGCGCTAGAAGCTTCAGGCCCCTTCCTCCCCATCCCGTCAATTATTCGCAGCATTCTCTCTAGCTGTTCTTGTGATCGAATGTCAATTGCTTGTAGAAATCCTTCAGCCAGCTTCCGGCTACTGACCCGCACCTCGTGATCCTTCAACCCTACCTTGTCGAGTATGTCCGATCCGAGCGAGATTATTTCCGCGTCAGCGGTCGACTCCGCTACTCCGTAGATCTCAACGTCCCACTGTGTGTGGTACCTGTATCGGGCGAACTGGGGCTCGTCGTAGCGCCAGACTCCGCCGATGCATCCGATCTTTATCGGCTCAGGCAGGTCGAAGCGGTTAGCTACCATGCGAGTCATGCCAACAGTTAGGTCAAAGCGGAGGCCGAGGTTTCGATCTGCCTTGTCTTTGAACCAGTAGATCTCTTCGCGGACGCCGGGGCCTGATTTTGCCTCCAGGGTCTCAAGGGTCTCTACCGGACTAGGCTCGAGGAGTTGGAATCCGTAGCTCCAGAGTACATGGCGAATCTTTTCTGCGAGCCAGATCCGTCTGACCATCTCGTCGGGTTCAATGTCTTTCATTCCGCGAGGGAGGGCGAATTGAGTCTCAGACACGAACCGGGTCCCTCAAGACTTTGGTCACTGGCCCTGGAAAGTTTCAGGGTTCAGCGTGTAGTAGACAATGTCAGTACGCCGGTCGATTACGGCTAGAACCAGATCCTTTCCTTCCTTGTTCGCCTTCGCTGAGAGCTTTGCGAGCTTCTCCAGCGTTGACTCTCCTCCTTCGAAGACGATAGAGACCAAGCGTCTCATCGCGCCTTTTCCGAAGGATTCAAAATCGTATCCTGCTTCGCCCTCGCGGACGAGGTATCCCCGATCTCTCAAGTCTCGGTACACGAGATACTTAGTCCATATCGTTGGTTTTCCGACAGAGAGCTTAGTCACTAGCTGCTGGAGGGATCTCGTCTGCTTCGACTTCTCGTCCAGGACGTTGATCCTTTTCTTTTCTACTAGGTAGAAAGTTTCGTATGGGTTGAGTGTGATTTTTTCGCCTGTTAGAGTGCCGAACGCCTTCTCGCGTAGGTCCATCAACTTGCCAGGATCTCGGAGAAACACCTCTCCCTTGGAGAGATACGCCTCAAGCATCTCAACTGCAGCATGAGCTTCTTGAGTTTCCGCTTCCAAGGGTCTCAGAAAATCTGAACGCGGCCCAGCGGCGTATAAAGCCATTCAAATAGAAAGACGATTCGAATACTGTCCGAATCCCGATGACCGGCAAGAGTCTAGAGCCAGTTCGATGGCGTAGTGGCGTGCTCGAAGCGATAGATCAGACCCTCCTTCCCTCGAAGCTGTCTCATATCCGATTGAGAAGTGTCGATCAAGTCTGTGACGCAATTCGGACAATGAAGGTCCGCGGCGCACCCTTGATCGGAGTGGTCGGAGCCTTTGGGCTCGTTTTGTCCCTCAAGAAGGTCAAATCCAGCGACATCATTGAAGCCAGGAAGCAACTGCGGAAGTTTGCTGACCTTCTCATCCAGACACGGCCCACCGGCGTCAATCTTCGATGGGCGGTAGAACGCGTCTTCGACGCAGGGTATCGATCGGATACAGTCGCTTCTCTCCAAGAGGATCTCGAGAGAGAGGCCATGGCCATTATGAATGCGGAGCTAGAATCCGCACGGAAGATCGGAGAATATGGTGCTCCCCTCCTCGAAGACGGAGACACGGTCCTTACTCACTGCAATGCTGGAGCCCTAGCGACAGTGGGCTACGGAACTGCTCTCGCAGTGGTAAGGACCGCAATTCAGCAAGGCAAAGAGATCAATGTGATCGCCACGGAGACCCGCCCATTGCTGCAGGGGTCAAGGCTCACGGCGTTTGAACTGGCTCACGACGGAGTTCCCGTAAAGATCGTCTGTGACAGCGCCGCGGCGCAAGTACTCTCGCGAGGTGTGGTTGACAAGATAGTAGTTGGTGCCGATCGCATTCTCAAGACCGGTCATGTAACCAACAAGATCGGAACACTTCCCATAGCCTTGTCGGCCAAGTTCTACGACGTCCCATTCTATACGGCAGCTCCGGTCTCCACTCTCGATATGAAGACGGACCCGTCGATGGTCGTGATAGAAGAGAGACCTCAACGAGAAGTATTATTCTTCAAGGGAATGCGGATTGGGCCAAGGAGAGTAGAGGCGTTGAACCCGGCTTTCGACGTGACTCCACCAGAGCTGGTTTCTGGCGTGATTACAGATAGGGGGGTAGCGAAGCCTCCACTTGAAGAGAGTCTCCGCTCCCTCACAGGGATAGTTTGATGGTTCTGCGATGATGTTTCTACTTTTTCTACGCTGAAAGGTACAGCCTAGGCGGGCATTTGACTACTCTTTCTTGATGAGGGTTGTTCCGATTTCGACTGGAATGTTGCCCATTGACTCTATACGTGGCTTCCAAGCGTCGCCAATCGCGACTAGAGCGTAGATTCCTATCACTTCCGCCTTTGCCTTGTGCGCGATCTTGATCATTGCCCGTTGTGTTTCGCCGCTGTCGATGATGTCGTCGGCTATGAGCACTCCCTCGCCTCTCTTGAAAGCCTCCTTTGACACGTAGAGGCTCTTCATCAAGGCGGGCGGCATTACGTAGACCTCCTCGATGAACTCTCGGACTCCGATCTCTCTGGCCTGTTTTGCGATGATGAGCCTCTTGCCGAGTCGTTGCGCCAGTAGGGTGGCTAGCGGTACTCCGTCAACCGCGGCTGTCATGACTTTGTTTATCCTCTTTCCAGCGAATGCACCGACCGCCTGCTGGACCGCTCTTTCTAGAAGCATCGTGTCGTTGATTATTTCGTTGTTGTCAAAGAAGCCCAGATCGTCGTACTTGATTCTCTTATGCAGTTCCTTTTCTAGTCCCATGTATTTTTGCAGTGTCTTGTTGATCTCTTCCGCTCGCTCTGCCGTCGGGAGTACATGACCCTTCACGTAGCGGCTCAACACTGTCTCTGGAAGATGTAGTATTCCGGAGAGTGCTCTGTATGTGTATTCTGTCTTCGCGAGATTCAGCAGCTCGATCGTCTGTAGTTTATACTTGAGATCCAGTATGCGCGAAGTGTCCTTCATCGCTTGTATTCCGCTTTAGCCACGGACACTATGTATAACGTTTTGCATATTTCTACGACTGACGATCTTCTTTCGTCGACTCTTGACGACGCCTCGACTGTTCTGGTATTTCCCAATGTATGTTTGCGAAGCGGGTGAGCCGAGTCTTAATAGAGAGAGCTGGATGAATCTCTCGCCTCTCCTTAGGCTGACCAATCTATCTCCAGCATTATAGAGACTGACCGTGAGCTGACCGTGAAAGCCCGGATCAACGAGGGCCAGGCTCGCGATGATGCCTTCTCGGGCGAGAGAAGATCGTATGTGAAGTATTCCAAGACAATTCTCTGGGAGTTCAATTCGCTCAATAGTTGCCGCGAGCATTTGCTGTTTTGGGTCGAGCTTCACATTCCGGTCTATTCTTAGATCTACACCTGCCGGGTTCAGTTTTGCAATCCTGGGATGGATCCTTATCTGTCCAGTTTTTATTGCACGGATTATCTCGCTATCAGAGAGGGCCATTCTAGTCGTTGCTTATCACGATAACTTGCGATAAAGCTTCGGGGTCAGTTAACCGTGAAGGACAGTAAGAAGACGGCTTCGATACCCTACAGAAGCCCGTCTGTGGGCTCTCTCGCGGACCCCAAAGTCTGGACGAAAGGAGTTCGATACCTCAAGCGAAAAGACTCTATACTTGCCAGAATAATCAGTTCGACCGAGCCTATCCGATTCAGGCTGGACGATGACCACTACGAAGCTATAGTTGGTTCGATAATATTCCAGCAACTGGCAGGGTCTGCTGCTAGAGCGATCCTCAACCGATTCAAAGAACTGTATGATGGAAGACTGCCGAGTCCGAAAGAGTACCTGTCGACGACTGACAATAGGCTTCGAAAGGCGGGATTGTCTCCACAGAAGATCTCCTACATAAGAGACCTCGCAGAGAGACTTCTGGATGGAAGGTTAGACTTGAAGAGCCTGGAGAAATTGTCAGATGAGGAGGCCATGAGAGAGCTGGACGCGGTTCGTGGAATTGGGCGTTGGACAGCAGAGATGTTTTTGATATTCAAGCTTGGAAGGACCGACGTCCTGCCGGTGGACGATCTGGGTTTGCGAAAGGCTGCGAAGCGAGCCTACAGACTCCGCAAGCTTCCATCTAGAAAAAAAATCGAACAGCTTGCAACCAATTGGCATCCATACTCTTCCATATCAACACTCTATCTATGGCGGAGCACTGAGAAGCCTGAGGCTGCAGCAAAATGGTAGCTTCGACCGAATCGATCTCTGTTTATTTCTGGCCGATCCAGCAAGCGTTCTTGTTTCTATCGTACCAAGAGTTGACGTATTCCCCAGTGCTGATTCGGTTACAAACAAAATTCGTGTCGCAGTAGTCGCAGAGTTCTTCGTTGCCAATGACCCACCCGGTCCCAGGGTCCATATCCGTCTTCAACTCAACCATCTCTTCGGACAATCCCTGAGTCAACGTATCGAACCGGTCATTGCTACACTGGTTGCAGCCTTGGGCGCAGGGATAGGGCTCTAAAGTGTAGAAAGGTCCACTAGCCCCATTGGCTGTATCGTGAAAATCGCAAAAAGAGCCACATGAAAGGTCGCCCGAAAGGGAGGCGGTAGTGCCTGACGGCAGAAAGATGTTGTAAGCGCCGCTGCCTCCCAGGTTCGTAACTGTGCCGTCGCCAATCCAGCTGGTCAAGGCTTTTCCAATCTGGTCGTTCGAGAGCTGTGCAGGCGGGTCTTGTCCTATTGTGATGGGTCCGATCAACTTGCCGATTCCAACATTGTACTGCCGTAGCCCGCCTGAGTAGCTTGCGTCGGACTCGATGTGAGCAACTGCCAATTCGAGCCGACTAACCCACTGGGCCGATGAGGGTTTGGCATAGAATGTGCCCCAGTAAATGTTCTGCCAAGAGTAACCGTCCCGCCAAATCGGTCCGCCATTGTATTTCGCGATCGATGATGTTGCTAAGGGGCGGATTCGGTGATTACATGGTTGTGAGTAATGCCAGATTCCGGAAGGGTGCTGGTCATAGGTGATGTTGTAGTCGATGATCGGTATTCTAAGACGGCTCGTTGTTCCTCGGACACCGATGTGGCGGAAGCTGGTTGCACCAGTCCCGCAGACGGGACATGTCGAGATGGTTCTGCAGGACTCGCATCGGTTCATGTTGACTCAGATCGTGCGTGTGTGTCTCTTGAAAGATTTTACCCATAGAGTGTAACCGTTGAGGATGCTATCTGGTTCAGACGTTGACAAATATGATCCATTCCTCGTAAAGCTCTCAGAAGAACAATGTCCAAATCTGAATCTACCAGCTTTGTCTTCGCAAACGCCAAAGGCGAACTCGCACGAATCATCAACCAGCTCAAGAAAACCACCAACGTAGCATCAGTAACACCAGTCACCGGACGGTTCGACCTAGTGATCAAACTAAAGACCAACGAACCCATCAAAGCCTTCAACACAGTTGAAAAGATCCGCAGCATCAGCGGCATCACAGCCACCCAAACGGCCATCTCGATCGAGAGTGTCACCAATGCTAAGAACAAGGAGGAATCGAACGAACCACCGCTCGCTTTCGCTCTCGTAAAGGTCAAGGGCAAAATCCAGAGCGTACTTCAGAAGCTGAAGACGTTCCCGAACCTCGTCGAGGCGCACTTGATCCCTGGAGAGTTTGATGTCGTCGCCTCGTTCAACGGTTTCAGCCAAGACGAACTCATGGAGACCTCCGTTGAGAAGCTCAGCCGCATCAGCGGGATAACTGCCAGCGAGACACTGATCTCCTGGACACCCAGCAATCAGCCATAGATTCCATCGGAGAGCCCCAAGACAGCTCTCCAATCCACCTGTTTTCTATTTCATCACACGAAGACTTGGCGGGCCCGGTGAGATACAAACTCACGGTTCAAAACAAACGATTTAATCGGAGAACTTTTCTAGCTTTACGACCAGAGCGTACGATACAAGGATTCGGAGTGCGAGCCCATTGAAGAGAAGGGTTAGGGACCTACTGGCCAAAATCTACGGTGGTCGCGCTGACGTTCATCTCGATCTCTATCGACTTTCGAACCAACATAGGAAGAAGCATGGGCGGGGTTGCGACATGTATCCGAGCAGCCCGTTGCAGGCGCCTCTATGGTCAGCGGTCGCATCGTTGACACATGCACGGAGAATGTTAGAGGTTGGCTGTGGCCACGGTTACACATCTGCTGTGATGGCCTCAGCGGGTGGACCAGACTGCCTAGTGGAGACGGTTGAGGCCGACCAAGTTCATGCAGACTTAGCTCAGGAAGCTTTTCTGCATCGAGGTCTCGCCAAGCGTGTGCATGTCCTCCGCGGACGAGGACAAACCATTCTGCCAAAGCTGAAAGGCAAATATGATGTTGTGTTTCTCGACGGTGATTGGCGCGAGTACCCCCGATATCTTCCTCAGCTTCGCCGTCTTACTCGTCCTGGAAGCATAGTAGTAACTGCAAATCTCTCTCCACTCTTCGGGGGATGGGGCGGGAGGTTGCCTGGGAAACGGGCGATTCAATCATATCTGTCGCGCCTCGTCGGAGATCCGAGCTTTCGCACTTACATCATTCCCAGTGATTGGCATGCGATTAGCGTGCGACTGTAGTCGCTTAGATGCACGAAGCGACGATCGAAAAGTTTGCTCTTAGGAGCCTCCCAGTTCAAGCGAGCGGCATCACGGCTAGGATTTGTTTAGACTGCCTTCCTTACCACTATGAATCGCTCCAGATTTCGGTGAACATGGAAGCCTGACCGAAGGAACATGTTCAGCGAACCTCTGAAACCTAAATTCAGTTTAGGAATATTGTAGGGGTTGTTGGTCGCCGCTTCTGGATTTCTCGGATAACCCTCTGCAATCGGAATCCTCCAACTCTTTATCAAGTCACACGCGGACTGAAGTAGCCTCGGAGCGACTCCCGACCCACGATGGCCAGCCGAGACCACGAAACACATTATTGACCCAACTCTCTCGCTCGAATCTTCTACAGCAGCCTTCAAGTTCCTAAGGTTGATGTAGTTGCTTCTCGGTGCTATATTGCACCAACCTATGACCTTACCTTCCTGGTAGGCTAGCAGACCTGACGCCTTTGCTTCCTCTATCATTCTCAGGCGTGCGGTCCTATTCGCAGACCTCTTGTCCTTGGATGAGTTGATTTCGTCTTCCTCACGGAGGTCGTCCCAAAAACTACAGTAGCATCCTCCCCACCAAGGATTGTCCTTAGAATTCAGCCAAGGATCATTGTCGTAGACGTCATCAAAGAAGTCGAAGTAGTCCGCAGCAAGGCTAGGCTTCAATTCTCTGATGACGATTCGGTCACTCGGCATTGCCGACGTACTGGAAACAATCTGCTTCCTTAATGAAGAGTTCGTAGATTTATCGGAGCGAGGGATTTTCTTGCGGGTTAGGTGTTTTACTTTGTTCCGATTCATTACACGCACTTGGCTTCGTAAAGCCGTAATAGCGTGATTCGTGTGTCTTCAACGCTTTCACAAAACTGAACAGGATCGAAAAAACAGGAAAGTTCGATACACAGTGTGTTTCTTCGAAACGAGGCAATTACTAGCTCGTTTCGCGAAATTGGGTTCGCGGGCCCGGTGGGATTCGAACCCACGATTTTGGGCTGGCTCCGAGCGCTCAATTCGAGATCTTGAGCAGTCACCGAAGGCCCACGTCTTGGTCCTGGCTCGACTACGGGCCCCTTGGGGCGGAGGAGAAGGCAGATTAGTTAATCATTCCCATGGATAACCGCAACGCGTGTGAGTTTTCCAGAACGAAGTTGTTTGGCAAGGATGACCATCCAAAGGACGACGAGCGCAAAGAATAGTCTCGGCTGAACGGCCGCAAGATACGTTCCGAAGACGAAAAAACCTCCAATATAGGTTATCATTGCAACAAGTCCCAGATTCCTTGATAATCGTCCGATAGCTAAGCGCCTTCCGTCTTGGCGAAAAGCTACAGCGAACAACAATATTCCGACCACGGCACAGATAGACCAGACATTTGCAGCTGAAGCATGAATGAGACCAGAGAGAGATGGAGCCGCCCCTGAAGCATCTGTGTTAAACGCGCCTACTATCACAAGCCCTGCACCAGCAATGGAAAGCACGACCATATCAACGCTGTAAAGGATAGTTGGTCTTGCGCTGCCCCTTAACCCGGCTACTAAGGAGAAAAACGCGAGACCGAGAACTACGAAACCAGTTCTCATCACGATGCCATAGGGTCCAAGAGAATACTGACTTAGAGGGCCGAAGTTCATTTCCGGCTCAACAATGTGTACGACTACCATAGTGATTGAGAACAGTATAGCGAACGCGAGAATGATGGTGCCTTGGCCCTTGACCCTTCCCTTAGAAGGCTCGCTCAACTCGCCAACCACCCAAAGCTACGCCCTGCACACTTAATCTTTGATAAACTCTACAATCCACAAGCCAAGAAGGATCTTGCCTGGCTCGACTACGGGCCCTGCGCCCGAATGATTCTGAGTGCTTTTACTGCCTTGGGCTCGGCAATTGCCGCCCATCAAAGAAGTCTCACACACACTTTAGACGCTCTAGGCCGGATGATGAGCCTGGGCTTCTTGAAAATTCAAGAAATGATTCGTATAACTGGAATATCTGCCGTGGCTTACTGAGTCGACCATAAGCATCTGCTAAGTGTCCGGTCTGCCGGCAAAGTGTCTCAGGAATCGTTGTATTTTACGCACGACCCCATGTGCTTCAGGTTTCGCCTGGTTGAATATCGAAACAAAGTCAGAATGGTACTGTTGAGCTAGTGCACTGTCCGACGCAAATGTAGCATTTTCGAAATTCTTGTATTCTGCGCGTTCGGTATAGTTGTAGCTTCCCCACTCCACCGTCTTCCCATCAACGATGATGTACTTGTCATGCATAATGCCCCCACTCGGCGAAATCAGCCGTATCTCAGAACCTGCACTTTCTAGTGTGTCGTGGACTTGTGCTTGTCTGCCTTGGGTCTCGGTCTTGTCCATGACTACCGCGACTTTGACTCCTCTTTTGATAGCCTCCAACAGAGCCTTTTCGATGTAGACATTCGTGATTTCGTATGCTGCCATCTCAATGCTCCCTATCGCACTATCAATCAATGAGACCACATGTCGCTCTACCCCTCCCGACGGGGAGAATAACGCGGTGACTCTTGGCGCTGATTGCTGGAGTGTTGTTTTCTCCGTCCTCACTGCAGGACTGTCAGTTTCGCCCAGTTTCGAACTGTCGGAGGGGGGAGGGGTCTCAATGCTCGTGGGTGGCACGAGGATTTGTCCGCGCTTCGAATAGGGCTTCAAAGTAATCTTGGCGCCGGTTTTTCCTTCTACTGACAGAAAGAGTTCGGTGCGGTTGCCAGATTTCCAGGCGCCCTCTATCCATAAGTCGATAGAGTCAACGTTCAGTCCTTTGAACCAGTCCAGAAGCTCATCAAGTTTCAGACGTAGGCTTTTGAATGGAGTAATTCCGGCTATCTGAGCCGCTGGGTTCTCAGGCGGACGGAATACCAGAACCACATCTTCGTTCTGCCGATTATCTCCCAGCAGGCTCATGTCCGCATTTTCCTCTCTAAAGGTTCACTGAATAATCGATTGAAACTCTACACTCACTCCCACAGTACATGTGAATATGCCTGAGAGGGATTCTCGCTGAAGGAATTCAGATTCGTGCTCTACGAATTGAGCTGGACCTAATTCTAGCTCGAATCATACGAACCTGAGATATTCTGTAGATTCGCACGAGCTCATTCTTGATTTCGCTGTGGTTGATGGAGCTCAGAAAGACAACTTCGGCCAGCGGGATCATCGCATATGGATAGAGAGCGGTGCTTATTCCCGTGTTGAAGACCATTCCAAGAAACGAGAATCCTACGCCTGGATAGACTAAGGCAAGGTTCGACAGTATGAGAGTTGCTGCTAATGCCTTGATAGCCGAAGAGGTCTTGGTTACATTAGATGCGAGAAATAACGGGATGGCAACGAGTGCGAACCTGGGATCGAAGAACGCGAATCCGAGCGAGACGCCTGACCAGACAGACCTTCCTTTCCTGCCAAGATAGAATGATGCCGTTAGGAATAGCGCCTCTAGGACCTTTGATTGGCCTTCCTTCCATTGCCAAAAGTAGCCCACTGAGAATCCCCACCCAGGTGCTGCAGCAGGCAATAGTAGAACCAGGACCTCGGCAATGACCGTTATTCCCCAATCTTGCTCTTTCGTAAGATCATAGACCAGTAGTCCAATCAAGGGTAGCGATAGGAACTGAAAGATGTCGAAGAGGGCCAACGCCTCGGGGTATGGGACTAAGAGAAGCGGGGAAATGATGAGTAGGAACGATGGCAGATACTTGTATTGTTCCGGCTGGGGATAGATGAAGGGCTCCCCATCACTCACGTAAGCATGAGTGTAGATCTGCGCGGGGTCATGAAAGAGCCGCCAGGCTCCAATAAAGAATGCAGAGAAATCCTTTGCGAGAGGATGGTCTGAGCAACAGCCAGAGTCAATGCTAGAGACTTGGGAGAAGGCCGGAAAGAATGTGGCTAGATTCAAGATGAGCAACCCGGAGACGAGAGCAAAGAGGGCGGTTCGGCTCAGTGCTCTCGCTCCCGCGTCATTCATCCCAAGTGGCTCCCTTATTCAGCTCGCGCTTACAGATCATGACAATGAATTCTTAAGATGCAATCTGAGAAGATGATTATTAGTTGGCGCTTCTGCCGATCAACAAGGTGCATTACATCGGCGACGGAAATGAATAGAGGTGGCGGTCCGGTTGGGTTCCTGTATTGAGGTCCAGTACGTCACAAAATCCTACGGAAAAACTGTCGCGCTCGACGATGTCTCCTTCTCGATCCCATGCGGTGAGAGGTACGCTCTTCTGGGTCCGAATGGAGCAGGCAAGTCAACCACTCTTCGACTCCTAGTAGGACTGTTGAAGCCTGACACCGGAACCATCAAGATCGAGAACCATGAGCCTTTCAGTCCCGAGGCAAAGTCAGTCCTCGGATATCTGCCGGAGGATGCGACACCATACAGGACTCTTTCAGTTCGAGAGAACCTAGAATACATCGCCGCCCTCCGCGGAGTCAAGGATGTTGCAGATGCCACGAATAGATTCTTGGACGAACTAAGCCTCCGCGAGTACGAACGCGCCAAAGTCGGTAAACTGTCCCGCGGTAACATGCAAAAACTCTCAATCGCCCTAGCTCTCGTACACAATCCCAAGATCGTCCTCCTTGATGAGCCGTTGAATTATCTGGACATACCAACGCAAGAGAGAGTGTTCAAGATGCTGAAAGCATTGGACTCGACGCAGATCGTCTCGACCCATATCATGTCGATCGCCACCCGCCTTACGGAGAGGGTCTTGATGATCGCGAGGGGCAAGATTGTCTGGAACGGTACCATAGACGCGTTGAAGGCAATGGAAGTAGGCGACGAGCCAATAGAGAGTGTTGTTGCTAGGATGATGACAAGTGCTTCCTAAGCTCGTCAAGTTCGTCCTCCTTACACGATTCTCTAGGCCCCTCCTCGGCCTCGTCGCCTTCTTCCTGATCTACGACACTGTAATAAGAGCGCTCACAGCTGGAAACGCGCCAGAGTTTTCTGGCGGAATCTCGTACTACGCCATAGGCGCTTCAATATTCTTCATTGCGATGAGTCTGATGTTTGGAGGACTCTTCGTTCTGAAATCTGACAGGGACTATTTGTTGACACTTCCGCTGAAGCGGAGAGATCTCAGCCTCTCACTCTTTATCGCACAATTCGTCGGATCAGGAATCACGATCCTATTCCTCTACGGATTCTATGTCGCCGGCGCCGGGGATCTCGAAACTACCCTCGTGCTAGTGGCCAACCTCGTACTATTGGCCTGCGTCGTGACATCTCTTGGAGTCATCTCTAACATTCTTCAGACTTGGAGGAGAGCTGCTCTAGCGGTCGTCCTCGGACTCTGGTGCTTCTCCTCGATCCTCGGCTTCGCCTTCACACCAGTCTCTGCGTTTAGCGGAGAACTTGTCTACGGAAGTGTCGTCCTGTTCGCGCTAACAGCAATCGTCGTGCCAGTCGCGTTGAGAGAACTCGCATATCTGGAACTCGGCTCAATAAGGAGCCTGCTAAGAGCTACGAGCTCGGAATACAAGAAGAACATGAGCTTCTCAGGCAAGGGACCAATACGGGCGATATACTCCTACCACCTGTCATTCCTTGAACTGATGGGAAGAGTCAACATAGGCGGATCCACAAGCTACAGGACTGCTCGAATAAGAACGTCTACGGTCTTAGCTATTTCCACGGTAGCCGCAGTGGTCTACCTGTTTCTTGCAGGAATCTCGCCGTTTGGTGTCGTCGTTGGTGGTAGGTCTTTGAGAGCTGCTATCTTCGTTATTCCAGTGTTCATGGGAATCGTAACTCTAGTGCTGATGTCTCAGGGGACTTTCTCAAACGAGAGAGGGTGGTTGGCCTTTACCGCGATGGACCCTGCCACATACCTCCGGCATCTTCTCCTCTCAAGGGTAATTTCGGCTCTTGCGATAATAGGCCCGTTCGGCATCGCTAATCTCATCCTCGCTTTACTCGGGATACCATCAGGTCTCGAATCTGCTCTCGTGCTTCTGGTCACGGTTCCCTCGGCGTCAGTACTCGCGACCTATCTGGTCGCAAGACTGGGCGCTGTGCAACAAGTGAAAGAGGAGGGAATGATGCCGGGACAATTCGACCTCCGACAGTTCCTCGTCATCCTTCCAACATATCTCGTCATCGGCCTCATAGTCGTCTCTGAGATATCACGGATCGCATCGGTAGTCATAGCGACCCTCCTAACCGTCATTGCCACTTCACTGCTGATCAGTGCTGGGGTGTGGAGAGGGATAGCTTACCGTTTGACTGAAAGAGGATTCGTATGACTCAAACTGTCAATCCGTAAATTTGTAATGTCGATAACCTTGGGGAGTTACGTCTAGCAGAACGAACTCGTTTTCAGGCTCAGAAACGAACTTTCTCGCCTCTGGTAAGCTCGTCCCGTCATGAAGCGCCTCATACTCGGCAAGTGATATCGGCTTGCGGTGCTGAAGCTTCTCTGCATGACCGAACTTCTTGGCGACCGTTTTCCAATCTTCTTGGAGGACCCAGCTTGACGCTTTCGCTTTAGAACCGCTACCATAGTTGCCTGACCCGCCTCTCTTTCCGACAAGGTCAGCGTTCTTCTTCGACTTGGTCTCGAGGAGCATCGAGAGACAGCTCTTCTCAGAAGCTGAGTAGCTATTTCCGCTTTCACGCGCATGGGTAAGGCCGTCGGCCACTTTATCCTTGTACTCTGTCTGAAATCTAGATGTTTCCATGAAGTGTTTCATGTAGTCGGATTCGGCTTTCTCAAACTCCTCGCGGGTCTTGAATCCTAACTGTTTAGGCTCGATTCCTATCTCTTTGACAACTTCGTCCCAGCGGGACAGACCTCTCCAGAAATGTCGTAATAGGTAGGCGAACCCTTTCTCTGCCATCTTGGGATAAGGTACGTGAAATGACATGGGTCCAAACTGATCGACGAGAGATTCCCCGGGCGCGTTCTGTATGATACCGGAAGCTATGGCCTGTTCCGCCCAGTTATCAACGGCTCCCTCCATCGCTTTGAGATAGCATTTCTCAGAATGTTTCCCGTGGACCACTGCGGTGGTTGAAAATAAGGGCCTCCAGAAATCATCCTCGTCCTCCATGTAGGTACCGATCACACTGTCAAACGCCACGAGTCTCGGATTTTCTTTGACCAAGAGAGCTACTGCGCCGGCGCCTTGCGTGGGTTCTCCTGGACCATTCAATGGATACTTCGCAATGTCGGTTGCACAGACGATGCTGCATCTACCGTTGCTCCTTCCTGCCCATGCCCAGTCCAGCGAGCTCTCTAGAGCGTCGGCTGTGCTCACGCATGCGAACTTGTACTCTACCCCTGATGTTCTCTTGAAGGAACCTTTGCCAAACTTCTGCTCAAGCATTCCATGAACGTAAGCGGCAACTGGTTTCGACTCATCGACCCCGGTCTCAGTCGCGATATCGATTCTAGCAATGTCGATAGGCGAGAGCTTGTTTCGATCTATCAGTTCGTAGATCGCGTTCGCGGCAAGCACGGAGCTGTCCTGGTATGTGTCTGGAATCGACATTTTGGCGATTCCGATGCCGTGAAGATACTTAGCGGGGTCAGATTTGCGCGACTGTGAAAATTCGGTCGGCTTATCCGGGTGGTTTTCATCAGCCAGTTCCAAGTAGAGTCTTGGTACGTATATAGCGATGTCGTCGATGCCTACTGGGACCCTCATGAGAAAGTTCCTGCCCGATTAGCCTGACGCGTTGCCTTCGTCGCCGACCCACAGGGTCTTCGCCCCTGCGAGAAGATAGGCTGCATGTTCTCCAGATAGCGGTTATTGGTTACAATAAGATTCGGATTTCATAGGTAGAACTGGAATCGTTTGGGATTATCGGATTCTCTATCTAATACGATATAGTTTATATCCAACCCGTTTTCCGCTGAACGGAGAGCAACCAGATGACCGGGATAATTGACGTTTCCCAGCTTGTGAAGACTTATGGCGATGGCACCAAGGCCGTCAAGGGCATATCCTTCAATGTTTCAGAAGGCGAATTCTTCGGGTTTTTGGGACCCAACGGTGCGGGTAAGAGCACCACGATCAAAATACTCACAACATTACTTCGGAAGACATCAGGCTCTGCTTCCGTCGCTGGATTCGATGTGGATTCTGATGGCCCGAAGATTAGAAAGATCATCGGTGTTCAGAACCAGGATACGGTTGTTGATGAGGATCTTACGGGGCGCGAGAACATGATGCTCCAGGGAGAACTGCAACAGATGCACGGACAAGCCTTGAGGGACAGAGTTGACGAACTCCTCAAAATTGTCGACCTAGTCGATGCTGCTGACAAGCGTGCGGGGTTCTATTCTGGTGGAATGAAGAAACGACTGGATTTGGCGACAACACTTGTTCATGATCCGAAGATCCTTTTCTTGGACGAGCCGACAACTGGTTTGGACCCACAGTCGCGAGCTGCCATCTGGGCATATCTCAAACGATTGAACGAGCAAGGAATCACGATTTTCATCACCACTCAGTACTTGGAGGAAGTGGACAGGCTCTGCCGTCGCCTTGCAATAGTTGACCTCGGAGAAATTGTCGCCCAAGGGGCTCCTGGCGAACTCAAGCAGGAAATCGGAGCCGATTCAATATCTCTCGGATTCGAAAACAGTATGATAAACGGCGGTGATACAAGAATCAAGGCGAGAGAAGTCCTAGAAAAGAAGTTTGACGGAATAACCAACATCGTAAATTCGGACGTCGGCTTGACTGTGTACGCGAAAAACGGAGGCTTCATGGTTCCCGAGATTGTGAGAGCGTTCGACGAGGCCAAGATCGGCCTCTCATCCATAGGAGTATCCTCTCCGACCCTAGACGATGTGTTTCTCAAACATACCGGAAAACGAATCAGGGTCGAAGAAGTCAGTAGCGCTAACTATCGTGGAATGTTCAGTCGTAGGAGACGGTAGACATGTCCTTCTTCTCGGACTCTTACCATCTCTTCATTCGATGGATGAAAAAGCTAGTCCGAAACCCGATACTGGTCTTCTTCTCTCTCTTCCAGCCGATAATCTTTCTAGTACTGTTCACCCAGCTTTTCAGCAAGTTCGGTTCACTACTCGGCCCGGGCATCAACTACACTGTCTTCGCAACAGCAGGAATAGTGCTTCAGAACGCCTTCTCCAGCGCGTTTCAGTCCGGGACATCTGTTGTGGATGACATAAAGTCCGGCTTCCTCACGAAGATGCTTGCCACACCGGTCAACCGCTCAGCCATCCTGTTCGGACGAATACTCAGCGACATGTTCCGGGTTGCAGTGCAGACCATAATCATACTCGCACTGGCCTATGTGCTGGGAGTGTATCCTCAAACAGGCATTGCCGGATACGTGCTCGTCATTCTCACCGTTGGCTTCTTTGGTCTCGCTTGGTCTGGGATTTCACTTGCCCTAGGGCTCAAGACCAAGAGCGGCGAGACGGTGTTCGGAATAGCTGGATTCCTAACATTCCCACTCTTGTTCATGAGCACGGCTCTAGTAAACCAGTTCGTGATGCCCCCATGGATGCAGACAGTATCGTCGTATAATCCGATAAGCTTCGCAGTGAACGCAATTCGTAGCTTGATCATGCCTCCGCTAAATTGCATCACTTGCACGAACGTATACGACTGGAGCACAATTCTACAAGCTTACGGAGTAATAGCCCTGATCGGAGTTGTTACGCTCGGAGCAACACTCTACTTGTTCAGAAAAATCGTCAGCTGAAGGAAAATACTCATTGACTATCTCGAGTTCACGCCCGAGCTGGAGATCCTCTACTATCTGAATGGAAATAGGTCGCTAAGACTCTCCCGGCACTCTCAACTTCATTCAGAGAAATGTCACGTTCAATGCTTCCCGAGATATTGTTCAGTAAGAGTCTACCGTAGAATCCGTCTCGTTCATCTCGTCTGAGTCGTCCGATCCTGCCTGTTCCCCCGCATAAGATTGCATAAGGTCACGGAACTTGTTATTCTTCATCAGCTCGTCAGCAAGGGACTCGTTCTCTTTTCCTTCCCTGTCCCAGACCAAGAATCTGGACTCGCCCCCGCGAGTGAATTTCACCATGAAATAGGGCATGTAAAACAGGCTTCCTTCCAGAAGCTCAATTTTCTCCAGATCTATCTTTCGCGGAAGCTTCAGCCCATCCGCGAACATCTTCCATCTAACCTCCCGAGTCTTCTTCAAGTGATCGATGCTGTCTTTGACGACTTGCCTTGCATTCTCGGTCTTGAGTAGTGAATTGTACTGTTTCTCGAGTTCCTGAAGCTGATAGTCATAGTCGGAGAGCACTTTCTTGAGCTCTTCCAATCTCTCGTTAACAAGAACTGTCGATTCGATCCCCTGCACAATAGAATCTGATTCAGCTTCGACGTCTACAAGTTGATGAGCGAGCGCCGCTAAGTCTGGATAGAAGCCTAGGTCGACCTCGCGAAGCGCCAGTACAACCGACCTGCCCTGGCCGATAACCGCCTGCTTCGACAGGAAGCCCTTCTGGGCTGGGTACTGGTAGGTGAAGTCGAGGTAGGGCAGATAGAGAGTTTTCTCGAAGATTCGACGTTCTTCCGAGTCGCTTAGAATCCCTCTCTTAACCCGCTTCTTTTCGGCATCATGCTGAAGGGTCGTCTCCGGGACCAGCATTGGCAAGGCCTTCACAACCGTCGCTTCTGGAGAGCTCATCTCTTCCAAGCTCCTGAACTCAGCACGCTCAGAGGGTCCGGATTGATAACTCATAAACCATCTAGGAGCCGAATCCGCGGTTCCCCATGATGGATTATCGGTATTAGGACTATGATACCCTAGATTGCCTTGTAGTAGATGACTATCGTGTGTCCGGTCCCGTAGGGATAGGTGCCGCCTCCCCAGTAAGGGTTGCCTCCAGCGGTAAAGTTGCAAGGCGGTGACTGCCCGTTGGCCGCGTTGCAATAGTCAAGGGGGACGATTGGCAAGGAACCGTAAGCGGTCGAGTTCTGGTAACTCGACTGACCTTGGTCAATAAGTAGTGACAACGTATGTGTTTGATCTGGTTTGAGGCCGAGAATATCCGTGGAGTTGAAAGTGACAGGTAAGTTGCCGAGTCCCGGAACGGGTACTGTACTATCGCCGGGTGTGTTCTTCCAGACATTAAAGAAATCGCCAAGAGTGTAAGTGTCGGTAGTGTGAGCCGATTCTACATGAATTATTCCTGTTGAATCATGCGTATGCAACGGCTCAAAACATGAGCCTCCGCTGGCGACCCCGTTTGAGATCTGCGGAGATAAGATTCCAACGGCAGTCGGGATCGTGACATTGTATGACTTACCTGGACCAGTCTCTATCCAGACTCGAAGCCACGGGTGGACATGCAAAGTCGTATACTCTGCGAGACATGGGAACGGAAGCGTCCCTCCGCCAGCGGTTCGTGATAACGCCCAGACCCCCACCCCAATTGTGGTAATCAATACACCAACGATGATGATTGAGACTACGGTTCTTTGCTGCCGCTTCCGCTTGACTTCCTGAAGCACTTTCTGCTTGCGGGTCTGAGCCATTCGGGGTTCCTATTTCGGATTCGACGGACTCCTAGAAAAGTCTACCCCCGGGGATCATTCGACTTGCTCTCGGAGCCCTTTCAGCCCCGCGTAAAGTCAGCGGAGTTCTGGAAGAGAAACCGGATAAGTCTGGTCGATTCTCGGAAAGACCTTATTCCTTGGAAATCAAACTCGCATTGGTGTGATGTTTCGGGATGGCGCAGACTCGGAAGAAGAAGGTCCTCCAGCAGGTCCAGAGACAACGCAGGCAGAGGACCATGATCACGTTCACAATCGTCGCGGTTCTCATAGTCGTCATCGTCGCCGCGATTTTCTTCCTTCCACGAACCCCTCCCAACCCGGTTCAACTACCCACGTATCTGGACAAATGCGTCACCTCAGAGCTTCCAGGGTATCATTCCCATCCGAACATTACAATCATCGTCAACGGCGTTATCCACCCGATTTCCATGAACCTAGGCATCCAAGCGAGTTGCCTCAAACCAATTCATACTCACGACAGCTCTGGGACCATCCATATTGAACCAGATGAAAATCGAACATTTACATTGAATGATTTCTTCTTGATATGGGGGAACTGGGCTAGCGATCAAACCTTCGCGATTTTCAACTCGACTCAAATCTTCGATCATAAGACAGGCAACGGTCACCAGCTCAATATGACAGTCAATGGCAGTCTTGACGCAAGTTTCCAGAACCACCAGTTCCCCCACAATGCAGCCTCTTCCAGCGGCCTATGCGTCTATGCTCCATGTGTTCCCGACAACATAATCATAACTTACAGCTAGCGAAGAGTTCAGAAGAAATCAGTCCAACAAGACGAAAACAAACGGACCCAAGTTCTAAGAGAAGTTTATCGTTCATCTACTCCTTAATACTCCGATAGGTTCCAGTCACGCGGGATGAAACCGTTAGTCGCTCAGAAGCTTGTGAACAGTCTCATCTGGATGGTATGCGGCGCTTTAGTCATAGCGATCCGAGTCTTGATCTTTCCAAGCTCGTACGTCTTTGTCTCGGAGCTCGTAGGCGTGGCAATGATTGTTTATGGAGCAGCGAAACTGCTCTGGGTTCTGGCTAGGCGCTTACCAGCAGAAGCTTCGAGCCTTTGAGCTGTCCAGTGTCAGGAATCCCTTAGCCATTCAGGTGCGTTTGAGAAATGCACTACATTGTGCCTGAGGAGCTGGTGCGCCTATCTGTCCCGGCATTGGTTGGGGACCCATGGGCATTTGCTCTGGTATCGAGAAGAATGCGACGATTTGGAGAATCTCTGCGATGAAGACGATGACTAGTCCGATGAATAAAATGGTGAGGGCGGCTCCGATGAGGTATAGCAGTCCGGTCGTGTGGAACATTCCAATGTTGAGCCTTGTTATTGAATATCGTTCTGTCGGCGAGGCATCTGAGACATATTTCACTGCTATTAGAATCAGTACGAGTCCGATAATTGCCACGACAACTCCAGCTGAAGGAATGAACCCCCGATGAGAGCAAGAATGGCGCCTACTCCGCCTAGGGTTTTGGCCTGGCCCAAGGATGCCATGATTAGGAATCAGGGAAAGGGTCGTTAACGCTTTAGGAGTGTGCTGGAAGGCTTGATTTCACGGGTCAAGCGGTAGCACCATGTACGTCTCGTCGATGTATCCCTCCTGCAACCATCCCGGTAGTTTCCCACATTCGACGAATCCAACTTTTCGGTAGAGCTTCTCAGCTGCAGTGTTGCCTTCGAAAACAGTGAGCATAACCTTCGAAAGGTTGAGCCTTCTTGCGAGGGTCTTCATTGCATCCATCAGCTGGGTCCCCACGCCTAGGCCTTGATACTCCGCCCTGACATACATGCCTAGAATCATTACGTGCTGCATCACGTCCGGATCCAGTCTGGAAAGGTCAAGCAGTCCCACTGGTTCGCTGATCGCCTCGTCCTCACAGACTATTGGAAACACTTGCCGCTTGTCGAACCATTCCTCGTAGGTGCCCGGGCTCCATGGGACAGCTCCCTCGAAGACGCCGTTTGCTATTCCTCGGATAACGTTGAGGTGGCTGGCGGCCTTGTTCATGAAGGGACGATCCTCTCTTCTGTATCCTCTGAGTCTCAATCTGTGATTCTTCGCCTTCTCAACCTCTATAATCGGGTAGAGTCCGGGCTTGGCATAGCTTCTCCGAATGCCAAAGTGATATCGATCATCTAGCTCCTTGTAGAGATAGTGTAGGTCGAACCGTTTCCCGTCGAGGGATACCGCTCCAGGAATTGATGCCCCTATCTTGTAACCGAGGGCTTTCAACGCCTGGAGGCGTTTGCGGTCGTAGCCGAAGATTCTAGTTCGAAGAACGAGCCTTTCTTGGGCAACAGCCATGTCTTCGATCCTTGCAATCGCTTCTTTCAGACCTGCTAGAGAGTCTGTCACCACGGTAAAATCCGCTCGGGGTGTCCACTTTTCACGTCCCGGACTAAACGAGAAGAGTGCATCCACCGCCCTTACCGAATAGAGAAGGAAGCTATTGTTTTCATGGAAGTATTCTTTGAATGTCTCTTCGCTTAGAGGGAGAACATGTCCGATCTGGAGACTCCGATCATTCAGGTATTTTCGTCCCGCGTCCAGATCCTGATCGAGTGGAGTTAGGCGCAACTCTCTCCTTTAATCGAACTCTTGACTGTTTAAGCTAGCTAAGATGCAGCGATGGATAAGGGAGACTTTCAAGTCGTTCTGCTTGTGAGCTGACTAGCTCAATGATGTCCTAGTCTGTTGTGGCCTTTTTCTGTCTGTTGACGAGAACTACTCCAGTTAGAATCAATAGGAAGCTGACTCCGTGCCATGGGCTGAGATTTTCTCTAAGCAAGAGAGCCGAGGTTAAGACGCCGAAAACCGGAACAAGGTTGCCGAAGATTGCGGCTCGGCCTGCTCCTATCTTCGAGACTCCTTCTACATAGAAGAAGTAGCCTACCACAGTTGAGAGAAGAGCTAGGTAGAGTATTCCCAGCCACGAAATGGGTCCCCATGTATAGGTCCAAGGAGACTCTAGAAGCGAGAAGGGAATCAGGAATATCCAGCCGAACAGCGAGATCCATGCGAGGATTGAGAGCGAGGAGAGTGCTGGGCGATCATCTTGTGCTCTGTTGGTTGCAACGAATTTCCGCAAGAGTACGGTGTAGAGTGCGTATGCTGTCGCTCCTCCAAAGACTAGAGTTACGCCTAGAATCCTGTTCGGTACGTTGGTGTTGGGGGAAAGTAGAGAGATGACCGCGATGCCTGATAGAGCAGAGACGAATCCTAGGCCTTTAGTCCAGTTCAATCGTTCGTTGAGTATGAATGATGCCATGATCGCTACTAGGACTGGTCCGATTCCAATCACCAGGGAATCATCGCTTGCTGCAGCGTATGTGACTCCAAACAGAAAGAAGGCTTGGTAGAGGGTTGTAGAGAGCAGTCCCATTAGCACAAGGCTGGGGATCCATCTTCGTTCAAGAGTGAATGGCTGCTGCTTCGCACGAAGTATTCCGAACAAGACAGGGACAACTATAGCGTATCTTAGTACTGCAATCGAGACGGCGGGGAGACCTATTGCCAAGAGCCTCCCGACCGGCCAGGCCAAACCCCAGAGAAACATTGTCAGAAGAAGTTGGGAATAGACGACGGAGTTCCGAACGTTCGATGTGGCTAGAGTTGTTGTCTTGGGCAGGTTCTCTAGGCCGGTTTTGGTTTGTTTGCCTAAGACCATTTGGGGAGAGGGTAGGATTACATGATAAGTAGTTTGACTCTGATTCTTGCTCTCGATTAGGAAGAGTACGAATGATCGGATGTCTCGATAGGTTCGGATCATGCCTGCTTGAATGAGACTATGTCCGTCAAAGCGCCAGTTCGTTCCGCTTCGTTTTTCAGAAGCGGCAGGACCTTCATCCCGAACGCCACCTTGTCTGCTGTATTGTCGTCGAGTTTGTGAACTATTCCTCCCTTTACGCCTTCAAACTTGACCAGTGCTAGAGTAACCTGCTCGCCCCGTTCTCCTG
>WNGQ01000794.1_pt1 | contig 39471 bp, 31 predicted proteins | sample 5407661 | NCBI WGS metagenome assembly WNGQ01 (sample SAMN13153382, study PRJNA577476) | soil metagenome | isolation source: 60 cm soil or saprolite under Garry oak tree replicate 2 | place: USA:California | collected 2016-06-15 | reverse complement strand
GAGAGGCGGCTCGCTCCAGTTGCCGGGCCGCTTCGTCTTCGCGCGTTCCCGCGATCACAATTTGCAAGGGATGGCGGTCGTGCAGCGCCGTGGCCAGGCCATAGGTGGCGGCAAACATGCCGTAGCGCGACGCGACACCCGAAAAGGCCTCGAGGGCTGTGTGCGCCTGCTCGCGATATTCGTTCTTGCCGGTGTATTCGTAAAGGCGGTCGAGCACGATGATGGCGACGGGATTGCCAGCGGGCGTAGGCGAATCCTGAATCGGCTTGCGGTGCACATCGAAGCCGCCGAGCGCCGGTGCATCCGAGGCGCGGTCGAAAAATCCGCCGTCTTCATTATCGGCGAATTTGTCGAGGACCACGCGGACAGCGCGCTCGGCGAGATCGAAGTAGCGCGTGTCGAGCGTGGCTTCGAAGCCGTCGAGCAAAGCGGCGGCGGCGAAGACCTGGTCGTCGAGGGTGCCTTCGAGGCGGTCCGAATTTGATCCCAGGCGATGGGAAAATCCGCGGCGCTCGTCCCAGCCTTCCTCGATCAGGCGATCGAGAGTGCCGAGGGCAAAGATGCGGCAGCTGTAGGCGGCCTCGCCATCGAGGATGTGAGCGGCCTCGAGATAAGCGGAGACGAACATGGCGTTCCAACTGGTGTAGATCGTAGTGTCGACATAGGGCGTGGGGCGCTTATTGCGCGCGGCTAATAGCTCTCTGCGAGCCTCTTCGAGCTTTTGTCTTACGTCTTCCGCCGATGTGCCCAGGGCCTCGGCGATCGTTTCGGGCTCACGGGCGGCCCACAGCACATTTTTTGCGGGGTTATGGTGCATTTCGCCGCGTGGGCCAACGTCGTAGCAAAGCTCGATCACGCGAGACAGGTCAGGGCTGAGGACGGCGCGGAGTTCATCGAGCGTCCAGGTGAAGTAGTCGCCATCATCATCGAGCGAGATATCGGCGTCCTGGCTGGCATAAAAGCCGCCGTGCTCGCGGTCGGAAAGTACGGTATCGACCCAGCGGATGATGCCCATGGCGGTTTCGCGGAAAAGAGGATTGCGTGTGACGGCGTAGCCGTGCAGGTAATTTTTCAGCAATTCGGAATTGTCGTAGGACATCTTTTCGAAATGGGGCACGAGCCAGCGCTCGTCGACGGAATAGCGGTGGAATCCGCCGCCGAGTTGATCGTAGACGCCGCCGCGAGCCATCTTCTCCAGTGTAGTCTGCGCGGCGAGCAGCAATTGCGGATCGCGCGTGGCCTGATAGCGCTCCAGGAGCAGGTCAATCGCGGCGGAGTGAGGGAATTTCGGCCCGCTGCCAAATCCGCCGTGATGCGGATCGAAATGCTGGAGAATGGAGCCGGTCAGTTCGTTGATTAATGCGGGCGTCCAGCTTCCGCGCGCTCCGGCGAGAAGTTCGGCCTGCTGCACGGCGCCGAGCAAAGCGCCGGCGGCCTTTTCCACGTCATCGCGGCGCGTGCGAAAAGCCTCGGCAATGCTCTCGACCACGCGGCGAAAGCTGGGGCGGCCCATGGAGTCCTGCGGAGGGAAGTAAGTGCCTCCGTAAAAAGGGCGGCCGTCGGAAAGGAGAAAGCCCGTGAGCGGCCAGCCGCCCTGGCCGGAGACGGCGCTGATCGCGGTTTGGTACCGCGCATCCACGTCGGGCCGTTCGTCGCGATCCACCTTTACGGGAACGAAGAACTTGTTGATGAGGGCGGCGAGGCCGGGGTCCTCATAGCTTTCGCGGTCGATGACGTGGCACCAGTGGCACCAAACCGCGCCGATGTCGAGCAGGATGGGCTTATCTTCGGCACGAGCGCGCGCAAAAGCTTCCTCGCCCCACTCATACCACTCCACAGGCTGGTGGGCGGCCGAGCGCAGGTAGGGACTGGCGGAATGCGCGAGACGATTGGTTTGCTCAGCGCTCAAGTTTTTGCCTCACTGCACGGGATCTTTCGGGCCGGCGTCGCCGGGGTTGAGGGGCTTGCGGCCGGCGAAGCCCTCATTCTGGCGATGCCAGAAGCGGATGCGTTCTTCGCCGAGTTTCCAGCAGAGATACACCTCTTCATGATTAATGATGGCAGGGAAATCGAGCAGGCCGGTATCCAGGTCCTTTATCAGGCAGCCTGTAGACTGAATTTTTTCGAGCGCGGCTTTGAGGGACTCGGCGAGCTTGTCGTGCTCGAAACGAAGCCGCGCCGTTTTCTCGTAGGGAACGATGGAACCTCCAACCCACTGAATGTGCGCGGAAATGGCTCCCAGTTCCTCGACCAGCGGGGCAAGTTTTTTGCGCAGCTCGATGGCCTCGATCAGCACCGGCTCGATCTCGCGCCGGGTGCGTTCGGCCTCGGTGAGCGTGAATAACTTGGGTTCCGGCGCTTCCTGTTCGTTTTCTTCGTCTGCCATCGTATCCCGCTATCGTCCTCTGGAGTGGAAGGGCAAAGAGAAGCCGCGCCGCGCTCGCATTCCGGCTAAGTATTTTCGCCTACGCCGAACTACATTGCCAGCCCCCATGCCCGATCAATTTCTAGAGCGTCGCATGAATTGAAAGAGTTGGGAGCGGAGAGGACGCGGGCGGCGCGCAAGAGGCCGCAGTTTTTCACAGCCTTTCCTGGCCTTTTTGACAGCCCGTCATACTTTCGATGCGCTCGATCATTTCTTTACTCGCACATTTTCCTCTGGCGCGGTTAATCTAAGTTCCGCGGAGGAGTGTCCTCAATGGCATTGGTGGGCCCAGTCAGTGAAAACATTGATGACGCGCAGAGCGCACCGGTGCGCACTGCCAGTGACGCCGGTCAGGTACTCACTTTCGATGAAATCGATAACCTGACGGCGGAAAGCGGCAAGCCGGCGGAAACGCTGATGAACGTGGTGGCGCTGATCGCCGGGAGATTTCACACCGACGTCTGCTCGGCATATCTGCTGGAGCCCGACCGCGCCAACCTGGTTTTAGCCGCAACGCTCGGACTCCGGCCGAGCTGTGTGGGGCGGCTTCGCATGGGCTTGAACGAAGGGCTGGCGGGGCTCGTCGCGGAACAGGTGCGCCCGGTGGCTGTCGAACAGGTCAAGAGCCATCCGCGGTTCAAATACTTCAGTGAGGCGGGAGAGGAACCTTATCAGTCTTTTCTAGGCGTTCCGCTGATCGACCGCGGCGTTTTGCAAGGCGTGCTCGTCGTGCAGACCATCGAGACCCGCGCCTTTCGGGAAGATGAGATTCGCATGCTGGTTCAAGCCGCCGCGCCAGTGGCGCCGGTGGTCAGCGAGGCGCGCACGCTTGATCGCTTCATTGCTCCGGCGCAAGAACGGCTTTGGGCGCTGGCACGCAATCTTTGGTGGAGCTGGGACCACGACTCCAGCAGCTTATTCCGTGAATTGGACCCTGCGCGCTGGTGGCAGCTCAATCAGAATCCCATCTCGCTTCTGAACGAAATTCCATTTGCGGGAATCGAACGGCGCGCGCGAGAAATGGTCCTGCACAGCCGCATCAACTACGCCTATCGCCGCCAACGAGAGTATCTGGAAGCGGACCGGACCTGGGGCGCGCGGCATGCCGGCGTCTTGCGCACTCGGCCGGTGGCCTATTTTTCGGCCGAGTTCGGATTGCATGAATCGATGCCCATCTATTCGGGTGGGTTGGGCGTGCTGGCCGGCGACCTCATCAAAAGCGCATCGGACTTAGGCATTCCCCTGACCGGCATTGGGTTGTTTTATGGCCAAGGCTATTTTCGCCAGCGCCTGGATCGAAATGGCTGGCAGCGGGAAGAGTACCTTCCTGCCGACATCAATCAATTGCCGATGGAGCCGGCCATCGGATGCCAAGGCGAAGCAGCGACGATCAATATCGAGACGCTCAGCGGCGCCATCCGCGTAAAAATCTGGCGCATCAAAGTCGGCCGCTGCGATCTTTTTCTTCTCGATTCCAATGTCGAAGGAAATGCTCCCGAGGACCGCGAGCTGACCTCGCGGCTCTACGGTGGAGACGGGCGTACGCGAATCCGTCAGGAATTGCTGCTGGGCGTGGGGGGATATCGTGCTTTGCGTGCGATGGGGCTCGCTCCCGGAGTCCTGCACCTGAATGAGGGGCATAGCGTCTTTGCGATTTTGGAGGCCGTTCGACATCGCATGCAGGACGAGGGCCTGGATTTTGAGCGCGCGGCCACTCGCGTCGCGCGTGAAGTCGTGTTCACCACGCACACTCCCGTGCCGGCAGGTCACGACCGTTTTCCCGCCGATCTGGTCGAGGAACATCTGGGACCGCTGCGAGAGGCTCTGGGGCTTTCGCAGGAAAGGCTGATGGAACTAGGTCGCGAGAACCCCGAAGACCCGGCCGAGGAGTTTTGCATGACCGTGCTCGGTTTGCGTTTTGCGCGGCGCGCAAATGCGGTGTCGAGTTTGCACGGCGAAGTTTCGCGCACGATGTGGAAAGGACTTTACCCCGGCAAGCAGGAAGACGAGGTCCCCATCGGGCATATCACCAATGGCGTGCACGTGCCCTCGTGGCTTGCGCCGCAGATGTTTCGCCTCTACGACCGCCATTTGGGCAGCGGCTGGCAGGAGCGTGGAGGCAAAGCCAGCCTTTGGGATGCCATCGAGAATATCGACGATGCCGAACTCTGGGAGACGCATCTCAGCCTGAAGTCACGGCTGCTCGAATTCGTTCGGCTGCGCGTGGTGGAGCAGGCGGAGCGGCGGGCCGAGCCGGCCGAGGTTCTGCAGAGACTAAGCCGCGTACTGACTCCCGACGCGCTGACGATCGGGTTCGCACGCCGGTTTGCCACCTACAAGCGGGCCAACTTGATTCTCGCGGATATCGAACGACTCGCGTCCATGGTCAACGATCCCAAGCGCCCCGTGCAGTTCGTATTCGCCGGCAAAGCGCATCCGCATGATGATCCCGGCAAGCGCCTGCTGCAGCAGATCGCCGAAATGATGCGCGACCCGCAGTTCGCGGACAAGTTTGTCTTCGTGGAGGACTACGACATCAATGTAGGGCGCCATTTCGTCCAGGGCGTCGATGTGTGGCTGAATAACCCGCGGCGGCCCTTCGAGGCGTCCGGCACGAGTGGTCAGAAGATGGTTTTGAACGGCGGACTCAATCTCTCGGTGTTGGACGGTTGGTGGGCGGAGGCGTACGACGGGTTAAATGGATTCGCCATCGGAACCGGCAGAACTCACTCCAACATAAGCCGGCACGACACGCGCGACGGGGAAGATCTCTATCGTGTGCTGCGCGAGGAGGTGATCCCGCTCTATTACCAACGCGACCGCGACGGTTTGCCTCGGGGCTGGATCAAGCGCATGAAGAGAGCGATTCGCACGCTGGGGTGGAGGTTCAACGCCGACCGCATGGTCATGGATTACACGCTGAAGTGTTATGTCCCCGCGGCTGGAGGTACCTCCAGCGACATGCCCATGGTGCTCTGAAATTTCTCGGCGGGCTGGGTCAGGTCAACGTCAGGAGCATAGAGCCCGCCTCTTAGGCTGTGCGTCATGGGGCGCTGTACGGTGGAGGTGTCTGTGAAGCTGCCGATGCTGGGCTGCTTGTGTATTCTCACGGCCATGGCCTTTTTGGGGAGCCAGGCCCAATCGCAATCGCCGGCCAGCGACGGTTCGGATTTTGCCAAACTGGCAGACCGGTATTTCGACCAATACTACTTCCCCTTTAATCCCACTTTGGGAACACTCGACGGATTTCATCAATACGATAGCCAGTTGGAAGATTATTCGCGCTCTGGCGTAAATCGGCAGGTTGCCATGCTGAAGGAGTTTGAGCAGCAGGTTGACCGCATCGATCCTGCCAAACTTTCTCTCGAGCAAGGCACAGACTGGCAGCTCGTGCTGGGGGATATTCGCAGCCGGCTGCTTACGCTCGAAGCGATTCGGCCGTGGGAGAAAAATCCGGACTATTACTCCTCGGCAATTACGCAATCCATTTTCGCGATCATGGAGCGCAATTTCGCCCCAGCCGATCAGCGCCTCTCGAGCAGCTTCCCGGGATGATTCTTTTTTTTCAGAATGATGTTCCGGCGGCTTTCAAGGACGCAAAAGACGCGGGCGTGCTGAGCGATTTTCGTGCCGCCAATCAGAAAGTGATCGATGCGCTCGGCCAATATCAGAATTTTGTCGAGAAAGAATTAAAGCCCAAGGCGCACGGCGAATTCCGCATCGGCGCCGACAATTATCGCAAAAAGCTGCTCTACGATGAGGACCTCGACATCTCGCTCGATCGCCTGTTGGAGATCGGCATGGCCAATCTGCGGCAAAATCAGCAATCCTTCCGGGACGTGGCGAAGCAAATCGATGCGAGCAAGACGCCGCGGCGAATTCTGGAAGAGACAGCAAAGGATCACCCCGCGCCCGCAACTCTCTTGCAAACGTTTCGCGATATGCTGGGCGGCCTGCGCGCCTACGTCGAAGAACACCATATCGTCGGGGTTCCTTCGCAGGTCTTGCCGATCGTCGAGGAGACTCCGCCCTTCATGCGCGCTCTCACTTTTGCTTCGATGGATACGCCGGGCCCTTACGAGATGGTGGCCAAGGAGGCGTATTTCAATGTTACGCTGCCGGAAACTTCCTGGACGCCGCAGCGCATAGAAGAGCACATGGAAGGCTTTAATCGCGGCACTTTGGTCTCCACGGCCGTGCACGAAGTCTACCCCGGCCACTACGTGCAGTTTCTGTGGTTGTTCTCGGCGCCGACGAAGGTGCGCAAGCTCCTCGGCTGCGCTTCTAATGCGGAGGGCTGGGCGCATTATTCCGAACAAATGATGCTGGATGAAGGGTTCGGGCGCACCCCCGGCACTGACGTGGCGCACGACATCTCGTTTCTGAAATTGCGACTCGGCCAGTTACAAGATGCGCTGCTGCGCAACGCCCGCTACATCGTCGGCATGCAGATGCACACTGGCCGGATCACCTTCGATCAAGGAGTACAGTTCTTTGAAAAAGAGGGTTACCAATCGCATGAAAATTCGCTGCGTGAGACCAAGCGAGGAACCTCCGACCCGACCTACTTGTATTACACGCTCGGAAAACTCGAAATCCTGAAGCTACGCGAAGACGAGAAGAGAAAAATGGGCTCGAAGTTCTCTCTCGAGGATTTTCACAATAAGTTTTTGCAGCAGGGCTTCCCGCCTGTCAAGCTGATCCGGCGCGCCATGCTGGGAGATGATTCGCCGGCACTATGAATGATGCGTTGGCGCGGCGGAAATGGCCGGAGATTCCTTACGCTCGGCCGGAGTGGTGAATGGCAAGGCTCGTCGCACACTGGGTGTTGAGCGCGCTGTGCATACTGTTGGTCGCTCGATTTGTGCCCGGAATCGTGGTGCGGGGATTTGGCGCCGCGCTCCTGGCGGCAGTGGTTATTGGTTTCGTGAACGGCACGATCGGTTTGCTCCTGAAAATCCTGACCTTTCCGCTGATTGTGCTCACGTTTGGAATCTTCTGGATCCTCATCAATGCTCTGATGCTGAAGTTCGCGTCCTTGTTTGTGCCGGGGTTTTACGTCCAGGGATTCGCGCCGGCGTTCTGGGGTGCGATTATTTTGAGCCTTCTGAATATCGCCATCCGGCAGGTGCTCCGCCGGCCTGTGGACTACAAGAGTTGATCGAGGGCCATGGGTAGGTACTGCGGTGCCGGGACCTATTTCTATAGATCGCGTTGCTGAAAATGGTAAATGGCCAACGCCAGGGGGCGCCGCAGTTTTTGCGTTGCCAAGAAACCGATCAAAGACTGCCGGGCAGGGACCGGGCTAGCTTCTTACCGGTCAAACAACTGAAGCCTCCTGGGCAGCTTCGAACGAAAAGCGCTTCAAGTGCCGAAGGTGTTTCGATTCGCAGGAGCCAACGTCCGGGGACCCAATACCTGCTGGATCTTGTGAAGCAATTCCTCGCGCGTAAACGGCTTGGACACAAGGACGGCATGAGGGTCGACGAGCCCTCGGCTCACGAAACCCGTATAGCCGGACATGAACAGCACTTTGGCTTCCGGATGTAAAGAGGCGAGCTTTTCCGCCACTGTCGGTCCATTCATTCCTGGCATAATCATATCCGTCAGCAGGAGATGAATCGGCCGTTTGTATTGCCCCGCTAATGCCAGGGCTGCGTCGCCATCCCCGGCCTCCAGAACTGTGTAGCCGCTGTTCTGCAGCAACGTGCAGGTGAAAGCCCTAAGGGAAACCTCGTCCTCGACAACCAGAACGGTCTCTGACCCTTGGTGAGAATCGCCGATATTGGGAGTGTGGTTCGTTTGGGGTTCTTCGAGCACTCGCGGCAGGTAAAGCTTGAATGTCGCGCCGACTCCGGGCTCGCTGTAGACCCATATGTAGCCTCCACTTTGCTTCACCACGCCATAAACCGTGGCTAGCCCCAGGCCCGTGCCCTTCCCATGGGCTTTGGTCGTGAAAAAGGGCTCGAAGATGTGCGCTTGCGTTTCGGCGTCCATTCCCACGCCGGTGTCCGAGATGGTCAGCAGGATGTAATCACCGGGCACCATGGGCGTACTCCGCTGCAGCTCGTCTTCCTCCACCGTGACGTTGCGCGTCTCGATCATCAGCTTGCCGCCCTGGGGCATGGCGTCTCGGGCGTTCACGGCGAGATTCATGATTACCTGCTCGATCTGCCCCTGATCGCCCCGGATCGCGTACAGCTCCGACTCCAGCTTGGTTTGCAGTTCAATATCCTCACCGATCAGCCGATGCAGCATCTGAGCCATGTCGGAGATGATGGCGTTCAGATTGAGCGTCTTGGTATCCAACACCTGCTGCCGGCTGAAGGCCAGGAGCTGACGGGTCAGTGCGGTGGCCCGCTCGCCTGCTTTGCGAATTTGCTCCACTTGCCCGCGTACCGGACTCGCCGGGCCCATTTGGTCTAAAACCAGCTCGCTATAGCCAATGATGACTCCCAGCAGATTGTTGAAGTCATGCGCCACGCCGCCGGCCAAGCGGCCAATCGCTTCCATTTTTTGCGCTTGCCGCAACTGTTCCTCGAGGTTGCGTTGCTTGCTGATGTCCTGCACCATCAGATCAAAGTGGTCGATTTCGCCGGCATGATTCTTCACCACATGGCTGCTGAAGCGCACCATGATTGATGATCCGCTCTTGTGCTTCCACTCCACCTCGATATCTTTCAGATACTGCGTAGTTCGAGATTGTTCGATGACGCGCGCGCGATCGGCGGGATTGCGATAGACATCCGTGGCCATATTCAACCTGAGAAGGCCCCCCTCGGAGCTATAACCGAGCATTCTGACCACGGCAGGATTGGCGAGCAGGATGCGCCCGTCCGGCAAGGTTCGCAGAGCACCGTAAGGAGAGTTCTCGATCACCGAGCGGAAATTCGCCTCGGAGCGGCGCAGTGCCGCTTCCATCTCGATCCGCTCCGTAATATCGCGGGCAATGGCGGCGGAGCCGGTAAGCCGCCCCGCCCGGCTGCGAATCGGCGAAACCGTGAGCGAAATGTGGACCGGCTTGCCATCCTGCTTGATGCGCACGGTCTCCTGGTTCATGACCCCGGCTCCTTTCCGGATCTTCGCCAGGATTTCCAGAGGCTCGTGCCTTCGTTCCGGCGGAACGATGATGTCAACCGGCATTCCCGCGGCGTCCGCGCGGGAATAGCCGAACATTTTCTCGGCTCCCGCATTCCAGTCGGTGATCTTGCCGTCCAGATCGGCGGCGATGATGGCGTCTTCGGAGCACTCCACAATTGCCGCCAATCGCAGAAGATCCTCCTCCTTGCGCCTGCGCTCGGTCGCTTCGCTTTCCAGGTGGCGAATCGCGCGCGCCAGTTCCTCGGTGCGCCCGGCCACTTTCTTTTCCAGGTCGTCGTTGAGCTTGCGCGCTTCCCGCTTGGTGCGCTCGCGTTGTTCCACCTCTCGCACCATCGCGCGGGTCATAAATATGCCCGTCGCCGCAGCGGCCAGGAACGCAAACAGGATGAACCAGGTGGTGACGCGCCGGGCGCTGGCATAGTTTGCCTGGCTGTGATCGCGGGCCTGCTGCATCTGCAGCGCCTCGAACTGAGTGAAATAATTCCAGGCGTCATGTACCGCATCGATCCGAGGAATCACCTCGTTCGCCATCCCGATTCTTGCTTGATCGAATTTGCCTCGCTTCAGCAGGTCGGTTATGCGCCCGGCTACGTCCAGCGTGGCAGCCCGCGCTTCGTTGAGCTGCCGCAACAGCTCTCTTTCCTTCGTGGATTCGATTCCACCATTCAGCGTCTGGACGATGTCGGTGATGCGCGTGACATTGCGCTCCCGCTGGTCCAGAAGGGATGTGACCTCCTCCTGCCGGCCCGAGAGAATCGCTCCTTCGAGCAGCCGATTGTTCAGGTTTGAGTAGGTGAGGGCCTCTTCGGCCAGTTGAAGCTTGGACCAGCGCCGGTAATTGATGTCGTTGAGGTCGGCGTTGATTCGGGCCATGCGGTTGAGCCCTAACCAACCGACCACAATGAGGATCGAGACCACGAAACTGAAGGCCATGGCTAATCTGATACCGATGGATACCCGGTTCATTCTCTCGTCTGCCTCGGCCTCGCAGTCGTAGAACGCGGGAAAATGCCGCAAACTTGTTTAAGAATTGAGACTTAGCGACTGTTCTGTTTTGGCTAAGATCAATTTTCCTATGCCGGTGCGTGGGGTCAATCGCCGCCCCAGGTGACGTTCCCGAACGATTAATAACCAGCTGGCTTGGTACTTCGGTCCGAAATGCGGCCTTTGGCACTGCGCCGCATCCGGCACAGTCATGCCCGTCCGCCTTCCGGCAGTGGGCGCCCGGAATCCTGCGCGAAATCGCGGCTTTAGCGCTCGATTTGCTTGCGGAGTCTATTAACCAGCCGCCGTCCCGCGCTATTGAAGCCGGTCAGCAGGCCGCCCCAAACGTGAGAGCCCGTCCAAAGTCTTTCTCCCGTGATTGCATCGTCCACGGTGAGATAGGCATTGGCTGGCCTGTAGCGGAAATGAAACGACAAATCGGGTCCAAAACGTCTATCCGCGGGATTGGCAAGACTCCTGGACTCGTCTTCTGAAGAAAGCACGAACACCAACTCCGCCTGATCGCGGCTGCGGACCACCTGGAATCGGCGCCACTTTTCCAGTTCGCGGACCGCATCGCCACCGACTGCTGCGAAGCCGGTCTGATTCTCGAAATACACTAATTTGGCCGTCAAAAGCCGCGGCGGCAAATGAAGATGTTTCTGCGCTTGGATTGGGAGAAAGAATCCCGAACCGAGGATGAAAATAGCGGCTAGAACTCCGGCCCGTTTTCGCATCGTTGCCCCGAAGGCTGATTTACACTCTACACCTCAGCCGTAATGCGGCGCATATCATTTCTTCAGCTCGATGGCGTTTGGCGGGACATGAAGGTTAACAGCTCAAAGCCGTCCCAAGGGTAACGCCTTGGCGCCAGGGATCTTGCTCGTCCTTGGTAGATAGACTAGTGTACCGCCATGGCTCCGCAAGATGAGATCGATGCATTAAAAACTCAGGTAGCGGCGCTTGGCGCACGACTCGACCGGCTAGAGCAGCAAGTCGCCGCGATGACAGCAATGGACGAGCAGATAACCCTCCCAGACTTGCAAGCGACTGTCCCTCGGCCTGCTGAAAGCATACCCCGCTCGCAGGGCGTTGCTGAGCTTGCGGCCAGTGAAGAGTCTTTTGCGCAAAGATATTCAAGAATGCGCAGGGGCTCAGCTGAGGAGGTCGTCAGTCTTGAAAGAAAGATAGGACAGGATTGGTTGAACCGAATCGGTATTATCGCCATCCTGATCGGGGTGTCTTATTTCCTGAAGTATGCATTTGAGAACAACTGGATTGGTCCAAGCGGACGAGTGACGATCGGCTTGTTAGCGGGAATTGCGCTCGTGATCTGGAGCGAGAAACTGCGCAGCCTCGGTCATAAGGCGTTCTCCTTTTCATTGAAGGCGGTCGGCATCGGCACGCTTTATCTATCCCTATGGGGCGCCTTCCAAATCTATCGTCTGATTCCGGCGACAGCTGCGTTTCTGGCCATGATTATGGTGACGGGCGCCACAATCGCACTCGCTCTTGCTGAGGACGCGGAATTATTGGCCAGCTTTGCTCTCATCGGGGGTTTTGCCACTCCTGTACTTCTGTCGACCGGAGAGAATCACGAAGCCGTGCTTTTCTCTTACGTCTGTCTTTTGGATTTGGCCATTCTGGTAATGGCAATTGCCAAGCCCTGGCGCCGTTTATTGTGGGGGAGTTTTGCGGGCACCGTCATTCTATACGTTGGATGGTATGTTCAATATTACTCGGCGAGCCAGAGGCCTCTCACGGTACTCTTTGCGGGCTTGATGGCCGCGATCTTCGCTGCCGTCCCCGTGGCCACGCGACACGATCATTCGGCCAGGTTCGCAGGACCTTCGATTACGCTGACCCTGCTTCCCCTGTTGACTGCCGCCAGTTTATTTCTAGCCCTGTACCAGATGTACCAGCGGCAGACAGTCAGGCTCACCTGGTACGCGCTCATCCTGGCCGGGGCGTATCTCGGGATCAACAGTCTGTTCAGGCGTCGCTTACTGAATCGGGACACGCGGTTGATCGGTTTATTGCACGTGGCGATTTCCGTCGCCTTCATTACGATCGCAATCCCCTTGAGGCTGAATGCCCAGTGGATAACCATCGGGTGGTTGATCGAATCCGCGGTACTGCTGTGGATCAGTGTCAGAATGGGGATCAATTTTCTGCGTTATCTGGCGATTTCATCCCTGGCGTTGGCAATCTTCCGTCTACTCGCTTATGACCGATTCCAAACGGAAACGCTTTTTTTCAACGCAAGGTTCGGCACGTATCTAGTGGCAATTGCCGTTCTGGGAGGTATCGTCCGATACGGCGAGCGGTACGTTTCAGAGAATGAGCGGCCGATGATTCACCTAGCCTTGATCCTTCTGAATTTCTTGGCGCTGACCGCACTGACCTGGGAAGCCTCGGACTATTTCGATCGCCAGTTGATTGCTTCTCGGCAGGCAGGCCTTGGCAGCATCAGCTACGCGCAGTTGCGGCTCGCTCGCGATTTCAGTTACTCGGCGATTTGGCTAGTCTATGGCAGTGGACTCATGGCTCTGGGCTTTTGGAAGAGGTCTGCATTTGTTCGTTGGCAGGCGCTGGTATTGATGGCATTAACGATTGCGAAGGTATTTCTCTACGACGTCTCCGCGCTCGAGAAGGGCTATCGCATTCTGAGTTTTGTGATCCTCGGGGCCGTTTTGCTGGGAGTTTCTTTTATTTACCAGCGCGATTGGCTAAAGCTCTCCCCACCCCCTCCGGAGCAACGAGAAGAGGGGACGTCATGAAGATGACAGCAGGATTATTGGCCGCGCTTCTCCTATCAGGGCCTTCCATTTCCTTCTTTAAATACCTACGAACCATCCAGCCTGCCAGTTCCAGCGGCCTGTGTTATGTGGTGGTCGGCGAAGCAGTGTGGCAGCGCGCCCTTCCCAGCCTGGGCGACCTCAGATTGTATTCCGGGGCAAGGGAGATTCCGTATGCATTGGATATCGAACGAGGCAGCTCCGAAACCGAGCGCAAACCAGTGCGCGTGCTGCAGCCCGCAATCATGAGAGGGAGAACACAATTTCTTCTCGATATGTCTGGCATACCTGAGTATGACCGCATCGACTTGACACTGAGTACAAAGAACTTTGTCGCGCATGGACGCGTGAGCGGCCAGAATGATCCTCAGGGCAGCCGCTGGGCCCTCCTGGGCACCACCACTCTCTATGATTTATCTGAGGAAAAGCTGGGACATAACAGCACCCTGCAAATTCCTGTGACCACATACAGATATCTGCGAGTGACGATTGATGATGCAGTGAAAGCTTCCGATGTTCTAGGCGCCAGCGCTGCGATTACTCACGCACAAAAGCCTGTATGGCGGACCATCATCAGCAGCAGCCAGGAAGTGCAACAGGGAAAGGACACGGTTGTGACGTTTTCTATTCCGAAAAATGTACCCGTGGAGCGGTTGGCCTTTGACACGGATCCGGCACAGCCGAATTTCCGGCGCGAGATAGAAGTTCGTGGAGACAATGGGCAACAGTTTGGATTAGGCGAGCTCAGCCGCATCCACATGCTGCGGAATGGACAGAAAGTCGATGTCGAGCAAACTTCGCTGGACGTTCGAGGAACAAGTCAGGGGACGGTGCGAGCCATTATCCATAATGGAGATGACCTGCCGCTTCACATCACCGGCCAGCGCGTGCAGCAATACGAGCGCCGAATCTATTTCGACGCCGTCGGCGGAGTACAGTACAAGCTCTATTATGGAGACGATAAGCTCGGAACGCCTGTTTATGATTTCTCTAAGCTATTCCAAAAGGATCCTAGCGCCACTGACCTGCAAGCAGACGCGGAGGAGGCGAACCCTGAGTACATCGGGCGCCCCGACGAAAGACCCTGGTCGGATCGCCATCCGGCGGTGTTGTGGGTGGCAATTATTTCGGCGGTGCTGATGTTGGCGGGCATCGCGTGGCGATCGATGCGCTTTGCCAGGGCCTAAGCCTCCTTTGAGCACTTCCGGTCGCACAATTCCGAAGACCCTATAGGCTCCCCTACACTTCAACTTTGCGGCTCGCAGCGAACGTATGGAGGCAGTCCGGCAATTGTACGGCTTGGCCGCATGTGGCAACATGAAGGAGCTGCCAGCAGAGGAGGGACCATGGCCAAAGCGACATTCGGCGCGGGGTGTTTTTGGGGTGTGGAGAGCGCTTTCCGGCAAGTAGAGGGCGTGACCGATGCGGCCGTCGGTTATATGGGCGGCACGCTTGCCAATCCCAGCTACGATGACGTCTGCACCGACCGCACCGGGCATGCTGAGGTTGTGCAAATCGACTATGATCCCGCGCGGATTTCCTACGAGGAACTGCTGCGGGTTTTCTTCGATATACATGACCCCACCACTCTGAACCGCCAGGGGCCCGATTATGGCAAGCAATATCGCTCGGTGATCTTCTTTCATGATGCCGAGCAGGAACGGGCGGCGCGAAATATGAAAGACGAACTCGAGCGGGCGGGCCGCTTCCCTCGTAAGATCGTGACGCAGATCGTTCCGGCGGCCGGCTTCTGGCGCGCCGAGGAATACCACCAGCGCTATTTCGAGAAACACGGCATTGCGGCGTGCCGGACGCATTGATCCGGCGCGGCCTTGCTTCGTGAAGGTCGGACCCATTCCATTCGTGCTGCTGCCAAAGGCGCTAAGCGGCCGGAAGCCGTTCCAGAATCCATGTTTATGCTAGTGCTGCGGGATGGAGGCTTGGCTTGCCGGCTTGGCTGACGGGCTTGCTGCCAACCGAGGGCCTCAAGATCATCCTGGTGCTATTTCTTTCCTTCCTGGTTGGTCTCGAACGCGAAGAACATCATGCCGAAGCCAAGGGCCCGGAGGGATATGCTTTCGGTGGCGTCCGGACTTTTCCTCTGCTCGGCCTCGTCGGCTACGCCTTGGGTTTGGTTTCCGGCGACAATTTGATCCCGCCCACCGTGGGGTTCGCGGTAATTGGTGCGTTTTTGTGGCTCTCCTACCAGCACAAGCTCGCGACCTACGAACATGCCGGAGTCACGACGGAGATGTCCGGGCTGGCGACCTATCTGGTCGGTGTGCTCATTTCTCACGGCCAATTCTGGATTGCCACCACGATCGCCGTCACCAGCGTCCTTTTGCTCGAGTGGAAGACGGCCCTCGAAAACTTGTCGAGCCGTTTGCCCGGGGAAGAGATCCTGGCGTTTACGAAGTTTCTCCTTCTGACGACTGTCATTCTGCCCATAGTTCCCGACCGCACGTTTGGCTCGTTTGGCTTTAATCCGTTCAAGGCTGGGTTGATCGTCGTGGCTGCGAGCGGCATTTCTTATGGGAGTTATCTGCTGCAGAAGGCCAGTCAAGGACGCGAGAGCGTATTTTTATCCGGGGTGTTGGGCGGCGCCTATTCCTCTACGGTGACCACCGTGATTTTGGCCAAGCGCGCGCGGGAAGTGCATTCGCCGCGCCTTTTCGCGGGCAGCATGCTCATGTCCTCGGGAACAATGTACCTGCGCTTGCTGATCTTACTTGTGCTATTCAATCGCGGGTTGGCAGCCGAGCTCTTCTGGCCGTTTCTCGGTGCGGGAGCAGCGGGCTTGGTTTTTGGGTGGTCTTGGGCGCGCCTACCCGCTTCCGGTGGCAAGCGCAATCGGGAGAACTTGGAGATCAAGAACCCGCTGGAGCTATCGGCCGCGTTTCTATTTGCGCTCATGTTTGTGGCCCTGCTGGCGGCTTCGCATTATGCGATCGCTCGCTTCGGCCGAGGGGGGATTTATGGCCTTGCCGCGATCACCGGCACGGTAGACGTCGATCCTTTTGTTCTGGGAATGACCCAATCGGGCCAGCCTTCGATGTTGGCAGCTCACGCCATCGCCATCGCTGCATCGAGTAATAACCTGATGAAAGGACTCTACGCATTTGGGTTCGGTGATCGGCGAACTGGGTCACAGGCGCTGGGCTTACTCGCGGCACTGGCGCTCGTGGGCCTGGCGGCGCTCTTCTTTTAGCCGGTTCCTTGTGACAGTTTTGGGCGGTTTCCTGCGATCCGCGCTAGGCTCGCAGAAAGTCAGCTTGCCAATTCTTGACGCGCCGCTTGATTGTCTTGCGATCGGTAAGCCTTTCGTCCAGCACTTGCCGCGCCAGGCCGGGCAGTTCGTCGTCTCCCGCAAAACGCAGAGAGATCAGCTGCGGAACGGTGAACTCCGGGATTCTCGAGCGCAGGTCCGGCGTCAGCAAGCGCTCGAGCCGCAGACGCATTTCCAGACGAATCAAACGATCCTGAACGGTAAGCGAGAAAAGCCGCGCATACAGAAAGGCAACCACGAACGCCGCGCCGAGCAGCAAGTTCATGATGGAGGCAAAGTTAATTCCGTCCTTCAACTGAACGAGGCGCCATACGAAATTGATAAGGAAAACCGGCAACGCAAACATGTGGTAGGGGGGAACGAAACGGGTGTGATTCTCAAAGTTCTGCACTTTTACCTGTGCCACGTGTGACCTTCCTTTCCGCCGGATGGCGATTTAGCGAACAGGTTTCGGGGCCATTTGGACAGCATGGCAGGCGCATTCTATCAGAGTTTGCTTTGAGGCGCGGCAGAAGACCTGTACTCACGGACGGCTATGAGAAAAGGCAATCGGAACCTTTTTTCGGCGTAAGGGTTCGATGTGCCCCTTTTTCATCGTTGCTGAAATTCAGGAGCTCCCAGCACCAGGCCGGTGATCGTGCCGAGATTCACTTGGGTTGTCGCGCCCGATTTGATTTGCACAATCTGCGGGTCGGCAGATTGCCTCTCCAGAGTCGAACGCGTGTTCACAGAGATTTGGCCCGCCAGGAAGACATTGATGGCGCGTTCGAGCGCCTGGTAGGGATCTGCCTCCGCTTCACTGCCGAGCAGAGATGCGATCTGCACCTGGCTGCCTGCGACGCGATTGCCTGCCATCGCAAGCGCAAAGTTCAGGCGATTCAGCAGGGCTCCGGCATTCACCCACGCCGAAGCTTTATCGGAATAACCCGTCGGCGGCAAGCACTGGTAAAGCGGCTCCCCAATGCGCGTCACCCAATTGACCAGGGGCAGCGCGCTATCGACGTCAGCGCCCAGAGCGCGCGCCGCGGAAACCACCAATTCGAACGGCGTCTTGATCTTCGCCCGGTAAGCAGCCCTGGACCAGAATTCCGGCGAATAGATCATCGCGCGCATCACCTCGCGCAGATCGCCTCCCGATTTGCGAAACGCCGCGGCCATATGATCGACCACAGGGCCGGGCGGATTATCCGCGACGAAATGTTGGGCAAGTTCGAGCGCGATGTGATGCGCGGTGTGCGGGTCGCGGGCGAGCAGGTCAAGCACCTGTTCGCCATCTCTGATTCCGCCAGCATGAATTTTCTTGCCCAGCACGCGCTTGGGCTGAGGATCATGTACGCGGTCGTCAAAGGAAAATTCCGGCTTCGTTCGAGCGTTGCGGATGGTCCAGCCGGTAAAACAGCGGGCCACTTCGATCACGTCTTGCTGCGTATAGCCGCCATCCACTCCCAGCGTGTGCAGCTCCATCAGTTCGCGCCCGTAGTTCTCGTTGAGCCCGCGGTTACCCACACCAGGCAGACTCGCATATCGGCGGCCTCGCAGTTTTTCGGGATGCGACTTGAGCCGTTTGGCGGCTTGCGCATCAGCGCTGAGGTAATTATCCAGATAAAAGAGCATGGCCGGGCTTTTGGCGGTAGCGTCCAGCAGATCACGAAATCGGCTCAGGACACCAGGCCGGATGACATCGTGTTCATAAGAGGCGAGCAGCCAGAGATCCAGATCCTTATTGGCGAAGACGTTAAAGTGATTGAACCAGAAATCGGTCAACTGCTCTTGCAACTGGCGCTCGCTATAAATAGCGCGCAACGTCTTGGCCTGCTGGAGCTGACTGAGCGCCTCCTGCGGCAGTTTGCTCGGTTTAGGACGCACTCCCTGGGGAGGATGCGCCTGCGCATCCATCTGCTTTCGATATTCCTCAACGCTGATTCCCAGGCGCTTGGCGGCCACGTCAGGTTGTGGATATGCAGCGAGCAGCGCTTGCGAATTCAGGTTTGCTCCAGGCAGTGCCGCCAGGCGGGCTTGCGATCCGGACTCGTCAATTTTTTCAGGATGAAGCTGGCCCTCGATCCAATTTTCAAGCCCCATGCGTTTGACGCGCTCCAAATCTCCCGGACGCGGGCCGTAGCCCAGCCGATTCAGTGCGTGCAGGATGGCTTCGTTTTCAGTTAACTCGGAAATCGGCAGCTTACCTTTGAAGGCAGGTTCGAGCGCTTGGGGCGCGGCAGCCTGAGGCTGATTTAGGGAATCGCCGGCGACCCCAGGAGCCTGGTAATCAGCGTGCACGAGCGGCTCGCCTATAAACGCCTGCGGCAAGCCCGTAGACAGCAAAACGATGGCCGAGAATACGGCGCGCGTTCGGGCAAAAAAGGAGCGATGCTGAGTCACGAATTTGCAGCCCGAAGAATACGGTTCACCCGGACTATAAACCTGCCCCCTTACGTGAAAACCGGCTTTCGGCGCAAAGTTGCTGTACGGGTTAGAGCGCTCGCATCCCGGGCGCCAATCCTCGTCTGTGGATCCTCGGCTCCGCCTGCGGCGGCTCGCTGTCCGCGCGCCTAGGCTCGGGGCACGCTAGAGCTTTGCGGCTGCCGGATGCGCCAGGCGGCTTACATAATCGATCATGTGATTGCCGAAGGCTTTCTCGAGCCTCTGGGTGATGGGGCCAGGTGCGCCGGCAAATTTATGGCCTTCGACTTCGGAGACGCCGAGCAGGCTGCGATTGGTGGAGGTAATGAACACTTCGTCGGCGCCGTATAAGTCTTCGGGCCGCAGCGTTTTCTCTTCCACCGGAATACCTGTTGGCGGAGCAATGTCCAGCAGGATGCCCCGCGTGACGCCTTCTAGGCATCCAGAAGAGAGTGGAGGCGTGCATACCCGCCCGCCGCGTGCGCAGAAGATATTGGCAGCCGTGCATTCGGCTATTTCGCCGCGCTCGTTGAGGAGCAGGGCTTCGTCGAAGCCGCGTTGCTGTGCGCCTTGTAGAGTCCAGACGTTAAAGATCCACGAGGTCACTTTCGCTCCGGCGAGAGGCGACGCAGCGTGACGGCTATTTTCGCAGAGACTCAGGCGAACGGGTTCGCGATACGACGGAAGCCCTGCCGTACAGAGCAGCAGGTCAACATCGGGCAAATCCTCGCCGCTTTGCCAGAATCCCACTTTATTGTAGATGGCATAGATTCTCGCTGTGCCTTCACGCACGTCGTTTTGCTGAATCAGTTCGCGCAAACTGGAACGCACCTCGGCGGGATCGAAGGAAAATGGCAGGCGCGTGCGCGCCGCGTCTTTTTGCAGTCTCTTCCAATGCCGCTCAAACGCGAAGGGTTCTCCGCGAAAAACACGCAAGGTGGTGAAAAGCCCCCAGCCGTTGAGCAGACCGGTCTGGCCGGGCGAAAGGCGCGCCTGCTCGACGGGCACGATGTGCCCGTTGTGGAATAGGTAGCGATGAATCACGATAGTCCCTGGGCTACGGCGCGGTACAAAATCCCAGCACTTATTGTACCCCAGCGCAGCGCGGCCATTGCCAATGCGCGCACCTGAAAGCTAACATTTCTGTCCTGAACCAGCGCTGGCGCGGCGTTCTCCCAGCGCCGCCGCGAACATGCTGGCCACTGGTGGCAGATGCTTTTCGCGCAAATCAAACTCGGAGGTGACGAGTGTCGAAGTGCCTGCGTCCTTTCCTTTCACATACCTTTGCGAAGGCATTTTGCATCATTGCACTTGCCTCGTTGGCCTGCGGATGCGCGCGCCGGACGAGTTCGCCCGATGCCGCCCTGAAATCTATTTCCGGCGATCGCATGCTGGCAGACATTCGCACCCTTTCCTCCGACAAATTCGAAGGACGCGGTCCGGGATCCAAAGGCGAAGAGCTCACGATTCAGTATTTGCAGGACCAGTTCCGCAGCGCGGGCCTCGAACCCGGCAATCCCGATGGCAGCTACCTGCAAAATGTGCGCCTGGTCGGAATCACGGCGGACCCGCAAATGAAGCTCAGTTTCACCGGCCACGGCCGTTCGCTCGCGCCGAAATTTCAGAACGATTTTGTGGCTTGGACCAAGCGCATGGTGGATACCAGCGCAGTCGATGCCGACATGATCTTTGCCGGGTACGGCGTTCAGGCGGCCGAATTTCAGTGGGATGATTTCAAAGGCGTGAACGTACGCGGCAAAGTCCTCGTTGTGCTGATCAATGATCCGCCCGTGCCCGACCCGCAGAATCCGGACCAGCTTGATCCAAAAACATTTGGCGGAAAGGCGATGACCTATTACGGGCGCTGGACCTACAAGTTCGAGAAGGCTGCCGAATTGGGTGCGGCCGGCTGCATCATCGTGCACCAGACCGATCAGGCCGGGTACCCGTGGGAGGTCGTGCGCAATAGCTGGAGCGCCGAGCAGTTTGACCTCGAAAGCCCGGATAAAAACATGAGCCGCCTCGCGCTCGAAGGCTGGATTTCACGCGAAACAGCCGACAAACTCTTCCGCATGGCAGGGCTCGATCTCGGCAAACTCAGCGCCGCGGCGGCGACGCGCGACTTCCGCCCCGTTCCGCTGGGCCTGCGCGCCAAGATCACCATTCACAATCGCCTGCGAACCATCGATTCGCACAACGTCATCGCGCGCCTGACCGGCAGCGATCCGAAGCTAAAAGACAGCTACGTAATCTATACCGCGCATTGGGATCACTTCGGCATCGGCCCGGAAGTGAACGGCGATCGCATTTACCACGGGGCAGTAGACAATGCCTCCGGCACCGCGGCGCTGCTGGAAATCGCGCGGGCTTATCAGCAGCTCAAAACGCCGCCGCGGCGCAGCATTCTATTCCTCTCCGTCACCGCAGAGGAGCAGGGTTTGCTGGGCTCGCGTTACTACGCCGAGCACCCCTTGTATCCTCTCGCGCGTACGGCCATGGACATCAACATGGATACCATGAACGTGCACGGGCGCACACGCGATCTCGTCATGGTCGGCATGGGAAACTCGACGCTCGATGAATTGGTCGCCGACGCCGCTCGCGAACAGGGTCGCACGGTGAAGCCCGACCCGGAACCCGAGCAGGGGCACTTCTACCGCTCCTATCATTTCAGCTTTTCCAAGGAGGGGGTGCCCGCGTTTGACCCGGATTCGGGGATAGATTTCATCGGCAAGCCCGAGGGCTGGGGTCTGCAGGTGCGGCAGAAATACACAGCCGAGAACTACCACAAGCCTTCCGACAAGATTCAGCCCGATTGGGATATGAGCGGCGCCGTTCAGGACGCTCAGCTTTACTTTCTCGTAGGTTATCGCGTGGCAAACAGCGACATGATGCCCGAATGGAAGCCTGGGACAGAATTCAAGGCCAAACGCGACGCCATGCTGCAATCGGCCCAAACGGGAAACTGACAGGCCACCACCCGCAACCAGTCTAGTGCCGTTCCAACTTGATCCGGCGAGAGGTTCGGCCCAAAGAGCCTGCGATTGGCTGTGGGGTGGCCTAGTAGAGAATTTGGTGCAAATAGTTGGAACGGCACTAGACCGGCGCCTCCCGGGCCTGCGGTGCCAGTGTACGTGCTGGAAACAAAACCCCGCTCGTACAATTGACACATACAAGTCTTATTCCTACCGTTGATCGGCGACCCTCGCGTCCTGTGAGGCTCTGTGAATACCGCACTTAGGCCAATTGGGATGGCGCTCCTTGTGGCTCTCTTGAGCCCCCTTTTCGCTCAGGCCGACACGATTTACCTCAAAAACGGCCGCCAGATTCAGGGCACGAATGCCGTCAAGCAGAATGGAAAAGTAACCTTCGAGACAGCGGCGGGTACGATGAGCGTGCCCGAATCGCTCGTCGACCGCATCGTGAGCGGTGATCCTCCGATTGCCCCGCAAACTAACTCGAATTCCGCCGCGGCGGAATTGTCGATGGCTCCGCCCTCTTCGAGCAGCGCCGATTCGGCTTCGGTGTTGCAATCGATCCTCCGAGATGGCGCGTTGGACCAGCAGGCTCTGGCGCAGATCGACGCCAGGGCAGCCACGCGCGCCCCCGATGCCCTGTCACGAGCGGCAGAAGCGGAATCAGCGGCCGGCCATTTTGAATTTGACCAAGGTAATCTCGGCGCGGCGTTGCAGCATGCCGGGCGCGCGCTCGGTTTTGCGCCAGACAAAGTCCCATTGCTCCTCAGCGCGGCCTTTCTGCACTTGAAGCGACGAGAATACCAGTCCGCTCTGGACCTGCTCGAGAAAGCGCGGCGCAGCGACGCGAACTCTCCTGACATTGCCAAACTGGCGGGTTGGGCTGATTACGGGTTGAATCGCCTGCAGGATGCCGTCTCAGAGTGGAAGCGTTCCCAGGAGCGACATCCCGATCCGGATGTGGCGCGCGCATTGGAGAAGGCCCAGCGCGATCTCGACGTCGAAAATAGCTTTCGCGAAAACCGCAGCGCGCATTTCGATTTGCACTATTACGGCCAGGCGGCGCCTGAGTTGGCTCGTGACGTCCTTCGAGCCTTAGAGAGCGATTTTGAGGATATTTCCGCCGCGCTCAATTACACGCCCAAGGAGCCCATTTCCGTCACGCTTTATACCAATCAGCTGTTTCAGGATATTACCCGCGCCCCAAGCTGGGCCGGGGCGCTGAACGATGGCCGTATTCGCGTGCCGGTGCAGGGACTCGAGAAAGTGACGCCCGGGCTCGCGCGTGTCCTCAAGCACGAATTGACGCACAGCTTCATCAATGAAAAAACGCACGGCCACTGCCCCACCTGGTTGCAGGAGGGCACGGCACAGTGGATGGAAGGAACGCGCACCGGCGTCAATGCAACCGCGGAGCTTCTCGGCATGTATGACCGCCATGAGGAACCGTCGCTTTCCGCTCTCGAGCCCTTCTGGACCAATCTGCAACCGGGCTTTGCCCGGATTGCTTATGAGTGGTCGCTTGCCGTCATCGAAACGATCGAAACCACCAGCCCCGGCGATCTGGAACGGCTCCTCGACCGGCTCGACGAGGGTGCTTCGGCCGAGGATGCCGTCCGCGCCACGCTGCACTCGACCTACGCGGACCTCAACGCCTCCACCGCCGACTACCTCCGCAAGATCCACTAGTGCCGTTCCAACTTGATGAGCCTAAGCAAAGGGTGTCCGGCAAAGGCTATCTAGCTGGCCGTGGATAGTCAAAATTAGTTGGAACGGCACTAGGCTTTACGCCAGAGCACCGATCACGATATTGAATTTATAAGGCGACTAGCAGCGCGGCGAGAAGGGCGGCGCGCTGGGGCAGAGCCGCAATAATCACTTGTTCGTCGGGGCTGTGAGGGCCTTCGCCGACGGCGCCCAAGCCATCGAGCGTGGGCACGCCGAGCGCTGCGGTGAAGTTGCCGTCGGAACCGCCTCCGGCGAGGCATTCGCCGACGGAAAATCCCAATTGCTCCGCCAGCTTGCTCGCCTGAGAGAAAAGCGCCGCGCTGGCGCGGCGTTCTAGCGGCGGACGCGAGAATCCGCCCTCCACGGTGACACGCGCGCCTGGCAGAATCGGCCGGAGCGCCTTCAGCTTGCGCTCGATCCGGCGCATGTCCGCGACAGTTTCGGCGCGCAGGTCGATCGTGAGGCGCGCTTCCGCGGGGATGACGTTGCTGCGCGTGCCTCCCTGCGCGATCGTCGGGTTCACAGTAATGCCGCGGCGAGGATTATTCAGGCGCATCAGCCGCGCCGCCTGCAATGCCAGCTCATGCACCGCGTTCACCCCGGCTCCTGGATCGAGTCCGGCATGTGCTGCGCGGCCGGTGATGACGAGCTCGGCTGTTCCGGTGGCCTTGCGCCTTGTTTTGAGTTGCCCGTCTGGTCCGGCTGCAGGTTCAAGCACCAGCACCGCCGCGCTGCGCCGGGCTTCCTGATCGATCACCCCACGCGAGCTTTTGCTCCCGGTCTCTTCGTCCGAAGTCCAAAGAAAGACAATACGCCGGCGCGGCAGCCAGCCCGCATGTGCAAGCGCATCGACCGCGAATAGAGCGTTGACGATTCCGCCCTTCATATCGAGAACGCCGGGACCGAACGCCCGTCCCCGCCTCACCCGAAAGGGCATCTTCTTGATCGTGCCGAGACTGTAGACCGTGTCCAAATGTCCGAGGACTAGAATTTGATCCGCGCAAGCACGAATCCCCACCCGGCGCGCGCGATCTGCGGGCCAGGTGATCCGCAGGTGATGGCCTTCTCCCTTTCGGGGGAGATACTCGATCTTCGCTCCGCGCTTGCGCCATTCCGCCGCGACCATGCGCCCGAAATGGTCCATGGCAGGCTTCGAATCCGTGGGCGATTCGCAGCGCACGAAGCGTTTGAGTAACCGCACCATGGCCTTCTCGCGCCTTCGCAAAAACGCCAGTATTTCCAGCACTTTTTCGGGTGAGCTCACCGAGCGCGTATGCTAGCAGCCGCCCTCTTCCGCGGCAACGCGGTTCCCGAGCCTTCGCCCTTTCGCTTATAATGGCTGGATTGTTTTTGGGCGTGCTGTGCGGAGCCTCTCGCCGCAATTGAGGAGCTGCGATGATTCTGGACACCAACGGCATCCAGAAGATCCTTCCCCATCGCTACCCATTCCTGATGGTCGACGCCATCCTGGAGATGGAGCGATTCAAGCGCATTGTCGGCGTGAAAAACGTCAGCATCAACGAGAGTTTTTTTCAGGGCCATTTTCCCGGCAAACCCATTTTGCCGGGCGTCTTGATCATCGAAGCCATGGCCCAGACCGGGGGTTTGCTGCTCTTGCAGGAAGTTCCCGAGCGCGAGAATAAATTGCTCTACTTCGTCGCCGTCGACGGCGCGCGCTTTCGCCGGCCCGTGGTTCCGGGGGAGCAGTTGCGGCTCGATGTTGCGGTGGTCTCCTGGCGCGGGAATTTTTGCAAACTGCGCGGGACGGCCACCGTCAATGGCGAGCTCGCGGCCGAGGCGACTTTGATGTGTAAGATGGTGGACCGCGATCCGGTGGAAGCGCCCGCGGCCGCCCAGCCGGCTGGCGTGGCAGGACGTCGAGAATGAGCGAAACGGTGCATCGTGCCGCAGCTCCGCTGGAAATTGATCCCCGCGCGGTAATTGCCCCGGGCGCCCGATTAGGCGCCGGAATCCGCATCGGAGCCTACGCCGTGGTCGGCGATGAGGTGGAACTGGGCGAGGAGTGCGTTCTTCACCCTCACGCTGTCGTGAACGGCCCGGCTCGCCTGGGCCGCTCCAACGTGCTGCATCCGTTTTGCAGAATCGGCGGCGATCCGCAAGATCTGAAGTATGCCGGCGAGCGCACGCGCCTGGAGGCCGGCGATCGCAACGTCTTCCGTGAGTGCGTTACGGTGAGCCGCGGAACCATCCAAGGCGGTGGCCTGACTCGCATCGGAAGCGATAATCTGTTCATGGCCTCGGCTCATGTAGCCCACGATTGCGTGGTCGGCAATCACACCATTTTCGCCAATAGCGCCACTCTGGCCGGTCATGTGACCGTCGAGGACTACTCCACGATCGGCGCATTTTCTCCCGTGCATCAGTTCTGCCGCATCGGTCGCCATGCTTATGTAGGCGCCTCGACCGTGATTACGCAAGACGTTCCGCCGTTCTCGCTCGTGGTCACCGAGCGCCACACCCGCTCTTTCGGCGTTAACAGCGTCGGACTGGAACGCCGCGGCTTTACCACGGATCGTATTCGCGCCATTGAGGGCGCCTATCGCCTGCTTCTGAATTCGAAGCTCAACACGAGCCAGGCCCTCGAACAGATGCGGCTTACACTCAATGGCTCCGCCGAAGTCGGCGAACTGATACGCTTCATGGAATCCAGCGAGCGCGGTGTAATCAAGTAGTGGCTTGCGGTTCCGAAGGAAATATGTTCCCGCCGAGCGCAACCCTTCCCGGGAAATGGGGTCTGATTGCGGGGAACGGACGCTTTCCCTTTCTCGTTTTGGAAGCCGCGCGAAGTCAGGGCATCGAAATGTCCGTGATTGCGCTTCGGGAGGAGGCTGCTCCCGAATTGGAGGCCATCGCCAAGCGGCTCCATTGGGTGAGCCTGGGCGAATTGAGTCGCGCTCTCGAACTGCTCCATCAGGAGGGCGTTACCCGGGCGGTAATGGCCGGCCAGGTGAAGCACACCAGGATCTTTAGTTCCATTCGGCCGGACTGGAAGCTGGCGAAACTGATATTTTCTTTGCCGAGGAAGAATACCGATTCCCTGATTGGCGCCGTGGCCCGCGTCCTCGCAGAGGAAGGCATTCAACTCGTCGATTCGACTACCTTTCTGAAACCGCTATTGCCCGACCCCGGCGTTCTCACTCGGCGCGCTCCGGATGCGCGTGAATCGGCCGATATTGCCTACGGCCGCGAAATCGCCCGGCATGTTGCCGGGCTCGATTTGGGCCAGACCGTGGTCATCAGCGACCGCGCTTGCGTGGCCGTGGAAGCCATGGAAGGAACCGACGAGACCATCGAACGCGCAGCGCGGCTCGCGGCGGGCAAGCCCCTGGTCGTCGTAAAGGTCGCCAAGCCCCGCCAGGATATGCGCTTCGACGTACCCGTCGTCGGACTTCGGACCGTCGAAGTGATGAGGCGTTCCCAGGCCACAGCCCTCGCGATAGACGCCTGCCGCACCTTGCTTTTCGATCGCGCCCGTCTTATCGAGGCGGCCGACGAGGCGGGAATCGCCATGCAAGCTTTTGCGACGGATGCCGAACCCAGTGGCCCGCCGAACCACCTGTCCAGTGATCCGAATGACGCTTCCGGAGCAAAGCCCGGATGAACCACCGGCGCGTTCGCGTGGCGGTGGTAGGGGTAGGCGATTTCGGACGTAACCACGCGCGCGTCTATCGTCAGCTCGAAGGGGTGGAGCTCGTTGGCGTCCTGGATTCAGATTCTGAACGCGCCCGGCGCGTCGCCGACGAATTTGGCACCGGCGTGCTCCTCGATCTTGACTCTTTGAGCGGCCGTGTGGACGCCGCGAGCGTCGCCGTGCCCACCAGCGAGCACGCGCGCGTCGGTTGCCGCCTGCTGGCGCAGGGAATTGATGTGTTGATAGAGAAGCCCATTGCCGCTTCGGTTTCCGAGGCCGATCTCCTCAGTGATGCCGCCCGGCAATACGCCCGCATCCTGCAGGTTGGGCACCTGGAGCGGTTTAATCCCGCGCTTGTAGCCGTTTTGCCGATAATGAAAGAGCCGTTATACTTTGAGGTACATCGTCTGGGGGTGTTTAGCCCGCGCAGCCTCGATATTGATGTGGTGTATGACGTCATGATCCACGATCTGGATATCCTGCTCACACTCGCCGATTCGCCGGTCACGTCGATTCATGCCCTCGGGATTCCGGTCATCACGGACAAGGTTGATATCGCCCATGCTCGTCTCGAGTTCGCTTCCGGCGCCGTGGCCAATTTAACGGCCAGCCGCGTGTCTACCGAACGTGTGCGCAAGCTCCGTTTTTTTCAGGAGCACGAATATATTTCGCTGGATTATGCCCGGCAGGATGTGCTGCGCATTCGTGTCCGGCAACCCGCTCCTCAGCCGCAATTCGATTTCGAGCCGATCCCGACACGCCAGGAGGAGCCCCTGGCAGCCGAGCTGCGCGCGTTCGTGGACGCAGTGCGCCATCGCACGGCCCCGCTGGTCGATGCGCACGCCGGCCGCCGTGCCTTGGAGCTGGCCGACCGCGTTATGGCGGGCATCCTGGAGCACAATCAGCGCGTCCAATTGGGTGCCTTCGCACCCCCTCGAGCAAATTGATGATTCCGAGAAGTCTGGTTCCGCGTGACGTGCGCCCCGCGACCGAGAGAGCGGATGCGGCGCCTCCGCGGCGCCTCACCACTCTGCTCGATGAACGCACCGTCGTCGCCGCGAATCTGCCGCGCGGCGAACTCCAAACGCGCAGCGCCATCCCTGCGCATCTGCCCCTCGACGTGCTCGCCTCGCGTGTGGTCGTTCCCCGCGATACTCCGGCGACGCCTTTCGATCCTGCCATGGTCCATCCCGATTACGCGCCGCTCACCGTACTCGATCAGCGCTTCACCGTGCCGGTGGCTTTGCCGGTCGTGAAACTCGAACCGAAAGGGCCCGTCTCCGCCTACGAACTTCCCGATGTTCTCGATCCCGACGTGCTCACCACGGGCGACGTCAACCTGATGGTGGAGCCGGTGGAAACGCCTCCGCGAAATTGGAACTGGCTGGCCCGCTCGGGATCGGTCGCTTTTCACATCCTGTTCATCAGTTTTCTTTTGCTGCAGAGCAAGCTCTTTCCCTATCGTCCCCCTTCGCAATCGCAAATCGATCTGGCCCGGCAGCAACTCAACTTCATCTATATGCCGCCGGATGTTCGCGGCTTGCCGCCGGCGCCGCCGGCCCCGCGCAGCCCGCAAATGCGCATCGACCCGCGCATATTGCGCCAGATGGCGCCGCCCGTTGTCCCGCAACCTTTGCCTGGACCAAAGGAGCCGGAGCGCGTGGTGCGCGATACGCCCACAGAGCCGGCGCCGGAGCTGCCCGCTGCGCCCAAGCCGCAGACGCAGACGCCTCCTGATTCTCGCGCCGATACTCCGAAACCTCAGGCTCCAAGCCAGGCCCAAAATCGCCTCATTCTTCCGCCCATGAGTTCGCCGGGACGCACGCTCCAGCAATCGGCGCAGCAGTCGCGCCAAAGCGGCGGCAGCGGCATGGAACAGTTCGGCGGGCAAATTCCCGGCGCTCCCAATTACGGCGGCGGTGGCGGCGGCGAGGGTTATCTTGGCGGCGCCGTGCAGATGCTCACGCCCACCGAAGGCGTAGATTTCACGGATTATCTGGCTCGTGTGGTTGACAGTGTCAGGCGCAACTGGTATTCCGTGATGCCCGAATCGGCTCGACTCGGCGATAAAGGCCGCGTGGTTTTGCAATTCCGTATTATGTCCTCTGGGGCCGTGCCTGATTCCCAGCCTCAGCAGATATCCTCCTCCGGCAAGGAGGCCCTCGATCGCGCCGCATATTCATCGATCCGCAGCTCCTCTCCCTTTGAACCCTTGCCTCCGGCCTTCAGCGGCCCGTTTATCGAGTTGCGCTTCATTTTTCTATACAATCTGCCTCTGAGCGCTCAGTGAAGCCGCGCGAAGCTCAAGCCGTGGGTTCGCTTCTTATCGCCGCTCTCTTCTTGTTTTATCTGCTGATTCGTTACTGGAAGCTGATTTGATCGGTTCGATAATTCCCGTGGATTCTTCGGTGATGGCTCCCGAAATGCCTGTGCACCCGTCCACGCTGACGCTCGTGGCCATTCTCGGGCCCACCGCTTCGGGCAAATCGTCGCTCGCGGTCTCGCTCGCCGAGAAATTGGGCGGGGAGGTCATCGCCTGTGATTCGACGCAGGTTTATCGCGGCTTTGATATAGGCACGGCGAAGCCGTCGGCGGCCGAGCGCCGCGGTGTCCCTCACCACATGATCGATCTGGTTTCGCCCGCGGAAGTCTTCACCGCCGGCGAATATCGTACACGGGCTCTCGAAGTGCTCGCGGATTTGCGCCGTCGCCATCGTCTGCCCATCTTTACTGTTGGAACCGGGTTGTATTTCCGCGCGCTCATGGAGGGCTTGGCCGATGCGCCCACGCGGTCGGATCGCATGCGTGCGAGGCTCAATGCAACCAGCGCAAAGCGCGGCGGCCCTCACTTGCACAAGATTCTTCGCCGGCTCGATCCCGCCGCGGCCGGGCGCATCTCGCCAAATGACCGCCAGAAGCTCGTGCGTGCTGTGGAGGTCTGCCTGTTGGCGGGAAGTCCGTTGAGCGAAGTGCATCGAGCTGGTCGTCGAGGCTTGCAAGGTTACGCCCCATTGAAAATCGGCCTCAACCCCACGCGCCAGGCGCTCTATGAGCGCATCCAGAGGCGCGTTCACCTCATGCTCGAGCGTGGCTGGAGCGAGGAAGTGGCGGCGCTGATCGCGGAGGGCGCACCGAACGCCGGGAAGGCTTTCGAATTCATCGGCTATCGCGAGCTGCGTGCTCACGCCGAAGCCAGCCAGCCGCTCTCGAGTACGGTTGAGGCCATCGCCCAGGCTACTCGTCGCTACGCAAAACGCCAGCTCACCTGGTTTCGCCGGGAATCAGGCGTCCAATGGTTCGCCGGTTTTGGCGATGAGCCGGAGACACTCGCGGCAGCTCTCGATTATCTTCAGCCTTTGCTAAAAGAATTTCAGAATGCCGTCGGGCAGCCTGGCCCGCGCGACGCGGTATAATGAGCCTGCGTATTTACAGGACGAGCTTGACGCATTCTCCTCTGTCGGCCTCTGCCGCATCCAATTCGCGCACACCTCTTTTACGCGTATGAAGAGTTCGAGGACAACCGACGTTCGGGAACGCGCTGTTTTGGTTGGATTAGGCCTGAAACGCGCGCCTCACATCCCCGGCCGTGCGTCTGACGAAACAGCCCGTGAATCGCTCGAAGAACTTGCCGAATTGGCGCGCAGCGCCGGCGCCGTGGTCGTCGGCAGCGTTCTTCAAATGCGCGATGCCATTGATCCCGCAAGCGTGGTCGGGCGAGGCAAACTGCAGGAGATCCGGGCCGAGGCTCAGGCGCGCCAGGCGCCGCTGATTATCTTCGATCGCGAACTCACTCCTGTGCAGCAGCGCAATCTGGAAAGGGGCGTGGAGCGCCGCGTGATCGATCGCACCCAATTAATCCTGGATATTTTCGCCCGCCACGCGCGCAGCCGCGAAGGACAGTTGCAAGTAGAATTGGCGCAGTTGAACTATCTGCTGCCGAGGCTGGCGGGCGGCGGCCCGGAGCTTTCTCGGCTCGGCGGCGGCATCGGTACGCGCGGTCCCGGCGAACAAAAGCTCGAAACCGACCGGCGCCGTATTCGCGAGCGCGTGGGCCGCATCGGCGCCGCGATTGAGAAGTTGCGCCAGCAGCGTACACTGCGCCGCGCTGCCCGCCAGTCGGTGCCGCTAGGCACGGTCGCTCTGGTCGGTTATACCAACGCGGGGAAATCAACCCTCTTTAACGCGCTCAGCCGCGCCGGCGTCCTGGTCTCCTCGAAGATGTTTGCCACACTCGATCCTACGGTCCGCGCTGTGCGCCTCCCTTCGAATCGCCGCGTTTTATTTTCCGATACGGTCGGCTTTATCCGTGACCTGCCTAAAGGCCTGCTGGCGGCATTCCGCGCGACGCTCGAGGAAGTCCAGCAGGCAGCTTTGATTCTCCACGTCACGGACATATCGAATCCGCATCACGCCGAGCACGATGCCGAGGTAGAAAAGGTTCTGGTTCAACTTGGGGTCGGCGATCGCGCGCGGCTGCACGTCTTTAATAAGATCGATCGCCTGGATACGGATGTTCGAAAAGCCATGTCCGCGGCCAACGGGAATGTCTATGTTTCCGCGCTCGAGACCACGGGCCTGGAGGAGCTGCTTCGCCGCGTCGACGAAATGATGGCTGTTGATCCCCTAAGACGGCTGCGCTTTGCGGTGCCACTTACGGAAGGCCGCAAATTGGCCCTAGTGCATGGCCTGGGGCGAGTGCTGCACAGCGAGCTTCGCGATTCGAAGATGGTGATCGACGCCGAGGTGCCGGAATCGTTGGTCCGGCGCTTGCGCCTGGTGCCCTCGGGGGACCTATAAACGGGCGTCTGCGGCCCTTCGTAGCCCTCATTTCTGCCTGGTTACAGCCGAGGGCTTTCTGGGGGGTTGCTGTACTTCTGTGCAAATCGGGCCCCCATGTTGGACTGCCGATTTTCCCTTGGTGGCCGCTATCTCGGCGTGCCCCGGAAAATATAAGTGCTGCCCTATCTATTACTTACAGTACAACTGGCCCCGCACGGTCGCTCCCTCGAGTTGTCGCATTTCGGTGCATTAACTTTAAAGTAACCGACGATTTCCACACGAAAATCCACAGGTTTTGGCCAGTTTGACTCACCTCGCCTCGTTAACAAAGGCGTAATAGTACGACTTTTCAGGCTTTTTTGGCTGATTGGGGTGTCTCCCGAATCTGTTAACAATCTAAGCACATTTCGGCGTCCGATAATCGGCCACCCGGAAAGGCCTATTCCTGCCCGAGTTCATTCGACTCGGGTGACCATCGCCGCATAGTGCCGTTCCAACTATTTGGGCCAAGTGCTTCGCCCTGACGACGCAAAAGTTCAAGAAGGTCGCGGACAGGCATTCTTTGGCGAGACAAGTTGGAACGGCACTAGTTGGAACGGCACTAGCCGGAGGCCTCCCATGGACATTGGCGCCGATGGGGATCGTTGACTGTCGCAACGATGCCAGACTATAGTGAAGTGGCATTCAGACTAGGCAGGCGCGTCCGCCGGATGTGCTTGGCCTGCGTGCTTCATGAACCTTCCAAACAGCTTGACCATTCTGCGTATCTTTTTCATACCGCTTTTGGTTGTAGTCCTGCTTACGCGCCAGCCAAACGTAGTCTTCCTGACTGTGCCCATGAACTTTGCGGTTTGGGGTGTCTTGATCTTGTTGCTTGCGGCGGCCACCGATTGGGCCGACGGATTCTACGCCCGCCGCCGCGAACAGGTGACTACGCTGGGCATCCTGCTCGATCCGATTGCAGACAAGCTCTTGATCTCCGCCGCGTTCATCTCGCTGGTGCAGATGCAGCTCGTCGCCGGCTGGATGGTGGTCATCATCATCGGCCGCGAAATAACGGTCCTCGGACTGCGCAACATCGCCTCCGCCGAGGGTTTCACGATTCCGGCCTCCGCGCTGGGTAAGACCAAGATGGTGCTGCAAGTGATAGCCGTTTGCGCCGTAATTCTGGGAGCGAAACATACCGGGGTGCGCCCTCTGGGCACGATTCTCGTCTGGCTGGTGGTGATGAGCGCGGTCGCCTCGGCCTTTCAATACTTTTCCAAATTTTGGAGCCACGTGGACGACCGAGTAAAGCAGAGGCGCCATCTGCGGCTCCTCGAGCGCCGCAGAAAAGCACAGGATGCCCCCACTCTCTGACTCTCTTCTCTCCGGCGCAGATCGCCGCGCCCTTTTGGCGCGCGCTCGCCAGGCCATTTTAGAAGCGGTCCGGCTGCGTCTTGCCGATCTGCCTCCGGCCGCAGGCCGCTTGGCTGAGCCCGGAGGAGCCTTCGTGACCCTGCTTTGCGATGGAAAGCTGCGCGGCTGCATCGGCCACACGGATTGCGGGACTGCCCTGGCAGAGACTGTCGTGCAATGCGCGACCACGGCTGCCTTGCGGGACCCGCGGTTCAAGCCGCTCCGCGTGGAAGAACTCGCTGGGCTGGAAATCGAAATTTCCGTCGTTTCTGAGCTGCGGACGATACGGCCGGAAGAGCTTGAACTGGGAGTCCACGGGATCGTCGTTATTCGCGGCGCCAGCCGGGGCTTGCTTCTGCCTCAAGTGGCCGTCGAACGCAATTGGTCCGCGACACAATTTCTGGAGGCAGCCTGCCGGAAAGCCGGTCTCGAACCGTACGTCTGGCGCGATCCAGAAACGAAGCTTTTCGCATTTACCGCGGAAGTGTTTTCTGACGCCAGCTCTTTCGCTGCGGAAGAACAGCCGGCCGGGAGGTAATCCAGCGGCGCCCGCCTGAGTTGCCGGGCGTTCGGATCATGAGGCGAGAGCCTGCGGAGTTGAAGCGCCTGCCGTCTTCGGTGGCGCCCGGCGCATCCAAAACGGTTATTATTCGAGCTCGACGTAGTCCCCAGGATACATTTGCTTCTTGCTCAGCGTGATCAGCACGGTCGCGGCGTTCTTGCTCACTCGCAGTACCACGCCTTCGCCCAGCACGTCGCGCGGCAGCTCAGCCCCGCTGTAAGGGGGCGTCGAGCCGAATCCGAAGATTTGATAGGCGACTCCTGGCGTCTGATATTCGATTTCGCTGCTGTTGCCCTGAAACCGGAAGACCCGGAAGTAGTCGCCCACCTTGACTCCTTGGGCGCTCCCTAGGTTCACGTAAACGATCGTCCCGTCGGCCGCAGCCTCGGCAAAGTATCTCGTGGTGACGATCATAGCTTTGGATTTGCCGCTCGGAGGCGCAAAGATATCGAAACCCTCTTCGGATTTCACCTCGGGAGCCGGCCGCTCCGCGAAACGCTGCACCAAATCTGCACGTTGCACATAACCGCAGGAGGAAACGATTTGGGCGGTCGACGTCTTGCGCTGTACGTTAACGACTCGGATGCGCGCCTCGTCCTCATAGGTCGTACCCATCCCCCTGAGCAGTCGATTCTGCGACTGAAACCATTCGATTTTCAGATTGTCGCCCGGGATGGGACGTATCACTTCGAATTCATCGCCCACCTTCACGCCCTGCGATGCGCCTTTATTGATGAAGACGAGCTGACCGTCGGTGTAAGCGATGTGGAAGTAAGACTCTTCCCCTGAGATGATGTACGTGTTTGTGGGGACGGAATCAGAGGTGACCATTCCGGTGCAATATAGCTGGCTCTCCAGAGGTCTCCTCGGCGCTTCTTGAGCATGTGCGAGAGAAGCCATAACCCCCAGCAAAACAACAACAAAGGAGAATCTCTGCATCATCTTAGTGCTCCTCTTATGATTCGTCCGGGCCTGCCGGTCACGGGATTGTCAGGATCGAAAATAGCAGTTGGTACTAGAACCGGTCAAGCTGCTCTCGCGCCTTGCTTTACACTTTCGATACCGCATGATAGAAGCGCCGGGCGCCGGCGCACCAACAGTCCGGCGTGTCAACGGCTCGAAAGCAATGCGTCCGGAGGCCGAAATCATCCCTAGCACCCCTGCTTCGCGCCGCCTTGGACTTAGCATCGTCGAGTCGGCCATCTCGAAACCAAGCGTTTTCGGAAACGATCGCGTCTGTGCCGTCGTGGCGGCCCGAAGCGCGGCCGACGCAGTCCGTCAGGTCAAGGCTGCCATAAGCGCCTCCGGTAGAGCGCACATTGTCGAATTGCGGCTAGATTTCCTGGCAAATCACGCGGAAATCACGCGCCTGCTGGGTTGGGCCGCCCGCCAACCGAAAATCCCGGTTTTGATCGCCACCTGCCGGCGGCACCGGGCCGGTGGGTTCTTCAGAGGCAGCGCGGCCGATGAAATCGCCGTCCTCGAGCGAGCCGTGGCGGCAGGCTGCCGTTGGTGCGATGTCGAAGTCCAAACCGCGCGGCGGGTTGGCGCGCGTCAATTGAAAGGCGCCCTCGCCCCGGCAAGTCTGCTGATCTCCACGCATGAGTTTCGGCGCCTGCCACGAAACCTGCCGGCGTTAATGAGACGCCTCGGAGGGTATGGTGGAGAGGCCATAAAGATCGCCGCGGCTTGTCGCTCGCTGGCTGATGTGCGCCGGTTATTGGAACTCGCTCGCGAGCGCCCGGACGTGGTGGTCGTCCCGATGGGCGAGGCGATGCTGGCGGCACGCATCCTGGCCCTTCGCCACGGCAGTGCCCTCGCTTATGCGCCCGTGGGCCAAAGCACCGCGCCTGGTCAAATACCTTTTGACGAAATCGGGCGCGTCTATAGGCTCAGGCGCCGTTTTGGGAGCTCCAGGGCCGGCATCGATCTCCAAACCAGCCTTTACGGAGTAATCGGCGATCCCGTTGGCCACTCCCTTTCGCCGCTGATGCATAACGCCGCCTTCGCCGCCCGCGGCAAAAACGCCATGTACCTCCCTTTTCGCGTGCGCGAGCTGCCTGATTTCATCGCGGCCGTCCAGCCGTTCCAGATCGCCGGGTTCAGTGTCACTCTCCCGCACAAGGAACGCATTCTCCGCTATCTTGATGATTGCGATCCTCTGGCGGCTGAAATCGGTGCGGTGAATACAGTCATCGTGCACGCGGGTAAGTTGTGCGGTTACAATACCGATTTCACCGGCGTCCTGCGGGCGATTGAACGACGCTTGCCGCTCTCCTCGAGTTCTGTATTGCTAATTGGCGCTGGGGGAGCGGCACGCGCCGCAGCCTTTGCGCTGGCGCGCGCAGGGGCCAAGGTGAGCATCTGGGCCCGCCGCCCGAAACCAGCGCGCGCCTTGGCGGATGCCGTTGGTGGCCAGGCGATAAATCGCGGAGAAATCGCGCGCCGGTCATTCGATGCTATCGTGAACTGCACGCCGGTCGGGATGCATCCGGGCGGGGGCTCACCGCTCGAGAGCCATGAGCTGAATTGTTGTCTGGTGATGGACTTGATCTATCGTCCGCTCAAGACGGAGTTGCTGCGCCGCGCAGAGCGTCGCGGAATCGAAACCATTTCGGGAGTGGACATGTTTGTCGCTCAAGGCGTGGCGCAATGGGAGCTATGGATGGGCGAGCGCGCCCCCGAAACCGTCATGCGCCGGGTCGTTCTCGCCGCGTTGCAAAAGGAAGAGAAATCCTTGCGCCGATGATCGAGCCGGACTTTCGGACGTTTTGCCGCCTGGCCCGCGAAGGCAATCTCGTCCCGGTTTACGAAACCTTTACGGCCGACCTCCTGACGCCCGTAGGGGCCTACCTGCGCCTGGCGCGAAACGCGCGCTACGCCTGTCTGCTCGAAAGCGTCGAGGGGGGCGAGAAGATCGCCCGTTATACCTTCGTCGGCGCCAGCCCCGCCGAAGTCTTTCGCTACGTCAACGGCGCCTGCGTGCTGGAATCCGAAAGCCGCGTCACCTGGGTGCAGTCGAATCCCCTCGATTTTCTGCGCAATCGCATTCAGCGTTACCGCGCGGTTCGCGTACCCGGCCTGCCGCCCTTGGTGGCGGGAGCCATCGGATACTTCGCTTATGACATGGTGCGCCTTTTCGAACGCATTCCAGACCGCTCGACAAATGACCTCGGCACCGACGATGCGGTCATGATGTTCTATCTCGGCTTGGTGGTCTTCGATCATGTCCGCCATCGTGTCTGGGTCGTGCGCAATGTCTTCACCGAAGGCCCCGGCAGCCTGCGCTCGAAATATCGCGCCGCGCTACGCGAAATTTCCGAGACGCGCCGCCAGCTCGAGCTGCCCCTCGATGAGAACCGGCGCAAGCCGAACCGCCGCGCCATGCCGCTGCGCGTCGAATCCAATTTCACGCGCCCGCGCTTTCTCGCGGCTGTCCGCAAGTCGAAAGAGTACGTCCGCGCCGGAGACGTCTTTCAGGTGGTGGTCAGCCAGCGATTCTCCGCGCGCACAGACGCCAACCCGTTCGACATTTATCGGGCTCTTCGCGTCCTCAATCCTTCGCCTTACATGTATTTTCTGAAGCTCGGCGATGCCGCCGTTGTCGGCAGCTCCCCCGAACTGCTGCTCAAGGTACAGGGGCGTGACGCTTCCTACCGGCCCATCGCCGGCACGCGGCCGCGTGGCAAGGACGAAGACGAAGACCAGCGTTTGGCCGCCGAGCTCGCCGCCGATCCCAAGGAACTCGCCGAACACATCATGCTGGTGGACCTTGGCCGCAACGACCTCGGCCGCGTCTCCGAATACGGTTCGGTCCGCGTCGAACGGCTCGAGTTCGTCGAGCGCTACTCCCACGTGATGCATTTGGTCTCCACGCTTCGCAGCCGGCTTCGGCCCGAGGTGGATTGTCTTGACGCCCTCGCCGCCTGTTTCCCGGCGGGAACCGTTTCCGGCGCGCCCAAGGTTCGCGCTATGGAGATCATTGACGAGCTCGAACCCACGCGGCGCGGCATCTACGCCGGCGCCATCCTCTATCTCGACTTCTCCGGCAATCTGGACTCCTGCATCGCCATCCGCACCATGGTGGTGAAGAACGGGCTGGCCTGCGTGCAAGCCGGGGCCGGTCTGGTGGCCGATTCGGTTCCCGAGCGCGAATATCAGGAAACGGTCAATAAGGCGCGCGCTTTGATCGCCGCACTGGAGGTAGCTCACAGCGGCGGCGATCGCATCTTGCCTTCGCCCCGCCCGGCCGCCCGCACGCGCCGCCGCATGCGCGCTCGCACCCGCGCGAAATCGCCCATGCTTCCGCTGCCCTGTCATCCCGAGCGAATACCTCAGCTAAATGGGGTTGTCGGGCGCCAAAAGGCCGTGGCCATCACGGCCCTTTTGGCGCATAACAAAGTAGCGAGGGATCTGCTTTTTGCCTTTTCCTCCAGATGCCGTAAGCTAATCCATTAGCCTGCTTCCGTAGAGGGCGCCCTTCAGAATTCGGGTGATAACTTGGTTTGAGGATGGTTCTGTAGCGGCGCCCTTTAGGGCGGCATCTTTCATTCAATGATCCTGCTGATCGACAACTACGATTCGTTTACCTATAACCTGGCCCAGTTCCTCGGCCCGAAAATCTCGAAGTTCGCCGCAACGACCAGATCACCCTCGATCAAATCGCCGCGAAAAAGCCGCAGCGCATCGTGATCTCTCCCGGTCCCGGAGAGCCGCAAAACGCCGGCATTTGCATCGACGTCATCCGCCAGTTCTCCGGCAAAATACCCATTCTGGGCGTCTGCCTCGGCCACCAGGCCATTGGTTATGCTTTCGGTGGAAAAGTCGTGCGCGCCCCGGCCCTGATGCACGGCAAGACCAGCCGCATCCATCACGATAGCAAGACTATTTTTCGCAAGCTGCCGCAGGATTTCGTGGCCACGCGCTACCATTCCCTCATCGTGCAAAAAAAGGGCCTGCCGCGCGAACTGGAAATCTCCGCCGAGACCGACGGCCTCATTATGGGCCTGCGCCACCGCAAAGTGCCCCTCGAAGGCGTGCAGTTCCACCCCGAATCCGTGCTCACCGAAATGGGCATGCAGCTCCTGCGCAATTTCCTCGCTCTTTGAGTTGCAGGAGTTGTCATTCTGAGCGGGTTTACGCCGTACACCCGAAGAATCTCTCTTTGTGCCTTCTCTTGTAGAAACCATGGAGAACTAACCCCGCGAAAATTCGATCAGCGCTTGGAGCTTGGCTAGCGCGAGCCCCGAATCGATCGCTTTAGCCGCCAGCCGCGCGCCTTTCCTGAAGTCCGCCGCGCGTCCCGCCGCCACCAGCGCCGCTGCGGCATTGATGCACACAAAATCGCGCCGCGGCCCGCTCTCGCCCCGGAGAATGCGGC
>WNGQ01001180.1_pt1 | contig 39503 bp, 36 predicted proteins | sample 5407661 | NCBI WGS metagenome assembly WNGQ01 (sample SAMN13153382, study PRJNA577476) | soil metagenome | isolation source: 60 cm soil or saprolite under Garry oak tree replicate 2 | place: USA:California | collected 2016-06-15 | reverse complement strand
CAGCACGCTGCGCGCCGCCTCGCGCGCCATCTTGCGGCGGTGCCCCTTGTCGGCGACCCACACGTAGCGCTGCATCAACGCTTCCACGACGCGCACGTACGCCACCTGCGCTTCGGCCACCTGCCGCTCCCACTCGGCTTCCAGCGCGGCGTCGCCGAGGATCGCGGGCGGCACGACGAACGCCGCGTGCGATTCGTCCACGTAGCGCTGCGACAGCTGCGAGTAGCCGAAGCCCGCGCGATGCCGTACCAGCTCGTGCGAGCAGGAGCGCGAGATGCCTTCGATCAGCAGCACGTACACCGCGTGCTCGAGCACCGAACCGTGCCCCTGCTTCTTGATGTTCTCGAGGTACTCGGCCGTCGTGCGACTCGCGGGGTTGTGCTGGCTCATGTAACAGACGCGGCCCGCGAACTCCGCGAGGCGCTCGCCGGCGGTCGCGTCGCCGCGCCATTCGACGCGCAGGTGCTCGGGCTCGAGGAACTCGGGGCGGGCGATCAGGAAGACGCGAGGGGCGCGGAAGATTTCCATCAGGTGTCGGGTGTCGGGGGTTGGGTGTCAGGGTCGCGCGCCAGGTCGAGCTTGGGGACGCCCCAGGCGGCGTTCCGCTCGGTGTCCCGCAGGCGCTGCGCGATGTCGTCGGGAATCCGCGCCGCGTCGGGGCCGACCTTCAGGTCCGCGAGCGGCCGCCACGCGGGCGAGGGGATTATAACATCGGGATTGAGGATGGCGCGGGCGTCGTAGGCGCGCTTCAGGTCCCGGAACAGGCCGAGCACCTCCGGCCCGTAGACGCGCTCGACCAGGCCCGCGCGCAGCCGCCCCAGCCCGTGCTCGCCGCTCGGCGTCCCGCCGAGCCGCAGCAGCAGGCCGGTGGCCTCCTCGAACAGCGCGGCCAGGGCGTCTGGCCAGCGGGGGTGGGTCGTGTCGGGGAGCGCGTTCACGTGCACGTGACCGTCGCCGGCGTGGCCGAACATTGCCACCGGGACGCCGTGGCGATCGGCCGCGGCGCGGATGCCGGCGACGTACTCGCCCAGGCGCTCGAGCGGCACGCAGCCGTCCTCGATCACCTGGAGCGAGCGCCGGGTCTCGGGGAGGCGCGCCAGCGCCGGGCTCGCGAGCCGGCGCACCGCCCACAGCTGCTCGAGGCCCCGGCGGTCCACCGCCGTCTCGACGTGCGCGGTGACCGCGCGCAGGCCCCGCACGGCGTCGCCCACGACGCTCCGGGCGGCGGCCGAGGTCTCACGCTCGAACTCGACCAAGAGCAGGCCGTCGAGTCCCTCGGGGAGCGTCGTCCCCCGGTCCCCGTCCCGGACCAGGTCCAGCAGCGTGCGGTCGAGCAGCTCCACCGCGGAGGGATTCAGGGCCACGAGGTAGGGGACCGCGTCTGCCAACTGCTCCGGGCTGCGGAAGCCGAGCGCGACGCCCGCCGCGTCCGCCGGAATGGGCTCGAGCCGCCACTCGACGGCCGTGACGAAGGCGAGCGTGCCCTCGGAGCCGACGAGCAGGTCCAGCTCCGCCGCGGAGTCCGCGAAGCGATCGAGCGCGTACCCCGCGGAGTTCTTGCGAGTGCGTGGGAAGCGCGCGCGCACGAGCTCGCGCGCCGCGTGGTCCAGATGCCAGCGCGCGGTGCCCTGGACCCCCCGCTCCACGCGCCGCGCCGATCCGTCGACCTCGAGGATCTCCACGGCCTCGACCCAGTTCCGCACGCTGCCGCAGCGCACCGAGCGCGGGCCCGCCGCGTTCGTCGCCACCATGCCGCCCGACGTCGCGAACGCGCCCGACGAGGGGTCGGGGGGGAGCCGCAGCCCGAACGGACGCGCGGCCTCGTTCACTTCGGCCCAGGTCACCGCCGTGCCGACCCAGATCGTGCGTCGCGGCCAGTCGGGGGCCGTCCAGCGGAACCCGTGGCTCAGGTCCACGATCACCCCGCGGCCCACGCTACCGCCCGCCATGCCGCTCCCCGCGCCGCGCGGCACGAGGGCCGTGCCCGTTTCCACCGCCCAGCCGAGGAGGCGTTGCAGGTCCTCCACACCGCGGGGGACGGCGACCGCTGCCGGGACGATGCGCTGGATGCCGGCGCCTTCCGCGTAGGCGGCGCGGCTGCGCGCGTCGGTGAAAAGGCCGGGGAAGGGGGAAGGGGGGAGAGGCGCCGCCACGGTCGAAGAAGTTACCACGCGGGGTCTCAGCTTGACACCGCCCGAGGGTCAGGTGATGCTTGAGCCGCGATATGACGTCCGACTCCCCGCGCGCCCAGCTCATCCACATCGAGACCGACCGCCGTCTGGGTCACGAGTGGGACGAATGGGACGGCAAGCCGCTCCCCGGCAATGGCGACTTCTCCGCTCCGCCCGGTGTGTTCCTCCGGTACGCCGGCTTGACGCGTTCTATGGCAACGTGCTGCCGCTGCCCGAGGGGTGGCTCGAGCGCGGGCCCTATCTCCGCCTCATGAGCCTGACGTCGCGCGTTGCGCGGGCGTTCGGCAGGCGCGACTGGGTGGAGCACGCCGCGATCGACGTGTACAACACGCTGGCGGAGCGGCGGCGGCGGCGCGTGGGGAAGGGCGAGCTGCTGGTGCTGATCCCGCGCTGCCTCTCGAAGCAGGCGTTGGACGGCGTGCTGGCGATCGCGGGGCGTTACGAGGTGCCGGTGTTCGTCGCGACGCGGGGGCAGCTCGCGCGCCGCGTGATCCGGGAGCGGCGCCCCCGCGCCGTGGTGGCGGTCGCGTGCGAGCGGGACATGATGACGGGGCTGCGCGATGTGGCGGGCAAGCTCCCGGTGCTGGGGCTCACCATGCGCTTGCCCAACGGGCCGTGCCGCGACGCGATGCTCGATCTCGAGACGATGGAGCGTTGGGTGAAGAGCCTGGTGGGGGCGGGCGCGTAAGGGCGCTACTGCGCCGCCCTCGGTACTCCGAATCTCTCCTTCAGTTTCGCCACCAGCTTGTCCGCGATCTTGTATCCCGCCTGCTCCCGAGACAGGATCACCTCGAGGTCCCGCTCGGGGCGCGACGGATCGTAGCGCGGGCGGTACACGGGTTCGGCCGTGAGCCGGGTCTGGCCGGGCACGTACGGGTCGGCCCAGAAGCGGATCTTCACCGTCACCGCGAAGTTCGCGATGTCGCGCTCGTGGTGCCGCGTGCGGCGCGCCTCGGTGTCGTACCACGCGGTCTCGACGTAGCCGTCGCGCACGTTGAACCGCGCCACCTCCAGGCTCTCCGCCGCCACCAGATTCGCGAGCTCCGCCGTGACGCGCTCGGGGCGGGCGTTGAGGATCACGGCGGGGGCGCGGGGGTCGGGCCGAAAGTCGGGACGGGTGGTGACGGGGGTGCAGGAGACCAACAAGACAAAGGCGACGGAATGACGGAAAGACGGAAAGGGGACGCGGCGGCCGGTTGCACATCCCCCTTCCGTCGTTCCGTCGTTCCGTCGCATTTCAGTGTTTGTGCGCCGAGTCCGCGTGCTCGTCCCCGGGTGCGTGCGCGTGCCCCGCGGCGCGGTTCTCCATCTCCGCCCGCATGGTCGCGGCGGGGACGCCGGCGGCGTGCTCGAACACGAGCTTCCCGCCGATCACCGCGGTCCAGATGATCGCCACGAAGCCCGCCACGCCCAAGAGGCGCAGCCCGACCTCTTCGGCGCCCGTGAGCCTGGCGCGGCGGAACAGCTTCCAGGCGAGCACGGCGGTGAAGATGCCCATGGTGGTGAGCGCGAGCGTCTCGTGCGTCTCCATGAGTTCGTGGATCGCCTCGCCGTGCTCGATCACGTCCTCGGCCTGGAGGCCGGCGAGCACGGCCACCCAGCCACCGACGACCCCAGCCCAGAGCGTCCACAGGGCCGCCGCCTTGAGCGACTCGCGCTTGAAGAGCCACGCGCCCAGGTCGAACAGCACCGTCACGAAGAACAGCGCTGCGGGCAGGTCGTTCACCGCCGCGTGAAAGCGAGGCCAGTCGTAGCCGAGCATGCCGATGCGTCCCTCAGGACGTGGTTGGAGTGCGGCCGTCAGACGCCCAGGTCGATGACCCGCGGCGGATCGACGGAGTAATCGTAGAAGCCCCTGCCGCTCTTCCGGCCGTTCATGCCGGCGAGCACCATGCGCTTGAGAAGTGGCGGGGGCGCGTACCGCTGCTCGCGGTACTCGGTGAACATGATCTCGGCGATCCGGTAGGTCGTATCGAGCCCGACGAAGTCGAGCAGCGTGAGCGGTCCCATCGGGTGGCCGCAGCCGAGCTGCATCGCCTTGTCGATGTCGGGCACACTTCCCACGCCGCGCTCCACCGCCCGGATGGCGTCGAGCAGGTACGGCACGAGCAGCAGGTTCACGATGAAGCCGGAGGTGTCCTTCGCCGCCACGGGGTCCTTGCCGAGCGACTGGGTGAACGCGAACGCCCGCCGAAAGGTCTCCTCCGACGTCGTCACGGTGCGCACCACTTCGACGAGCGGCATCAGAGGCACGGGGTTGAAGAAGTGGAGCCCGACGACCCGGTCGGCGCGCTGCGTGGCGGCGGCCATGGCGGCGATGGTGAGGCTCGACGTGTTCGACGCGAAGATGGTCGCGGGGCCGCACCGGGCGTCGAGCTCCCGCCACAGGGAGTTCTTGAGCTCCAGGTCCTCCGTCACGGCCTCCACGATGATGTCACAGCGCTGCAGGTCGGCCGTCGTAGTCGTAAAGGCGAGGCGCTTGAGGGCCGCGTCGCGGTCGCCGGCGGCGAGTTTCCCCTTCTCGACGAACTTGGCGAGCGATTTCTCGATTCCCGCGCGCGCCTTGTCCCAGACGGGCTGCGCCACATCGCGCACCGTCGTCTCGTAGCCCGCGGTGGCGGCGACCTGCGCGATGCCGCTCCCCATCAGGCCGCACCCCAGCACCCCGACCCGCCGTATCTCGGTCATTGCGCTCTCGAACCGGTGTGAGCCAGCTAGCTCCGGGGCCGCGCCCCTGGGGGGGGGGTGTCGAAGGCCTTGCGGAATTCCTCGGCGATGCGGGCGAACGTGGTGACGCGCGAGCCGGGGAGCGCGTGCTCGGGCTTGATTTCGCCGTGCTCGACGCGGTCGAGCACCTGCTCCAGGCCCACCTGGACGCGTTCGTTCTCGCGGCGGTGGCGGCGGGCGACGGCGAGTGCGGCGGCCCACGCCACGGCCGTGGGGACGGCCGCCCAGGGCGCGAGCGCGCCGAGCGCCGGCAGCACGCCCGCGAGTACGGCGCCCCACAGGACGAGCAGCGCCGCGCCCCACAGCCGGCGCGCGCGCTCGCCCCGCACGTCGGCGACGAGACGCACGTGACAGAAGCCGGGCTCGAGCGGCGTCACCTGGCCTCCCACTTCCGTCGCGCGGGCGAGCGCGAACGTCTTCCCGCCCGCGCCGAGCGCGCGCTGGATCGAGGCGAACGCGCCGACCCGCGGCTCCCAGGTGGTGCGGTCGGGGTAGCGGCGCTTCACCTGGAGCGATTCCTCGCGCTCCATCCAGACGGTGAGGGCCCGCTCCACGGCGCCCCGGTCGCCCGGCACCACGCGCTCGGCCGTGAGCAGCGACGGTCCCGTGAGCCAGGCGAACAGCCCCGTCCCGCCGGTGACCACGCTGCGCGTCTGCTCCTCGAGCAGCGCCTGCCTCAGGTAGCGCGTCGGGATGCCGACGTCCTGCCCCAGCGCGAGCACCTCCGCCTCGGTGAGCCCCTCGCCGATGTCCCGCTCCCCGGCCTGGAGCTCGGCGGCGCGCTGGATGATCCGCTCGAGGGCCTCGCGGCGGATGAGCTCGCCCGGCATCGCTAGGTCTCGGCCTTGGTCTTCTGCGGCTCGGTCGGGAGCGTGTCGCCCGAGCTCTTTTGGGGTAGGGCCGGGCGCGCGGCCCGCGTCGTCACGGTGTCGAGGAATCCCCGGAACAGGTCCAGCGGGATCGGGAAGATCGTGGTCGAGTTGTTCTCGGACGCGATCTCCGTGACGGTCTGCAGGTACCGCAGCTGGATCGCCGCGGGCTCCGAGCCGATCACGTGCGCCGCCTGCGCCAGCTTCTCCGACGCCTGCAGCTCGCCCTCCGCGTTGATGACCTTCGCCCGCCGCTCCCGCTCCGCCTCCGCCTGCCGCGCCATCGCGCGCTTCATCTCGGGCGGCAGATCGACGTCCTTCACTTCCACCGCCGAGACCTCGATCCCCCAGTTCTCGCTGCGCTTGTCGATGATGTTCTTGAGGATGTTGTTGATCTTCTCGCGGTTCATCAGCAGCTCGTCGAGCTCCGTCTCACCCAGCACCGACCGCAGCGTGGTCTGGGCGAGCTGGCTCGTGGCGTAGAGGTAGTTCTCGACGCCGATCACCGCCTTCACCGGGTCCCTCACCAGCATGTAGAGGACGGCGTTCACCTTGATCGAGATGTTGTCGCGGGTGATGACGTCCTGAGGCGGGATGTCCATCGCCACGACCCGGAGCGACACCGTCTGTGTCTTCGCGAACAGCGGCGGGACGTAGATGAGCCCCGGTCCCTTGGCGCCCCACGAGCGTCCCAGGAAGAAGTAGACCGCGCGCTCGTATTCCCGGAGTACCTTGAGGCCGCCGAAGAGATACAGGACCAGGACGCCGAGGACTGCCGTCACCACTACGTCCATCGCGACTCCTCCTCAGCCGGGGAAGGCTTCCACGATGACCGCCGCCCCCTGGCCGCCACCGATACACGCGGACCCCAACGCGAAGCGCCCCCCCTGCTTGCGCCGCCGCAGCGCGTGGAGCAGGTGGATCGTGATGCGGGTGCCCGTCGCGGCTAGGGGGTGGCCGATCGCGATCGCGCCGCCGTCCACGTTGGTTCTCGACCGGTCGAGGCCGAGCTCCCGCTCCACGGCGAGGTACTGGGGAGCGAACGCCTCGTTCACCTCGACGAGATCCATCTGCTCGAGTTTCATTCCGGCCTTGGCGAGCGCCTTGCGCGCCGCCGGCGCCGGGCCGATCCCCATGTACTTGGGCTCGACCCCCGCCACGGCCCACGCGACGAGACGTCCCAGCGGCTTCAAGCCGCGCGCCTTGGCGAAGTCCTCCCCCGCGATCACGGTGGCCGCCGCGCCGTCCACGATCCCGGAGGCGTTGCCGGCGGTGACGAGCCCATCCTTCTTGAAGTACGGCTTGAGGCTCAGCAGCACCTCGAGCGTCGTCTCGGGCCGCATGTGCTCGTCCTTGCGGAACTCGACGGTCTGGCCCTTCTGCTTCACGGGGACAGGCACCACCTCGTCCTGAAACACACACGCGTCCCACGCCTGCTTGGCGCGCTGCTGCGACGCGAGGGCCACTTCATCCACCGCCTGACGGGTGAGCTTGTACTGCTCGGCGAGATTCTCCGCGGTCTCGGCCATGGACAAGCCGCACTGCGGATCCTTGAGCGCTTCCCACAGCAGGTCCTCGAGCGGCGCGGGGCCGAGACGGAGCCCCCAGCGCGCGCCGCGCACCACGTGGGGCGCCTGGCTCATCGACTCCGTACCGCCCGCGAGCACGGCGTCCGCCTCGCCGAGCAGGATGAGCTGCGCGCCCTGCGTGATCGCCTCGAACCCCGAGCCGCACAGCCGGTTGACCGTCACCGCGGGCACCTCGATCGGCAGCCCGGCCTTGAGGCCGACGTGGCGCGCGCAGTAGATCGCGTCGGCCGACGTCTGCAGGGCGTTCCCGAAGACGGTATGGCCGATGTCGGCGGCTGGGACGCCGGAGCGCTCGAGGGCGTGCCGCGCCGCCACGGCGCCGAGCTCGATGGCCGACAGGTCTTTCAGCGTGCCGCCGAACGTGCCGAACCCGGTCCGCACGCCCGACAGGAACACGACGTCTTTATGGGAACCCTGGGTTTTCATGGGGGAAGCTCCGCGTCTGTGCCCTCAGATTGCGGAATATGGGTGCGCCGGCCGGGGGACGGTAGGGCGCGAGCCTTCGCCCGCCGCCACACGAGATACCCGGGCACGCCGGTCGCGACGATGCCGAGCCCGATGAGCGCCTCAACCGGTCGCGCAACGACCGTGTTAGTCACCAGCGCCGCGGCCGCGAGGATGAAGAGGGCCGGCGTCACGGGATATCCGGGCACGCGGAATGGCCGAGGCGCGTCGGGCCGCTGGCGCCGCAGCACGAACACACTCGCCGCGGCGAGGGCGGCGAACAACCAGCTCGCGAACACCACGTAGGTGAACAACTGCTCGAAGGTCCCCGTGACGGCGAGCAGCGCCGCCCACGCGGCGCTCGCCGCGATCGCGCGGGCGGGCGTGGCGAAGCGGGGGTGCACCTCTGCCAGGGACCGAAAGAACACCCTGTCACGGGCCATGGCGAAGTACGTGCGGGGCCCGGTGAGCGCCAGGCCGTTCGCGGCGCTGAAGATCGACACCAGGATGGCGAGCGTGACGAGCTTCGCCGCCGGCGGCCCGAACAGCGCGCGGACCGCGTCCGCGGCGACGCGGTCGGAGGCGGCGACCCCGGAGGCGCCGAGGGCGGCGACGTACCCCACGTTGGCCGTGAGGTAGATCGCGACCAGCGCCGCCGTGCCGAGCACGATGCCGCGCGCAAACGAGCGCTGTGGGTCTCGCGCCTCGCCGGCCGAGTTCGTGACGTTCTGCCAGCCCTCGTAGGCCCACAGCACACCCAGCAGCGCCACGCCCGCCGCCGAGAGCGCTGCGAGCGAGCCCGGGGTGGCGAAGACGCGAGTGTCGGCGCGATGAAAGCCGTCGCTCCCGCCCAGCGCGAGGCTGGCGGCCGCGAGCGCGAGAATCGCTCCGACCTTCACGGCGGTACTCCAGTTCTGTACCGTCGCGGCGTGCCGCACGCCGCGGATGTTGACCGCGGCGACCGCTCCGATCATCGCCACTCCGACGAGCTTGCGCGTGACCGGCCCGAGCGGCGCGAGCTCACCCAGATAATTCGCGAAGGCGACTGCGAGGGTCGCGGTCGAGCCCGTGCTGATGGCGAGAAACAGCGTCCAACCGAGGAGAAACGCGGGCAGCGGGCCGAACGCCTCGCGCACGTACACGTAGCTGCCGCCTGCGTCCGGCAGCATGGCACCGAGCTCCCCGAACGTCAGCGCGCCGAGCAGCGCCAGCACGCTCCCTACGACCCAGACGAGCAGCGCCACACCCAGGTCGCTCCCTGACTGCCGCAACACGGCGCCCGGGACGAGGAAGATGCCCGAGCCGATCGTGGTGCCGACGACGATGAGCACGAGATCGCGCAGGCCCAGAACGCGCCGCAGCTCGCCCGGCATCGGGAGTGGGTGCGCGGACCTACAGTCGCGCCGCCACTGCGGCGGCGGTGTCGCGCGTCGTGGCCTTGCCCCCGATATCGGGCGTCCGCACGCCTGCCGCGAGCGTCTCCCGCACCGCCCGCTCCAGGTCGCGCCCCGCCTCCGGGTGGCCCAAGTGCTCGAACAGCAGCGCGCCCGTGAGAACGGTCGCGATGGGATTCGCCACACCCTTGCCGGCGAGCGGCGGGGCCGAGCCGTGCACCGGCTCGAACAGGCCCGGCTGGCCCGGGTGCAGGTTAGCGCTCGCGGCCAGCCCGAGGCCGCCCACGAGCCCCGCGCCCAGGTCGGACAGGATATCGCCGTAGAGGTTGTTCGTCACGATGACCTGGAACCGCTCGGGCTCGCGCACCAACTCCAGCGCGAGCGCGTCCACGTAGCGATGCTCTGCGGCGATGCTGGGGAACTCGGGCGTCAGACGTTGGAATGTCTCCTGCCATACCCGGTGCGCCGGCACCGCGTTCGCCTTGTCGCTCATGGTGACGCGCGTCTTGCCGTGCCCCTTCGCCCATTCGAACGCCGCCCGGATGATGCGCTCCACTCCCTGCGCGGTGTTGACCTCCTCCGCGATGTATTGATCGCCGTCGATGCGCCCCCGACCGAGATACACGCCTTCCGTGTTCTCGCGGAAGATCACGAAGTCGATCGGCCGGCTGTTGCGGAGCGGCGTGAGGTCGGGATGGAGCAGCGTGACGGGTCGGAAATTGACGTAGAGATCGAGCTTGAACCGCAGCCCCAGCAGGATGTCCCGCGCGTGCTCGTTGCCCGGGACGCGGGGGTCGCCGAGGGCGCCCAACAGAATGGCGTCGACACCGTCCCGCAGATGTCGAAACGCCGCATCGGGGAGGGTCTCTCCCGTCTCGAGGAAATGATCGGCGGAATAGGGGAGCCGCTCGAAATCGAGTCCGAAGTGGTGCTTCGCCGCCGCGCGGTCCAGCACCGGGATCGCCGCTTCGACGACCTCCGGCCCGATCCCGTCTCCGGCGATCACGGCGACGTGGTAGCGCCTCACTCGAAACCCGTCGCGCGGCCGCAGCTCACGCAGTAGCGCCAGCCGACGTCCACCTCGCTGCCGCACGCCGGGCAGCGCAGCTCCCCCGACGGCGGCTGCCCGCACTGCGGGCAGAAGTTCACCTTGCGCGCCCCCGGCACGGTTTCACCGCAGTAGGGACACTGACGCGGCGTCTCCGACTGCTCGGCCAGCTCGAACGGTGACGCGGAGACCGGCTCCTCCGGTTCCTTGGCGTCGTCCTCGGCGTCCTCGTCCGACGCCACCACCTCCGGCGGCGGCAGCGGCGCGGCCGGGGGCGGGGGGGGCGGGGGGGGCGGGGGGGGGGCGTACGACCGGTCGCCCCGCAGGAACCGCTCTGCCGCGATCCGGTTGAGGCTCAGGATGGCGTGCGGAAACTGGCGGAACAGGCCCGTGTCGGGATTCGATTCTTTGGCCTCCCGCCCGAGCGCCTCCTGGACGTCGGGCAGGTCGAGCGAGGCGTAGCCCCGCTCCCCCGAGAGCAGCCGCATCACCGCCATCTCGTAGTCCTCGTGGGTCGCGACTTTGAGGGTCGAGCGGTTCGAGCGGTATGGGACGAGCCGCTCGTACACTTCGGCGGCGGGGAACGGAATCGCGAGCCGTCCCGGCGCGTCCTGCGCCAGGACCGTCACGAGTCGCTCGAACAGCCGGTCGAGATCGTCCGGCATTACTTGACGACCACCACGCCCTTCATGAACGGGTGCGGCGTGCAGTGGTAGGTGTACCTCCCCGGCTTGTCGAAGCGGTGGACGTAGCTGCCGTTCGGCGGGATCACCGGGGAGCCTGGCTCGGCGGCGCCGTCGAACGTGACGGTGTGCTCGATCGGATCCGCGTTCGTCCAGCGCACCGCTTGGCCCACGGCGATCGTGATCGTGTCGCCCATGAACGTGACGTTGGACATCCGCACGTCGGCCGCGATCGCCGCCCCGGCTGCGCTGCCGAGGACGATCGGTTTCGGCGTCTTGTGGAACCAGGGGCTGAAGCGCTTCAGGTGCAGCGGGATGGTGAACTCGAAGCCGTAGCGCACGTCGTTCGTGCCCTGAGAGTTGCCCTCGATAGTATTGACCGAGGCGTTGCCGGCCTGCAGCGAAAACGTGTGCGGCGATCCTGGGATCACAAAGTTTAGTGCTGCGCCCCAGACCGCGAGCGTCGTGGGTCCAACGAACGAGCCGACGTCAACGCTCACGCCGATGTACGACGTCAGGCGAGCGACTACCCCCCCACCAAAAGCTGCCCTGGCGCCGGACATGCCGAACGGCTTGGTCATCCCGCGAGCGGCTCCCGAGAGCGTGAGGCGCCCGCTCGTCCAGTCGACCCCGAGTTCACCATCGGCGCTCTTCGCCAGTTTGTTGTAGGCAGGCGTCACCGAGACCGCGAAGCCTTCCTTCCCCTCGGGCCCTCCGAGCACGCGCCACCGGGCGAACCACTCGCTCTCGTTGGTCGAGTTCCCGCTCGAGGGTATGCTGCTTTTGGTGCCGAAGTGCACACCGAAGTCGATGCCATGGCCGACCCCGGCCGCCAAAGTGAAGGTCGGGTAGTTGACGACCGAGTTGCTCGGCCCGGGGAAGACGTGAAACCGGTGCACGAAGTCGAACTGCACTACGCCGCCGTCGGCGACCCAGGTGCCACCGAGATTGGGCGGCCGGTACAGCAGCGACTGCGCACCGAGCGGCACGGCCGTCGCAGGCACCGCGAGGGCGAGTAGAGCGAACGAGACACGTTTCATGGCGCACCTCCCCGTTTGATTCCGCGCTTGAATCACCGCCACTCGCGCACCCACTTGTCGTACAGCACCGGCACGACGCCTCCCTGTTGCAGCACTTCGATGCCCGACGGATCGCGGTACGCCTTGCGATAGAACACGTGCGTCACGCCCGAATTGATGATCAGCTTGGCGCACATCACGCACGGCGAGGCGCTGATGAACACGACCTTGTCGCGCGCGTTGCCCGGGGCCTTCACGAGCGCATTCATCTCGGAGTGAATGCACCCGCAGCTCCCCGGCACCGCCGAGTCGCACTTGTTCGGCAGTCCCCGCGCGTTCCCGTTGTAGCCGATCGCGAGCACGTTCTCGAGCCGCTGGTCGGTGACCACGGTCCCGACCTGGAGGCGGGCGCAGGTGGAGCGCTTGGCCAGCTCTTCCGCCATGCGCATGTACACCTCGTACAGGGGAATCCGCTCGACGGGGGGCGCCGCTGCCCCGTCGGGGAGCAGGTTCAGGAAGTGCGTGTTGCCGGGGACGCCGTCCTTAAAGACGCTCATCGAGCTCCCGATCGGGATCGTAGCCACGGTACGCCCCCCGCGCCCGCTGCTCGGCGAGCCAGACGTCGAACCCCGACGGGACGAGCCCGTCGGAGCGCTCCTGGCGCTGCGCCGCGCGGATCGCGAGGTCGTTGGCATACTCGTTCTTCGCGTGACCGGCGTGCCCCTCGATCCACCGCCAGGCGATGTGGTGCGCCGCGGCCGCCTGCACCAGCTTCTGCCACAGCTCCTGGTTCTCCAGGACGCCGCCCTTGCGCTTCCACCCCCGCGCCTCCCAACCCTGCACCCACTCGGTCATCCCTTTCACGAGGTATTGTGAGTCGGACACGTACACCACCCGCGCGTGCTTCCACTGGCGGCGGATCCATTCGAGCGTCGCGATGGCGCCCGCGAGCGCCATCTTGTTGTTCGTCGTTTGCGGAGAGTACTCGTAGAAATCCCACCGCGCCACGCTGTCCCCCGCGGGCGCCTCGATCAGCGCGGCGTTGCCGCCGGGGCTCGGCTTGGTGCTGTCGTTCCCGAGGCAGCTCTCGTCGGCGTGGACCAGCACGCCGATCGGGGGGGGCGCGTCAGGGCTGGATGACGACCGGGATGTCGGTATGGCGCAGGATCTCCTCGGCGTGGGACACGACGACGGCGCTGGGGCGGCCCTGCTGGTGGGTCATGTGCGCGCCCGCGAACAGCGCGTCGCAGTGGGTCCGCTTGATCACGCGCGCCACCACCTCGCCCGGCTTTCCCGGCTCGACGTGCGTGACGAACGCGACCCGCTGCATCGAGAGCGTCGCCTCGGCGACGCCCACGACCTTGAGCCCCGCCTCGCGGTCGTCGGTGGCATGGATGAGGTGGATCGTGCCCTCCACGACGGACGCGAACTGCATCGCCAGCTCGAGGGCGCGGCGGCTGGTGTCGCGCCCGTCGAACGCGACGGCACATGACTGCATCGGCGACGGCAACCCGCCGCACACGATCACGCAGCGCTCCGCGATGCGGATCAGCGACGCGACCGTGGGGCCGAGCGCGCCCTGGCCCTTGGTGGTGACGCCGCGGCGCCCCACCAGCACGGCGTCCGCGGCCTTGGCCAGCTCGGCGAGCTCCAGGTCCGGCGGCCCCGCGCGCGCGACGGTCTCGACTTTGAGCCCGGCGGCGCGCACGCGCTCCTGCGCCCGGTCGAGCATCGCCGCCCCGTCGGCGGACCGGCCCTCCGGCTCTTCGACGTAGGCGACGATGATGCTGCTCCCGAACCGCTTCCCGAGCACCACCGCCTGCTCGAAGGCCGAATCGGCCCGCGGGCTGCCGTCGAGACCCACGAGCAGGCGCGTGAACACGGCTACGGCAGCACCGCGAAGAACTCGAGCTCGCGCAACGGGAACAGCAGCACCTCGCCCGTCATCGGCAGCCTCCCCCCGAGCGCCTCCTCGCGCTCGTTCGTATCGAGCCGCTCGGCGACCACCACGTACTCCGAGCCGCGCCGCCGCAGCGCCACGCGGCGCCGCTCGCGCACCGCGCGCTCCAGCGCATCGAGGGCGTCGGGGGTGAGGCTCGTGTACTCGGGGATCGCGTGCATGGCCCTCGCTACGTGACCGAGATCCGTCCCACGGAGCCCGCGACCACGCGGCCGATCACCGCGGCCACCGGAGTGCCCTCGCGGCCCAGCGCCGCCACCAGCGCGTCGACCCGGGCCGGCGGCACGGCGATCAACAGCCCGCCCGATGTCTGCGCGTCGGCCAGCAGCACCCGCGCGGTTCGGTCCACGCCGGCGCCGAACGTCACCGCGGCCGTGAGGCTCGCGGCGTTCCGCTCCGTGCCCCCCGGAATGGCGCCGCGCTCCGCCAGCTCGCGCGCCCCCGCCAGCAGCGGCACGGCCGCCGCGTGGACCTCGCCGGCGGCGCCGCTCGCCTCGAGCAGGTTCCGCAGGTGCCCGAGCAGGCCGAACCCCGTCACGTCCGTCGCGGCGTGGACGCCGACCGCCAGCATCGCCCGGGCGGCACCGGCGTTGAGCGTCGTCATCGAGGCCACCGCCGGGGCGAGGTCCTGCTCCGTCACCAGATCGCGCTTGAGGGCCGTGGCCAGCACGCCCGTGCCGATCGGCTTCGTGAGCACCAGCGCGTCGCCGGGCTTCGCCCCGCTGTTCTTGACGATCCGCTCGGGGCGCGCGTCGCCGATCACCACCATGCCGTACTTGGGCTCCGGGTCGTCCACCGAATGACCACCCAGCACGAAGGCACCCGCCTCGCGCGCCATGTCCGCGCCGCCGCGGATCACCTCGCCCAGCACCTCGAACGGCAGCTTGTCACGCGGCCAGCCGACGAGGTTGAGCGCGAACAGCGGCGTCGCGGCCATCGCGTAGATGTCGGAGAGCGCGTTCGCCGCGGCGATGCGGCCGAAGTCGTAGGGATCGTCCACGATGGGCGTGAAGAAGTCCACCGTCGCCACGATCGCGCGATCAGGCGCCAGCTGGATGACGGCGGCGTCGTCGCGGGTCGAGGCGTCGACGAGGATCCGGGGATCCGTCGCGACCGGCACGTGGCGCAAGACCTGCGCCAGCTCGGCGGGGCCGAGCTTGCAGGCTCAGCCGGCGCCGTGCGAGAAGCGCGTCAACCGGATCGCGGTCATGGGTGCGGTAGACATAGGGTCTACCGAAGATACTCTATCCGAGTCTCCAGGCGAGAATGGCGCCGGCGAGGACGTAGCGCGCGACGGCCGCAACAAGTCGGCGCACGCCATGTCGGCGCAACACCAGGCCCGGCAGTGCTTGCAGCAGGCCGAGCAGCAAGAAGATCAGCCACCAGCCGCCGTGACCGAGGGAATCGAACCACAACGAAGCGAGCAGCGTCAGCACGACCGACTCCGCCAGGGCGGCCGCCGTCGCCGCTCGGGGAGCGACCGCCTCGACGGGGAGCCACGCTTCGAGCCCGTGGCCCGTAGCCACCAGCCACACCGCCACCGGCAGCCACGCGAGGACGAGCCGCCCGAGCGTCACCGCTTGCCGCGCCGCTCCGGAGGCACGTATCCCGGCCCGCGCAGCCCGCGTCCCGGGCGCACCGCGGTGAGCTTGCCATGATCGAGCACCTTCTGCCCGTTCACGAATACGTACGCGAACCCCACCGACGGCTGGTGCGGCTGCTCGAACGTCGCCAGGTCGACGACGGTGCGCGGGTCGAACACGGTGACGTCGGCCGCCAGGCCCGGCTTCAAGAGACCGCGGTCCACCAGGCCCACCCGCTGCGCCGCGAGCGACGTCATCTTGCGCACGGCGAACTCGAGCGGGAACAGCTTCAGGTCGCGCGCATAGTGCCCCAGGATCCGGGCGAACGTGCCGTAGGCGCGGGGATGGGCCGATTGCGACCCGAACGGCCCGTCGGGCGCCACGCCGCCGAAGTCGGTGTTCACCGCCACCCACCAGGTCTTCATGGCCGTCTGAACGTCGGGCTCGTTCATCACGGAATACACCGCGTCGGTGCGGTGCCCGTTCTCCGCCAGCACGATGTCGAAGAGTGTCTCCACGGGGTCGCGGTGGCGCGCCGCGGCGATCTCGCTGATGTACTTCCCCTGCAGGTAGCGCAACGAGTCCTGGAAGGTGCCGGTGATCAGCACGCCAGGGCCCCCACCCGCCTCATAGTAGAAGCTCTCCGCTCCCCGGGGGTTGAGCATCTCGTCGCGCAGCCGGGCGCGGGTCGCGGGATCGCGCAGCCGCGCGAGCACAGAGTCCCAGCCGCCGCTCTCGGCCCAGGACGGGATCGAGGCGTCGAGCGCCGTCGCCGCGCGCGTGTACGGGTACTGATCGGCTGCGACGTCGAGCCCCGCCGCCCGCGCCGAATCGATCCGCGCGAGGATGCGAGCCATCTGTCCCCAGCTCTTCCGCCCGGACACTTTGAGGTGGGACACCTCCGCCGGGATGTCCGCCTGGCGCGCGATCTGGAACAGCTCGTTCAGCGCGTCGTCGATGCGAATGCCCTCGTTTCGCATGTGCGACGCGTAGATGCCGCCGTGCCGGCGGGCCGCCTTGGCGAGGGCGATGATCTCGTCAGTGGTGGAGTAGCTCGCCGGGGCGTACTCGAGCGCGGTCCAGAGGCCCAGCGCGCCCTGCTCCATCAGCGTGTCCACGAGCGCCGTCATGTGCGCCAGCTCGGGCCCCCTGGGCGCCCGGTTCTCCTTGCCGACCACGGCGAGCCGTACCTGGGTCGCCCCGACGAACGTGGCGATGTTCACCGTCGAGCCCTGTTTCGCGAGCTGCGCGAAGTAGCCGGCCAGGTCGCGCCAGTCCTCGCGGTAGTGCCATTTCTTCATCGCGTCCGAGTCGTCGAGCACGAGCTGGTCGGTGAGCGGGGCGACCGAGCCGCCCTCGCCCGTCACCTCGGTTGTGACGCCCTGCGTGACCTTGCTCAGCACGCGGTTGTCGATCAGGACGTTGATCTCGGACTGCCCCATCATGTCGATGAACCCGGGCGCCACGGCGAGCCCACGCACGTCCACTGTCTCTCGCGCCGCGGCGCCGTTCAGGAACCCGACGCCCGCGATGCGGTCGCCCGTGATCGCGACGTCGCCCTGGTAGCGGGGATTGCCGCTCCCATCGATGATCCAGCCACCCCGGAGGATCACATCGACGACACCCTTCCCCCTTCCCTCTTCCCGCTTCCCGCACGCCGACAGCGCGATCAGCGCGACGAGCGCCGGCCTCAGTGTGCCCACGTTCTCCTCAAGGAATCGGGTGAGATCATCCGTCCGCGAATCATCACCCAGGCGATGCGCCGGGTCGCCCCGATGTCCGCCGCCGGGTCCGCGTCGAGCACCACCAGGTCCGCCACCTTGCCGGGCGCGATCCGGCCGAGCGAATCGGCGTGCATGAGCTCCGCGCCCTTGCGCGTGGCGGCGGTGAGCGCCTCGAGCGGGGTGAGGCCAGCGCCGACGAGCAGACTCAGCTCCTCGTGCAGTGACAGGCCCGGCACGAGCAGTTGGTTCGCGGCGTCGGAGCCGGCCGCGATGAGGCCGCCCGCGCGCTTGAACTCGCGCACGAACTGGTCTTGGCGCGCGCGGGAGCGCCGGAACGCCTTGAGCTCCGGGGCGCGCCAGCCGGTGCGGCGCAGCAAGCCCTGCACGTCGCGCACGCTGGCCGCGGCGGCGGGCACGTCCTCCATACCGGGGCGCGACAGCAGCGTGGGGTTGTCGAGGTGCGACATCATCTCGTGCAGCACCAGCGTCGGCACAATCGCGACGTGCGTTGCGGCGAGCGTGCGCGCCACGCGCGCGACGGCGGCGGAGTCGAGCGTGCTCCAGCCGCCTTCCTCGAGGGTCCAGCCGCGGAGGAACTGGTCGTGCGCCCGGAAGTAGGCGCCGGGGCTCGGCGTCGCGGCCTGGACCACGCCCGCCATGTGCTCGAGCGACGCCACACCGGCGCGCGCGGCGGTCAGGGCGTCGATCTTGCCGAGGTGGGCCGCCACGGGGAGCCGCAGCGTCGCCGCCTCGTCGAGCAGCGGCGCCAGCAGGTCGGGTGTGAGCTTCGTGTAGATCTTCACGCAGTCGGCGCCCACCACCGCGCGCTGGTCCACCGCGCGGCGAGCCTCGTCGCGGGTTCGCACGGCCGTCGCGGCCGCATACGTCGGCGGCGCGCCGTCGATCATCGCGCCGGAGGTGAACATGCGCGGCCCCAGCACCGCGCCGAGGTTGAGATCGTTCCGGAGCGCGATGGCCGAGTCGGTGCTGGTCGCGCCGAGATCGCGCACCGTCGTGACCCCCCAGACGACGTAACGCTGCACGGCCCACCGCTCCACGTGGGCGTGTGCGTCGATCAGCCCCGGGATGATCGTCTTGCCGACCAGGCTGATCTCCTGCGCCCCGCGCGGGACCCGCGCCTCGCTGACGCGCGCCACGGTCTCGATGTGGCCGTTCTTCACGATGATCAGCGCGTCGTGCATCGGCGCGCCACCGGAGCCGTCGATCAGCGTCGCGCCCTCGAGCGCGATCGTGGGGTCGCCGCCGGGCTGGCACGCCGCCGGCAGCAGGGCGCAGCCGAGCAGGGAGCAGAGGCGCAGGATGCGCGTCACGGCTTCGGATCGCTCGACGTATGGTCGTGCAGGATGTACCAGCGGGCCCCACGCTTTTCCAGCACCAGTGTGAACGGCCCGCTCGCCGTGATCGAGTCGCCGCGCACCAGCTTGAAGCGCGCGGTGCAGAAGGCGAGGTCGGGCGCCAGTCGCCGGACGCGCACTTCCTCGAACGTCAGCGAATCGCGCGTCTTCCCGGGCGCGAAGTAGGTCGCCTGGTAGCGGTCGAAGAGCTTCTGCCAGCCGTACTGCACGTGGCCGCCCGACACGTAGCTCGTGAGGGAGTCGCGTGCATAGTCGCTCATGAAGCCCGCGAGGTCGCCGCGGTTCCAGTCGGCGGCGCTGCGCGCGAGCATCGCCGTGACCTCCGCCTGCGCATCCGTCAGCGGCGCCGGGGGCGCCGGGGCCGCGGAGGGCGCCGCGCAAGCCGCGACGGCGCAGAGCGTCAGGGACCATACACCGCGCACCGGTGCCTCAGTCGATCCGGGGGAGAGGGTGACGAAGGGAGTAAAATGCCGCGGGAGCGCCGTGAGGAGATGGCTCGAGCCATCCGAACGGCGCTCCCGTGGGGCGATGTGCCGTAGGCTAGCGGCGCCGCCTTCTCGCCGCCTTCTTCCGCTTGGCCTTCCCGCGCCGCTTCGCCCTGGCTTTCGGCCGCTTCTTGGCGGCTTTCTTCTTCTTCGCCTTGGGCCGCGACGCCTTCCTTTTCTTTTTCGCCGGGGGCCGCGGCTTGGGCGCCGCCATCGGCTCCCCCATCGGCATCGGGGGCGTCGATGGCGCCGGCGGATACATCGGCTCCATCATGCCGGGGCCGGTCCAGCTGCTCTCCGAAAAATCGGTTGGGTCGAGCATCGGATGATCTCTCCTCCGCTGGGTTGTGCCGTGGGCGTGGCCTATAGCTTACGCCGGGAATCGTGCCACGCAAGTGATCACGGCCCGATCCGCGCGGCACCAGTCGGCTCCCGCGCCGTCGTGACAAGTTAGCTTGACAACGACACTTACGACCGTTTACGTTCGCGCCGCTATGGTCGTCCGCCCCAGCTTCTTGCTCGCCGCCCTGGCGCTGCCGAGCGCCGCACTGGCGCAGAACGTGGCCGAAGTCCAGGTCGCCCCGCCGGCCGTGACGATCAAGGTGGGGGAGCGCACGGGCCTCCTCGCGACGGCGTTCGACCGCGCCGGCAACGTCATCCCCACCGTGCGCGTTATCTGGTCCTCCAACAACCGCGCCGTGGCGAGCGTGGACAACGACGGCACGGTCACGGGCGTGGCCGGTGGCATTGCGATCATCGAGGCGCGCGTCGCCTCGCGCCGGGGCTCCGCGGCGGTGCAGGTCGTGGGTCCCACGGGCGCCCCGGCCGGGGGGGGTGCCGCGCCGCCGGCGCCGGGTCCGGCGGCCACTCCCCCTGCCCCCTCCGGACCGGACGTCTTGGCCGGGCAGCCCGCGGGCACGGGGCCCGCGGCGGTGCTCCGGATGGAGCCTCCGACCGTGTACCTGCTGCCCTCCGAGAACACCCGCGTCGCGCCGCGCGCCCTCAAGGACGACGGGTCTCCTGCCGCGCCGGTCGCGGTGACCTGGAAGTCGTTGCGGCCCGAGATCGCGAGCGTGGACCAGAACGGCGTCGTCATCGCGCTCGCCCAGGGGCAAGGCACCGTCCAGGTCACGAGCACGACGGGCCTCACCGCGACGGCGCCGGTCGTGGTCCAGCCCAGCGAGATCGCGATCCCGGAAGCGAGCCCCCTCCTCCTGTCGCCCGGCGACGTGGATACCCTGCGCGTCGTCGTACCAGGGCAGGGCGGCCGCGCGATCAGCCCGCTCATGCTCCAATGGTCCGCGGCGGATGCCAACGTGGCCCGCGTGAGCCTGACGGGCGTGGTCACCGCCGTGGCTCCCGGGCGGACGACGCTCACCGTCTCCGGGTTGCTGCAGACGAAGACGATGGACGTCCTGGTGCACAAGACCGTGGACCAGCTGGCGGTGATTCCCACGCTCAAGACGGAAGTGCCCCTGCCGATCCAGGGGGTCGCGAAGTTCCAGGTGCAGGCGCTCGCCGCCGATAAGGCGCCGGTTCCCGAGGCGCCGATCCGCTGGACCGTGGCGGATACGTCGCTCGCGACCTTTGACCCCGCGACCGGAACGTTGATGGGGAGGCGGGCCGGGAAGACGACGTTGACGGCGAAGGGTCCCGGCCCGGGGCTCGTCGCGACGTGGCAGGTCCGGGTGATCGCCGCGGGTTTGAAGCTGTCGACGACGCGGGTGGGCCTGCCGCTCGCGCGACGCTACAGCCTCAAGGCCAGCTTCGCCGACGAGACGGGGACGCCGATCGGGCCGGCGACGGGTGTCACGTGGACATCCGACAATCCCGCGGTGGCCGCCGTCGCCGAGGACGGGACGGTGTCGACCGCCGGCTACGGCCACGCGCGCGTCACGGCCACCGCGCCCGGCGGGAAGCACGCCGCCGCCGAGGTGTTCGTGCAGGGCGAGATCGTCGTCGCGAGTTCGCGGGTCGGCCGGTTCCAGCTCTACTCGGCGGAGCGCTCGAATCTGGCGCAGTTGCGCAAGGTCGTGGACGACACCGCGAGCGCCACCGAGCCGGCGTTCTCGCCCGACGGCTCGCGCATCGCGTTCACCTCGACGCGCGACGGGCAGCCCGAGATCTACGTGATGGACGCGGACGGGACCAACGCCTCGCGACTCACCAACTCCCCCGGGTTGGACGGCGACGCCGCCTTTACGGCGGACGGGCAGGCCGTGGCGTATCACTCGCTCCGCACCGGTCACCGGCAGATCTTCCTGCAGCCGATCACCGGCTCGGACGCGGTGCAGCTCACCCAGGAGCCGGGGGACAACTCGCAGCCGACGGTGTCGCCCGACGGCGAGACGATAGCGTTCGTTTCGAACCGCGAGGGCAACAACGACATCTGGCTCATGGCGAGGGACGGCTCGAACCAGCGCGCCTTCACCAAGACCCCACAGATCAAGGAACGCGCGCCCCACTTCCTGCGGGATGGCTCGCTCGCGTACCTCGTGGAACAAAAGGAAAGCGGCCGCACGACGACGCAGGTCGTGAAGGCGGAGCTGGCGACGGGCAAGGTCACGCCCGTCACCGGCAGCGACCTCGTGATCAACGACTTCGCTGCGTCGCCGGGCGGTGATCTCCTGGGCCTGGTGGTGATGGTGCAGAAGAACGTCTACCGGGTGTACATCCAGCCGGTCGGCCCGGGCGGCGGCGCTCCGGTGCCAATGCCGACGACCGGTACCGAACAGATGGTGTCGCCAGCCTTCCTGCCCTAGCCTCCGGCCGCCCCCCCCGCCCCCCATGCGCGCCTGGGTTATCCGCGCCACCGGCGGCCTCGACCAGTTGGACCTCGCCGATGTTCCCGACCCCGGGGCTGGGGGCGCGCCCGCGACGCTGGGCCCGCGCGAGGTCCGCGTGGCGCTGCGCGCCGCCGCGCTCAATCACCTCGACCTCCATGTCGTGCGGGGACTGCCCCACGAATACCGCTTTCCTCACATCCTGGGGGCGGACGGCGCCGGCGTGGTGGAGACGGCGGGCCCGGACGTGCAGTCGGTGCGGCCGGGCGACCGCGTGATGATCAACCCGGGGATCGCGGACTATACGTGCCAGTACTGCCGCGCCGGCGAGCATTCGTTGTGCGTCAACTACCGTTTGCTCGGCGAACACCTCCCCGGCACCCTGGCCGGGCGCATCGTCGTGCCCGAGCAGAACGTCGCCCTCATCCCGGCCCTGGCGAGCCCCGTCAGCTGGGCGGAAGCGGCGGCGTTTTCGCTCGTCACCCTGACCGCGTGGCGCATGGTCGTCACCCGGGCGCAGGTGCGGCCTGGCGAGACAGTGCTCATCTGGGGGATTGGCGGCGGCGTGTCGCTCGCCGCGATGCGTATCGCCAAGCTCCGAGGGGCGAAGGTCATTGTGACGAGCTCGAGCGACGCCAAGCTGCGCGCAGCCCAAGAGCTCGGCGCCGACGTCGCGCTGAACCACACCACCCGCACGGTGTCGCAGGAGGTTCGCGCGTTGACCGACAGACGGGGCGCGGAGGTGGTGATCGAGCACGTTGGCGAGGCGACGTGGGGCGAGTCGCTGCGGGCGCTCGGTCGGGGGGGGCGGCTCGTCACCTGCGGTGCGACCACGGGCCCGCATGTGGCGATCGACCTGCGCCGTCTATTCTGGTATCAGTGGACCATCATGGGCGCGACCATGGGGAACGACGCGGAGTACCGCGAGATTGTGCGGCTGCTCGGGACCGGGGAGCTACGGCCGCTCGTGGACCGAGTCTTTCCGTTCGCCGACGCGCGCGCGGCGTTCGAGCGGCTGGAGCGAGGGGAGCAGCTGGGAAAAGTCGTCGTGGAGATCGCCACCTGAGGCGAGCTCGGGACCCGTTGGTCCCATCCTGAAGGATGGGCTCGGCGAGGCCCTGTCCTGAAGGACACTCGCTTGATGCCGTTCGCTTCGCTCAGTGTGCTTGAGCACAGTGCCGGCCGAGCCCAGGCTTCAGCCTGGGAGCAAACGTACCAGCGCCTGATCAACCGATCGTCAACTTCATGTATGTTACCCGGCGTGACGGCCTCCTTCGACCGCGTCGCCGCGGCCCTGGCTGACCGCTATCGTCTGATCCGCGAGCTCGGGTCGGGCGGCATGGCGACGGTCTATCTCGCGGAAGACATGCGGCACCGTCGCCAGGTGGCGGTGAAGGTGCTGCGCCCCGAGCTCGCCGCCACGCTGGGCGCCGACCGCTTCACGCGCGAGATCGAGACGGTCGCGCAGTTCCAGCACCCACACATCCTGCCGCTGCTCGACTCCGGTCAAGCCGACGGATTCTTCTATTACGTCATGCCGTCGGTCGAGGGCGAGTCGCTGCGCGACCGGCTGGCCCGGCACGGCGAGCTGCCGATCCACGACGCCGTGAAGATCCTGGTGGAGGTCGTGGACGCCCTGGCGTACGCCCACGCCCACGGCGTGGTGCACCGCGACATTAAGCCGGACAACGTGCTGCTCTCGGGCCGGCACGCGCTGGTGATGGACTTCGGCGTCGCCAAGGCCTTGAGCGACGCGAGCGCGGGGAGTCGGGTCACGACGGCCGGCGTCGCGCTCGGCACGCCGGCCTACATGGCGCCCGAGCAGGCGGCCGCCGACCCGCACATCGATCATCGCGCCGACCTCTACGCGGTGGGCGTGCTGGGCTATGAGCTCGTCACGGGCGGGCCACCGTTCGTCGGGAAGACGGCCTCCGAGGTCCTCGCGGCGCAAGTGACGCGACGGCCCGAGCCGCTCCAGGCTCGCCGCCCCGCATGCCCTGCGGCGCTCGCGCACATCGTGATGAAATGCCTCGAGAAGCGCCCCGCCGACCGCTGGCAAAGCGCGGACGAGCTGCTCGCCCAGCTCGAGCCGCTGGCGACACCGAGCGGCGGTACGACGCCCACGGCGACGCGCCCGCTGGCCGCGGCCGTCATTGGAACGCCCGCCCGCCGCTACGTGGCGGCCGCGGTGGTCCTGACCGCGGTGGTCGTGGGCGCCTTGCTGCTGGCCCGCGCTCGGCCGCCCGCCTTTGCCCTCGGGCGCCGCGTCCAGGTCACACTCGATCCCGGGCTGGAAATCGATCCCGCGTTGTCCCCCGACGACAAGCTCCTCGCCTACACGGCGGGCTCGCCCGGTCGGATGCGCCTGTACGTGCGGCAGCTCGAGGGCGGCACCCCGGTGCCGGTCGTGCGCGGCGCCGGTGGCTTCCAGCGGCTGCCGCACTGGGCGCCCGACGGCGCGCGACTGCTGTTCCTGTCCGATCGAGGCATCGAGATCGCGGCCGCCCTGGGAGGCGCGCCACGGCTGCTCGTGCCGCTCGCAGCCGCGGCCCCCGGCCCGATCTCGCCGGATGGGCGGTCCTTCCTGTACGGGTCGGGCGACTCCTTGTATGCGCGGTCCCTCGACGGGGGACCCGCCCGCTTGATCGTCGCCGGTGGGGAGCTCCACTCCTTCGCGTGGTCGCCCGATGGTCGTTGGATCGCCTACGTCTCGGGGAATAAGGCGTTCATTGCTGACGCGACCCTCGGTAATCTCGCGCCGAGCAGCATCTGGGTCGTCCGCGCGACGGGCGGCACGCCACACCGGGTCACCGACGACCGCAATCTCAACATGAGCCCGGTCTGGGTGCCGCAAAGGCGGGCGCTACTGTATGTGTCGAACCGCGATGGCGGGCGGGATGTGTACGCTGTCACCGTGACGACCTCGGGCGGGTCGGCTAGCCCGCCGGTGCGGCTCACGACGGGCCTCAATGTCCACGGGATCAGTGTGGGCGCGAGTGGAGGGCTGCTCGCCTACTCGGCATTCACCGAGACGTCGAACGTGTGGTCGCTGCCCATCCCCGGCCGCGCGCCGCTGTCCGTCGCGCAGGCGCGGCCCGTGACAACCGGGAACCAAACGATCGAGGGGTTCGACGTCTCGCCGGACGGCCGCTGGCTGGCGTTCGACTCCAACCGTAACGGCGTGCAGCAGGTGTTTCGCGTCTCGCTCGCGGGCGGGGAGCCGGCGCAGCTCACCAACGACTCGACGGACGTGTTCTTCCCCGCCTACTCCCCCGACGGGCGGGAGATCGCATTCCACGGCTTCCGCGCGGGACGCCGCCAGGTGTTCGTCATCGGGGCGGCGGGCGGTCCGGCGACGCAGGTCAGCCGGGTGGCGGGGGACGAGCGCGCCGTCGCTTGGGACCCGGGTGGTCGACGCCTGGCAACGCAGCGGGATTTTGATGGCCCAGACCCGCGGCTCGACATCGTGACTCGGGATTTGGAGAGTGGCTGGTCCGCGCCGCGGAGCCTCCGTCTGACGGTCCTGGGGGGTGGCCGCCCGCTCCGCTGTGAGCCGCGCTCCCAGCTGGCGTGGTCGCCCGACGGTCGTTGGATTGCTATGTCCTGCGTGGCTCGAGGACCGGGACTGATCCTCGTTCCCCCCGACAGCGGCCCGACACGGGTGCTCGTCCCCGACTCGGGCGGTCGCACGTCGCTGGTCCCGCAGTGGTCGCCGGACAGCCGGACCGTGTACAACCTGTTCGCGGATTCACTCGGCATGGTCGGCGTGAGCGCCGTGCCGGTGGCCGGCGGCACGGCGCGCGTGCTGGTGCGATTCGACGATCCCTCGCGACCGTGGCACCGCTACGGGTTCCGGGCGCGCGGCGGGCGCTTCTATTTCACCGTGGGCGATCTGGAGAGCGACATCTGGGTGGCCGAATTGGAGCGGCACCGGTAGCGGCCGCCCAAGCCGCTGTCGGAGCCCCACTTAGGAGTCCTGCTCCTGTTGCTTTCCAATATCTAAGTGGTTATCTTTGTTCGACTTAGACTCATCCGCTGTGGACCAGCGGACTAACCGACTAACCGCCTAACCAGCCGAGCCATGACCGCACCCAACGCCCGCGAACGCATCCTGCCGCGCCTCATCGAAGACGAGCTGAAAGAGTCGTTCCTCGACTACTCGATGAGCGTGATCGTGCAGCGCGCGCTGCCCGATGTGCGCGACGGCTTGAAGCCCGTGCACCGCCGCATCCTGTACGCGATGAACGAGCTGGGGCTCGTGCCGGGCCGCCCCTACAAGAAGAGCGCCACCGTCGTGGGCGACGTGCTCGGCAAGTACCACCCGCACGGCGACGTCGCGCTGTATGACGCACTGGTGCGCATGGTGCAGGAGTTCTCGCTGCGCTACCCGCTCGTGGACGGCCAGGGGAACTTCGGCTCGGTGGACGGCGATCCCGCGGCGGCCTATCGCTACACCGAGGCGCGGCTGACGCGCATCGCCATGACGATGCTCGGGGACATCGACAAGAACACCGTCGATTTCGTTCCCAATTTCGACGACCGCCTGCAGGAGCCCACGGTCCTGCCCGCCCGGCTGCCGAACCTGATCGTGAACGGCTCGGCCGGCATCGCCGTCGGCATGGCCACGAACATCCCGCCGCACAACCTGGTCGAGACCGTCGCGGCCATCAATCACCTCGTGGACCACCCCGACGCCCCGGTGAAGGAGCTGCGCAAGTTCGTCAAGGGGCCGGACTTCCCCACGGGCGCGATCATCTACGGCCGCGCGGGCATCAAAGACTGCTACGAGAAGGGCCGGGGACGGATCGTGATCCGGGCTCGGGCGACGGCCGAGGAAATCGAGTCGACGGGCAAGCAGCAGATCGTCGTGACCGAGTTCCCCTACCAGGTCTCGCCCGACCGCGTGATCGAGCAGATCCGGGACCTGGTGGTGGCGAAGAAGCTCGAGGGAGTCTCCGACCTTCGGAACGAGTCCGACAAGGAAGGTATCCGGGTCGTGATCGAGCTGAAGCGCGACGCGGTGCCGCTGGTGGTGCTCAACCAGCTCTACACCCACACCCAGATGCAGACGACCTTCGGCGCGATCATGCTGGCCCTGGTGGACGGGGGGCCGAAGGAGATGAACCTGAAGGAGCTGCTCGAGCACTTCATCGAGCACCGCCACATCGTCATCACCCGCCGCACCGAGTTCGAGCTGAAGCGCGCGCAGGACCGCGAGCACATCCTCGAAGGTCTGAAGATCGCCGTCGATCACATCGACGAGGTCGTGCGGGTCATCCGCAAGGCGAAGGACGTCCCGACGGCGGACGCCGCCCTGCGCAAGCGGTTCAAGCTGTCCGAGAAGCAGTCTGCCGAGATCCTCAACATGCGGCTCGCCCGGCTCACGGCACTCGAGATCTCGAAGCTCGAGGACGAGCTGAAGGAAGTCCGCAAGTTCATCAAGGAGTGCAAGGAGATCCTCGCGTCGAAGCCCCGCCGCATGAAGATCCTGAAGGAGGAGCTGTCCGAGCTGGCGCACGGGTTCGGCGACGAGCGGCGCACCGAGATCGTCGCCGACCAGGGCGAGTTCTCGATCGAGGACCTGATCGCCGAAGAGGACATGGTGATCACCGTGTCGCATGCGGGCTACATCAAGCGCCTGCCGGTGACGGCCTACCGACGGCAGCGCCGCGGCGGCAGGGGCGTGATCTCCGCCCATACCAAGGAAGACGACTGGGTCGAGCACCTGTTCATCGCCTCGACCCACGACTACATGATGTTCTTCACGCAAGGCGGGCAGTGCTACTGGCTCAAGGTGCACGAGATCCCGCAGGCGGCGCGGGCTGCGCGAGGCAAGCCGATCATGAGCTGCATCGCGATCAAGGCCGACGAGCGGATCGCCGCCCTCGTCCCGGTGCGGGAGTTCTCCGACGACCAGTACCTGCTGTTCGCGACCAAGCAGGGCGTGGTCAAGAAGACCGTGCTGTCCGAGTTCGGGAACCCGCGCTCGGTGGGCATCCGCGCGATCAACATCGAGAAGGGCGACGAGCTGATCGATGTCCAGGTGACGGACGGCAAGAACGACATCGTGCTCGCCACCCGCCACGGTATGAGCATCCGGTTCCACGAGAAGGACGTGCGCGACATGGGCCGCACGGCGACCGGCGTGAAGGGGATCGAGCTCGAGAAGCGAGATCAGGTGATCGACCTGGTCGTCGTGCGGCGCAAGTCGACGCTGCTGACGGTGACCGAAAAGGGGATGGGCAAGCGCTCGGAGCTCGACGAGTATCGCGTGCAGCACCGCGGCGGTCGCGGCATCATCACCTTGAAGCGCGCCGACAAGACCGGCGACATCGTCGCCCTGAAGGAGGTGCTGCCCGACGACGAGCTGATGATGATCACGAAGAAGGGGATCATGATCCGCGTGCCGGTCGAGGGGATCCGCGTCTCCGGCCGCAACACGCAGGGCGTCAAGATCATGAACATGACGACTGGTGACCTCGTGGTGGACGTGGCGCGGGTGGTGAAGGAGGAGGAGGCCGACAACGGCGAGGACGACGGCGACGACGAGAAGAAGGCTCCCGCCAAGGCGAAAGCGAAGAAAAAGTAGCGTGGTCACCGCACAGGACGTACGAGAGGCGGCCGCAGGGCTCGCAGGCGTAACGGTGCGCACCCCGCTCCGCTACGTCGAGCCGCTCGGCGCCTACCTGAAGCTCGAGAACCTCCAGCCGGTGGGCGCGTTCAAGCTACGCGGCGCCTACACCGCCATCCGCCGCATGCCGGAGCAGGTGCGCCGCAACGGCGTCATCACCTATTCGAGCGGCAATCATGGCCAGGCGGTCGCGTACGCGGCGCAGCTCGTCGGCGTCCGGGCCGTGGTCGTGATGCCCGAGACCGCGCCCGCCGTGAAAGTGGCGGGCGTGAAGCGGTGGGGCGGCGAGGTGGTCCTCGCCGGTCGGACGTCGGAAGACCGCCAGCGCGCCGCGGAGCAGATCGCCGCGCGGGAGCGTCTCGCCGTCGTGCCGCCGTTCGACCATCCGGATATCGTGGCGGGGCAGGCGACCGTCGGGCTCGAGATCGCCGAGGCGCTGCCCGACGCCCGCACCGTCGTGGTGCCGGTGGGCGGGGGCGGATTGATCGCGGGAGTCGTGACGGGTCTCGCCGCGGGAGGGAGTCGCGCCACGGTGTGGGGCGTCGAGCCCGCCGGCGCGCCCAAGCTGGCGCGCTCGCTCGAGACGGGGCGGCCGGTGCGGCTCGAGCGCACCGCCAGCATCGCCGACGGGCTGATCACGCTCACCGTGGGCGCGATTCCCTTCGCGCACCTGGCGGCGCAGCGCGACCGGCTCGCGGGCGTCGCCCTGGTGGACGATGACGCCCTGCTCGACGCCGTGCAGTTTCTCTGGCGCCACGCCCACGTGGCGATCGAGCCGTCGGGCGCCGCCACGACGGCCGCGGTGCGGTCGGGGGCCGTGCGCCCCGTCCCCCCCGCGGTGCTGATCGTGAGCGGCGGCAACGTCGATCCCTCCCTGCTCCGGGGGCGGGGGCGGGGGGGGCCGGGGGGGCCGGGGGGGCCGGGGAGGGTCCGGTCGCTGGGGGAGGCAAGATTCTGGTCGCCGACGACGACCAGTCCCTGGTCCGCACCCTCACGTGGATCCTGAAAGAGAACGGCTACGAGGTGGTGACGGCGCCCGGGGGCGAGGGACTGATCGGCAAGCTCGAAGCGGAGCGGCCCCACCTCCTGCTCCTCGACATCATGATGCCCAAGATCGACGGTCTGCAGCTCTTGGCGAAGATGAAGTCCGACGAGCGGTTCCGGGATGTCCCGGTGCTGATGATCTCGTCCATGCCGCCCGAAGAGGCCACCGTGAAGTCGCTCGGGCTGGGCGCGGCGGACTTCATCGCGAAGCCGTTCCGGGTGCGCGAGCTGCTGGCGCGGGTGAGGGCGCATATCCGCTCGGCCCAGGAGCTGGCGCGCGCGCGCGATGAGGCGCAGAGCCGGGCCGCCATCGTGGACATCCTCCACGAGGTCACCGACTCGCTCAAGCCCGACGAGATCTATCACATCCTGGTGCGGCGGGTCGCCCGCGTGCTGCAGATCTCCAAGTGCTCGATGGTGCTCGCCAAGCCCGGCGATCAGCTCGGCGTCGTGGTCGCCGCGTACGAGAACCCGATGCTGCGGAACCTGCAGATCGAGCTCGCGCGCTACCCCGAGATTCAACGCGCCCTGACGAGCAGCCGGTCCGTGCTGGTCGAGGACGTCCGGTCGGATCCGCTGTACGCCGAGGAGCGGGTGCGCTGGCAACGCGACAAGATCGTCGTGCCGACCCGCTCCGCCGTCGCACTGCCGTTCTCGATGAAGGACCAGCAGCTGGGGGTGTTCTTCCTGCGCACCACGGGAGAGGACCCGCCGCTCACCCGCGCCGACGCGCAGTTCGCGGAGACGGTGATCCGGACGGCCGTGGCGGCGATCGAGAAGGCGTACGACTTCGAGACCGCCGTGTCCGACAAGAAGCGGCTCGAGAAGCTCGCGGCCACGGACGCCCTCACGGGAGCCTTGAACCGCCGCGCGCTGTCCGAGGAGCTCGAGGCCGAGCTCGAGCGCGCGCGGCGCTACGGTCTGGCGCTCACGATCCTGCTCGCCGACATCGACCGGTTCAAGCTCGTGAACGACACGCGCGGCCACATTGCGGGGGACTCGGTTCTGCGCCAAGTTGGCGAAATCCTGCGCCGCGAGGCCCGCTCCGTGGATCTGGTCGCCCGCTATGGCGGGGAGGAGTTCGTCGTCGTCATGCCCGAGACCGCGCTGCACGGCTCCGTGATCTTCGCCGAGCGCCTGCGACGCCGCGTGATGAACCACGACTTCGCCGACCCGGGGGAGGACCCGCTGAGCCTCACGATCTCGATCGGGCTTGCGTCGTTCCCCGACGACCGCGTGAGCAGCGCCGACAGCTTCGTGGCGCTCGCCGACCAGGCCCTCTATCGCGCCAAGAACGAAGGGCGCAACTTGGTGCGTCAATGAGCGATCGCCGCTGCCCCAAGTGCGGCACGGTGTACGCCGGCGCCGCCCGCTTCTGCCCCCGCGACGGGAACCTGCTGGTCGAGGTGCAGCCGAAACCGGCGACGCCGCCGTCGCTGGCCGGCAGCGACACCGCCGTCCGCACCCCGCCGCAGCCGTCGAGAGGCCTGGACCGCGCCGCGAGCCTCTCGGGCGAGCTGCTCGACGCGCGTTACCAGGTCCTCAAGAAGCTGGGCGAGGGCGGCATGTCCTACGTCTACCTCGCCAAGGAGGTCGCGACGACCGAAGAGGTCGCGATCAAGGTGCTCTCCCCCAAGCTCGCGACGGACAAGAGCTCGGTGGAGCGGCTGCGGCGCGAGGCAGGGCTCGCCATGCGCCTCGAGCATCCCAACGCCTGTCGCATCATGCGGCTGGGGGAATCCGAGGACGGCCTGATCTACCTCGTGATGCCGTTTCTGAAAGGCGAGTTGCTCTCGGACCGCGAGGTGAAGGATGGGCCGATGGACGTCGCCCTGGGCATCGACATCCTGCGTCAGGTGTGCGCGGGACTGCATCACGCCCACGAGCTGCAGATCGTGCATCGAGATCTGAAGCCCGAGAACATCATGCTCGTGGGAGGGCGGGACGGCGGCGGGGTCCGGGCCGTGGTGATGGACTTCGGGCTCGCGAAGGAGCGCCGCGCCGAGGGCCAGCTCGCGAAGCTCACCGCCACCGGCATCATCCTCGGCACCCCGGAGTTCATGAGCCCGGAGCAGATCCGGGGCAAGCAGCTCGACGCCCGGTCCGATATCTACGCCCTCGGCATCGTGGCGTTCGAGATGTTCACCGGCAAGCTGCCGTTCCAGGGCCGGAACGCGCAGGAGATGATGATCGCGCGACTGCGCGGCCAGCCCCTCAAGCTGCGCCAGCTCCGGCCGGACGCGTCCGAGGGCCTGGAGAAAGCCCTCGCCCGCGCCATGGAGTCCAGTCCGGACGCGCGCTACGACACCGCGCTCCAGTTCGCCGAGGCGCTCACCGCGTCGAACGAAGGCGGGTTCCTCTCGAAGATCAAGGAGCGGCTGAAATAAGGCGCTTCCCCGCCTTCGATCCCCCGGAGTACGTGGACTGGAAGCCCGACCCCGCGCTGGTGCGCCAGTTTCGGACGACCGTCGAACGGGACGCGGAGCGGGCGGCCGTCGTCGCGCGGCTCTCCCCGGACGCGAAACTCGAGCTGTACGCCGGCCTGCTGCGGGCTCGGCTCCACGACATCCAGCTCAAGCGCTGGGTGCGCACCGGCGTGCTCTCCAAGGCCTGGCTCGGCACGGGGGAAGAGGCGACCACCGTCGGCCCGGTGCACGCCCTGGAGCGGGGCAGGGACGTCGTGGCCCCGATGATCCGCAACGCCGCGGCCTGCTGTGAGCTGGGGATGTCGGTCGCGGACATGCTGCGTGCCTACCTCGCGACCGACGATTCGCCCTCCCGGGGCCGCGACCTGCACGTCGGGTCGTGGGCGCACGGCGTGTTGCAGCCGATCTCCCACGTGGGCGACATGGTGCCCGTGATCGCCGGGATCGCCCTCACCTTCAAGCTGAAGCAGGAGCCTCGCGTCGCGCTCACCTGGGTGGGGGACGGCGCGACCAAGACGGCCGCCGCGCACGAGGGAACGAACTTCGCCGCCGTGCAGCAGCTCCCCGCGATCTTCATCGTGGAGAACAACCAAGTCGCGCTGGGCACGCGGCTCGAGCAGCACCACCTTCCCGGCCATTTCCGGGAGTGGGCGGCGGGCTACGGCGCCTGGGGCGCGCAGTTCGACGGCAACAACGTGCTCGACGCCTACGCGACCACGAAGCTCGCCGCCGACCGCTGCCGCCGCGGCGAGGGCCCCGCGCTGCTCGTCGCCGAGACCTTCCGCATGGGCGGGCACGCGACGCACGACGAGCGCGAGGCGCGTGAGACGTTTCCCGCCGAGCTGTTTCAGCAATGGGGGAAGCGCGACCCGATCGGGTTGTACGAGGAGCACCTGAAGGCGGACGGCGTGGCGGCGACCCGCCTCGAGGCGATCGAGGGAGAGGTCACGGCCGCCGTCGAGCGCGCGGCGGAGGACGCGCTCGCGAGCCGCGCCACGATGCCGCCGGGCGACAGCGCGCTCGTTGGCGTGTACGCCAAGCAAGGAGACTAGCATGAACCTGAAAACCGTCGCTCTCGTGCTGTCACTTTCCGTCTTTCCATCGCTCCGTCCTTCCGCCGACATCCACACCGAATACGTCAAGATCCCGAGCGGCCGGGACACCATCACGGCCTACCTAGCCTATCCCGAGCGCAAGGACCCGGGGCCGGCCGTCGTGGTCATCCACGAGATCTTCGGGATGTCCGACTTCATCCGGCAAACGGCGGAGCAGCTCGCGAAGGACGGCTTCGTCGCGATCGCGCCCGATTTGCTGTCGCGCCGGGGCGGGACGCCCGCGTCGGGCGACTCGGCTCGGAAGCTGATCGCCCAGCTGGATACGGACACCCTGACCAAGGACCTCGACGCGACGGTGGCCTACGTCAAACGCCTCAAGGCGGTGCGGCCCGACCGGGTCGGGGTGATCGGGTTCTGCTGGGGCGGGGGCCAGAGCTTCCGGTACGCCACGAACAACCCGTCGCTGCGGGCGTTCGTGGTCTGCTACGGGCCGGGTCCCGAAGCCATGGCGATTGCGCGCATCCGCGCGAAGGGTCTCGGCGTGTACGCCGAGAACGACGCGCGCATCGACGCCGGGCTGGCCGAGGTGGACGCGGCCGTCCGGACCTACCACAAGGACTACCGGTACTCGATCTATCCCGGCGTCGGGCACGGATTCCTGCGCACCCGCGAGAAGCCGGACGTGGCGGACAGCGCGTGGGGCCATGTGATTCGGTTCTTCCGGGAGACGCTGGAGCGCTAAGGGCGCTTTCCGCTCACATACGCCTTCGCCCGGTCCAGCGCCGGATCGGCCCCGGCGAGCACGTCGCGCACGGTCGGCGCGACCGGGAGGTCCGGCTTGATGCCGCTGCCGGCAAACTCGGTGCCGTCCGGCGCCGCGTGATGCGAGACGGAGAATTGCACCGTCCAGCCTTTGGGGAGCGGGAACGCTGCGACGTCGCCGGGGCTGCCGGCGGAGGGCTCGCCGACGATGACCCCGCGGCCGGCGGCCCGGAACGCGGCGAGGAAGTCCTCCGCCGCCCCGGCGGTAGCGGTCCCGGCGAGCACCGCGATGGGGCCGCCGTACGCCGGCGCGGCGCCGCGGGGTCGAACGGTGTCGGCGGGCGGCGCGTACCACGTCGTGGCGGAGTCGGTCTCGTTCCACGCGCGGAAGACGGCGCGGTGCTCGGGCGTCTTCCAGCGCGCCGCGACGAACGGCTTACCGGCGAGGCGGCCGAGGATCTGGTAGCCGAGCTCGGTCCGGCCTCCTCCCCCGGTGGCGCGGCGCAGATCCACCACCAGGCCCTGCACACCGCCGAAGTCGGGAAAGGCGCGGTCGAAGCGCCGCACCTCGTCGGCGTCGCTGAGCGAGTTGAGCCGCACGATGACCACGCGTCCCGGCAGCGACTCCACCGCGAACGCGGCCGGCTCGAGCGGCCAGCGGTCGTTGAGTGAGACGCTGCGGGTGACGCTGACGCCACGCTCGCCGCCCCCGGGGACGCGCAGCAGGAGCTGCAGCGTCGTGCCCTTTTCACCCTGGAGCATCCACGTCACGGCGCGCTGCCACCGGTCCGCCGCCGTGGCGGCGGAGATCTCGGGAAGCACGGAGTCGCGGAGCCACGCGTCCGCCGGCATCCCCTGGACGGCGAGGATCTCCCCCAGCCGCTCGGGGCGCGCCACGCGCATCTCGTCGTTCTCGGCGTAGTCGAGGAGGAACGGCCGGCGCTCCACGCTGGCGAGGAGCAGCGGGGGCCGGGCGATGCGCGAGCGGACGGCCGGTGGAGGGATGACGGCGGACTGGCCGTCGCCGAGCAGGGCGACCAGGCGCCGCAGCCGGCGGCAGAACAGGAGATCGGACTGGGGCTCGGGTGCGAGCTTCAGGTTCGCGGTCAGGGCCGAGTCCCAGTCTGCCCGCACCCGGTCCCAGTAGGCGAAATTGTAACGCGCCTCCGCCCAGATGGTGGCGACGGCCGCCGCGCGCTCGGCGGCGGTGAGCTGCTGGGCGGCGAGCGGCGTCAGCGGCGTCGCGGCGAGCCACGCGAGGACCAGTGAGCGAGTGAGCACGCGCCTAATCTATCTGCTTCTCTTCATGACGCCGCAGGCGCTGATCTATCTGTATCTGCGGGACCGCCTGCCCGACCCGACGCGACCGCGGCAGGCGCGCCTGCTGCGCGCCGCGCTCGCGACGGTGTTCGTCGTGTTCAACTTGCCGTGGCTCGCCGTCGCGCACCGCGTGCTGTTCGACACGGTGTGGGGCGTGACCTGGATCCCGCTCACCGGTCCCTTCCTCGCGTGGCAGATGCTGGGGTGGGTGTTCTGCGGGCTGGTGGCAGTATACCTCGCGCTCAAGGGCGTCCTCTGGGTGGTGGGAAAGTTGGAACGATGGAAGGTTGGAAGAACCGACGCCCTCGTCACCTTCGAACTCTCCAACGTTCCGTCCGTCCAACTCACGCGCCGCCAGTTCTTGGCCCGCGCCACCTATGTGTACGCCGGGGCCGGCGCCGCGCTCTCCGGGTACGGCATCTGGAGCGCCTACCGGCTCCCCGAGGTCACGCACCGCACGCTGACCTTCCCCGGGCTCCCGCCCGGCCTTGACGGGCTCCGGGTGCTCCACCTCTCCGACCTGCACGCCGGCGTGCACCTGGGCGAGGACAAGATGCAGGAGATCGTGGCGCGCGCCAACGCGCTCGCGCCCGATGTGATCCTGCAGACCGGCGACATGATCGACATCTCGCCGTCCTACATTCCGGCCTACATCCGCGCGTTTCGCGAGCTGCGCGCGCCGCTCGGCGTCGTCACCGTGCTTGGCAACCACGACTACTATACCGGCGAGTACGCCGTGATCCGCGGGTGTCGGGATGCAGGCCAGGTGTTCGTGAAGAACGGCTGCCATGTGGTCGAACGCAACGGCGCGACCCTCGCGCTGCTCGGCATCGACGACCCGCGCAACTGGAAGGCCGACGACCCCCAGCCTGGGGACCTGGACGCCGCGCTGCGGGCGGCGCCGCCGGAGGCGTTCCAGGTGCTGCTGGCGCATCGCCCGGGCGCATGGGACAGCGCGGCTCCGCGGGGCATTCCACTCACCCTCGCGGGACACATCCACGGCGGTCAGCTCTACCTGCCCGTGCTCGGCTGGTCGGCTGGGCGGCTGATCACCAAATACGTGATGGGACACTTCCAGCGCGGCACCAGCCAGCTGTACGTGAGCCGTGGGATCGGCGTGGTGGGCGTGCCCATCCGGGTGTTCGTGCCGCCGGAAATCGAACTCTTTGAACTGCGACGGAAAGACGGAACGACGGAACGAGGATGAAGGGCTGCCATCCCCGTTCCGTCCTTCCGTCATTCCGTCGCCCTTATGGCATTCCACGCTCCCTCGAGCGCCAGCGCCACCCCCGCGTGCGTCTCCGGCCATTCTTTGGCCGACACCCGATCGACGGCCAGCGTCACGACGGAGAGCCACACGGCGGCCCACACCTCGGCCGCCCCGGGCTTCACTGAGCCGTCGGCCTTGCCCTGCGCCACGAGGCTCTCGAGGCCGAGCCGGAAGTCGCGCGCGGTCTTGCGGCTCTCCTCGTCCAGCAGCTCGCCGTAGCGCTGGAGCAGGAACAGCCGGGCCACCGCGGACTCGCGCGCCGCGCCCGCGACGAGTCCGCGCCCCAGCTCGGCGAGTTTCTCACGCGGCCCCACCTGGAGCGTGTCGGCGTCCCGCACGAGCTTACCCGCCCAGCGCGCCGCGCCGCGATACAGCTCGTTCAGCAGGTGCTGCTTGCTGTGGAAGTGACGATAGATCGTTCCCTCGGCCACGCCGGCTTTCTTGGAGATCTGCGGCGTGGTCGTATCGTGATAGCCCTGCGCGGTGAACAGCTCCAGCGCGGCGCGCACGAGGCGCTGCCGAGTGAGATCGGCCTGGGTCATCGGGCGCGAATCTAACCCGGCGGCTGGGCTGGCGCCGTGCGGGTTCGGTCGGAGTGGCGCCCCGGTCGGGCGAGCCCTGGGGTACCGCAAGTCGCCGCACCCCTCTAGCTTTCCGCCGCTCCTCTTCGGCTGGTCCAATCCGGAGGCATCTGCGCGATGCGCATGCTGGTATTGGGCGCGGGACTGCAAGGGTCCGCCTGCGCCTATGACTTGTTGCAGCAGCCCGGGGTCGAGCGGGTCACGATCGCCGACCTGAAGCGCGATCGCCTGCCGGCCTTCCTCGAGCCGTACGTTGGGACGCGTCTGACCCTCGCGCAGCTCGACGTGCAGGACGGCGCGGCGCTGCGCGACGCGATTGGGGGTCACGACGCCGTCCTCAACGCGGCACCGTACTATTTCAACCTCGAGGTGTCCCGGGCCGCGGTCGCGGCCCGCGCGCACTGCGTCGATCTCGGCGGCAACACCGAGATCGTGTTCCGGCAGCGCGAGCTCGACGCCGAGGCGCAGCGGCAGGGCGTTTCCGTCATCCCCGATTGCGGTCTCGCCCCCGGCATGGTGAACATCCTCGCCGCCGAGGGGATCCGGCGGGTGGCGGACGCCGACTCGGTGAAGATCTACGTCGGCGGCCTGCCGCAAGACCCGGAGCCGCCGCTCAATTACCAGATCGTCTACTCGCTCGAGGGCGCGCTCGATTACTACACGACCCCGTCCTGGGTGCTGCGCGATGGCCGGCCGACCCGCGTGGATGCGCTGTCCGAGCTCGAGCGCGTCACCTTCCCGCCGCCCGTGGGCGAGCTGGAGGCGTTTCACACGGGGGGCGGCATCTCCACCCTCCCGTGGGCGTACGAGGGCAAGGTCCGCACCATGGAGTACAAGACGTTGCGCTATCCCGGCCACGTCGCGGTCATGCAGCCGATCCGCGAGCTCGGGCTGCTCGACCTGGCGCCGGTCAAGGTGAAGGGCAGGGAAATCGTCCCGCGCGACGCGTTCATCGCGACCGTGTCGCCCAAGCTCACCAAGCCCGAGGGGCGCGACCTGGTCGCGCTGCGCGTCGAGGTGCGTGGCCGGAACGGCCAGCGGGCCGCCTGGCAGCTGCTCGACTGCTACGACGAGGCGCACGGCATCAGCGCGATGATGCGGACGACGGGCTACTCGCTCGCGATCACCGGCCTGATGCAGGTGGACGGGCGGATCACCGCGCCGGGCGTGCAGCCGCCCGACGAGGCGGTGCCGTTTGACGCGTACGTGGCCGAACTGGCGAAGCGCGGGGTCGAGATCCGGGAGATCTAAACACGGAGGACCAACAGGTCGAGCTGGCGCAGGCGCTCGGGGTCGGCCAGCAGGTCGATTTCGACGATCTTCTCCCCCCTGGTCGTGAACTCGAACACGACACGCGGCTCACCGCCCGCCAGCCAGACGAGTCCGGCGGCGCCATTCACGAGCGCCGGTTGCGCGGCCTGAGCGCGTCCCTTGAAGGTGTCGGCCACCGCCTTCGCACCATGCACGTCCGCGGCGGCGCCCATCTGCACGGCGGCGGCGTCGGCCCGGAGCACGACGTCGGGGTCGAGCACCGCGAGCAGCGCCTCGAAGTCCCCGCCGCGCGAGGCAGCGAGGAAGGCGTCGACGACTCTCCGCTGGCGCGTGCGATCGGGGTCGGGCACGGGGGCCGCACCCCGCACCCGGCGGCGTGCGCGGCTCGCGAGCTGCCGGGCCGCGGCGGGGGTGCGCCCCACGATGGGAGCGATCTCATCGAAGGACAGGTCGAACATGTCGTGCAGCACGAACGCGACTCGCTCCGCGAGCCGAGCATGCGGTAGGCCACGGTCCGCAGATGGGTGCGGTTCTCCTCGAACCGTTCCGCCAACCAGCCGGGCTCGTTCACGGTCAGCCAGATTCCTCTATTGGATCCGTCCCCAGGCCACAAAAGCGGCCAGGAGGCCCAAGACCAACGTGGCTCCGGTGGGCACATAAGCCCTGTGCCAAAGGTGGTAGACAACAAACACAACCGCCTCGGCCGCCAGGATTGCGCCAGCCCAGCCCGCGACCCCAGGGCGAATCCCGCCAAAGCCTCCCCAACACCGATCACGCGAATGAGGGCGAGCGACATGCCCGGCATCATTTTTTCGAGCATCGGCCCCTGTCCCGTAACCTTGTGCAGGCCCGCCATGACATACAGGGCGGCCAATACTGTCTGCGCTACCCAAAGCGCGGTGTTCATGCGGCTATTCCTCCTGCTGAACGAGAGTCCGTCATCCGATTGACGAACACGAGCCGAGCAATGTGACAGAGGAAAGCAGGGCAGGGTGTCATGGCTCCGAGGTCGCGCGTACGTGTCGCAGCTCGACCAGCACGAGGATCGCCATGCCGATCACCACGAGCGCGCTCGTGGCCATCCTAGTAGCTCCAGCTGGTCCCGAACAGCAGCTGCCCGCCCTCGCTGCCGCGGCCGTAGCCGACCACGACGAGGGAGTTGCGCAGGAAGCGAAGCGCCAGCTCGCCGCCGCCCGAGCGATGCAGGTCGGTCGTGGTGAGGCGGACCCCCCCCTCTCCCGGCCCGAAGACGCGCCCGGCGTCGTA
>WNGQ01000810.1_pt1 | contig 39517 bp, 37 predicted proteins | sample 5407661 | NCBI WGS metagenome assembly WNGQ01 (sample SAMN13153382, study PRJNA577476) | soil metagenome | isolation source: 60 cm soil or saprolite under Garry oak tree replicate 2 | place: USA:California | collected 2016-06-15 | reverse complement strand
CTGCAGGCGGCCGGCCGTCCCGGCGTCCCGATGGCGATGATCAGGATCCTGACCTGCTTCCCGGCCTGGCGGCCCCACGGGCCGGCCGATGCCACGCCGCCGTCGCCGCGTGCCACCCACTTCGCCCCGGTAACCGAGTCGATGTGCACCCCCGGATACCTGAACACCAGCCGCCAGTTATCGAGGTGCGCCCGGCTGGTAATGGTGATCAGCGCGGTGAAGCCAGCCGACCAGCGCTGCATGGTCTGGTACCACACGTCGACCGGGGCACCGTGCCGGTGCGCCGGGGTGGCCGGCGTCGCCGGGCTGACCCCGGTCCCGGCGGGCTGGTGCGCGCGGACGTGCCTGGGGTGCTGCAGCTTGGTGCCCGGGCCGGTCACGGCCAGCCCGCCAGGCCGGTGCCGCGCCGCGGCGGTGCCGCAGGCCGGCTGCCGGCATTTCGTCCCCGGATAGGTCGGGCTGTAGGTAAGCACCGCATGCGGCACGTTCAGCGCCAGCCCGGCGGCGACCACGATGCCCGCGCCGGCCGAGAGCCACGGCGTCAGCAGCATGCCGCGAACCGAGCGGGCCGGCGGCAGCGCGTGGCCGGGACGAACGAGCCGGGCGACGCCGGCCATTCGAGCGAAGCCGGCCATTCGAGCGAAGCCGGCCATTCGAGCGAAGCCGGCCATCCGGGCCAAGCCGGACGTTGCAGCCGGGCGGGCCGCGCCATGGGCGCCTGCTGCCAGCGCGCCTCGGGTCCGGGTGCCCGCAATCCAGGCACCTGAAGCCCGAGGCCGGGTGCCCGCATGCCGCGACCCGGCCGCCGAACCGCCCGAACGCCGTGCCCGCACGGCAAGCAGGCGTGCCCGCACGGCAAGCAGGCGTGCCCGCACGGCAAGCAGGCGTGCCCGCACGGCAAGCACCAGCCCTGGGGCATACCAGGGCCTTACCTCGCCTTTACGGTGTCGTGGCATCGGGGGGTTTATACCAAGCAACTTTCCTGCGAGCTAGTGCTGAGAATGTAGTCGATCAGATGCCACAAGTAATTGTTGGCTGTTCAGCGGAAATGATCCCATCCGCTGTGCTCGGGCGAACTGCGCCCGTCCACCCGAACCCCGCGGCCTGCGGCGACCGAGCCGATGACCGTCCAGCCGGCCGGCCGCCTGGTGCCTGCCGGGAAGGTGGCGGCCAGGGCGTGATCTTCGCCGCCGGTCAGCGCCCAGCCCAGCCAGTCCGCGCCGCCGAGGGCCGCCGCCGCCGCCGCTAGCTGCGGATCGCGGGTCAGCCGCGCGGTGTCGATGTCGATGCGCACCTCGCTGGCCGCGGCCACGTGACCGAGATCCTGCACCAGCCCGTCGCTGATGTCGATCATCGAGGTAGCGCCGAGGGCGGCTGCCTGCGGCCCGGCGTCGTACGGCGGCTGCGGCCGCCGGTGCGCCGCGACGACGGCTGCTGGCTCGGCAAGGCCGGCCGTCAGCAGCGCCAGGCCGGCCGCCGACCGGCCGGGCATGCCCGCCAATGCCAACTGGTCCCCTGGCCGTGCCCCGCCCCTGGTGACCGGATCCCGGCCAGCCAGGTCACCAAGCGCCGTGACCGCGATCATGATGCGCGGCCGCCTTGCAGCCGACGTCGAAGGCGCCCGACCAGTCACGGCGGAAATGCCGCCCCTCCACCAGCAGGTCCATGGTCGCCACCACCCGGGCATCGGGCGCCCGGATGACCGCGGCATCGTCGCCGATGCCGACAAGCTGCGCCGGGCCGGCCGGCAGCAGTGCCTTCATCTCTGCGATGAGGCCGAATTCACCCAGATCCGCGACGGTGATGTGAGCCCCCTGCAAGTCGGCTGCCGCTGCCCGCCACTCCGCCTGCCGGGTGACCGGGCCGTTGCCCGCAAGATCCCCTTGCGGGAGCGGCGGGCCAGTACCTAAGGTAGCGTGGCGATCACACTGGCACCCCGGGAGGACCGCATGGTGCACGCATACATCCTCGTTCAGACAGAGGTCGGCAAGGCCGCCGATGTTGCCGTGCACATCGGCGAGATCGCTGGCGTCACGCAGGCGGATGACGTCACCGGCCCCTACGACGTCATCGTCCGCGCCGAGGCAGACAATGTGGATGATCTCGGCAAGCTCGTGGTCGCCCAGATCCAGTCGGTAAACGGGATCACCCGCACGCTCACCTGCCCGATCGTGCACATCTAGCCCCGCGACTAGCCCCGCGACCGGCAAGGTAGGCCGTGCCGCGAAGTAACCAGCCGCCCCTTCGGGCGGCGCCCCCGGCAACCCATCCGATGCAGCCGCGCCTCGCGGGCGGCGCCCGGTAACCCGTTCGATATGGCGTTGAACGGGTTGGACGGGCGTTGAACTCCGGTTTCAACGGGTTGCAGCCCTGCGGCGCCCCGCACGGGGCGGCGGCCCGGACGGGGCGGCGGGAGCAGCGCCAGCCGACGACGATTCAGGCTAGCTCGGATGCCAGCGCGGCGGTCCGCGGCCCGAGCCCGAGCTTGGCCGCACTGCGCAGGTCGGCAGGGGTATCCACATCACGGCGCAGCCCGGCCGTGCCGGGCAGGTCAAGCTCGGCGGCGCCGCGGGCCAGGTGCCGGTCACGCGACCCGGGACCGAACCGCGGGCAGAACGACGCGGCCGGCCCGGCCGTGTAAAGCGTCGTGCCCGAGCCTGCCGCGTCCGGCACGAACGCCTCCGCCCACCCGCTCGCCGCGGCGAGCGCGCGGCCGATTTCCGCCGGGTCGAGCGCTGGCAGGTCGGCGGCGAGCCCGGCCCGGCCCCGGCCTGGCCACCGGGCGTCGGCATACGCCGCACCGAAGACGAGCGCCGGATTGAGCCCGGCCCTTGGCTCGTCGGCTACCACGTGCGCGCCAAGGCCGCCCAGCTCGGCCCCGGCCGCTGCGTCATCGGTCACCACGATCACCGCGCCGATCGCGGGGCAGGCCACGGCCGCTGCGACCGTGTCCGCCGCCATGGCCAGCGCCAGCTCCCCCCGGCGCGACCCGGCCAGGCTGGCCAGCCGGGACTTCGCGCGGGCAAGTACCTTGACGGGGATCACCAGCGACCAGCGGAGCGGCGGTTGCGGGGTCATGGGTCTGATCCTGCCCGCACGCCGATCCGGCTGCGGACACGGATCCCGCCCCGGCGCCGATCCCGCCTCGACACGGCGCCGGCCTAACCTGGAGACTGATCAGATGACCAAGCGCGCCGTCGGCAGCTACTCCCGTGCCTGGCGAGGAGTCTCGAAGATCATCCTGCGGCCGCTGGTCCCGATGCTGATGAAGCTCGACTGGCACGGGCACGAGCATTTCCCGCCCGACGGCGGCATGATCCTTGCGGCCAACCATCTGTCCTACGCGGACGTGCTTGCGCTGTCGCTGTTCAGCGACCACGTCGGCCGGTATCCGGTGTTCCTGGCCAAGTCGTCGCTCTTCGAGGTCAAGGTGCTCGGGTACATCATGCGCGAACTCGGCCAGCTGCCGGTGTACCGCGGCCAGGCGGACGCCGCGCTGGTGCTCAAGGACGCCGAGCAGGGCCTGCGGAAGGGCGCGTGCGTCATCTTCTACCCGGAGGCGACAGTCACCAGGGATCCGAACGAATGGCCGATGGTGGCCAAGACCGGCGTAGCCAGGCTCGCCCTGTCGACCGGCGCGCCAGTTGTACCGGTCGCGACCTGGGGCGCGCAGCAGGTCCTGCCGTACGGGAGCTTCCGGCCGCACCTGGTGCCGCGCCGCACGGTGCACATCCTGGCCGGGCCGCATGTTGACCTGTCCGCCTTCGCCGGTCAGCCGCTGACCAGCCCGACCCTGCACGCGGCCACCGCGGTCATCATGGCCGACATCACCCGCCTGCTCGGCGAGCTTCGCGGCGCGGAGCCGCCGGCCGAGCCGTACCATCCGGCGATCGCCCGCCGCACGGCAAGGCAGGAACTGCAGGCGCTGACGAAGGCACAGGCAAGCCAGGAACAGGCCGCTGGCGACGGCGGACAAGCCGCTGGCGACGGCGGACAAGCCGCTGGGGACGGCGGACAAGCCGCTGGGGACGGCGGACAAGCCGCTGGGGACGGCGGACAGGCCGCTGGCGACGATGGACAACAAGCAGGAATTACGGATGGTCCGGACGACTCGCGCCCGGCCGGGGCATCGCCACCGTGAGAGCCGCCGTGATGGGCGCCGGATCGTGGGGCACGACCTTCGCCCAGGTGCTCTGCGACGCAGGTACCCCCGCTGTGCTGTGCAGCCGCAGGCCAGAGCTGGCCAGCGCGATCACCGCGACCGGCGAGAACCGGGACTACCTGCCGGGAATCACCCTCACCGATGCGCTGCGGGCGACCGCGGATCCCGCCGAGGCGCTGGCCGGGGCCGATCTCGTGGTCCTCGCCGTGCCCGCACAGTCGCTGCGGGAGAACCTGGCCCGCTGGGCGCCGCTGCTGCCCGCTGGGGCCCTGCTGGTCAGCCTGATCAAGGGCATCGAGCTCGGCAGCTGCGACCGGATGAGCCAGGTCATTGCTCAGGTGGCCGGCCTGCCAGCCAGCCAGATCGCGGTCGTCTCCGGGCCGAACCTGGCCCGCGAGATCGCCGTCCGGCAGCCGGCGGCGAGCGTCGTGGCGTGCGCCGATGAGGCCGCCGCGGAGCGGCTGCAGAAGGCCTGTCATACAGGATATTTCCGGCCGTACACCAATCCCGACGTGACCGGCTGTGAGCTGGGCGGCGCGGTCAAGAACGTCATCGCGCTCGCCGTCGGCATCTCCGTCGGCATGGGCCTCGGCGATAACACCCGGGCCATGCTGATCACCCGAGGCCTGGCCGAGACGGCCAGGCTCGGCGCGGCCCTCGGCGCGAACCAGCACACATTCGCTGGCCTGGCCGGGATGGGCGACCTGGTCGCCACCTGCAGTTCGCCGCTGTCCCGTAACCGCACATTCGGCGAGAACCTGGGCCGCGGCATGCCGATCGCCGCGGTCATCGCCGCGACCCGGCAGGTCGCCGAGGGCGTCAAGTCGTCGCAGTCCGTGCTTGCGCTAGCGCACCGGCATGGCGTTGAGATGCCGATCACCGAGGTTATGGTGGCCGTCGTCAGGGATGGCCTGGCGGTCAGCGAGGCGGCGGTCCTGCTGGCCAGCCGTAGCGCGAAGCCGGAACGCTATGGCGTCTGACAACTTCGCCGCCGCGGCGCGTGACTGGCCCGGCGGCAGGGCCAGCGCGACAGGCCCGCGGCAGGGCCGGCGCGGCAGGGCCAGCGCGACAGCGCCACGCCGCGGCGAACGTGACAGGCCCGCGGCAGGGCCAGCGCGACAGCGCCACGCCGCGGCGAACGTGACAGGCCCGCGGCAGGGCCGGCGCGACAGCGCCACGCCGCGGCGAACGTGACAGGCTGCGGCGGGCAAGTATCACAGGCTCGCGGCGGCGGGATAGGGAGGCAGGGTGAACGTGCAGCGGAAGATCAAGGTGGCGGTCGTCTTCGGGGGCCGGGGGCCTGAGCACGCGGTTTCCTGCATGGGCGGCGGCAACATGCTCGGCGCCATCGACCGGGACCGCTACGAGGTCATCCCGGTCGGCATCACCCGGGACGGCAATTGGGTGCTGGCCGCCGACGAGCCCGGCAAGCTGGCGATTTCCGGTGGCGAGCTGCCCTCGGTGGAGGCAGTCGCCGAGCCGGGCGGGCAGGTCGTGCCCTGGGCCGTGCAACCGTCCCGCCCGCTGGCCGGCGCCCGGCGACGCCGCGCCCGTGGCCAGGCAGCCGTCGCGCCCGCTGGCCGCCTCCGCGCCCGGGCAGATCCCGCAACTGCTCGGCGAGGTCGACGTGGTGCTGCCCATCCTGCACGGCCCGTTCGGCGAGGACGGCACGATCCAGGGCCTGCTGGAAATGGCAGGCGTCCGCTACGTGGGAGCGGGCGTGCTGGCCAGCGCGGTCAGCATGGACAAGGAATACATGAAGATAATCTTCAAGGCCCGCGGCCTGCTGGTCGGGCCGCACGTGGTCGTCCGTGAGCGGGACTGGCCCGGCGGGCCAGGCGGCGAGGCTGCGGAAGCCGGCACCGAGCCGCTGCACCCAGAGCGCAAGCGGGTGCTTGACGCGATCGCCGAGCTCGGCTGGCCGTTGTTCGTGAAGCCCGCCAGGGGCGGCTCGAGCATCGGCACATCGAAGGCCAGGGACATGGCCGGGCTGCACGAGGCCATCGAGGAAGCCAGGCGGTACGACCCGAAGGTGATCGTCGAGGCGGCTGTCGAGGGAGTCGAGGTCGAGTGCTCGGTGCTTGAGGGCATGGACGGCGGGCCGCCGGACACCAGCATCCCCGGGCAGCTGCTCATCGAGGGCGGCGAGGAATTCTGGGACTTCGAGGCTAAGTACCTGGACCAGGCCAGCGGGATGGCCATCCCGGCGCGCATCCCGGCGAAGGCCATCCAGGAGGTCCGCCGGCTTGCCGCCGAGGCGTTCGACGCGGTGTCCTGCGAGGGACTGGCCAGGGTGGACTTCTTCTACACTCCGGACGGCCGGATCATGATCAATGAGATCAACACGATTCCCGGCCTGTCGCCCGCGTCGTATTTCCAGAAGATGTGGGAGGCAAGCGGCCTGCCGTTCGGCCAGCTCATCGACCGGCTGCTGCAAACCGCACTGCGCAAGCGCCCGGGGCTGCGCTAACCAGGCCGGACATCCGGCGCAGGCAGCGCACCGCGCGCAAGCGCCCGGGGCTCCGGCGGGGGCGGCGGGCGGCGCGCAAGCGCCGCCCGCCGCCGTCCGGCTACCGCTTGCCTGCGGGGATCTTCTTCTCGCCGTTAACGAATGCCTTGAAATCGGACCCGGCCCGGAACTTCGGGACCGAGGACCTAGGCACCTTGATGGACGCGCCAGTGGCCGGGTTGCGCGCGGTGCGGGCTGGCCTGACGGCCTTCTCGAAGACGCCGAATCCGGTGATGGCTACCTTGTCGCCCTTTGCGACTGCTGCCTGGATGGTATCGAGCACCGCGTTCACGGCTTCGGCCGCGGTTTTCTTGTCTCCCATCCGGCCAGAAATCGCATCGATCAGGTCACGCTTGTTCATTTCTGCACTCCTGCGGGTTCCCCCAACGGGAGGTCGCGCGGACAGGGCTGCCGGGCTCGCGACCTCTGACGTGCCTGAAATTAGGCGATGCAGCGGCGTTGCACAAACACCAGCAAGGAAATTAACGGCGTGTCGGCAGGGATTCTTATGCGTGCCCGGACGACTACCCGGCCTTGGTCAAGAACGATTTGTCAGGAATTATAACCCGGGATATTTTCGCAGTCCGCGGGTAGCCGCAAGCCGGTTGAGTTCGGTGGCCAGCGAGGCCAGCCGGCGCTCACAGCGGGCCGGATCGGCGGTCGCTGCCTTCATCGCGTCACACACGGCCACAAGTCGGCGTTGCAGGTTAATCCGCACGTCAGCAGGTATATCGAGGGATGAAATGTAGAGCTGCACGGTGCGTATCCGGCCCGCAAGCTGAGCAGATCCGGCCGCCAGGAAGGTGTCCGGGCTGCCCAGGCCCGGCTCGCCGGTATCGCCGCCATGGCCGACCTGGATCCAGGCGGCTGCCGGGCTGCCGGGTGGCTGCCCGCCGGCGCCTCCAGCGATCTCGAAAATGGCAGAAAATTTATCGCCGGCAGTCACCTCGCGATTGCCGGAATCGACAGTCAGCAACGTCGCCGGGTCGGCCTCGACTATGTCCTGCAATGCACTGACTTTACCGATAGGCAGGGCTAGCGGGAGCACGCCAGCAGTTGTTATGGAATGACAGCATATCTGGCTAAATTCCGGCGCGATCACCGCCAGGAAGCCGCGTCCCGCGATGGCCGATGCCGTGGCGGCGGATGCGGCTGCGGTGGTGAATTCGGCAGCTGCGACGAGGATGGCGGCCCCCGCGTGGCTAGGCGCACTGAGCACGACGGCGGGATCCGCCTGCCACGCGGCGAGCAGGCCCGTGCCGACGCCGGGCTCACGCAGCACCGCGGCGTGCCCGCGCAGGACCAGGCCGCCGCGCATTACCGGCCCGCCCAGTTCCATGGCCGAAATCCCGCCTCCCTCGGTAGGCCGCCTTCGATAGACGGTATCCCGCCCGGCTGGCCAGCCACAGGCGGCGGAGTCGACAGCCAGGCCACCGCCACGCCCCGGTAAGGTCAGTACCGTGGGCCGCGGCCCGGTCAGACCGGCCGCACCCCTGACCTGCATATCCCCGGAATGTCCCTGTCCTCAAGTCACAAGGTCGCGCCTATGAAGGTAGCTGTCGTCAAGGAGGCCGCGCCCGGCGAGCGGCGGGTCGCGCTCGTGCCAGCGGCGGTAGCCAAGCTGCGCGCGGCCGGCCACGAGGTGCTGGTGGAGTCCGGCGCAGGCGACCGCGCATGGCTGGCGGACGGCGCTTACGCCGAAGCCGGGGCAAGCATCGTGCCGGTCGCGGAGCTTGCCGCCGCCGACGTGATCCTGATGGTCGGCCGCCCCGACGAGCGGGCTATCTCGCGGCTCCGGCCTGGCCAGGCTGTGTTCGGGATGCTGGCGCCGCTCGCCGATCCCGCGCTCGCCGAGCGACTGGCCGCGGCGGGCGTGACCGCGATCAGCCTCGACCTGATCCCGCGGACACTGCCGAGGGCTCAGCCGATGGACGCGCTGTCGTCCCAGGCCAACATCGCAGGCTATAAGGCGGCGGTGCTGGCGGCGGCCACGTTCGGCCGGTTCTTCCCGCTGCTGATCACCGCGGCAGGCACAGCCCGGCCGGCCCAGGTGCTGATACTGGGCACCGGGGTGGCTGGCCTGCAGGCAATCGGCACGGCCCGGCGGCTCGGCGCCGTGGTGACCGCGTATGACGTGCGGCCGGAGACCAAGACCGAGGTGGAGTCGCTCGGCGCGGCGTTCCTGGAGCTGACGGCCGTCGGCCCGGCGGCCGGCGACGGCGGGTACGCCCGCGCACTCACCGAGGACGAGCGGCAGGCAGAGCAGGACGAACTGGCCCGGCACATCGCCCGGCATGACGTGGTGATCACCACGGCACAGGTGCCCGGGCGCCGGCCGCCGGTGCTCGTCACCGCCGACGCGCTCAAGTCGATGACGGCCGGCTCAGTCGTGATCGACATGGGCGCTAGCGATCTCGGCGGCAACGTCGAGGGCTCAGTGCCCGACGAGACCGTGACCACGGAGAACGGCATCACCGTGGTCGGCGCAAGCAACCTGCCGTCGACGATGCCCGCGGCCGCGTCAGCCATGTACGCGCGCAACATCAGCGCCTTGCTGCTGTACATGGTGAAGGACGGGAAACTGGCTATTGATCTGTCCGACGACCTGCAGGCAGGCGTCGTCATCAGCAGGGACGGATCCGTTATTCATCCTGCTCTTACCGCGCCCGCCGATGACGAGCCCGCCCGGGCCGATCCCGCTGGAGGTACCCCCCTTGTCGACGGCACTGCTGACTGACCTGGTCATCTTCGTGCTCAGCCTGTGGGTGGGCTTCGAGGTGATCAGCAAGGTCCCGGCCACCCTGCACACGCCGCTGATGTCGGCGGCCAACTCGATCCACGGGATCGTGCTGGCCGGCGCCATGCTGATCGCCGTCACCGCCAACAACGCGATCGGTTACCTGATCGCGTTCGTCGCCGCCGCGTTCGCCGCGATGAACGTCGTCGGCGGGTACGTGGTGACCGGCCGGATGCTCAAGATGTTCCGCAGGCGGCCTGGTGCCGCCGTGGCGCAGGACGGCAAGCAGTCATGAGCGGGTTCAGTACCACCGTCCAGCTGATCTACGTCGCCGCGGCGTCGTGCTTCGTGCTCGGCCTGCACCTGATGAACAACCCGGCCACAGCCCGCCGCGGCAACCAGGTGTCCACCGGCGGCATGGTGGCCGCGGTCGCGGCCACGCTCGCGCTCATCATCCACTCCGGCGCGATCAGCGTGACCGGGTGGATCGTGATGCTGGCAGGCGCGCTGGCCGGCGCAGGCGCCGGGCTGTACTCGGCACGGACAGTGCAGATGACGGCGATGCCGCAACTGGTCAGCATCTTCAACGCGGTCGGCGGCGGCGCGGCAGCGCTGGTCGGCATCCACGACTACATGCGGCTGGCCGACGCCGGCCGGGGAGTGCCAGGCTCGATCACGGTAACGACCCTGCTCGATGTGATCATCGGGGCGGTGACGTTCTCCGGGTCGATCATCGCGGCCGGCAAGCTGCAGGGGCTGATCACTTCGGCACCGGTCACTTTCCCCGGCGCGCGGGTCGTCAACCTGCTGCTCGCGGCCATCACGCTGGCCGTCGGCGGGTACCTGATCGGCGCCCCGAGCCTGCCCTGGCTCGGGGTGGTCATCGTGGCGGCGCTGGTGTTCGGGGTGTCGATGGTGATGCCGATCGGCGGCGCCGACATGCCGGTGGTCATCTCGCTGCTGAACGCGTTCACCGGGACGGCGGTGGCGATGGCCGGATTCGTGATCGGCAACTGGGCGCTGATCATCGCGGGCGCGCTGGTCGGCGCCTCCGGCGGAATCCTGACCAAGCTGATGGCCGACGCCATGAACCGGTCGATCGGCAACATCATCATCGGCGGATTCGGCACCGGCGACTCGGCCGTTCCCGTGCTGCCCGGCGCAGGCGCCGGGGTGCGCGCCATCGAGGCAGACGACGCGGCCATCCAGCTCGCCTACGCGGCCAAGGTGATCATCGTGCCCGGCTACGGGCTGGCCGCCGCGCAGGCGCAGCATGCAGTCGCCGAGCTTGCGGACCTGCTGGAGTCGCGCGGAGTCGAGGTCAGCTACGCCATCCATCCGGTGGCTGGCCGGATGCCCGGCCACATGAACGTGCTGCTTGCCGAGGCGAACGTACCGTACCCGCAGCTCAAGGAGATGGAGGAGATCAACCCCGAGTTCAGCAGGACCGATGTCGCGCTGGTGATCGGCGCCAACGACGTCACCAACCCGGCCGCCCGGCGGCCGGGCACGGCCATCTCGGGCATGCCGATCCTGGACGTGGACCAGGCCAAGAGCATCATCGTGATCAAGCGATCGATGGGCCACGGCTACGCCGGCATCGACAACGAGCTGTACTCGAACCCGAAGACCAGCATGTACTTCGCCGACGCGAAGGCTGCCCTGACCGGCCTGACCGCCGCGGTCAAGACCCTGGTCGGCTGACCGGGGCCGTCAGTAGCCCAGCCGACAACCAGGCCAGTTGCTGCCGATGAAACCCGGGTTTGATAGCGCGAGATGCCTATCGAATCCCGGTTTCATAGGTTGCGCCGTAGCAGAGCGGCACCCGGCAGCTGCCCGATGCGGGTAGAGATGCTGATGTGACGCTGGCAGGCAGACGCCCGTGCGGTACTGGCATGCCGCGCGTGCTAGCCGCCGGCGGCGAACTCCTGGAAGGCCGCGTAGGCCCGGGGCGCCCAGACGGTGCCCGGCCCGCCATTCATCAGGATCGCGACGCCCAGCGCCTCGGCCACCTCCTGCTCGGTCGCGCCCTGCTGCGCGGCGCCGCGGGCATGCGCGGCGATGCAGCCGTCGCATTCCCTGGTGACCCCGACGGCCAGCGCGATCAGCTCCTTCATCCGGGCGGGCAGCTCGCCGCCGTCGCCCATCGCGGCGGCCGACATCCTGAGGTAGCCGGAGTAGACATCGGGGATCTTCTCGCGCAGCTTCCGGCCGGCGCCAGTCAGGTCGTCGAGCAACTCGTGGGCCGTGGACATGAGAACCTCCCGGCTATCGTCTGACTTCTGGGGCTGACTCAGCGCGCGGCTGGGTGACCGGAGGGAGACTACCCCGATGAGCACTCTCGATGCTGACCTGGAGATCGCCGTTGGCTCCGTAAACCAGATCTTGATCTGACTCCTGCGCGGGAGGCCAGGGTCGGCGACGTGCTCGTCCGGCGGCTGCTGCCGCTCCGCCAGCGCCGGAGCGTCGGCGCGTGGTGCTTCGTCGACCACTACGGGCCGATGTCGGTGGACGGCGGGACCGCTCGCAGCGCCGCCGGAACCGGCCGGGGCGCCGCCGGGGCCGCCCGGGGCGCGGCCGGGACCGCCCAGAGGGCCGCCGCGGCCGGTCGGGGCGCCGCCTGGGCCGATGCCGCGAGCCTCCTTACCGGAGGACGTGATGCCGCTGGCCGGATCCCGGTCATGCCGTCCCATGAGCACGCGGTTTTCGTCTCCGCCGGGTCGGCTGACGTCGAGGGAACCCTGCTGCAGACCGGCCAGCTGCTCTACCTGGGCACCGGGCGGGAGCAGGTGACGATCGCGCTCGTCTCACTCGCCCCGCCGCTCGGCCCCGACCGGCACCGCGTTTCTTGATCACGGATGATCCGGGGTGCTCGGACGCGCGAATCTTCCGTGATCATGGTCCAGAGCCGAGCGGACTGGCCCGGGGGCTGTGACCTTCGCCACTGGCCGGTTCATCGCCAGGAGGCGGGGTAGGGGCTGCGCGGAAATACGCGGCCATCTCGGGCCTGGCGGATTCGGACGTCACGTGGGAACGATAGATCAACTGCGGGAGTCCGCGCTGCTGATGCCGCGCGCTGGAGGCGGTAGACAGCGACCTCGTCCGATCGGGCAGATGAGCCGGCCTGCGCTGGCCCGGACCTTGGCCGAACTCAGCCGGCAGTGCTCACTCGGCAGTGCTCACTCGGCAGGGATGCAACCTGCGGCGAACGCGACCAGGCCAGCGATCATAACGATGATCCCGAAGGGCTGCCACGCGTGATAGGTACTCGCGATAGCAAACGTCACAAATACCCCTATAATGAATAAAACGAACCCTAAGACCTTCATCGCGTCCCGCCGTCACCTGGGCAGCAGCCGCCCTTGCCGGTCCGCCATAAAGGGACCACCGCGAGGCTTTTCTCTGACAATACCGACAAACGGCGAGAATGACTAAAGTTCTCGCGCAAGCCAGCGCATCCCGCACGGCCGCCGATCCGGCCAGCCTGGCCAGACCGTGGCCGCGGTACGCCGGGATCGGTCAGCACGGACAGGCGGGCGATGCCGCCGGGCCAGGCTAGGTAGCCAGCCGCCGCGACCACCCGGTCACCGTCAAGCACCAGATCGCCCATCCGGTAATACCAGCCTCTCAGCGCAGGTGCAGGACGTTGCCGGTGATGAGGCTGGCCGCGTCGCTGGCCAGGAATGCGATCACCGCGGCGACCTCGGCGGGCGCGGCGATATGCACCTGCTGCGGGCTGGCAGCCACGGCGGCCCTGACCTCGTCGGTGATCCAGCCGGTGTCAGTGACCGGCGGCTCAACCGCGTTGGCGGTGATGCCGAGCGGCGCGAGTTCCTGCGCCGCCGCCAGTGTGTAGTCAACCAGCGCTGCCTTGGCCGCGCCATACGACACTTCCTCGGCGAATCCCCTGCCGTCGCCGGAGGTCAGCGAGATGAGCCGGCCCCAGTTCGCGCCCCGAGCGGCATGCCGGCGGGCAAATTCGGCGATCAGCAGCGCACCTGCCCGGGCATCGACGGCGAACTGCCGGTCGAATGACTCGGCGCTGACCGGCCGCAGCGAACGGCCCAGCCGGTCGACTGCGTCCTGCTTAAACGTATCGGCGAGCCATCCGGACGCGTTGTGCACCAGGATGTCGACCGGCCCGAGGTCACGTTCAGCCTGGTCGAACAGGCTAGGCACGGACGCGGGATCGGCCAGGTCAGCCTCGACGGTGCGCACAACGCCGCCGACCGCGTTGATCCTGTCCGCTAGCCCGGAGCCGCCAGCGGCCCGCTGCTCGCGGTAGGCCGCCGGGATCCCCGGCCCAGGCGCTTCATCCAGCCGCAGGTAGGTGGCCAGGACCGCGACGCCGCGGTCGGCCAGCTCGGCTGCCGTCGCCGCACCGATGCCATGGTTGGCCCCGGTCACAATGGCGACATGCGGCAGCGTGCGCATAGCCGCGGACGATACCGGTCACCCGGCCACCCGGCCAGCCTGTTTTCGCGAACCTGCTCGCGGCGGCTGGCCAGGTCACGGTCCGACGGCTAGGCGGCGTCCGCCGCCGCCACGGCGGGGACCTGGTCGAGGATGATCCCGAAGTGATCATGGTAGGCGGCCAGCAGCGCGGCGTCGGCCGTGAGTTCCTCCTCGGTCCGCTTCCCGTCCGCGGTGCGGATCAGAGTGTGCCCGCTGATGGAGACCCTGCCGCCGACGGTCAGCCGGGAGCAGATCGTAGTGCGGGTGAAATGGGACTCCGGGGACGTCTGCTGCCACCAGCAGGTCGGGCCGAAATCGGCCAGCGCCCGCTCGCGCAGCTCAAGCCGGTACTGCGGCTGCCCGTCCCTGATCACGTCGATGTCCCCAGCCTGCGGCCCGATCTCGAAATCGGCCTGGAGGGCGGTTCCGGCGCTAGCCTCGGCCAGCCGGAAGCTCCCGGCCGGATCGTCCTGCTGCCCGCGCTCGCCAAGGCGCAGCGGGAACTCGCTGTGGCTGCCGAATCCCACGTCGGCAAGCCAGGGTCCGTCCCCGTCGGCCGTGCGCACGAGCAGCGCCAGGTGATCGAACGGCGGGCCGAGCCAGTCGTCGCCGAACACCCGCGCCGCGAGCAGCCTGACGTCGAAGCCGAGTGCGCGGAGCAGCAGGGCGAACGCCCCGTTGAGCTCGTAGCAGAAACCGCCGCGCCGCCTTGTCACGATCTTGTCGATCAGCTCGCCATCTGCCAGCGAGATCGGCTCGCGCAGGTGAATGCTCAGGTTCTCGAACGGGACCGCCAGCAGATGTGCCCGGTGCAGCGCATGCAGCGCTGCGCTGTCCGCCTTGGCCGGGCGTGCGGTGTCGATGCGGTCCAGGTACGCGGCCAGTTCCTTCTCGTTCATCAGCACCAGCGTGCACCTTCAAGCGGCCTTCAGGTCAAGCGGATAAGCGCCAGGCGGCCGGCCAGGGCCGGCCGGCATGTCTATTTCCGCGCCGCCGTTCGTCGGTTAGTGGGGCGGGCGGCAGCGCCGATGCCGATGTAAAACCGGGATTAACGGGGCTATCGGCGCCAGCGTGGTTCAGCGCATCCGGACGGAGGGGGCGGACCGCTCTGAACCACGCGCCGTTGGCCGCCGAGGCAGGCATGGTGACTGGTCAGACCAGCGGTGCGACCGCAGAACCCGGGGGCGTGGTGCAGTTGGCCGGGTTGCCGCGGACTACTTTGGCGGTGCGGGTTGTTAGTTCGCTGCGATGAGCCCCGATTCGCTGCGATGATCCCCGATCTGTCCCCCGCTCATGAGGAGTACCCATGCCCACTCGCACCGCCCGCACCGGATGGAATGGCACGCTGCAAGAAGGCTCCGGCCAGGTCGAGCTGAGCAGCTCCAAGGTTGGCACCTACGAGGTGTCCTTCCCCAAGCGCGTCGCCGAGGAGGCGGGCGGCACCACCAGCCCCGAGGAACTGATCGCGGCCGCGCACTCGGCCTGCTATGCGATGGCGCTCTCCGCCGAGATCGGCGGGGCCGGCGGCACGCCGCAGGCCCTGGAGGTACAGGCCGACGTCACGCTCGGCCCGGACCCAGCCGGCGGGTTCCGGCTCACCGGCATCAAGCTCACCGTCCGCGGCGAGGTCGACGGCCTGGACGCGGCCGGCTTCGCGGCCGCTGCCCAGCGGGCCAAGGAAGGCTGCCCGGTGAGCAAGGCGCTGACCGGCGTCGACATCACCCTGGACGCAGCGCTCGATGCCTGACCAGGCGGCCGACGGCGCCCTTGCGAGATCTTGGGGTGCAGCGGCCGCCGGGCAAGCGGGCGGTTGCCTCCCGGCTGACCGGCTAGTCGAGCCGCCAGCCGGGTAAGCGCGCAGACCTGGCCTCCCTACCCGAAATCGCCCTCAGCGCCGTATGATCCGCTAGGCGCTGAAAACAGGGGTGGGTATGCGAGGGCGGTCTGCCGGGTCCGTGGCTGCGGGCGCCGTCGCGCCGTGCGCCGGGAGGTGCCAGCATGCAGCTTGACCGGATCCTGCCGCTGGCCCGTACCTACTGGGCGGACATCGCCTGGGTGGTCTTCATCGGGCTGAACCTCATTGCCATGCGCCTGCTCCCGGAGTGGCAGACCGTCCCGTTCCTGATCATCTGGGTCAGCCTGACCGCGATCTATGGCTTCCGGCTGTGGCGGCTTGGATCCACCATCCTCATGGTCGCGGTAGTGGCGCTGTCCACCGGCGGCCTGATCGGCTGGCAGGTCATCCGGGGACAGCAGGACGCCGAGTACCTCGTCGAAGTACCGCTGCTCACCATGATGTTTGTGGTGATGGTCTGGCACGCACGCAGGCGGCAGGCGGCCATGGCGGAAATGAAGCGCGTCTCCCAGCACAACCTGCTGCTGCTTGATCAGCAGCGCCAGTTCTTGCAGGACGTCTCGCATGAGCTGGGCACGCCGATCACCATCGCGCTCGGCCACGCGGAGCTCATCGAGCACGCCGCCACCGACCAGGCGATCGCCGAGGACGCCAGGGTGGCCGTGGATGAGCTGCTGCGGATGCGCCGGCTGGCCAACCGGCTGCTGCTGCTTGCGGCGACGGACGGCCCGGACTTCCTGCGGTCGGCTCCGGTGGACGTCGCCGAACTCATGGTGGAGACGCTGCACCGGTGGAGCCAGACCCCCCGCCGGTGGTCGCTCGGCACCCTGGCGGAGGTGAGCGTGCTTGCGGACGCGGACCGGCTCACGCTGGCGCTGGACGCGCTGATCGAGAACGCAGTCGATCACACCGCCGACGACAGCCAGATCGAGCTGAGCGCCCGGTCCGATGGCGACGAGGTCATCCTGGCCGTGTCGGACTCGGGCTCCGGCATTGCGGCTGCCGACCTGGGCCGCATCTTCGGCCGGTTCTCCCGGATCGACGCCGGCCGCAGCCGGGAGATCGGCGGGTTCGGCCTGGGCCTGGCGGTAGTGAAGGCGATCGCGGAGGCCCACCACGGCTCTGTTCAGGTCCGCAGCACGGTGGGCAAGGGCTCGGTGTTCGAGTTGCTCCTGCCCGCGACGATGACCACGGCCAGCGTCCTGAGGCAGCCGCTGGACCGCCGGGCCGCGCCGAGGTAGCCCCGGTCACGGGCTGGCACCTGGCCTGGCTAGGCTAGTCGATTGTCCGTGCCCGTGCCCGTGCCCGTGCTCGTGCGCCGCGCAGTCGAGGGGGCTTGGCCGGGACGGGCCATTGGCGCCGCAGGCAGGCCAGGGCGCGGCATCATTCGAGGAGTGGAGGGGCCGCCGTGGACAGTCCACGGATCCACGCCAACGCGGACGTGGACGAGCGCGCGAAACTTGGGCCGCGCACCACGGTGTGGCACCTGGCCCAGGTGCGCGAGAACGCCCAGCTCGGGAGCGACTGCATCGTGGGGCGGGGCGCATATGTCGGGCCTGGTGTTGTGATCGGCAACCGGGTCAAGCTGCAGAACTACGCGCTCGTTTATGAGCCGGCCCGGCTAGAGGACGAGGTATTCATCGGGCCAGCCGCGGTCCTCACCAACGATGCCTATCCTCGCTCCGCCGACGTGAGCGGAAGGCTGAAGCGGCCAGCGGACTGGGATGCGCTCGCCGTGGTCGTGCTGAGGGGCGCGTCGGTCGGCGCCCGGGCGGTCATCGTGGCACATGTTGTGATCGGACGCTGGGCACTCGTCGCTGCGGGTGCCGTGGTGACGCGGCACGTCCCAGACTTCGCGCTGGTAGCCGGGGTGCCCGCGCGCAGGATCGGATGGGTCGGCCGCGCCGGATCAAGGCTGGTCGCCGACGGCCACGGTCGGTGGCGCTGCCCGGACGTCGGCGAACAATATGAGGAGGCCGACGGAGTGCTTACCCTGGTGGGTGGTCCGGACGCGGTCAGCGGCGGCTGACCGGTGAGAATCGGGGACTGAGCCAAGGCCGCACCCTGTCCCAGTACCTTGCCCGCAGGCTGTAACTCTCACCGCCGGGACCTTCGGCTGGGCCGTCGTGCCAGTCGCCCGAATACCAGGCTCCCACGCAACCCCAGATATCTCCGGCATGGTAGCCACCACGGGACCGGTTTCCGTGATCGCGAAGCCACCACACCCAGCCCTCGTAGCACCCCCGGATCCACCCGCCGAGCACGTCCGCGCCCGCAGCCGTTGAAGCCCTGTTCCAGGGGAAGACGCCCGGCCAGCTCGTCGATTTGGTTCCGACGATCCCGAAGGTGACCGGGCACGGCAGCTTCGAGTATCCGCGCGGGCATTTCGCGCGGTCGGAGACGTAGTCGCCGTGGTTGGACTGGCGCCAGTCGGACTCCATGTAGGCGATCGCCCGGAGCAGGTTGTCCGGCAGGCCCCACTTAGCCGCGGCCCACTGAAAGATCTCGTCGGTAGTTCCAGTGAAATTGCCGGTAATACGGCCAAGAATGTATTTGTTCCAGCGAGGGTCGTACGCACGGGAGGCAACATTCTCACGGCGAAGATTCAGGTGGACAGGAATGGTTTGGTTATAGTGGGCGTTACCGGGCCGCGGTTCCCACCCCGACCTGTGGACCTCTGACGCTGCTTTGGCATCGCCGGGCAGCGACGCGTACGATCCCACCGGTAGCAACCTGAAATAACCGCCAGGCAGAGGCGGCTGGCCCCCCGGCGACGGCCGGTGTGATTTCGGCCCGTCTCCACCCCAGGCCAGGTTCAAGGCTAGCGTAACGCCCAGTGCGGCCACGGCGACGCTCAGGAGCGCCACCAGAAACCGCGCCCACCCTGCTGCCCGGCTCGTCATTCTCTAGTGCCCTTCCACCGGGAATCGAGGCTAATCAGGATGCTCCCCGTGGCGAGCCGTTCCAGGTGCGACCTGGTCTTCAGACCCGCCGCCCTCTGGCCGAGCAGAGCTGCTCGATTACCTGGACATAGGTGTTGGCTTGATGTTCCCAGGCCAGTTCCTCTTGCACTGTGGCTTGGCCAACCCGCCCGAGTGCCAGACGGCGTTGGGGGCTCCGGAGGAGAGCATCGATGGTCTGCGCATGAGCCTCGATGTCCCCAGGCTCCGCATATGCCGCAGCCCCTTCGGAGATCGTCCGGGTCTCGGGTAGGTCGAAGGCCACGAATGGAAGGCCGAACGCCATGTACTCCATCGCTTTCACTGGCGAAACTTCGAATTGAAGGCTCGCGTCCAGACCCAGATCTGCGGTTGCCAAGTATCGAAACACGTCCTTCTCGAGCAAGAAGCCAGTAAAATGCACCCATTCACCCAGCTTCAGATTATCCGCGAGCGCCTGCATCTCTGCAAGGCATTCTCCAAATCCAATGATCGCGAACTCGCAATTGTCTCGTCCCAGGTCGTGCACCACATGGTGAATGGAACGCAACAGCAGATCCAGCCTGTCCTGGCGTCCCATCATGCCCACCCAGCAGGAGAGGTACCGGCGCCCGCGCTTCAGTGACTCATCGCCTTGGACTCCCAGCACCCTGGCCAGAACCGGCCCATTCCGGACCACCGAGACGCGATCCGCGGGCAGGCCCGATACCGCGAGCGCGCGCTTCCGTAGATGCTCGTTCACGCAAATGACACGGTCAGCGCTGCCATGACTTAGCTTCTCGAGCAACCTGAGCACCGAGAGCAAGCCTGACCGGGCATTGCCGTATCGGGCAACGTAGAGCTCGGACAGCAGATCCCGTTGATCAACGACAACCCGAACACCAAGTCTCTTGAACAGTCTTGCCAGAGGAAAATACACGTCCGGCGGCTCGCAGAATTGGACGACGTCGATTCTGTCGCGAATTACAACGCGAAGGGAGAGGAAGGCTGCTACAAGAAAAGAATACCCGTATTCTACGAGATAGCCCAGCAGACCGCCTGGCTCGGCCGGAGAGGGATACTCGAAGAGGCGCACCCGAGCGTGGTCCCTATAGCGGCTGTTGCGTGCGTGTCTTCTCGTGATCACCCGCACGTAATACCCGTTCTGGAGCAATGTGTCGATTTGTTTGGACACACGATGGTCCACGCCGGCAGCGATGTTCTCCACGATAATCAGTACCCGGCCAGCAGCGCCGCGGTGGGTCCGGGGAACGGGGGTGGGCTCCTGGCAATCCATCGCAGCACGCGGGCCCGGCGTCATGCCGGGTGGAGCCTCGGCTGGGCTCATGTGCTGGTGCACCGGCCTCTCGCAGCGGCGAGGGCGGTGACGATGGAGTCGACGTCGCGGAGGGAGACGCGTCGGTGACTCGGGAGGTTCACGAGGCGTTGACTGAGAAGTTCGGCTGCGGGGCAGGAACCGGCAACGTATCCGCCGACGCCCGGATCCACCGCTTCCTCCAGCACGCTCGTGAACCAGGTCCCCAAGACCGCATGGCGGGCTGCCGCCTCCATGGCCGCGTGCCGGTCTTCGACGTAAACAGGGACTCGAACGTAGGCAGGACTCGCCCCAGGTGGCGGCTGGGGCATGTCGAACCCCAGCGCCTGGAGCCGACTCAGGAACGCTACCGCGATCCTCTCCCGGTGCGCCAGATTCTGATCGATCCGCCGGAGTTGTCTAAGACCAAGCAAGGCCTGGGCGTTGCTGAGACGACGTTCGTATCCCGGAGGCCGGGCTCCGCGGATCTCTTCCTGGGTGGTGGGTCCCGGAAGCGGATTCCGGCTTCCGAACGCTTCGTACAGGACCCGGGTGTATCGGTGGACATGCGGCTCGGTCAGCACGTGGTACAAGACCAGCTTCGCCAGATAGCGCGCGGTCAGCCATGGTGACGGAAGAGCGCAGTCTTGCTGGAACTTCTGCAGTTGCTTGGCGAGTTCGTCATCATTCGTGACGGCCATCCCTCCCATCGTGGTCGAGATGGTCTTGGTCTCTTCCGTGCTGAAGAAGGCGGCGTTCCCAAGGCTGCCGACACGGTCGCCTCGGTAACTGGCCCCTAGAGCATGCACGCAATCCTCGATGACTGGGATGCCGCGCTTACGTGCAAGCCGAAGCACGGCATCGAGGTCAGCGGGGATCCCGAACGTGTGTTGGAGCACGATAGCTTTTGTCCGGCCGGTGATGCCTTGTTCCAAGGCGGCCAAATCCACGTTGCAGGTGTCAACGCTGCTGTCGACGAAGATCGGGCGGGCGCCCGCGTACCTGATCGCATTGGCTACCACGATATGCGTCGGAACCTGAACCATGACATCGTCGCCGTCTCCGAGCCTCAGTGCCTTCAGGATGCCGAACAGGGCGACTCGGCCACTCGAGAAGCTGTACGCGTGCCGGACCCCGACGTAGCGGGCGAAAGCCAGCTCGTACCGGCGCAGCGACTGGCCTCGTAGCAGCCGGGAGGGCCTGAGCAGAAAAGACGCGGCAGCCACGCAGTCTCCGAACGACGTAGTCCCGCCGAGCAAGGCCACGCGCCGCTGTCCGGGATAGTTCCGCCTCATCCGGGAGCCCGATTCCCGTCGCGTTCGGGTCTCCGATCTTGGGATGCTTACAAGCGACGATAGATCCATCTGCCCAGTCCTGCCGTCGCCGCCAAAGGAAGCCGCCGCCACGCCCATTCCGCTGCCCGTCGGAGGCTGCCCGCCTGGAGGACTCCTCGTTCCACCTCGCGTTGCCGCGGATAATGATAGCGGTACAAAGTGACCGGGGCGGCACCCCATTTCTCTTTGAAGTCGGCGAGACCGTCGTTGCCCCCCGCTACCTCGCCGAAGTCGTACCGGCGGAAACCGGCGTTGCACGCGTCCGTGATGGCTTTCCAGTGGATGGCGTCGTTCGGACGGAACTCAAGCTGTGTTCTGTCGCGGCCATTGAAGGCGTAGACGACCGTGCGGCCATGGAGAAGGAATAGCGACCCCGCCAGCAGCCGCGTCCGCCCGCCCCCCGCTTGTCTCTCCGCGAGCAACAGGCGAAGGCGATCCTGCGGCGCGAGAATCTCCCACATCAGCTCGAACAGCCGAAAGGGCCGCGGGGGCGTCGCATGCCCGCGCATCGTCTCCAAGTAGAGCTCGTACCATTGCCGGACATCGTCAAGCGAGGATGCGTTTCGCACCGTGACACCGAGTCGGCTGGCCTTGCGAACGGCCCATCGTATTCTGGAGTGGTTCCGTGAGCTGCCGAAGCGAAGATGTTCAGGGCTGTCTGGCAGATCCAGCACATATGTAGCGTCCCACGTGACACGGCTGAACCCATCCACCAGCCCATCAAGGCTTGCACCCATAACCTTCAACTGAAGCCAGCGTGCTGCGGATTGATCGACTCGCGCCGCCGCAGCCGAGACGAGGGCCCGCAGGCTGTCCGCGTCGGCGGCAAGCGGGCCAGCCAAAGGAGTATGCGGCAGGGAGGAGAAGTGCAAGCCGGCCAGCAGGCTTTTCTTCTCGAACAGGGGCAGGATGGCGGAGAGGCGTCCCGTCCCGTCCGCGCAGCCCAGCGCCGCTGGCTTGTATCCGAAGGTTTCCCGAAGCACCTCAAACCATGCCGGGTGATGATACGGCAGCGCGTCAGGGTGATTCGCCACGAACCTTTCCCAGCGAGGGTCCTCAGGCTGAAGATCGAAGACCCGCCGCCGAGTGCTGACCGGGTCTGACGAAATCGCGTAGACGTCATGCGCCGCCAACGAGTCCTCCCTCCCGCCGTGTCCTACCAGAGTCCCGAGCCATGGCAGGCACGGCAGGACGTCCGTCCTGTGCGGTCTCGTCGCGTTCTTCAGTCATGCTGCGCAGCGGTGCACCCGCCGAGTCGCTGATCCGGCTCGTGATCGCGACGATCGTGCATCCGGCGAGCACGCGGTCGCCCACCTGTACCGCGAGCCTGATGTCCTCCCTCGCCGGAATGAGCAGATCCACCTGAGAGCCCAATCGAATCGCACCTATGCGCTGGCCCAGCCGCAGCACGTCACCTTTGGCCACGAAGGTCACGATCCGGCGCACGAGGCGGGAGGCAATCTGGACCAACGCGATCTGAAGATCCTCGGCCTCGATGACGGTCGTTACCCTCTCGTTGCTAATGAGCATCTCTGGCTTTCGTAGCGACCCGAATGTGCCGTGCACGTGCTCAATGAGCCGCACGCGGCCAGCGATGGGAGCGCGGTTCACGTGGACGTCCGAGAGGTTCATGGAGATGCCGATGGCCACCGCACCGCCGTCATTGAGCGTCGTGCCCGAGAGTTCTTTCAGCGAGCAGGCGCGGCCCTTCTTGTCAGCCACGGGAAGCTGGCCTGGCTGGACGGGACGTACGTAGACGACGCGACCATCGGCGGGACTTACAATGACGTCCTCACGGCTGGGGACCAATCGGTCCGGGTCCCTGGAGAAGATGACCAGGAGCCCCGCGAGGCACGCAAGAACCGTTGCCCCCCACATCGTTAGCGTCCCGGTGACGGTGGTGAAGTGCAGCAACGGATCGACCGTTGTGAGCGTAATCGCCATCAGCATTGATCCGGCCAGCGCCCACAGCCCGGACCGGAAAATGCCAAGCTGCCATTTCCATCCCAGGGATACAGCCGTGGCGGTAGCAAAGATCGTTCCAAGGATCAGGTAGCCGCGCATCCTCAGAACACCCCCAGGTAAGGCCGACGGTGGGCGGCCAACAGGCAACGTCTCTCGCAGCTCTTGCAGCCTCTGACCAGGTCGTCCCGCAACGGTAGCGTCCGCCTGAGATCTGCACACCCCCTGTCTGACGTAGGGTTGTTCATCAAAGTGGGGATTGCAGGTAACTAGCTCATCGCGGAGTGTTGCTCCAGAAACTCCACCAACCGGGTTGGGTGATGCCGTGTGATCGTCGCCGCGCGCCCATCGGCGCTCGCGGGCCAACGTGCTGATCCGGATGGCCGAGTTGGTGGAGTCGTCATCGGTGGGGACTATCAGGGTCTCGGCATAGCGCGGAGCCTCGGGCGGCACGGTATCCCCGTGTGCGTGATCGACGATGAGACCTCAATCGCCCGCGCGTCACGTTTCGTGCAGGACTTCGTCCGCGTCCGCGACCTGCGCAGCGAGGCATCGTTTCTCGACGCTATGGCGCTCGCCCGCCAGAGGCTGGGCCCCTCTCGGTGGGTGCTTTACCCGACCAGGGAAGAGAACGTCGCAGCCGTCGCGGCGAATCGCGATGCGCTCCTCCAGGACTTCAGGGTGCCAACCCCTGACCTGACCACGATCCGCCGCGCCTGGGACAAGCGGGAGACGTACCGTCTGGCGAATCAACTATCCATCCCTATACCCCGGACGTGGTTCCCCCGAACAGAGAAAGACCTGGCTGCGATCGACGCCGACCCCCCGCTCGTAGTGAAGCCGGCGATCAAGGAGCATTTCTTCTACGCCACCAAGGCGAAGGCGTGGCGCGCCGACACCAGGACGCAGCTAGTCTCCTGCTTCCGGCAGGCCGCGGAGATCGTCAAGGAGGGCGAGATCATCGTCCAGGAGCTGATCCCCGGCGGAGGGCAGGAACAGTATGCTTTCTGCGCCTTCTTCCGCAGCGGCCGTGCGGTCGCGAGCATGACGGTGCGTCGGTGCCGTCAGCATCCGTCGGACTTCGGCCGCGCCAGCACGTTCGTCGAGACGGTTTCCCTGCCGGAACTCGCGGAGCCATCGATCCGGTTCCTGCGGGCCATCAGCTACTACGGTCTCGTCGAACTCGAGTACAAGCGCGATCCTCGCGACGGTGCCTACAAGCTCCTTGACGTTAACGCCAGGACTTGGGGGTATCACACACTGGGGTGGTCGGCCGGCGTGGACTTCCCATACCTGCTGTTCCGTGATCAGTTCGGTGCCCGCGTCGACGAAGTTCATGCCCGGCCCGGCGTCCTCTGGATCCGGCTCGCCACCGACCTACCCAACGCCGTGCGTGACATCAGGTGTGGGACGTTGCGGTCACGGGACTACGTGCGCTCGCTCCGAAAGGTGCAAACCGAAGCGGTTTTCTCGCTCCGGGATCCCCTCCCGGGCTTCTACGAGATCGCATTGCTTCCGTATCTCGCCCTCAAGCGCGGACTGTGACCGACACGCACGCCGGGGAGGTACCAGTGTTTGAAGCTTGCCACCCGTTTGCCTTCTTCGACTACTTCCGGGTCCCCTACGAGGTGCAGTCGCCCCTGCATGCAGACGATCATGCCGGCGCGCCCGCGTTCGTCCACCGACTGCGGGCGGCGGTGCAATCTGGCCGGGTCCCGCGCTCAATGCTATGGATGGGCACGGATGCGCGCCTGGCTGCCTCGCCTACATCTTGCCGGCTCGGCCGCTATCAATTGGGGGACTGCACGTTGTTCGCACACGTGGCGCTCGATGCCGCCGTCCCCGTGATGCTGAAGGAGTTTGGCCGCGGATGGCGGCCGGCCGAGCCGATTCTCGACGCCGATGGCCGCCCTATCGCCGCCATATGGCGGGACTGCCACGGCAGCGTGTTCCTGCCATTCGATCCAGGAGAGGTGATGCAGCAATTTTGGTCGGAGAAGTATCTGAAGGTCGGGCGTTCGCCCGTTGCAGCCGCCCGCCACGTTGCCATGCTGCGCGCCTATTACCTCGTACGGCCCGCGCTGCCCCGTCGGCTCCAGCTTGAACTTCGGCGCCACTTTACCCGGGTGCAAGCCATGTCGTCCTTCCCCCGATGGCCTGTCGAGGACAGCCTCCACAACCTCTACACACGGCTGTTCGCCCTGGTATCCGAGGTCACCGATCGTCCCGTGCCATTCCTCGACGTGTGGCCTGGCGGCCGGTCGTGGGCCCTTGTGCTAACGCACGACGTGGAAACCTATGCGGGCTACCACAATTTGGACCTCCTGCGGGGCCCAGAGCGCGAACTAGGCTACCGGTCGTCGTGGAACTTCGTTGGGTTGCGCTACACGGTCAGCGACGACATGGTTCGGGCGCTTCAGAATGAAGGATGCGAGGTCGGTGTGCACGGTCTCCGGCACGACGGCCGCGACCTCGGCTCCAGACGGCTGATGGAAAAGCGGCTGCCAGCGATGCGCGAGTATGCTCAGCGGTGGAACGCTGCCGGGTTCCGCTCACCGGCGACCCAGCGGTCGTGGGAGTTTATGCCCCGGCTCGGTTTCGAATATGACTCGTCATACAGCGATACCGATCCGTATGAGCCGCAGCCCGGTGGTTGCTGCACCTATCTACCCTATTTCAATGAAAGAATGGTGGAACTCCCGATTACTCTGCCGCAGGACCATACCTTGTTTACAATCCTGCAGCACTCCGACGCGGACCTGTGGGTCCGGAAGGCGGAGCATCTTCGCGAACGTCATGGCATGGTGCTCGTGCTCACCCACCCGGACTACGCGCACGATCCCCGGCTGGCTGACGGTTACAAGACGCTGCTGGACGCTTTCGAAGGAGACGAAACCGTCTGGCATGCGCTGCCGCGGGACGTGGCAGCGTGGTGGCGCCAACGCGCTGCCTCGACAATCCGCCGGAACGGTGACGGCTGGCGCATCGAAGGCCCCGCATCGGCAAACGGACGAGTGAGGTTCGCAACAAGCTCCCAGACGGGCTCTGCCTGATACCGCCGAGGTTTCTGGTCCGCAGGGCGTGCCTGCCGCAGATCGGGGATGCCGCCGGGTCGCCTCGTTCGCCGAGGCTAACCACATCCCGGTGGTACCGCTGAAAGCCGCTCACCACATCATCGAGGTGATGCGGCCTTACATGGAGAGGGCGGCTGCCACCGGCCGATCGCAGGTCGCGGTGATCGGGGTGGCCTAGGCAGGCTGTCGGCGGTAAGAGTCAGAAAGTCCGTCACGGCTAGGTGGCGCTAGGTACCCGCACTCCTGGAGATAGCGGATGATCCTTTGTGCCGCCTGGCCCGGTGCCTCGCTTGCGGTGTCGACCACGAGATCGGCGTCCGGTGGCTCCTCGTAGGGGTCCGACAGGCCGGTGAGGTTCGACAGCAGCCCCGTACGCGCCTTGTCGTAGAGACCCTTGCGGTCCCGCTTCTCGCAGACGTTGAGCGGAGTGGCCACATGCACCAGGACAAATCCCCCGTGCCGAGTTATGGTACGCCGCACCTCGCGGCGGGTCGCCTCGTACGGTGCGATCAAGGCGCAGACTGCGGCACCGCCATGTCTGGTGATCTCGGCCGCCACAAAGCCGACCCGGAGAATGTTGAGGTCCCGGTGCTCCCGCGAGAACCCGAGTTCGCTAGACAGGTGCTGCCGCACCATGTCCCCGTCCAGCAGGGTGACCTGGCGACCACCGCGCTCGAGCAGCTTTGCCAACAGCGCGTTGGCGATCGTGGACTTGCCCGCGCTGGGCAGGCCGGTGAAGAAGACCGTGAAGCCCCGCGCGGAATTCGGCGGGTAGCTGCGGCGCAACTCCGTGACGATCTCGGGGGCAGAGAACCAGTGCGGCAGCTCGCGGCCCTCTTCGAGCCATCGTCTGACCTGGGTGCCGGAGATGGACAACACGCGGGCCCCGGGCGGGGCCTCATCCTCAGGTACGTATCTGCCGCTGTCGGCCAGGTATACCATGCGCCTGAACGGCAGGATCCGCACGGCGAGCTCGGTGGCGTGCTGGTTAAGAAGTTCCTGTGCGTCGTACGGGCCGTAGAATGACCGACCGCCCGAGTCGAGCCCGGGCCCTGCGTGGTCCCTGCCCACGATGAAGTGGGTGGCACCGTAGTTCTTGCGGATGATGGCGTGCCAGAGTGCCTCGCGCGGCCCACCCATCCGCATCGCCAGCGGCAGCAGCGACAACATGACGCGACCTTCCGGGTAGCTCGGCAGGATTGCCCGGTAGCAGCGCACCCGCGTATAGGGATCAATGTCCCCGGGCTTGGTCACTCCGACGACCGGATGGATGAGCAGATTGGCGTCCTCAGCAAGCGACGCACGAACGGTCAGTTCCTGGTGGGCTCGGTGCATCGGATTACGTGTCTGGAACGCGACTACCCGAACCCAGCCACGATGTGCGAACTCGGCACGCAGCTGCGCCGGGGTATGGCGGTGGGAAAGGAAGTCCAGATGCTCGGGCGGCTGCAAGACCTCCAGCGCACCCGAGATGTACCACGGATTGGTGTACCGGAGCAGATGCTCGACGCCAGGGTGGCTGGTGTCGGTGGTGCCGAAGACTGCCATGGCTTCCGCCTGCAGGTCTGGAACCCACGCCTGGGTAAGGTGGAGCGCAGCGAGCAGCGTCCCTGCCGCGTCCCGCAGGGCAAGCGTCCCCACCGATCCAGCCCTGGCGGCGATCTCTTCGGGTACGTCGAGTGTCACCGGCATTGGCCACAGGGTGCCGTCGGCAAGGCGCATCGACTGACAGACCGCCAGGTAGTCATCTTCGCCCAAGAAACTGTTGAGCGGCGAGAAGCCACCGCAAGCGAGCAGCTCCAGGTCACACAGCTGGCGACGGGTCAGCTGCCAGTCCGGCCACTCGGCGGCGCGCTTCTTCAGTTCGGTGGCTCGCTCGGGCGACACAAGCAGGTCAACGAGGCCGCCTCCGTGCGGCTGAGCTGTGGTGATGACGGACAAGTCTCCTCCTTCAGCGGTCACAGGGCCCGTCAGCGGTTATCGCGCGACGCATTTAGACCACGGGCTCGGCTGGCAGTCGCGAAGCTGCCCGGAACTCCAGGTAGACGTCCTCGGCGCGGTCCCGCATCCTGGCCAGGCCAGGTTGGAGCCACTGCGCGTGCATCGCCGCCTTCGAGCGAATCCTGTCCTCGGAGGGAATCCATGCCTCCTTCCCCTCCGCCCGCTTCTGCTGCCGTGCGAGGGTCTGGAGTTCGCGGCGCATCTGGTCCTTGGTGACCACGCCGGACTCGAAGCCAAGCAGGATCTTGGACAGGGTCCCGCGGTGCTTGATGAGTTCGAAGCATTCGCGTGTGCTGACGTCGGTGTGCGCGAATTCGGCAAAGCTGGTGCCGAAGCGCTCATTGAGCCGCCGGATCACCGCTCCAAAGTCACTGGTGACCTGCTCAAATTCGCCGATTACAAAGCTGTCAAGGTAGGGGACCAGGCATGCGTAGAACCGCGAGTACGCGACCAGTGCATCCGGCAGTGTGACGCCCGGCTCACGGATGAGCTGCGAGAGGATCGCGCCCTGTGGCTCCCGGATGAGCAGCAGCGCCGGGATGCCGCTGCGCGCCGCCGCGATGAGCTGGGCCGGAGCGTGCAGATGGTGAGCGAGCCTAACTGGCTTCTGCTGGCACAGCTGAAATGCATACACGGCGAATGTGGTTGCTGACCGCGTGTAGCCATCGATGACCAGCTCCGTGTCGGAGCTAATGACCTCTGGACTCGGACCCGGGTACTTGTGCCGCGCGAACGACAGGTACAACGCCGGATACTCGGACACGCGTGTGCGCAGCCGGTGCCTGGCCCGGCGGACCGGCGATACAAACGGCTGGACGGCCACTAGTTCACACCTCTCCTGGGACGTCAGCACGCTGACGGCAGACGCGGTCCGCGTGCTGTGCTGCTTGGGTCTCCCCGTCACCATCCCCCGGACACTCGGGGGCGCCCGGCCGGGGATGGTGAGTCAGGCAGCCCCCCCTCAGGTGGCGTCGCCAGAGTGATCGCGCCGTCCTGGATGGCGAACTCAGTGACGGACCCCCGTCCCACGGGAAGGCGCCAGCCCTCGTCATCGATCCCGTTGAGCTTCACAAGCGCCAGCCGGATCATCACCGCATGGGTGACTGCTGCTACCGCCTCCCCCATGTGCCGTGACCCTATGAGCTGCAGCGCATCGGTCATCCGTTGCTGTGCGTCGAGCAGCCGTTCGCCCAGTGGACAGCCCGCGCGGCTCGGCGACGTCCGGTAAAGGGCGAATGCCTCCGGCGCAAACATCGCGGCTTCCTCGGCGGTCATGCCCTCCCAGGCGCCGTAGTCCACGTTGTTCAGTCCGTGCAGGATGCGCAGATCTGGTACCCGCGCTTCATCCGCGACGATCTGAGCGGTTGCGATAGTGCGCCTCAGGGGGCCTGTGTAAACGGCGGTCAGGCCCGCACAGGACAAGCGGCGCGCGGCATCGACGGCGTCCTGGTAGCCCTGGGCGTCGAGCGGGATATCACGGCGGCCCCGGTAGCGGTTCTCCACGTTCAGCGTGGTCGTCCCGTGGCGGACCAGGTAGAGCCGGCAGGTACCTTCCGTCGGCTGCGCCCGGCGATGGGTCGCTGCCAGAAGCTGGTCGGTCATGATTGGTCCTCCTTCGTGATCTTGTGCATCTGTCCGGCTACCGCCGCCTTGGGCCGGCGTATCTGGTTGAAGGTCGTTCCGTCGCGCAAGACCAGGGCAGCTGCACGGCCGTCGCCCAAGGCGTCGGCCGGAGACCAAGTCCCTGAGGGTTCGTCGATGGCCTCGATCGGCCCGCGCGGCCTGGGCAGGCGGCGGCGCCTTCCCACGTTGTCGAGCACCCAGCCGGCTACCTTGCCTTCCGCGCGGCGCATCTCGCCCACTGCCGCTCTCACCTGGGCCCGGGTGGATCGCCGGGCATCCCCGACGAGCAAGATCATCTCAGTGAGTTCCCCCAGCGGGCCGACGTCTGGGGTGGCCAGCAGCGGGGGTGCATCGATGATCACGAAGTCAGCCTGCGCCCGCAGCTCGCCCACCACCGTGCGCAAGGCAGGCCGTTGCAGCACAGCAGACGGGTCAGCCGGGAGCGGGCCCGCCGGGAGTACCCGCAGCCCGGGGATGCCGGTCGTCTGCAGCGCCGTCGCGAGATCGGCGCGCCGGTCGAGCACGCTGGTCAGCCCGCCGGAGTCGGCCAGGTCAAAGATCCGATCGGCGAGCCCCCAGCGCAGGTCGGCGGATAGCAGGATGGTGCGGTAACCGGCCTGTGCCAGCGAGGCAGCGAGGTTTGCCGCGATGGTGCTCTTGTGCTCCCAGGCAGCGCTGGTGACGAGCAGTGTTCTTGCACCTCGGGAGGCTGCCGCTTGCACCAGCCGGGTCCGCAGGTTGCGGTAGGCCTCGGCGACGACGGAGCCGGGGCTCAGGACCACGGCGAGCCGCTTGGTTGGATCGCGCCTGGCCGGACGGAACGACGGGATGAGCGCCAGGACTGGCGCGTTGGCCAGCGCCTCAAGCTCACCCGGGCCGCGGAGGTGATCGTCCAGGTGGTCGCGGATTGCCGCGGTCCCGACGCCGAGGCCGAGGCCCACAATCAATGCGGCGGCAATGTCGATCATGTAATTTGGGCTCGATGGAGAAGCGGGCAGCGACGCAGAGGTCACCAAGACGGCCGTGGGCGTGACCTGTGTGCGGCTAGCCGCCTTCGCGCCCTTCTTAGTCGGCGCGGGTTTAGCCGACCGGTACGACACGTAGGCACTAGCGATCGCCTCCGCTCGCTGTTGCGCAACCTGCGGGGATGGGTCGGAGTAGAAGATCTGGAGCAAGTAGGTGCTGGCCGGCACGGTGGCCGATACTCCCTGGAGCAGTTGCGACTGCGACACCTGCAAAGACTGGGCCGCGATCGCGAGCACCGCTCCCGACGACACGATTCCCTTCTCGGTTGCCATGTCGGGCGCCTGCAGGGTGCCGCCCTCCGCGGCCGAGAACCCTACGTACACCACCGACCCGGAGGTGTACGTAGGCGTCTGCGAGTGCACAAGCAGCCCTGCGCCACCAACCACCGCGAACGTGACCAGCACGATCCAGCGCGCATGCGCGACCACGAAACGCGACCAGGATCCCGGCACGCCCGGGGCGCGGCGGAGCTGCCGAGCCGTCAAGCCCGCAAGCTGCCTCCCACTGCGACCCGGGGAGGCAAGGCTCATCAGCGGGAGCTTTACCTGCCGTGTCGGCACATGCCAGCGAGGCCGGCGCGTGTCCCCGTTAGCCTCGCTGATCATCTTGTCGGATATCACGTTCCAACCTCCGTCATTACCAACTCAGGGGTGCGGTGCTCGGCGTCGGCGTCATCGGGAGGCCGGCCCCGGGGTGCCGCCAGGGCGAGCAGGAAGAAGAAATCGTCCGCCGAGCCCCGGTAAGTGAAATGCGGGTCGAACGCCATCAGGACAGTGATCGCGAAGATCGCCGCGAAAACCGCGATGCCCGCCACGCTCCGTCCATCGCGGCCGCCGCGTGCCGCCGCCCAGCCCCTGCGCGCCACCGCGTACACGAAGAAGAGGAAGCCGGCGAGCAGCGGGATGCCGCCGCCCCAGAGCAGCCACGTATAGCCGCTTTCGATCCAGACATAGCCGGTTATCTGGGCCGGCACGGCGACGCGTGCGCCAGGACGGACACCCAGCACGAAGTTTCCGTGCGAGAACAGCTTGGGCCAGAAGTAGGTCTGCAGGTTCTGCAGCCTCGTGGTCCAGCTGACCGGCAGCCCCGACGCGGACTGGAAGCCGCTGAGCCGACGGGCGATCACTGGCCGCAAGGCGTACCCCGCGACCAGGGTGGCCGGGATGAACACAGAAAGCAGCCTCGGCTTTCTCAGCACGATGGTCATACAGATAAGGCCCACCACTAGGCCGATGGCACTGGAGAACTCCCCGGCCGACAGCGCCCCCATGACAAGCAGCGCCGCGGCGGCGGCCAGCGCGGGGCGGTGCCGGCGGTAACGGGTCCACAGGCCGCTCACGACCGCCAGGTTGAAGATGCACAGGTCGGCGGTCGCCGCCGGCAGCCCGAGCGTTGAGGCGCCCCGCCCATTGTGGAGCCCGATCGACCCGGCAGTGCCTCCGGCCGGGGCATAGAACGCCTCGAGCAGATGCGGTATCCCGAAGAGCCCCAGTGACTGCAGGATGGCCAGCAGCGCCACGATCGACGCCGAGGCCACCGAGAGCCACAGGCACCGCTGCACCTGCCGGTCGGTGGTAACGCTGGCTCGAACGATCACATACAGGCCCAGGAACTTCCACAGCACCAGGGCATAAAGAAGATCATCATGGGTGATCGCTTCCTGCCGCACGGTCATCCACAGAAGCGGCACGAGTGAGTTGGTCACCGCCATCAGCACCATGACTAGTTCCACCCGGTCCAGCCTGAGCTTCGGCAACTGACCCGTGCGGATACGGACGACGCCCCGGACGGCCAGCGTCCCTCCCACGAGGATGGCGATCGCCTCGTTGGGCCGCACGACCGGGAGGGCAGAGCCACGGCTGATGCCGACCGTCAGGGGGGTCAGCCCGATAACGCAATACGCCGCAACCGCGGGCCACCGCCACACGCATGCCGCGAGGAGCAGGACCAGCAGCCCAACGAGCGCCTTCAGCGGGCCGAGCGCGGTAAGCGCGCCAGCCCCGACGGCAACGGCCAGCATGGGCACCGCGAGCCAGTTGCTCGATCGACGGTGCAGGTGAGCCCCATCCCAGCAGCGTGCAGGCGCCGGTGACGCCGTTCGTTCCCTGGGCGAGGCCATGACTCGCCGCGGCGCTGCCGTGCTAGCCATGACTCACCTCGGCGATACCGCGCCTGGCTTTGCCTCGCACATGGCCCAGACCTCCGGCGAGCCATCCCAGCTCCGGAGTCCGCCACATTGCCTGGAAGCCGAGGAACACCGCAGCGCCAACCACGGCGGCGGCGGTAATAGCGATCCGCGGCCCGAACGGCCGCCCCACCCAGTGCGGAATTGCCATTGCCGTGACCCAGGCTGGCCCGGTCATCAGGACCGCACCGCCCACGAACTTAGCCACCGATGGCGCGAGGCGCTGCGTTCCGCGGCCGCTCAGGTTCCGCCATACCCGGACCGTAAGATGGCAGGCGGCGGCGGCAACGGCCACAGACAGAGCCAGGCCAAGCACCAACAGCACGGCCCACCCGTGGACCAGCAGGGAGGTGCTCACCAGGCCCAGGCACAGGGCGGCTTGCAGCAGCATGGAGACAAGCGGCGAACGGGTGTCCTTCCTGGCGTAGGACGCGTAGGTTGCGATCATGAAGGCGGTTTGCCCGACCACTGCCACCGACAGCGCTGCCAGGGAGGCGGCGACCATGGTGACCGCTCCAGCGCCATCCATCCGCCCGAAAGAGACAGCCCGGGCGAGCGGCATGGCAAGCGCGAGGTAGGCGGCTGCGGCCGGGATAGTGATGAAGAATCCGAGCGCCAGGCCTCGCACGAGGGTGTCCCGGAATCCCGCCACATCGCCGTCCATGTGCATACGCGAGAGCCGCGGCAGCAGGGAGAGGGCCACTGGCGTGGCGCCGATCGCAATGGCCAGGTAGTAGAAATTCAGCGCGATCTGGAAGGCAACGACCCCGCCGGGCAGCCGGTTCGCTACCACTAGCAGGGTCAGCACCTGAAACGCCATGAGTCCCGCTTGTGCGAGCGAAGGCAGGGCTCTCCGGATAACCACCCGGACCTCCGAGTCGCGCCAGCCGGCCCGCGGCACCAGAAGCACGCCGGCCCGGCGAGCCCCCCACCACTGTGTCGCCCCGTGCAGCGCCACCGCGCCGGTCGAGCCGAGCCCGAGCAGCAGCATCTCGGAACGCGATACGTCAGCGAGGCCGGTGTTGCTGCCAAAAAGGACTGCCGTAACCACAAGAACGGCGATTATGCCGAGGTTCTCCACCGCCGGTGCGCCGGCCGCAAGAGCGAAGCGCTGACGGGAGTTCATCACTGCGGTGGCGGTCCCCACCACCCCGTAGAAGAAGATCTGCGGAATGAACATGATGATCAGCATCCGCCCCACGCGCTCCTGGGCAGCGCCGACCAGGAGCGGACTGCCGCTGAGGGTGGCAACCCTCAGGACGAGAGGGCCGAGGGTGATAGCCAACGGCGCGATCACCACCAACGCCACGAGCGTCATGCCCAGAAACCCGCCGGCCACCCGCTCCGTGGCCCGGCGGTCACCGGCGTCAATGTGATACACGAGAGCGGGGACGAGTAGCGAGGAGAACAGCGAGCCGGCCAGGAAGCCGTAGTACACGAGGTTGGGCAGCGAGTTGGTGAACTGGTAGGTGTTACCGAAGAACGTCGGCCCAAGGACCGCGCCGATACATACAAACTTGGCGACTCCGGTGACGCGGCTCACGATGGTCCAGGCGGCCACCGTAATGGAGTCGCCGGCGGCCGCTGCAGCCCCCTGACGGGTTTCCTGGGCGCGCTGTGGTATGGATCCGCGCCGGGCGCCCGGGCGGCGCTCTGGTGTCGGGCCGAGCTGCGGTCCCGGTCCCGCGTCGCGTCGCGGTGCGGATCCACGCTGTGCTCCCGGTCCGCGCTGTGCTCCTGGCCCGCGCTGTGGTCCCGGTCCTCGCGGTCCTCTGGCGGCGCGCTGTGCTACCAGGCTGCCCGCATTGAGCCCGCTTCTGCGGCGTGCGTGGCGTCCACGGCTCATCGCGCACCGCGGGTGGAGAGCACGACCGGCACCGTCTTGAGCAGAATCCAGAGGTCGAGCGCGAAGCTCTGCCTGTGCACGTACTCGATGTCGAACTCCAGGCCCTGCCTCATCGTGAGACTGTTCCTGCCGCTCACCTGCCACAGCCCAGTGAGGCCAGGAGGGACGCGGAAGCGCTGGCGGTAGGCCGGCTCGATGAGTTCCACTTCCCATGGAAGGGCCGGACGCGGCCCGACGAGCGACATGTCGCCCCGGATGACGTTCAGCAGTTGAGGTAGCTCGTCGATGCTCGCCCGGCGCAGCAACCGCCCGAGCGGGGTGATCCGCGGATCGTATTCAAGCTTGTAGAGGCCGTGCTCTCCGCCCGTCGGCGGATTGTCGTCTGTGAGGAGCTTGCGGACATACTCCTTGTGGACTCCGTCACCGCACCCGACGTACATGGTCCGGAATTTGTAGAGAACGAAGGGGTGCTGGTTCCGCCCCACTCTGGTCTGCCGGAACAGGGCAGGCCCGGGCGTGGTAAACCGGACTAGGACTGCCACGATCACCAGCAGGGGCGACGCCACGGCGAGGCATGCTGTCGCCACGGCGAGGTCAAGCAGGCGCTTAGCCAGCCACGTCGCGGATGCCCGGGCTCCACGAAGCGCAGCAGGCCCGAATGAGGGAGCGGGCGCAAGAGACTCACGCAACGCGGTGCTCCCTTCTCGCCAGGGTCTCGTGGACCGCTGCACAGACCCGTGTCACCTGGTCGTCACTCATGTGCGGGAACATCGGCAGTGATAGCACCTCGTCGGCGCTCTGCTCGGCGATAGGCAGCGGGCGATCGGCGAATCGCCGGTACGGGGCCTGCCGATGACATGGGATCGGGTAATGGATCAGGGTCTGGACGCCCATCGCCGCGAGGTGTTTCTGAACCTCGGCTCGGTCGGGCAAGCGCACAACGGCCAGGTGGTAGACCCCTCGGGACCCGGGCACCTCGCCGACGGGGCGGGCCGGGCCCGACGCGAACGCGGTGCGGTACCGCGCGGCTATTGACCGGCGAGCCTCGGTCCAGGCGTCGAGACGGACGAGTTTCGCCGTCAGGACCACCGCCTGCAGGGCATCGAGCCGGCTGTTGGTTCCGACCCGGTCGTGCTGGTAATGGGTGCCAATGGCTCGCCCGTGATCGCGCAGAACCCTGATCCGGTCCGCCAGGCCCGCGTCCGCGGTCACCACCGCTCCCGCGTCGCCAAAGGCCCCGAGGTTCTTGCCTGGGTAGAAGCTGAAGCAGCCGGCGATACCGATGGATCCGGCACGCCGACCCTGCCAGGTTGCCCCGTGAGCCTGGGCCGCGTCCTCGACGACCGAGATGCCAGCCTTGTCCGCTACCTCGCATAGCGAATCCATGTCCGGCATCTGGCCGTAGAGATGGACGATGATTACCGCCTTTGTCCGGGGGGTGACAGCGGCTTGGAGGAGCTCCGAAGTGAGCAGCAGCGTGTCCGGGCTCACATCGGCGAACCGCGGCACGGCTCCTGCGAGGATGACCGCCTCCGCAGTGGCCACGAAGGTGTTGCCGGGCAGGATCACCTCGTCGCCAGGCCCGATGCCAAGCGCGATCAGCGTGAGCTGGAGCGCATCGGTTCCGTTTGCAACGCCGACCGCGTACGGCGTCGTGCAGTAGGATGCCCAGGCCTCTTCGAACTCCTCAACCGCCTCCCCGCCAATGAACCGGCCCGATTCAAGCAACCGCCCCCACGCCTGCTGCACCGTGCCGCGGACCTCACGCGTCATCGCAGCCAGGTCAAGGAACGGGATCTCGCCAGTCATCGGGTCTCCCGGCTCGGGATCGTCAGCAGTTGCGCCGAACCGGCCACCCGGCCGGAGAGTGCGGCGGACCTGGCGCGGGAAGCCGGGGGTTGCCCATTGCCTGACCTGAACGACTGAGCGAAGCGGCCGACAGCACTGAGTTCCTCGAGGAGCACCGGACGACCGAGCCGACGCGACAACTCCGCGGCCTCGAGCGCTTCGACGACGGCGCGCCCGTTCTCGCCGTCTGTCAAGGGACGGGCGCCGGTCGCGATGCACTCGATGAAATGCCGGTCCTGCACAGCTAGCGGCTCGTCAGGCGAGATGAATGGAACAACGATGTCGCCGTAGCGGTAGGACATCGGCGGTTGCGTCAGGTTGTCACCGTCCGGCGGTAGGCAGACGCCCTTGTCAAAGACGCGGATCCGCTCATCGGCGGCCAGATCGTCGTAGACGGCCATCTTCTGGCTGCCGACCGCGGTTACCCGCCGCACCTTGCATGGGTCAAGCCAGCTCACATGGATGTTGGCCGACAAGCCGCGGTCATCGAAAAAGTCGTCGTAGAACAAGCGCAGGTAGGCAACGTCCTCAAACCGGCGGTGCGCATGGCGCGAGGCCCAGGCCTGGGCGGCGACCGGCTTGCGGCCCAGCACGTGGTTGATGATCGAGATGTCGTGCGGCGCCAGGTCAAGGATTACGTTCACGTCGTTCTGGTACAGGCCCAGGTTAAGCCGGGCACTGTCGATGTAATACAACTCGCCCAGTTCTTCGTTTCGGACAAGCTCGCGGAGCTTCCGGACGGCCGGGCTGTACTCGAACGTGTGCCCGACCATGAGGGTCACGCCCGCGGCGAACGCCGCACTTTCCAGCCGGCGGGCGCCCTCGGTGGTTGGCGCGAGCGGCTTCTCCACCAGGACGTGCTTGCCAGCCTCGATCGCCTGCAGCGCCACGGCGACGTGGGTGCTTGGCGGGGTTGCCACCACCACCGCGTCCACGTGGCCCAGAGCAGGCGCCAGGGCGGTATGCCAGGGGGCCGTCTTGTAGCTGCGGATCAGGTTCCGCACCCGGTCCTCGCTTGAATCGACGAGGACCACTTCTTCGACGCCGTCCGCGGCATGCAGCACGCGGACGTGTTTCGACCCCCAGTAACCGCACCCGACCACCGCGACGCGGAAGGCACGGCGATCCCCGCTTTCCCCGGGAATTCATCCTCCGGTCACAAAATCTAGGGCGGGTCCCCGATAGTCCGCATCCCCCATCTGTCGTAGCGGCGTTCAGCACCGTGGGGTATGGCGGGCCGGAGGAAGGTCATTGCCACCGACCTGGCGCGGCTGGAAACCGCAGATCACCTGCCTGGCGCCAACCGGATGGCAATTGCACGCCGGGTGCCGTGTAGAACAGAACTCGGTCATTCTTTGCATGCGCAGGAACTGCAGCGCTACTACTCCCAGCCTGGGCCCGGCAAAATCGGGCTCACCATGGAATGCCAGCGGGCCCAGGCCAGGCCCTGCCCCGGGGCGCTTACTTGATGGTGACAGAGATCGCAGCCGAAGTGGTGGAATTGCCAGCCACGTCGGTAACGACTGCGGTCAGCATGTGCGTTGCCTTCGTCACCTTGGATGTGTTCCAGGTAAGGGAGTACGGACTAGTTGTGTCGGTGGCCAGCTTCGTCGTCCCGTCCAGGTAGAAGGTCACGCTCGCGATACCCGATGGCGTGCCGGAGCCAGTCCCCAGGTCGACCGCGCCGGCTGTGACCGTGACCTTCGTTCCCTGCGTGAAGCTCGATCCGCTGGCCGGGGATGTGATCGAAACCGTCGGCGCGGCCGCATCGATCTGGATCGTCTGCGACTTGACCGACTCGCTGTTCCCGGCATTGTCGATGGAGTAGTACTTCACCGTCGTGGTCTGCGACACGGTGAACGGCCCGGTGTACAAGACCGCCGTCGAGCTCGTCTGGGGGTTGCTGCCATCGGTGGTGTACATGGTGGCCTTGACACCCGAGCCGCCGGAATTGTCCTTCGCGGACACAGTGACGGTAACCGGAGTCGTCTTGTACCAGCCCGTTGCGCACGTCGTCCCGTTGCATGAGATGGTGGTGGCAGGCACCACTGTGTCTATCTGGATGAGCTGGGACTCGACGGCCTCGGTGTTGCCCACGTTATCGACGGAGAAGAACTTGACCGTGGCCGTTCCTGCCACCTTGAACGCGCCCGTGTACACGGTGCTCGAGGTCGTCGGCGTGGTGCCATTGGTCGTGTAATAGGTCTTGCTCACACCCGAGGCGGCATCGGCGGCCGTCAGGGTCACCGTGACGGACGCGCTGTACCAGCCATTCGAGCACGCTGCGCCGTTACACGCGATCGTCGTGGCCGGCGACGCCGTGTCGATCTGGATCTGCTGGGACTTGACCGACTCGCTGTTCCCGGCAGTGTCGATGGAGAAGAACTTCACCGTTGCCGTCTGAGAGACCGTGAACGGCCCAGTGTAAGGCGTAGCCGTCGGGCTCGTGCTCGGGTCGCTCCCGTCGGTGGTGTAGAAGGTGGTGTTCACCCCGGACCCGCCGCTGTTGTCTGTGACCGACAGCGTGACATTGACAGCTGCGTTGTACCAGCCACCAGAACAGGTCCCGCCGTTACAGGAGATCGTGGTGGTGGGCGCGGCCGTGTCCACTTGAATCTGCTGCGAATTGACCGGCTCGGCACTCCCCGCGTTATCCACCGAAAAGAA